>MTLE01006879.1_pt1 | contig 32437 bp, 12 predicted proteins | sample 1982461 | NCBI WGS metagenome assembly MTLE01 (sample SAMN05712605, study PRJNA340218) | biofilm metagenome | isolation source: sample SPL anode biofilm adapted to -200 mV | place: USA | collected 2012-02-03
TTGAATTCTTGAATTTTGAATACAGCCAGTAACCAGCTGCCCTTACCAAACCCAAATAAAAAAGGTCACTACATTTTCCAACGCAGTGACCCAAATATCGTATGGCAAATCAGATAATTACATCAACATTCCACCACAGACATGTATTACTTGACCCGTTACATAACTACTTAGATCACTAGCCAGGTAAACGCAGGTATTTGCAACATCCTCAGGTTGCCCACCACGTTTCAGAGGAATACCATTGATCCACTCTTTTCTAACATCATCCGGAAGTTTAGCAGTCATCTCGGTCTCAATAAAACCGGGAGCAATAGCATTACACCTAATGTTGCGTGAGCCTAACTCTTGAGCGATCGACTTTGTGAAACCAATCATTCCAGCCTTTGAAGCAGAGTAGTTGCTTTGTCCTGCATTTCCACTCACTCCTACAACAGAACTCATGTTAATAATGCTACCTTTTCTGGCCTTAAGCATTATTTTCTGAGCAGCTTTTGTTAGATTGAAGACAGACTTTAGGTTAACCTTTATAACAAGATCCCAGTCCAACTCGGTCATTCTCATCAAAAGTTGGTCACGAGTGATCCCAGCATTATTCACCAAAATATCAATGGTACCAAACTCTTTAACAACTTCATCAACCAAAGCCTCAGAACCGGCAAAATCAGAAGCATCAGAGGCAAATCCTTTACCGCGAACACCAAGTGCAGCAATTTCAGCCTCCAGTGAAGATACATTCTCATCAAGTCTAAGATCACTGAATGCTACATTGGCACCCTGTTCAGCAAATTTCAATGCGATGGCTCTGCCAATTCCTCTGGAAGCTCCCGTAATTAAAGCAACTTTTCCTTCTAACAGTTTCATGTGTTCTATTATTTGTTTTTAATGGTCACAAGGAAACGACAAGATTAACAAACATAAACAACCAATGTTATGAATTATTAATCAATACTTTCCACACCTTTTCTTTTAATGAATTAAACTGTCCAGGGCAGCATATACATCACCCTGATAGTGCAAAAATACTAAAAAACGGCTATTAGACAGAGTTTAATAATCGCATGAGATACGTTGCTCCAAGAAAACCAACTTTGCTACAACTTTTCAACTTATACTTTTGTCTATAAAATGGATAGAAAAAAAATCATAACTTTAAGACGAAATCTAACACTTCTGCACAAGAGTAACCTATTGGAGATAAAACTTAACAGTGAAAACTCTGAGGAAAGAATTAAACAATACCTGTCATTTTTCGTGATATGAAATTCAAAATTGAATATTGGCTAATTTTACTCTTCTTTTGGGGTCTTTTTAGTACACTATCAGTCGAAGCCCAAAATGACACAGAGTTCTGGTTTGCTGCACCTGACAATGATCAAGGCAATGCAAATAACCGTGATCAACCCATTTACCTTAGAGTTGCTACCTTCACCCAGGCAGCAACTATAACACTTTCTTATCCGGCACGACCAACTGTGACACCGACAGTAGTCAATGTTCCGGCAAATGGAACCTATACCTTTACCCTGGACAAAACAACGATCGAATCACAGCCTAGCAATACCATACTCAACTATGGCATTAAGCTTACCAGTACCACTCCGATTACTGCCTATTACGAACAATCGAGCACTAGTAACCCCGATATATTCACGTTGAAAGGCAAAAATGCCTTAGGTACAAGATTTGTTGTTCCCTCTCAGTTCAACTATAATAACTCAACTCGATTCCTTAGTGCATCCGGAGCGGCTAGAAACTCCTTTGTAGTTGTGGCTAAAGAAAATAACACGCAGGTCACAATAATCCCAAAGAATGACATTGATGGACACTTAGCGAACACTCCGTTTACAATTACTTTAAATGCAGGTCAAACCTATTCAGGTAGAGCCACAAGTCCTGATGCCTCCAAACATCTGGGAGGCACTATAATCACCTCGAATAAACCAATCGCTGTAACCATTAATGATGACTCTGTCGAGATGACTACCTCATCAGGCCCTGATCTGGCAGGAGACCAACTTATCTCGCATACTATCTTCGGGAAAGAGTACTGTTTAGTAAAGGGGTATTTTCAATCTTTGGAAGGAGGATCAGCAGACAGGGTCTATATCTTTGCCGATTCATCAAATACTGCGGTGCTAATCAACGGAACACTTGTTGCAACTTTGACGGCTGGAAACTATTATAATTATTCGTTTGGTTCTGATGAAGCGGCTTATCTAACAACAAGTAAACCAGTAATTGTTTATCATCTCTCAGGTTATAATGAACAACCTGCCGGGGCGATAATACCTCCTATTCAATGTACAGGATCAAACGAGATAGCCTTCACTCGTAGCTCTGTGACTGGCAGTGGTAGTCAAAGCTTCGGATTGGTTATTATTACAAAAGCAGGTGATGAAGGAAGTTTCACTGTCAATCCTCCTGATTTTACTATTTCAGCATCCAACTTTCTACCGGTACCAGGCACTTCAGGTGAATGGAAATATGCTCGAATGAACAATATATCAGGTGTAGCAACTGATGTTGGCTACAGGGTCACTAACTCAACAGGTCTTTTTCATATGGGGCTGCTTTACGGATGGAGTTCCAGTAATGCACGTTATGGGTTCTATTCAAATTTCTCTTCCGTTAACTTAGGCCCTGATGTTACTATCTGCCCTGGTGATTCGATCTATCTGGATGCAGGAGCAGGGAAAGACTCGTACCTATGGAGTAATGGGGCAACAACACATGACATTTGGGCAAAGACACCAGGCACCTATTGGGTTCATGTTGTACATAACCTATGTCAGCTTAACGATACAATTCAAGTCTCAAATTACACAACAATACCCGTTAATCTGGGCTCCGATTTTTCACTATGCGGAAGCGCGACCGCTCTACTCAATGCCGGAAGTGGTTACACCGCATACCTTTGGAATACAGGGCAAACCAGTCAGTCAATTAACGTTTCAGCTGGAGTCTACTCAGTCAGAGCAACAAATCCGGGCGGTTGTTTTTCTAGAGACACTATCACAATTACACAAAATCCATTACCACCTCCTAAACCCATTAAACATTACTAGTAAGGAAAAGCATGAATCATTTAGCCAAATTCTTTTTTACAACAATTATCTGTTTTTGGTCGCTTTTTGTCACAGCAGAAGGAACAAAACAGTTCTCTCCCACTGCTGGTCATCAATATTACCTTGTGGTAAGAAATGGTGGCGATCGGGGCTGTTTTGGCACAGTAGCTTGTGATGAAATATCAAAAAAAATCTGTTTTGAGGTAAAAAGCACTACTGAGAAGGTCTACTTTGGGACAAACCCCAACTTTGCCGGAGGTACCTATAACTATCAAATAAAAAAACTTGATGGAACAATAGTTCAACAAGGAGCCTTACCAACTTCTAATGCTGCCGGGTTTATTACAGATTATGAAGTTGCTATAACGGGTCCAAGTGCCGTTTATAGTGGAGGATATTCAGCATTGACATTCAATCCACCCGCAGCCGGAACCTATATTTTCGATTTTGATATTGGTAGTGGTAATACAACAGAAAAAGAGATAAAATACTTTGATATTACTGTGGCAAACCAAGCAAACATCGAGCAAAAAGGTCGTGTTTGGTCAATGTCTTGGAATTTTACTACAACCTCTTCAACGGTCTCATTCACAAGCAAACTATATCCCTACAGCGCAGATAGTGTTGTTACTGAGATCAGCTTTAATGGGATGTCACCCTATGCTTTTAGCGTCTCCTGCAACATGAACGGATGTAATAATACAGGGAATTTTGTATTAGATCGTCGTTCTGTTCCCGGAAACTTTACCTATCCACAGTATAAGGTATTCTTAAACAACCCTGACATCGATCTTTTCCCATCAGGAACAATGGGACAGATTGATTCCGTTACAGTCAATAATCCATGTGATGGACAAGTAACCTTCAATGTTTACGCCAATAAACCAGGACTGGTTGACTTTTTAATCGAAGTAAACGGAGTCCCTGGTTATCAAAGTGAAGATAAATTCTTAACAACAACTGTAGAGCCAAACATTGCTAACACAATTTCATGGAATGGGGTAACGGATAATGGAGACACAGTACCAAACGGGAAGTACATCAACATTCAAGGAACTTTTGTAAATGGCAGAACTAATTTACCCTTGTATGATGTTGAATATGGAGATGATGTAAACTGGAAAGGGTTTGATGTAGCGCTGATTAGACCAACGGGTCCACGACCTAAAGTATTTTGGGTGGATACCTTGATATATAATCCGCCATACCCAGCCTCCTCAATCGAGCTTAACGGCTGTGAAGGATCATGCCATTCATGGGGTTATGTTGGTGATGTTAAAACTATAAACACATGGTGGTATTCTCTAACAGCTTCACTCATTCCTGTTGATCTTAGATATAGAAGATCTAACTACACTCCAATAAATCATATCATTTGTCAAGGAGATAGTGTTCAGGTTTTTGGTATCTGGCGAAAAGCCGATGGCTATTTCTCACAAGTTCACACTAACTGTATGGGGTGTGATTCTACTACAGGAGTGACTGTTAGAGTCTTACCAGGACCGACACTAGACCTTGGGCCCGACCAGATTTTATGCAATGGTGCATCTACCATTCTGAATGCCACAGGGCCTGCAGGAACATCCTATCTATGGTCAACGGGGGAGACAACCCCAACTATTACTGTTAATACAACTAATAACTACTCTGTCAGAATGACTGCCCCTAATGGATGTGTTAGAAATGACAGCGTTCATATAACTGCTAGCTCAATTGCCCCTATTCCGATTAAGCACAATTGATGAGATGGAGATAACCCCATCTCATCAATTTACCAAAATATTATAGTAACTTAACATCCTTTTCATCTGCGAAGAAACTGATATGAGACACTACTAGTAAAATTACTGTGATACAACCTGTTGGATTTGACTATTTGCGCACTATCTCATTTTAGCTGAATTAGAATTAAACTATACATATAGCTTCCGTTCATAGATAGACAACATTTTTTAATTGGCAAATCTAACATAATGAAACACAGGCTTATCAATCAGTTTCTTTTTCTATTTTTAGTTTGCTCGATTCAGGTATTCGCTGAAGGAACCAGAGAGATATCTCCTGCAACTAATAATCAGTATAAACTTGCAGTCAGAAATGGTGGTGCCAGAGGTTGTTTCGGAACAATTCTCTGCACCGACATCTCAGCCAAGATTTGCTTTGATATTAAGACAGTAGGAGAAAAGGTATACTTTGGATTCACACCTGATAATAATGGGGCTTATAGTTATCAGATTAAAAAACTTGATGGCACCATTGTTCAACAGGGAGCTCTTCCATTAACAACAGGAACGGGCTATATCGGAAGCTATAACGCAGCAGTAATAGGACCTGCTGCTATTTATAGTGGTGGATATACAGCATTAACCTTTATTCCAACAGCAACCGGTACATATATATTCGATTTTGATATTGGAACTGATGCTAATGAGGAAAGACTTATAAAGTACTTCGACATAACGGTTGCTTCATCAACTAATATAGAGCAGAAAGGGCGAGTCTGGTCTCAATCATGGAATTTTCAAGGCAACAGCACTAATACCCCTTTTATAAGTAAACTATATCCATATACAGCCGATAGTGTTGTAACTGCTATTGATTTTGGGGGTATGGCTCCAGCTGCATTTAGCGTTAGCTGCAATCTTAACGGATGTAGTAACACAGGAAACTTTATCTTAGATCGTAGATCGGTTGATGGCCTTATGACCTACCCTCAATATAAAGTATTCTTAAACAATCCGGATATAGACCTATTCCCTTCAGGCAGTATGGGTCAAATTGATTCAGTGAAAATTGAAAACCCATGTGACGGGATGGTTAAATTTAAACTTTATGCCAATAAGCCTGGACTGGCAGACTTTTATATTGAAATCAACGGAGTAGCAGGATACCAATTAGAAGATAAATTCCTGACCACTAGCGTTGAGCCAGGAATTGCCAATATTGTTAACTGGAATGGAGTAGCAGATAATGGCGATACGGTTACGAATGGAAAGCATATTGAAATACAGGTAACCTTCGTTAATGGAAGAACCAATCTTCCACTTTACGATGTTGAATATGGCAATAATGTAAACTGGAAAGGATTTAATGTTTCATTGGTAAGACCGGCAGGTCCTGCACCAAAACTATTCTGGGTTGACACTCTTCTCTATACCCCACCCTATCCGGCTAATTCTATGGAATTAAATGGATGCGTTGGTACTTGCCATAGTTGGGGCATGATTGGTAATGATAGAACAATTAACACATGGTGGTATTCATTGACATCCTCCTCAACACCAATCGATCTTAGATACAGACGATCAAATTACACCCCTGTCTCCTATATCCTCTGTCAGGGCGACAGCGTGCAAATCTTTGGAGTGTGGAGAAACTCACCCGGATATTTTTCTCAAACAAACACAAACTGCATGTCGTGTGATTCAATCACCGGAGTGACGTTAACGGTGCTACCTGGACCGACTCTTGATCTTGGACCTGACCAGATATTATGTCAAGGGGCATCCACGGTTTTAGATGCTACCGGCCCTGTAGGTTCAACCTACCTTTGGTCAACAGGAGCTACAACTCCAACTATAACCGTGAACGCAACAAATACCTATTCCATTACCCTAACCGCTCCAAATGGTTGTATTAAAACTGACAATATCCATATAACTGCAAGCAGTGTTGTCCCAATTCCAATTAAACACTATTAAAGCTTCATTTTTCATCAGAAGGAAGCCTTATCCAACCTTTACTGTCCGATTTTTGTCTTAGTTTCACAGCCAACAGATAACATATGAGAAACGCATTGATAATCGTTCTGCTATTGATCTTTTCTAAGACAATCGACGCTGAGGGAACTAAGGAGTTAATGCCTTTTGCCTCAGATAGTGTAGGACGAGCGGTAATTGTTATATCAAAAGGTATTACTGCTGGTAATTATGGTCATTTTGCGGTTTCTACAGCACCGGAAGACAGTCGTATATATTTTACCATCTTCTCCTCTACTGAGAAAGTCTACCTTGGGTTTAAATTCATGAAAGGCAATAATCCGACCTATGTTATCAAGAAATACCCATCAGGTACAATAGTAAAACCTTCAGCAGCTGTACCCTCATCAGGAGCAGGCTATATCTCAGGTTATAACAGAGCAATACTTGGCCCGGCTGCAATCACACCCGGAGGCTATAGTGCAACTTTATGGAATCCTCCATCATCGGGTGACTATTATATCGAATTCTCATACACCGCAAATGGTGGATTTGGTGCCCTCGATGCTATCCTTCAGTATTTTGATTGCACTGTAGCCTCTAATACAAACGTACCTATAACGGGTCGGGTTTGGTCTAAAAACTGGTTTCTAAGTACCGAAGGGAACACCAATCAAGATGTCTTTAGAGGGAAACTATATCCATATTCAGATGACCAAATCGTAACGGAAATCAACTTTAATGGGATTAGACCATACTTCTTTAGGGTAACCTGTAACCCTAACGGATGCAACAATACAGAGCCATTCAACCAGGCCAGAATGTCTCGCACCGGAAATTTCACCTATGCGCAATATAAGATATTCCTGAACAATCCTGATCCAACCCTCTATCCAACAGGTATTTTAGGAGCAGTTACAAGTGTAAATACTTTAAGCAACTGCGACGGCACAGTTGATATCAATATTAATATCAACAAAAGCGGTCAGGTTAGCTTACTTATTGACATTAATCCGCTGCCGGGATTTCAGGCAGAAGACGTTAACTTGACTGCAGATGTAACGGCTTCAGCAACTAATACTATTAGCTGGAATGGACTAAACGGCTTAGGGCAACAGGTTCCAAATGGAAGTAGTATCACTGTTGTTGTAACTTATATCAATGGGTTAACCAATCTGCCCATGTACGATGTTGAATATAGCCCATCAGGATTTATTGTAAATCTAATCAGGCCAACCGGCACAAAACCAGCTGTATTCTGGGATGATACTAATCTTGATCCAACTGCATTGCAACTTAATGGTTGTATAGCTGCATCAGGCTGTCATACTTGGTCTAACTTCATCGGAAATGAGAACACACTAAACACATGGTGGTACTCTTTAAGCACAACATTAGCTCCTCTTCCTGTTTATTATAAGAAATCAGATATGATCCTGCTCAATCAGGCAATCTGTCCCGGAGACAGTATTCTTTTTGAAGGAGTCTATTACAAAACAGCAGGAGTCTATACAAATAATTTCACCAATTTCACAGGATGCGATTCAACAAGAAAACTTACCTTAACTCAGCTTGTAGGTCCATTGGTTAACCTTGGCATTGATACAATAGTTTGCTATGCATCCTCTTTAACCCTTAATGCCCCTACTAACCCATTAACTCCATATACTTATCTTTGGAATACTGGCCAAACCATCCCATCTATTAACGTAAGTACTTCTGGAAATTATTCAGTTCAGGTTACTGCACCAAATGGCTGTAGCCACCAAGATCAAATTCTGGTTACCTTTCCTCCGGCTATTCTGCCTAAGCCAATTAAACACTTTTAAGTAGTTTATTAATGGCTCATTAGGTCTCTAACATTTAACGACATCTTATTTTCATCAGCCTTTCTACCCCCCCCTTTTTAATCGATATCTGGAAGATTAAGTAAATACCCTTAATAGATATCATTGTATATTTAAAATTGTAACCTAACTTTGAAAACTCTCTTATCTATCAACCTCACTTGAGCATGCAGACGAATCAAACAATTAAATACCTACTTCTTACGATCCTGTTACTCGGAAACATTAAACTGACAGCAGAAGGCACAAAAGAAATTATGCCAACATCAACTGACAAAGGGAGAATTCATCTATATAAATCATTTAGTGATTTTGCCCATGTTGGTGCTACAGAACCCTACAGGTTACATATACGCATTCAGTCTGTAGGAGAGGTAATCTACTTTGGATTTGGTAACACTATTGATCCAATGGGAGGGCCAGGTGGCGATGTATCCTATAAACTAACTAAACCAGATGGTTCAGATGCGATTGCTTTAACTCCGGTACCTACTACTGGTGCAGGTTTTATTGACTCTTACAATAAAGCTGTAGTTGGTCCTAAGCAGCTTCCCGGACAATCAACCACCGGCTATAACGCTCTTTCATATACCGCCACAATGGTAGGCGACTACTATATGGAATTTGATTATGGAGAATGGAGTACAAATGGCCGAAGAGAATTTACCCTCTTTGATATAACTGTAGTTCTGGGAAGTACAAAGAAACTAGGCCGGGTCTGGTCTAAAGCATGGCAATTTACGGCAACAAATGAAGGCTCACCCTCTTCAAACCAATTTAAAGGATCTGTCTTTGTTTATGCTGATGACGGAATTGTCACTAAAGTGAATTTTAATGGATTCCAACCTATTGTTTTTAATGTCTTTTGCAACTCAACAGGGGTAGTTAACACAGGTAACTTTGTTGAAGACAGAAAATCAACCAACATTAATCAGAAGAACCCGAGTTATAAAATTTTCTTAAATGACCCAGACCCGAATATTTTCACAACAGGAGCTTTTGGTATTATCACAGGACCTGTAACTACATTCAGTTTTTGTGATGGAGGAACTGATATCTATGTGCCCGTAAACAAAGCAGGCAGAGTAGAACTCTTGATTGAGGCTAATCCTGCTCCAGGAATTCAACCAGTTGACCGCCAAATATTCGCTGATGTAGTTCCCGGAACAAATACTATTCATTGGGATGGTCTTAATGGATTAGGACAACCATTAACGAGTGGTTCACAGGTTATTGTACAAGCAACATATTTAAACGGACTCACGAATCTCCCACTATGGGATCCTGACGTAAATAATAATGGATTTATAGTTAGTCTTATTCGTCCAACAGGACCTCAACCAGCCATGTTCTGGGATGACTCAAATGTCATGGGTGGGTCTAATCTCACCGGGTGTACCTCAGTAACAGGCTGCCACACATTCGGAAGCGGAATTGGTAATGATAACACTATTAACACATGGTGGTACGCCAACTCTACAACGGCAGCACCTGTGACATTTACTTACAGGCATACCTTCTATGGGAGCTCAAACCAAACACTTTGTCAAGGTGATAGCGTTCTATATAATGGTGTATGGGTAAAAACAGCTGGAACCTACTCTAATACCGTACCCAATATGCAAGGCTGTGATTCAACTACAGCCATTAATTTAACCCTCATACCTAAGCCGACTGTTATTCTCCCACCAGATGAAGCATATTGCATTGGAGGTTCAACCACATTAGATGCTGGTAGCGGGACCGGTTATACCTATTTATGGACCCCCGGAGGACAAACGACTCAGACTATTACTGTTAATACAGCAGGAACTTATACCGTAAGAGTTACTGCACCTAATGGATGTTTTAAAACTGATTCATTCACGCTTACACTACATCCAAACCCACCTGGTGTGCCGATAAAACATAATTAGTTTATCATCAAGAAAAACCCTACAACTTTAAAAAGAGGCAATAATTCACTTATGCCTCTTTTTTTATACCTGAAACTTATGTAAACTTGCAGAGATTTTGACTTACTAAACTTACTTGCCATGGGGCTTACTACTCAGACTAAATACTTTGGCCTCCTTATCTCTTTTCTGCTCTTTCTTCAATTTGAGAGTTTAGCTGAAGGAACTAAAGAGATTATGCCTGCCACGGGTTCACCAAATCGAATATGCTTGCAAAAAAATTATAGCAATTTCGCCCATTTTGGTGCTCACAAATCTTATCGATTGCACATTACAATTAATAGTATTGGCGAGAAAATCTATTTTGGAGTAGGGCAAACTCTTACACCTCAAATATTTCTATTCTTCACTTTATACAGTTCAGCCAATGATGTATCATTTAGATTAATGAAACCCGACAGCACTGTTGCTATTTCATCAACCCCCTTACCAACATCAGGCTCCGGTTTCATTGATTCTTATGCCAAAGCGGTAAATGGCCCTATGCAATTAACCGGCTCAGCATCTACAGGGTATAATGCTTTGGAGTATACAGCTACAATGATAGGCGATTGGTATATCGAGTTTGATTATCCTTCATGGAATAGTAATGAGCTAAGAGAGTTTGAGTTTTTTGATATCACTGTAGCCGAAGGCACTACAAAGAAACCAGGAAGAGTCTGGTCGAAATCATGGCAACTAACAGGATCCTGGAGTATTTTATCATCTACCTACCCTTTTCAGGGAACTCTTTACGCATATTCAGATGATGGTTTTACATCAGAAATTAAGTTTGATGAATTCTACCCTAATGTTTTTAATGCATTTTGTAATGTAACAGGGGTACAATACACCGGCAATTTTGAGGAAGATAGTAAATCTCGCTCCATAAAACTTAACAGTCCAGGATACAAAGTATTTCTAAACGCCCCAGACCCGATAATCTTCCTCCCAGGTTCACCTGGAGATTTTACAGGTGATATTACAACAACAGGTCAATGTACTGGAGAAACAGACATCTCCTTCAATGTTACGAGTAAAGGCAGAGTTGAACTCACAATTCAAATTAACCCGGCAACTGGGATTCAACCTACAGATCGTATTATATATGCTAATGTCAACCCGGGAACAAATACCATTCACTGGGATGGACTTGATGGGTTAGGGGCTTCTTTGCAGAATGGAACGATACTGAACTTCTATCTAACCTACTATAATGGATTAACTAATTTCCCGGTTTGGGATCCAGACCAAAACGGAAAAGGATTCTATATAACATCAACAAATCCGTCATGGAACCCAATAAATGTATTCTGGGATGATCAACCTATTGGTGGCACCTCTCAACTGACTGGATGCAACTCATCGTTAAAAAGTGGTTGTCACAGCTTCAGCACCTCAATCGGGAATAATAAAACGGTAAATACTTGGTGGTACAACAAAAAAACAATTAAAGGACCGATAGCTTACAGATATAGACATACTACGTCAGGGGTGTCCAATTATTTGATGTGCAGTGGTGATAGTATCCTGTTTAATGGTTCATACAAAAAAACCGATGGCACATTTAATGCAACTTTCCAGACTAATCTTACCGCCTGCGATAGCACTCACACACTAACAATAACTCTTAAACCTCAACCAATAACCCCAGCTAGTTTTACAATAGAATTTTGTGATGCTTCTGCTGAACTCATTGGTCCCGATCAACAATCTGGCTTAACATATTTATGGAATAACGGGCAAACAACAAGTAAAATCCTACCTATTCTTTCAGGGATATATAATTTGAGGGTAACTGGATCAAATGGTTGCAGTAGTTCGCTAAATTATAATGTAAGTGTAAACTCGTCATTCCCTCCTACACCAATCGAACACTATTAACCTTGTTTAGCCTAGAACCATTATTTTCTAAAGTATAGAACCCAAAACAGGATGTTATGAGCAAAGTAAAAACAATTATTGGGAGCAAAGTTATTCTTACCCTGATTCTATATAGTATATCCATCGTACTTTCAGCTGAAGGGACAAAACAACTCTGGCCGGATGAATCTTCAACATGTTGGATTAGACCTTCAAAGAACGGGAAGTATGGCAAATTCGCAACACCCGGCGCAGGAGTTAATGGAAGACTATATATCTCAATTGCTAATACTAATGAAAAGATCAATTTGGGGTTTAATGTAAATACTACAATCTCCACACCACCAGTTAATCTTACTTATAAAATTATCAATGAATCAACAAATACTATAATTCAATCGGGAGTTGTACCATCTTCAGGCGATGGTTTTATTAAAAATTACGAGAATGCAGTTGCCGGGCCGAATATCATATCAGGATCATCAGCATTAGCATATAAACCAATAACAGTATCTGTTACACAAGTTGGTGATTACTATATAGAATTTGACTGGAATAATAACATTAATAATAGTGGAGACGATGTAGTGGAATTAATGTACTTTGACTGTACTGTTAGTCGAAAAGTTTCAGGTATAACCTCTGAGAAACCGGGAAGGCTCTGGTCAAGAAACTGGGTTCTTAACACAAATGGAACAAATAATCCAACCTATTCCAAACTCTACGTTTATAGCATCGATAAAATTGTAACTTCAATTGACCTTAATGGAATGAAACCATGGGGATTTAACATCTCTTGCAATGCTACTGGTTGTTATAATACTGGTAATATCACTCTGGACAGACGTTCAGTGAATGGAAACCATACCTATCCCCAATATCAAGTTTTTTTAAACGATCCCGATATCAACCTCTTTCCCTCAGGAATTCTTGGAAGCATAACAGATATTCAAGCTATTCCATCTTGTGATGGCACAGTCGATTTTCAGATAACTGCAACTAAAGATGGTAGTGCAAGCATTCTGGTGGAGATAAATCCAGCTGCAGGAATACAACCAGAAGATGTCACATTAGGAGGAAATGTCCAACAGAATATTGTAAATCACTTTTATTGGAATGGTATAAGTGGAACAGGCACACCGGTATCTAATGGGGTAGAGGTCACGATATCACTAACCTATATAAATGGATTAACCAATCTTCCGCTCTATGATGTAGAAGAAAATTCAAACGGGATAAAAGCCAGCCTGGTAAGACCCTCTGGTAGCGCCTTTAATACGTTCTGGGTAGATACCATTCTCTATAATAAACCATACCCGGCAATAGCATCTAATTTATTAGGGTGCTCCAATCCATCTGGATGTCATACATGGACATCGACTGTTGGCAATGAAAATACCGTGAATACTTGGTGGTATTCGCACACATCAACCTCTGTCCCACTTAAAATAACTACAAAGAGGGACTACTTAAACAACCAAAATATCACAATATGCGATGGAGATAGTACATTCTTTGGTGGCTCATATATTAAACTAAACGGTGTTTATCAGGAAAAAATGGTCTCAATTCTGACAGGATGTGATAGTATTGAACAGATAACCGTTTCATTACTTCCTAAACCTGCTCTTCCTGCACTAATAAATATAGAATATTGTGACTACCAGACTACCACAATAGGGCCTACACCAACACTCGGTTTCACATACTTATGGAATACTGGAGCAACAAATGCACAAATCACACCATCAACATCCGGAATATATATCCTCCAAACTTCAGGGACTAATGGATGTAAAACAGAATCTAAATATAACCTAACCATTAATAAACCTTATCCAATTACGCCAATAGAGCATTATTAATAAAATGATCGCTCTAGGAATGGATTCTCTTTCATAAAAACTTAAAAGGCTAATGTACAGATTACATTAGCCTTTTAAGTTAATTGGTCTACTTTGAAATCTTCAAAACACTATAGAGAAGATCAGTTACGGTATCAAATGATTCATACTCATCATAACCAGTTCTGTCCACTATAATATACTTGTTTTTTGAAGGTACAAAACAATAAATCTCTTCATCAGCATTCCCAAAAATTAAAGCTCCTTGCCACTTTCGTGAAAAGGAGCTAAAAGCATATTTCTGATTTACGTCTACTATACTACGGGGCATATAGTCAGCATCGCGCATATTATCGGGATTTACTGGTAACACCTCAACCCCATCATAAATCAGTCCATCTGATTTTTTTAAAAGCTTCTTCAGCTCTTCAGGCATATCAGGAAGATTATTCCTTGTTAGTTTCTTAGTAGCCATTGCTAAATCCTCAGCGCTGGCAGGACGACCTAATGCGGCTCCATCCAACCTTTTAATACGCTCCAGCAAGTTCTTCATTGCAATCGAAAAATTGAATATCTATTAGTTATTTAGAAAAATATTTAACTCTAAGTTTACCGCTCAAAGATAATAGTTTTCAATATCTATGCGTAGTCACTTAAAAAAAAAGATATAACATATCTACCCATAAAACAAACAAAACTCAATACAACAACCACAAGTCAATTAAATCAACAAAAGAGAGCAATACACCACAACCCTACACACAACGCACCAGAAGGCCTAAAAGCACCCTAAAACCCAAAGTAAAGATCAAATATCCCTGATCTAAATTCGGGTATCGACCCTATGGTAATATATAATAGCAACAAGCAGTGCTAACATCCAGTAAAGCCTGAAAAGGCTTAACCATTTTTATAAAAGTATTAAGTAATCTTAAAATTAGACCTTCACACTTAAATCTTAATGTAAAGAAATTCAAGATTACCAGGGATCCATTCAACAAACCTAATCCTGCAAGAGAACGAAAACAAGAAACTACTAAACAAGTTCAGATAATCCTTAATTAAGTAGAGGCTAAATGATTCAGAAAAAAAAAGCCGGACTAACCATTTTTGCTGTTAGTCCGGCTTATATAATGACTGCTTAAGTCATAGAATTATCTCAGAAGCATCACTGTACCAGTCTCAGTTTGTTCAACACCAGGAGAGACAGTGCCATCCCCTCTGTAGACGATCTTCCAAACATACACACCAGTTTCACAATACTTTCCGTTTCCATCTTTACCATCCCAACCTTCAAAGAGGCTATCGGTTTCATAGACCTTCATACCGTTACGTGTGAAGATATACATATGGAATGTTATAGTAGGATCAGAAGAGAATGGTTTAAAGACCTCATTTACTCCATCATTATTAGGACTAAATGCAGTTGGCATATAAAGTCGACCACCACAAAGTTGTACATATACGGTATCTGTCATTGAACATGCGTCATTGCTAACAGTGACAGAATAGAATCCAGATTCCTCTACACGAAGTAATCTTCTATTTGAACCATCGTTCCACTCATAACGGGTAATTCCATCACTCTCACCTGCATCTAATAACACAGGTTCACAAGTGAAGAGGTATAAGTCTTTACCCAGATCCACATATGGATGTGTAAGAACACGTACAGGTACATCTAAAGTATCAATACAACCACTCGTTGAGGTTCCTATAACTTGATACATAGTTGTAACAAGAGGCGAAGCTACAACAACTGGTCCACCAATAGTATCCAATCCAGTTCCAGGAGTCCACATATAGGTTTCTGCACCACTAGCAGTTATTGTAATAGACTGACCACTACAAATAGCCGCATCAGGAGCTGTTACTGTAAGAACAGGAAGAGGATTGACATACAACACTAGAGTATCAATGTAAGCACCGCAAGGAGAGTTACCTTGTGCAGTTAAGATAAGATATACAGTATCTCTCTCAACTACATCTTCAGGACCGAGATAGTAGGTAGTAGTAATTGCTGTTGGGTCAGCAAATGTACCAGTACCAGTGGTAGTCCACAGTATTGAAGAAGTTTCTATTGCATATGCCTTGACTGTATTAAAATGAGAGCCTTCACAAACTGAATCAACACCACCAGCAAAGATAACCGGCTGTTGAACCACGTTAATTGTTATTGTCTCACAGTCAGTAATACCACAAGCATTGGTATATCTTGCATAATAGGTTGTTGTAGTCTTCGGTGCATCAACATAGAATGGATTGCCAACACCAAGTTTAATAGCGCCACAACCGCCAACGAACCATTGCAAACTATCACCATTTCCACCGATTGCACCTAACTGTATCTGATTTGGATAATCAGAACAGATTGTAGTCACATCAGCCACCAATGAACTAGGTTTAACGGCCTCATTAACATTCACCCGTATACTATCAAGAGCAGACTCACCGCAGACGTTAACCCAATTTACATAGTACCATGTAGTGGTATCCGGTGCAAACAGATTTAATGGTTGTCCTCGACCGATATTAACCAGTGAACCGGCGTCATCCTTGGTATACCATTTTAATGTATCACCCTTTCCACCATAAGTGTAGAGGTTAATTGCAGTAACAGTACCTGGACAGAAATTATTAGTATCAACACCAACAAAGGAGACGGGTTCTGGGAGATTCATTACGATATCAATAGAAGCGCACTCTGAAACATTACAAGCATTCTTCCATCTTGCATAGTAAGTAATATTAGCAACAGGAGCAGGAATTACTAAAGGATTAACATCACCAATCTTAATTCCATTACATGAACCAATGAACCATTCAAGAGTATCGCCTAATCCTCCTATTGCATTCAGGGTAATGGTTGAAACACTACCAGGACAATAGTTATTGGTATCAACCTTAATAGTTGTTGGAGCAATCGGAAGAGGTTTAACAGTAATCCTAACAGTATCACAGGGAGAAACACCGCAATGGTTTGACCACTGAGCATAGTAAATGGTGGTCTGTTCTGGTGAAGCAATCACTAATGGAGAACCTGTTCCAATAGAATCACCACCACAAGAGTTTGCGTACCATTTAATAATTCCATCAGGTGAACCTTCAGCATACAGTCTAACTACTCCGGGATCATCATAACAAACTATCGGTTTATCAGTATAAACAGTATCTATTTTTATAATTCTATCAACATAAACTTTGATAGAATCACAGTCAGAATTACCACAACTGCTTTCCCATCTAGCATAGTACGTAGTGGTAGTATCTGGAGCAATCATACGAAACTCCTCACCTTTTCCTAACAAGGTAACACCACAACCATCTTTGTACCATACTACTGTATCGCCTATACCTCCATGAGCTCTCAACTTGATGATACCGTTGTAGCTAACACAGAAATGTGTTGTATCTACAGTCAAACTATCAGGAGTAATTGGATTATCAAATACAGTAACCTTAACAGATTTACATATTGATACACCACAAGAGTTCTCGTAACGAGCATAGTACTTGGTTGTAACTGTAGGTGCATTTAACAGTAGTGTAGCACCAGTACCAATTGAAGTGCCATTACCGCAACCTCCTTCATACCATGTTACAATACCATGATTACCACCATGGGCTTGTAAGGTAATTGTAGTAAGAGAGCCACTGCAGAACTTATTATTTGAGCTTGTTACGCTATCAGGTTCAATGGGCAAAGGATTAACAGTAACAGTTACTGACTGACAATAGGTTGTATCACAGTCATTCATCCAACGACCAAAATAGGTAGTTGTAATAGTGGGCGCAGGAATCTGGATACTTGGATTATTACCAGTACCACTTCCAACCAGAGTATCACCACAACTATTACGATACCATTCAAACTTAGTACCACTACCACCCCATGCTTTTAAAGTTAATGAGGTATAGGCACCAGAACAGAAGTTATTATGATTAACACTAATTGAATCTGCAGCAACAGGTTGAGGATATACTCTTACAGTAACCGATTTACACAATGAGATACCACATTGATTTTCCCAGCGTGCATAATAGGTAGTTGTAGTAGTAGGAACTACAGGAAGAGTGAAGTTAACACCAGTACCAAGATAAGTACCACCACAGTTCCCTGTATACCATTTCAAGTCTTTGCCACTACCACCAGTAGCACTTAGAACCAATGTACTAACAGTACCAGCACAGAAATCATTCTTCGATGCAAAGACAGCGATAGGTGTCTGAGGAGTATATAAGACATTAATACGTACCGAATCGGCAGCTGAGACACCACATTCATTTTCTGTTCTAGCATAGTACCATGTAGTATCAGAAGGAGCGGGTAAATCAACATCAGGACCAATACCAACAAGAGTTCCTCCATTTGAATTCTTATACCACTTAACGGTTCCACTACCACCTATTGCTTTAAAGTTAATGAGGTTAACAGTATTGACACAATAGGTTGTTGGCGTAGCAGTAATAGAAGTTGGCATCACAGGTAATGGATTGACCGAAGTGTACTGTACCATAGAATCACTACACCCCTCTGGACTGGTATAAATATATTTGATTGCGTAAGGACCACCTACACCAGCTACAGCGGGTTTAAAGATTGCATAACCAAGTCCGGAATCTTCTAATCCAGTAAGAGGACCCGTTAAACCAGTAAATGTTCCATTTGGAATCTGATTTCCTAACAATAGATACTGTGAACCGGGAGTAGCACAATAATCAGGTAACAATCCTGAGAAGGTAACATCTGGTACAGGATTGATTACAACCTTATAGGTAGTATCGCCAGAACAATCTCCTGCAGTTACCGAAGTGTATGAATAAGTAACATGGTACTCACCAGGAGTCATTGCAGATGGATTAATGGTAGCCTTACCAATACCAAGATCAACAAAACCTGCTGAAGATGGAGTAATCGTAAACTGACCTAATGGGAAGTTACTACCCTTGATCGTATCAAGTGTTTCATTTGCACAATAGGCTGAAGCAAGATCAATAATGGTAAATATTGGAGCAGGATTTACGGTAGTTTGTGCAATCACAGTATCAGAACAGCCATTAGTATTCGTATAGAAGTAACGAATATCATGAGTGCCTAAACCAGCAAGAGACGGAGTAAACTTCGCTTTTCCATTATTCAAATCAGTAATACCGGGACCTGAGAAGTGACCACTAAATGGAATATTACCATTGATAACAACAAAATTATCACTTATACAGTAGTCGGTATTAAGATTGGAAATACTTAGAACAGGTAAAGGATGAACAACTACGGTTTTACTAATCGAATTAGTACATCCAGTAGTAGCATCTTGATAACTATAAGTAATAACAAAGGTACCAGCACCACTAGTGGCAGGATAGAATTCAGCAGTTCCGTTATTATTATCAACTAAGGAAGTTGAAGCAGGAACTATCGTGAAATTACCAAAAGGAAGTTTATTTCCCCTTAACAAGGCTACAGGAGAGTTAGCGCAGTAATTATCATTTAACCCAGTGAATGAAACAACTGGCAAAGGATATACTGTCGTAGTCAATGAATACTCATCACTACAGCCATCGGTACTAATATAATGGTAGGTAATTGTATGAGTTCCAACTCCTGCAACCGTAGGATTGAAAGTTGCAGTACCATTACCATTATCCACAACACCATCTGTTTCAGTAAACCAGCCCTCACCTAACATAGAACCTGTCAATGTTGAAGCAACATCATTTAAACAGTAGGTGGGTTGTAAGCCGGTAAATGTCACAACTGGTTTAGGATTAACAATAAACTGCTTTGTTTTTGTATTTTGACAACCAGTAGCAGGGTCAGTATAGATGTAGGTAACATTAGATGTTGCACCTATTGGAGCTGCTGCCGGATTAAATATCGCCATTCCCAGGCCAATATTGGCAACATATGGAGCATTCTGGAAGTAACCATCAGGCTGATGATTTCCTGTAAGTGGCGATGTTCCATCACCCTCACAATATGTAGATTGTAATCCCGTGAAATCAACCACGGGTATATTAACTACTGTTATTTCCTTAGATATTGAATTTGTACAACCATTCTGAGTAGCAGAATAGGTAATGGTATGCGTACCTATTCCAGCTGTTGCCGGATTAAAATCAGCTGTACCATTATTATTATTGGTTACTGGACCAAACCATGTTCCGAAAGGATAAGGAGTTCCTTGAATTTGATCAACAACACCATTAATACAATACTCGTTCTCGAGTCCAAGTATTGTAACAATTGGAACTGGCTTAATGGTTACATTGATTGTATCAGCAGAGATACAACCACTACCTGAAACATAAGTATAAATCACAGGATAAACACCAGGTGTCAATGCAGAAGGATTAAACCAGGCAATCCCATTACCAGCATTACTTACGCCAACATTCCCAGAGAAAACGCCAGGTTTCAAACTACCTTCAATCTGAACACTTGCCTCATTATTACAATAGGAAGTCTGTAGATTCAAGATGGAAACAGGAGCAACAGGATAAACTGTCACAGTAACATTAGAACAAGCTGAGGTTGCACATGCATTCTCCCAAGCAGCATAATAAACTGTGGTAGTTGTAGGTGCCGGGATAGTAAGAGTATTAGTAGTTGTTGTACCAATTAGAGTACCGTTACAATAACCTGTAAACCACTTTAATTGATCACCATTTCCGCCATTGGCAGTTAGAGTTAAGTATTTCTCTTGACCTGCACAGTAATTGTTTACGCTTGGCGTAATAGATAGAGGTGCCGGAGGATTACCAATAACGCGAATTATTATACTATCACAAGCTGATTTGCCACAACCATTCTCCCAATGAGCATAATAGGTAGTAGTTGTGGTTGGAGCATTAATAAGAACAGGGTTAACATTATTAATGACCGTGCCATTACAACTTCCTTCTGTCCAATATAAAATATCACCACTTCCACCGACTGCAGTAAGAGTAATAGGCAATCCGTAGTTTGTACAGATATCATTAGCACTACTTGTTATAGAAGTAGGTTTAACAGCCAAAGGATTAACGGTAATAGTTACAGGCACTAGAGCCGAATTGCCACATGCACTCTCCCAACGAGCATAATAGGTGGACGTAGTCGAAGGTGCCGTATAAGTAAATGGAGTTCCTGTACCAATAGGATTAATTGCAGCAATATCATCATACCACTTGAGTATCTCCCCTTGTCCGCCTGTAGCTGTAAGAACAACATAATCTAGCCCTTGACATACAATACTTGGAGCAACAGAGGTTGCAACTGGAGCTACAGGTGCAGGGATAACAATTACTTCTATACTCTTACAGGTGGATCCACCACAAGCATTCTCCCAACGAGCATAATAGGTTGTAGTATCCGTAGGAGAGTCAATTTGTAAGTTGTTACCAACACCAACTCTTAAACCACCACATGAAGCAGTGTACCATACCAATGTATCACCCGAACCACCGGCAGCTGATAGAGTAATCTTACCGGGATCATCAAAACATAAGTAATTTCTATCTACAGAAACACTTACAGGAGCAACCGGCTGCTGATACTGATAGTCAATTCTAAATGATGTATCAAATTCACAATTATGAGCATCATTCATAAATAACCAATAAGTTGCCACGGGTAGATTAGCAAGATCTTCTGATGTTGCTTCATTGGACCAATCAAATGTATAAGGACGGGTTCCTCCGCCTACTGTAAGATTTATAGCTCCTTCTGTTCCACCAAAACAATTAACTGGAGTAATTTCAGGTGCCGTATAGATATGCTTTTGATCCAATCTTACAACATAAGCATCTGATAAGCCTTGAGGCGTGATTGAAGTACCACCAAAATCAACAGCAGTATCAACAGAACCACCCAAAATAAGATCATTATTAGGAAGTAGAGAAACGGTCAAACAAGAATCGGCACCAGTACTACCAGCATGCTGCCACCAGTTTAAATATCCAGTTGTATTAAAACTAGCAACAAAAATGTCATTCAAACCACTTGATACTACAGTCTTTCGACCAAGCGTCAGACTATTTCTGAAACTACCGGCAATATATACATTAGCATTTGCATCTATAGCCAAGCTCTTAGCGGCATCGTTACCAGTACCACCAATTGATTTTACCCATAATGGAGAACCTGCTTTGGAAAGTTTAGCCACAATAGCATCCTTCTCTCCATTGCTGGCAATTGGAAGTAATCCAAATGTTGCATTATTTCTGGCCATACCAGCAACATAAACATTACCTGAGTAGTCACTCTTCACAGCGTATATAGCATCAGCTTGAGCACCACCCATCTTAGTTGCCCATACAAACTGCCCGAGAGTAGTATATTTAGCAACAAAACCATCTGTGGAACCAGCACTTGTGAGAGTTGTTGAAGAGCCAAAAGTAGGTGTACCTTGGAATAAACCACCTATAATAACATTTCTGGAAACATCAAGGGCAATCGTATGTCCTGTTTCTTCTGAAGTACCACCAGCTTGATTTACCCACTGAACTTCACCAAGATTATTATACTTGGCAACCCAGATATCATCTCCACCACGGCTTACCATTGGTAAACCATTGAAAGAGGCTATACCTTGGAATGATCCAGTAATATAACTATTACCAATTTCATCAGACTGAATACCAATTGCCTGATCATCAAAGAAACCACCTTGTGTTTTGACCCAAGCTAATGTACCATTTGAAGAGTACTTAGCAATAAAAGCATCTTGATTACCAGCAGCTGTAACCATCTGACTATCAAAGAAAGCAAGATTGGTAAATAGTCCACTAACATAGACTGAACCAGTACTGTCAACACTAATGCCTTGACCTCTATCTTTTAAGGTACCACCAGCTTGGCGTACCCATAGTAACGCACCAGATACATCATATTTTGCTACAAACATGTCTTCATCACCAAAGCTGGTCAATGAGACACTTCCAAATATTGCAGTAGAACCAAATGATCCGGTTACATAGTAATTACCAGCTTTGTCACTCGCTGAAGCATATACAAAATCATTATCAATTCCACCAATTGGATTAACAACATTCCACATAGTGGTATCATTATAGAATCCAAATGACTCTGGCTCACCTATTCCAATAGTTGCTCTATTAGAACAGTTATTTCCATCTCTGATCGTAACAGTGTAAAGCCCCTCCCCTAAACCAGTAAGGTTCTGAGTTGTAGCACCAGTATTCCAAACAAATGAGAAAGGAGAACTACCATTTATAACATTTAATGTAATTGATCCATCATTTGTACCATTACATGTAATATTAGTTGTAGTTGCTTCAACCTGAATACTTGGTATAACTGTTAAAGTAGCTAACGTTGAGTTTACCGAACCACAATGCTGACTACTTAACTCACAGTAATAGTCTCCCTGACTAGCAACCGAAACTTTCGGTATCGATAGTACATTATTGGTTGCACCAGGAATAGCAATAGTATTATGATACCATTGGTAGGATAACAGATCACCAGTAGCATGAATCCTAAATGTAACACTATCATTTTCACAACGCGTCCTGCTGGTTGGATTAGAGGTGATAACAGGTAACCTATAAACAGTAACTGTAGCAACAGATGTTGTAGCATTACCACAAGTGTTATTTATAAAACACTTATAGTCACCAGCATTAGCAGTTGTAATAGAATTAACTGTATAAGTACTTGAAGTTGCACCTGGAATTGGATTGTTATTTAACAACCATTGATAGAATAATGAATCTCCGGTAACAAGAGTCGACAGAACTAACATATCGGTTTCACACCTGATCTGTGATGAGGGATTCTGAACGACAACTGGAACCCGGTTAATAGTAACCTTCGCAGGGTCAGAATATCTAACACCGCAACTATTTCTTAATTGACAAACATAGTTCCCAGTCTGGCTATACTGAATATTTAAGATACTCAGAGTATTTGAGGTCGCACCAGGAATATCTATTCCTTCGAGTCTCCACTGATATTCGATACTGTCACCCTGAGCTTCAACAATCAAGGTTACAGGAGCACCTGCACAAGTACTTAATCCAACAGGTTGGAGTGTAATTCTGGGACGATTATTTACATAGATATCAGCTTCGCTTGTTAAATCAAACCCGCAATTATTCCATGCTCTACCTTGATAAACGCCATTATCAGCAACATCTAATGGAATAAAAGAAAGTGTAGATGCCGTTTCACCGGGAATAGGAGCATTATCCTTATACCAAACATATTTTACTGAATCACCAGTAGCAGACATGTTTAATACAAGATTCTGATCATCACAGAAATTACCACCAGTAATATCATTTGTCAAGACAGGAGGAATATTCATAGTAACAGCAACAGTATTTGATACTGCATTGCCACAAGTATTCCATATACTAACATAATAATTAGCAATATCACCAGGGCCAACAGGATTGAAGTTTAATGTCGATGCGGTTGCTCCGGGTATAGGATTAGAGTTTTTATACCATTGATAGAATAAAGAGTCGCCAGTAGCAATGATTTCAAACTTGTTAATATTACCAGGGCAAGTAGAAATAGGCATTGGCTCCTGAACCTTAACCGGAGCTATATTAACCGATAGTAACGCAGGATCTGTCATAATATCGTCGCAGTTATTAAACAGACGACATGTATAATTACCAACATTAGCCAGTGAAACAGGAGAAACTACTAAGACACTATCTGTCTTACCCGGCAGAAGATTACCATTTCTGTACCATTGGAAATTTGGTAGAGCAGAACCAACAGCATTGATACGAGTTACAAATCTGGCAGTTCTTCCAAGACAAGTAGAAACACTATCAGGATCTTCTACTACATCTGGTGAAATATTAGCAAACAAATTAACAGTACTACTATTAATTGTACTACAAGTATTATGAATTGTAACACTGTAGTTTCCGATATTTGCCAGGGTTACAGGTGTAAAGAAGAGCTGTTTGTTTGTAGCACCTGGAATAGGGAATCCATTGAAATTCCATTGATAGTATAATGAATCGCCTGTTGCAGAGACAGACAAGACATCATTGTTTCCAACACAACTTAACAGATTCTGAGGTTGTACAGTTATGACAGGTACAATGTTAATGTTTAGATTAGCATTTTGCGTGTTGACTGTTGAACAGGTGTTCCAAATACGACAATAATAATTGGCTGTATCAGCATAAGTTACAGGAGCAAATGATAATGTCGTTGTTGTTTGACCCGGCATTAAGGCTCCATTTCTATACCACTGGTAATGTAAACTATCACCTGAAGCCGTAAATGTGAAACTAGTATTATTACCTAAACATGTACTTACGCTATCTGGTTGATTCGTAACCAATGGAACAATATTAACGGTAATATCTTTCTCTTGAGAGGTAGCAATATTACAGTTGTTGGTTATAACAACCTTGTACTTTCCAATATTACCAAGTGTTACAGGATTAAGAGTATATGAAGAAGCTATAGCACCAGGAACAATTGCTCCATTTCTATACCATTGGTAAGTGAGACTATCACCTGTTGCCTGTACCGTTATAGTCGCAGATGCTCCTAAACAGGTACTAATATTCTTAGGCTGAACCGTAATAACCGGAGGTTCATTCATGTTCAGTCTTGCAGGATTACTTAATTGATTATTACAATTGTTATAAACATAACATGTATAATCACCTTCATTAGCATAAGTTATACCATTTAGAACCAAAGTAGGAGTCGCAGCGGTTGGGTTCATTGCGGTGGAAATAGGATTACCGTTAAATCTCCACTCATAAACCAACGCTTCACCAGTGGCAACTACTTTAAATTCAATTCCATTATCCCCAACACACTTACTCAACTTCACAGGATGCGAAGTGATGGTTGGAGGGGTATTCATTATCAACTGAGCACCTACACTTAACTCATGACTACAGTTATTTGAGACATAACAGGTATAGGTTCCCTCATCTGTATAGGTGATATTAGTTAAAGTAAGAGTTGGAGTATTTATACCTATTGAAAAACCATCTCTTCTCCAATCATACGTTATTGCTTCTCCCGTCGCAGCAACAGAAAATGTGGCAGTCTCTCCGGCACATTTTGAGATAGTTACTGGTTGGGTAGTTATAGCAACAAAGGTATTCATGTTCAACTGAGCTGTTGAGGAATTCTGAGAACTACAGTTGTTGTACACTCGACAGTAATACCCATCCTCATCAGCAAATGTTATGTTAAGCAGATTCAATGTCGGACTATTGCCTCCTACTATAGCATTGTCTGATGTCTGATGCCACTCATAATTTAAGGCTTCTCCAGTAGCTGTTACACTAAAGGTAGCATTTTGAGTGGGACAAAGATCAAGTGACATAGGATTGGCGGTAACAACTGCGACAGAGTTCATATTCAATGTAGCAGCTGTTGAATTCACACTACTACAAAGATTACTAACTGTAACATAATAACTACCCTCATTACCGTAAGTTAGTGACGGAATAGTATAGGTATTTGTATTGGCACCAGGAATAAGCACACCTGTAGGGGGCGTTCCAAAGTACCATTGATAAACCAATTCTTCACCCGTAGCACTTACCGTAAAAGTAGCAGGATTACCTTGACATAAATTTAATGAAGTAGGGTTAGTTGTAATAGCAGCGACTGTTGGCATATTCAACAGAGCATCATTTGAGACGACACCCGCCGTATTACAGTTGTTATAAACTCGTACAGAATACAACCCCTCATCACCATAGGTTATGTTATTAATGGTATAAGTTGCAGCATCGGTACTAGCAATACCAACACCTCCTTTTCTCCACTCATAATGAATTGCTTCACCACCACCAAGTGCTGTAAATGTAACATTTGCGCCAGCACAGGCTGAGGTACCGATAGGTTGAGTAACTATCGATGGAAGCGTATTCATATTTAGAGCCACTACATTACTTGGAACAGTATAACATGTGTTGGCTAAAACTACTTGATAGTTTAACTCATCCCCATAAACCAAGGAGGGTATTGTATAAGTAGCAGAATTAGTACCAACAGCAGTTGTCGGAGGATTAGTTGCTCCGCTCAACCACTGGTAAGCAATAGCTTCTCCTGTTGCGGCAACAGTAAAGGTTGCCGTATTACCGGCACATAGATCTAAAGCTGTTGGCTGAGTTGTAATAACTATAGGACTGTCCATATTAAGGTGAGCCTCTATGCTAGAGACACCCGGACTACATGTATTGTACACCTCACACCTATAATATCCTTCATCGGCGTAGGTAATATTAGACAAGGATAAGGTGGCAGTTGTAGCACCCGGTATTAAGGTAGTAGCAGATGCAGTTCCAAAATACCATCTATACTTAAGTGAATCACCAGTAGCCACTATACTAAAACTGGTATTTGCTCCTGGGCACAAATTAGAGCTAACAAGATCGGTCGTGATTACAGGAGCAACATTCATACTAATTTTCACAGTATTAGTTTGTGCTGTAACACAACCATTAGGACCTGTCACCACTAAATAATATCTAGCGGTATCAGTATATACCATGTTTGAAAAGGTCAAAACAGGAGTTGTGCTTCCAGCTATATGACCAGCAGCATCGACGACTGGAGTTCCAGGAAACACACCTTTATACCATTGATATGTCAAAGGACCAGTTCCAGAGGCTGCAGCGGTGAGTGTTGCAACTCCATTCAAACAGGTACTGACCTTGACTGGCTGTAGAGTAATAGCAGGTGGAACAACAACCGTAAGCGTAAAATCCGGTGAATAGTTAAATCCACAGGCATTTGTCACCAAACATTTATAAGTACCAGCATCCGAGGGTTGCAAATTAGTTCTGGTTAAAACGGGTAACGTAGCACCTGGAATCAGATTAGTTCCAAAATACCACTGATAACTCAACCCAACAGGAATCCCATTAGGGCTCGCTGTTACAGTGAAGCTACCATTTTGACAAACAGTTGCATTAGCATTATCAATGGTAGGAACTGGTTCAGAGTACCTGTTTACTCTCAATTTATTTGGTGATCCGACACACCCAAAGTTGTTCGTCTCTACAACGAACACACTATCTGATCCAACGGTATTATCCCATTGAATATTGATAAATGAGCGGCCATTAACCGGAGTATTCAGGATTGTCCCTGTACCATTTTTAATGCTCCATGCATAGCTTGATCCCGCAGTTGAGTCAACCCGATAAATCTCTATCGCATTACGACAGACCGTATCGGGATTGGTAACTGAGGTCTGCGACTTCACCGTTGCTATTCCAAAAATCAGGAAGACAACTGGCAAAATCAGCCTAAGTAATGTTGTTTGGTTAGTTTTCATTATCCTCGGTGCTTAATAGGTTCTTCTTTCCAATTAGCTATGTGTAATATAAGTAATTTCTATTGATGTTTGATTGGTATTACTGTTGGTAACGGATTAATTGTTACGTCGACAGTATCACTTACCGGGCAATCATTTGCATCTTTCACATTAACCCAGTACGTTCCTGTTGAGGTAACATTATAGGTTGAATTAGTACTTCCATCCTGCCATAAATATGCTTTATAACTGTGAGGAAGCGATAATATCACTTCTGTTCCATAACAAACAGATTGATCCGGCCCCAAAGAGATCGGATCTACAACAAAATTCTTTAACTCTATGGTATCTGACATGACGCATAAATCATCCTGTACTTGTGCCCAATAGGTACCAGGCGTAGTAACAGTGATGGTTTGAGTGGCCTCACCAGTACTCCATAAATAGTTCTCTCGTCCTGAACCTGCATCAAACGTAAAACTATTACCCGGACAAACTGAAACATCAGGGCCAAGATAAAGGCTTGTATAGTTTGAAAAATATCCATATTCAGAACTGCCACCTAAGTTATTCAAAATTCCAAGATGAAATAGACCTTCTGTGTTTTTAATTCTATTTGCTCCCAAAACTACTGCACTTGTAGAGTTAAACTCTTTTCTGGCATACGACCAAACACCGGCAGTGCCTGGTACTACAGTAAAATCAGAAGATGTTAAATAGGTTGAATTACCATTAATGGTAAAAGCATCTGTGAACTCACTTTTAGTCAATACCATCATCGCAAAGTTTCCAGAACTATTACGATAGAATCCAATTTCAGGTGACCCGGTGCATGTAATGTGGGGCAGCAAGGCACTACCCAACTCATCAGAGTGACCAGAAATATGATATACATAAACAGGATGAGATGCTAACAGATAGTATGCATTATTTGCAAGCTGCAACGAATATTGTTCACCTTTGTTAAGTGTTGTAATCGGTGTTGCACTACCATCAAGTGAAATGGTTGTATTATCCTCAATTGCTAAAATATAAGCTCTTTCATAGTTTGTAGCAAATCCTTTAACAACGATATATTCTATACCAACAAGATGCGTTGGTAACATTTGATCTCCAATTAAATCATACCCGCCAGATGTTCCTCCAGGTCTTACACTGTCATCAGCAATGGTAATAGCAATCTCTTTATCGGAGGTGATTTTTGAACCAGCTAATGAAGCATTAGCTGCAGATTCGGTTGAACGACAAGAATAAGTCTCGCCTTTATTAAGAACAATAGTGAATGTTGTGCCAGGTGCCATGGTACCCGAAGCTGATGTAATATCATCTGTAACAGTAATGGTAACCGTAGTATTATCCTGAGTTGCAACAATCTCAAATGACTCTCTACAATTTAAATTAGAGGCTACAACATTGGGATAATTATTTTGAGAAGGGATATAGAATAATCTACCTAGAGCTGTTTTGCCCTTTAATGGAAAGATATCAGGATTATTAGAATGAGCAACTTCATAATAGGCCGATACAGGGGAGGTTGATGTTACATAAAGCCCTTTTTTGTTGATCGTTGCATAAGGGCTGTTTTCAATGTCTGACTTATGAGCTGTCAAATTAATACTTCCTTGAGAAAAAGCAGGGATATCAATACCGTCAGCCCAAGTATTGAGTGCAGGTTGATAGACACGAACCGATGCCCCCGTCGCCAATGTAGTAAATCGAAGATAAATAGGGTTATCTCCATGATTTGCCTCGACATCGGGAGCTACAAACCAAAAAGCCGTATCCTGTTGTGCCTTCATTATCAAGCTTGCAGACAATAGAGTAAAAAGTAAAATCCTTTTTATGTTAAATATTTTCAAGACAGATAATTTGTAAAAACATTGTTTTATATGCATCTACACCTCTAAGACAATAATGTCAGATATTTGGTTGTAACAAATTTAGAAAACAAGTTAACAAAATCAAAAGTTTTCTTTAGTTATGTCTAATGTTTACAGGAAGAACAGGACCAGATATTATCGCATTAACCGAATCAATGGTCGTACAATTAAACTGGTTGGTAACTCTTCGTGTATATGTACCACTTGCATTGACAGTAATTGAAGAGGTTGTAGCTCCATTGTTCCATAAATAGGTACAATTGGCACAATTGGTTCCACTTAAGGTTACTGATTGCCCAAAACAGGCTGTCTGGTCTAACCCTAGGGGTGCTTCAGGGGTAGGATTAACTACCACCTGTATTGGAAGTGAGAATGTACACCCATAAGTGTCTACGGTATAGTATGTATAGTTATAAGTACCAGCCGCAGGAACCTGGATGTAACTTTCAGGGGTAACCTGACCTATAACTCCAACTCCCTCTAAACGTGAGCTATCAACAGGTACTGTATACGACCAACTCTGAGGTAATAAAGCAGGATTAAGATTTAACTCCCACTCAAAAACCCATCCATTATCCATGCTTGCTGCATCACAGATCTCAATGTTCCAGTCTCCATTCAAAGGACAGCCCACTAAACTGGTAAAAGTTCCAATAGGAGCATAATAATTTCCATGAGTTATTCTATTTGATGAATCTATCACCTGGCTACCATTGTACGGTTGGGTGGTACCATTTGCTAAAATCGTATTAGTCGGATAGTATTGTGACCAACAGTAATTATAGGGTTTACCTGCAGGATTAGTTTTGGGATCACACTTATCACCCCCCACATCGTCTATAGCCTGTCCTAACCATTTTCCGCCTCCCCCTCCGGCCTGTAATATCGTAGATTGTCCATTCGGACAAATTAGCTTCATGGTCAAATCACCAATAAACGTATGTTCCATAGTTATACAAACCGATAAAAGATCAGACGCCTGTGTCAACGTCTGTCCTGCTGCAAATGATTCAAATGTTACCGGTGTATTATAACACTGGGTTCCACCTGCCGTTGTACAGGTAGGCCCGTCAGGTATAAAAGTAACTTTATCATATTTCTGACTCGAGACCAACTGATAAGTGAAGGCACTAACTGTAGCTACCGAATTCAGATTAATTGTTATTGTATCTGTAGGATCCAGCGGATCAAAACAAGAAGGAGCTGGCGTAACGGATCCTCGAATGGGATTACCTGCTACACGTATTCGACCAGCTAGCTGATTACTTGCACAAAAATTGGTATCTGTCATAGTTACCTTAAAGTCATAACCTTTTATATCAGCATACAAATGAGTTGCAACCGGATTATGATTTATAGTCTGGATAACTCCATCACCAAAAATCCAGTAGTAACTATGGAGATTATCAGCTTGTGTATAGTTTGTATTATTTTGAGGATAGGTTCCTTTTACCGCAATCGTAACGGTAGATCCTTCACAAATATTGAAATAATATATTCCTCCTTCGAGTACAGGTTGAGGATTGCAAGCCGCAATATCAAAACTCAGAGTGCTAGGCTGACAGGGTACAGCCTGTGCGATAGATTGAAGTGGTAAAATCGTAGTAAACAAAAACGAAAAGACTAAAAGTTGAAATTTTCTCATAGACTCATAAAAGTAGATTCTTGTGTTAAGGCAATATTTTCGAATGTTTAGTTGCATGGCTCATCTAAAAAAGCTAACAGTAGGCCAAAGTTATAAAAACCTGTAGATTATCAACAGCTCAAATAGATTTTCCGAACTTAAAATAGTTAACCATAGAGAGTAGTGAATCGAAATTTCAAGGTCAACGACAAGTTATAGAACCTCAGTCTTACAAACCATCTTGATATAAACCAATTTTCTTCTAAATCAAGATCATATCTAACAAAATCAACTATCTAAACCACATTAGAAACCCAATAGATCTATCAAAATAGAACATTAAACAATCAAATACCACACTGCTATAAATAACCCTCCTGACTTCACTCGCTAAAAAAGCCGTAACAAGATATTT
>MTLE01000118.1_pt1 | contig 32372 bp, 29 predicted proteins | sample 1982461 | NCBI WGS metagenome assembly MTLE01 (sample SAMN05712605, study PRJNA340218) | biofilm metagenome | isolation source: sample SPL anode biofilm adapted to -200 mV | place: USA | collected 2012-02-03
TTTTCGGTAAACTACTGTCAAATCATTCAGGCAGTTAGCAGATCATGGCAAAAGCACCGGCAAAGAAAGCGCAGAAGGGGTTTGAAGAGACCCTGTGGGACACCGCCAATCAATTACGCGGTAGTGTTGAGTCATCGGAATACAAACACGTGGTGTTAAGTCTGGTGTTCTTAAAATTCATCAGCGACAAGTTTGAAGCCCGCCGCGAAGCACTGATCAAAGATGGCAAAGCAGCGTTTGTTGATATGGATGTCTTCTATCAGCAAGACAACATCTTCTATCTGCCGGAAGAAACCCGCTGGTCGTTTATTCAGGCTCATGCCAAGCAAGATGACATCGCCGTGCTCATCGACACCGCGCTCTCGACCATTGAAAAACGTAACCCGTCACTGCAAGGCGCACTGCCTGATAACTACTTCTCACGCCAAAATTTGGAAGTGAAGAAGCTTGCCTCGCTGATTGATTCCATCGAAAACATCGACACCTTGGCCGATGAATGCCACCTGAGCGAAGAAGATCTGGTTGGTCGGGTGTATGAATATTTCTTAGGGAAATTTGCTGCTACCGAAGGTAAAGGCGGTGGTGAGTTTTATACGCCCAAATGCATCGTCACTCTGCTGGCCGAAATGCTGGAACCTTACCAAGGTAAAATTTACGACCCATGTTGTGGCTCAGGCGGCATGTTTGTGCAGTCGGTGAAGTTTGTGCAAAGCCATCAGGGTAAGAGCAAAGACATTGCCGTGTTCGGGCAGGAACTCACCGCCACCACCTACAAGCTGGCGAAGATGAACCTCGCGATTCGTGGGCTATCAGGCAACCTCGGCGAAAAACCAGCCGACACCTTCTTCAACGACCAGCATAAAGATCTGAAAGCCGATTTCATTATGGCGAACCCGCCATTTAACCTGAAAGATTGGCGCAATGAATCAGAGCTGACCGATGACCCGCGCTTTGCAGGCTATCGCACGCCGCCGACGGGTAACGCCAACTATGGTTGGATCTTACACATGCTGTCGAAGCTCTCAGAAACTGGCACTGCAGGCTTTGTGCTGGCAAACGGCTCGATGAGTTCAAACACCAGCGGGGAAGGTGAAATCCGTGCCAAGATGATCGAAAACGACATTGTGGAATGCATGATTGCCTTGCCCGGTCAGTTGTTCTTCACCACGCAAATTCCCGTCTGTTTATGGTTTATAACAAAAAACAAAAAAGCCGATTTATCGCACGGCTACCGTAACCGCGAAGGCGAAACACTGTTTATCGATGCGCGTGACATGGGCACCATGATCAGCCGCACCACCAAAGAGCTGACGCTGGAAGACATTGCCACCATCGCCGACACCTATCATGCATGGCGTAGCACGCCCGAAGAGCTGGCCGATCGCATCACCAGAGGTGAAAGCAAACTCGAAAAATATGACGACATCGCTGGTTTCTGCAAAGTGGCAACCACGGCAGAAATGAAAGCCAACGACTATGTGCTGACACCGGGGCGCTATGTCGGGGCGGCTGATATTGAAGATGACGGTATTGCCTTTGAAACCAAAATGCGCGAACTGTCGCAGACCTTGTTCCAACAGATGAAACAAGCCGAAACGCTGGATCAGGCGATCCGTCAGAATCTGGAGGCGTTGGGTTATGGGGAGTGATTTTGCTTATACAAATTATCCTGAGGATTGGGTTAGAACCACGTTAGGGGAAATGATTAGACAGAGTAAAGGCTCAATTCAGACTGGGCCTTTTGGCAGTCAATTACATGCTGCAGATTATGTTGAAATCGGTATTCCTTCCGTAATGCCAAAAAACATATCGATAGAAGGAATTGTTGAGCAAGATATAGCAAGAATTACTCAAGAAGATGCTGACCGCCTTAAAAAATATCTTCTTGAGGAAGGTGATATTATTTACAGTCGCCGTGGTGACGTTGAGAAATGTGCTTTAGTCAAACAGCATGAAACTGGCTGGTTATGTGGAACTGGCTGTTTAAGAGTTCGTTTGGGGAATGAATCACATGTAACTCCTGAATTTTTACATGCATATTTATCAACGCCAGCGATTAGAGAATGGGTATCCAGAAATGCAATTGGCGCAACAATGCCAAACTTGAATACAACCATTCTTAGCGATATTCCTGTTATTCTCCCAAATTCAAGTTCGATTCAGCTAATTGGAAACATCTGGCACGAAATAAATCAAAAAATCACCCTCAACCGCCAAATCAACCAAACCCTCGAACAAATGGCGCAAACGCTGTTTAAGTCGTGGTTTGTCGATTTTGACCCCGTGATCGATAACGCGCTCGATGCGGGCAACGAGATCCCTGAGTCGTTACAAAACCGTGCCGAGTTGCGCCAGAAAGTGCGTGCCAGCCAAGACTTTCAGCCGCTGCCAGCCGATATTCTGGCGCTGTTTCCGGCTGAGTTTGAAGATAGTGAATTGGGTTGGGTACCGAAGGGGTGGGAGATTTCAACGGCTGGAGACGAGTTTGTTATCAAAGGTGGAGCAACACCAAGTACAGCAATCCCTGAATTTTGGGATGGAACAATTCATTGGACATCGCCCAAAGATCTCTCAAGTAATGAGACAAAAATTCTTTTAGACACGAGTCGTAAAATTACTAATGCTGGGTTGAATAAAATATCATCAGGTCTTTTGCCTATAAATACTGTATTGATGTCTTCTCGTGCTCCTGTTGGTTATTTGGCATTAGCTAAAGTTCCTTTAGCAATAAACCAAGGTTACATTGCTATTCCATCTGCAAAAATGCTGAGTTCTGAATACACAATTCATTGGCTAGAATCAGCAATGGATGAAATTAAAGGTATGGCTGGAGGAACTACATTTGCTGAAATCAGTAAATCAACCTTCAAAACGATCAATTTAATTATTCCTACCTTGAATGTAGTAAATGAGTTCACTGACATTGTTCAATCAAAATACAGTTTGATTACGAATAATGTTCAGGAAATAAGTTTATTAACTCAACTCCGCGACACCTTGCTTCCAAAACTGATTTCCGGTGAATTGCGATTAGACGAAATTCCCTCCCCTTAATTTAAGGGGAGGGTTAGGGTGGGGTTGCATACCCTGATCTGAAAAGCCCCCCCCTCCCAGCCTCCCCCTTAGCAGGGGGAGGAGTAATATGCGAAAAACACATTTTGCAATATATTTCTTGTTCATTGGCGGTAAAATCGTATACGGAGTTGGTTCCATTTTGGAACAGACTTAATCGGCGGACAGTTACAATAAAATCTTGAGGTGTATCAGTCGTTGCTAAATATGCAACAACTGCCAACATCCCCCTTGGCTGGGGGCGGAGTAGTGCAAATGATGCCCAAAAGAAGACTTAAACTATAAAAATACGACAGGAAAAACACGCATGAGTTCACGCGACCCGAACACCGCACTAGCCAATAAGCCATTAATTGATATTGAAGAGTTGCTGTTAGCCGCCGGGCCGCAAACCTTCCAGAAAGGTTTTATGCTGTTTCAGCAAAACAAAGTCAGTAATGTAAAACTGCAGGGCAATACAGCAACGGCTACGGTAAAAGGCACGTCGAGCTATCACGTAAAGGTGATCATGCAACCTGAGCTACACTGCCAGTGCAGCTGCCCGGCAGCTGAATATATGAGTGTCTGTAAACACGCAGTGGCAGTCGGGTTATCACTGAATCAACCGCGCGCAGAGGTCGAAGACGAACTCAGTGACGAGCAGGTTTTACGCCGTTATTTCAGCGAGAAAAGTGCGCCAGAGTTAGTTGAGCTGTTACTGCAATCGCTCGAAAGCGATGAGCAACAGTGGCGAAACTGGCTGCTGAAAGCCAAGCTGTCACAAAGCGTTATTTCACTCGCCGAGCTGAAAAAACTGGTGACCAAAGCTCTGCCAGCCCGCGAGATCTGGGGCTGGAACGATGTTTCGCATTATTTCTCTGCGGCAGAGCAGCAAATTGATAGCCTGTGGAGCGCCATGGTGAGCCTGCCAATAGAAAGTCAATGGCAGCTGACAGAACATGTACTCATGCGCCTGAATAAAGTATTGGAGCGGATCGATGATTCCGGTGGTTTTCGTTTTGGCATTGAAGGTCAGATCAATGTAAAAATGCCGGAGTTGTTCGAGCTGTTAAACTGGCCGGCAGAAAAGAAAGCACAGTGGCTGTTTGAACATCTCTATCAACGCGAATATAACGTCTTCCCTGATATTAACGATAACTTCACGGTGACTGGCGAAGTAGAAGCCTGCCTGTTGAAAAAGTGTCGAAGTGCGCTTGAAGAAATGGCCGATGAACTAAAATCAGGAAAAGATCGCACCGACATTACATGGCGTATGCGTGTCTATGCGCAACCATTATTAAACGCAGCACGTGCTGCCAATAACTGGCGTGAAGAAGAGCGGTTATTGGCGATGCAGGCATATCAATGCCACGATTATCTGGCGCTGGCGCAGTTGTGTCTTGATCATCAGGAAGAGTTAGACGCCGAAGATTGGCTGTTGCGGGCTAAAAAAGTCGCCACGCAATATGAGCAGCAAAACTGTGCGAATATGGATATCAAAGTCAGAATAGCACTCGGTGAAACCACGCAGGCATGGAAACTGGGTTGGCAGTTATTTGAACATGAGCGATCTTTTCGTGCGTTTCAGGAATTACAAGAATTGCATGACGAATTGGGTCAGCCAGAGCCTGAATTGCTGACCAAAGTTGAAGAGCTGTTTGCTAACCCCAAAAATCAACACCAACGCGATGCACAGTGCGAATTTTATCTCAGCATTGGCAAACCAGATGCCGCAAAGCAATGTGCAAAAGTCGGGTTGATCTCTATCGATCTGTTACTGAAAGTCGCTAATGCTTTGGTGGTTAACGACCCGACAGAATCACTGGCTATTTATTTGCAGGTGGCCAGAAAAATGCTAGAAATTTCAGACAATAAGATTTACCAACGCGTGTGTGATCTTCTGCTGCATTTACAGAAGCAATTGAAACATCAGCAGCATCCGCTAGGTGATTTCGAGGCGGCAGTTGGTGAGTTAGCGATGGAGTTTCGCCGTAAACGTAATTTTACTGCGTTGATCTATCAGCATTTTCCACACTGCGTTTAAGCGTAGCAGATAAGATCAGGGATGATGAAATGAGTCTGAAATTTACCGAAGCTAAACTGGAACAAGCCATTATCGAGCTGCTGGGCGAGCAGGGCTTCACACATGTGCTGGGTGAAACGCTGGTGCGTAAAAACAACGAGCAGGTGCTGATCACCGACGATCTACGCACCTATCTCGCCAGCCAATATCAGGCCGATGATATCACCAGCAGTGAAATCGACAGCATCATCCGCCAGCTTGCCACGCTTCCCGCCACCGATCTTTACGACAGCAACAAAACTTTCTGCCACTGGCTCTCTAACGGCTTTCTGTTCAAACGCGAAGATCGCAATAAGAAAGATCTCTATATCGAACTTATCGACACGCAACATCTGCCCACCGCATTAACGCAACTGTTCGCCGCAGAACAACAGCCGTTACAGCAAGTTGCTGAAAATAAAATCACCTATCTGCCTGCCAGAGATAACAACTGCTATAAGGTGGTGAATCAACTGGAAATCACCGGCAGAGATGAACAGCTACGTATTCCCGATGCCATTCTTTACATCAATGGCTTGCCATTGGTGGTGTTTGAATTTAAAACGGCCATTCGGGAAGAGGAGGCCAATCTAGCACATGCATGGGCGCAACTTTGCACCCGCTATCGCCGTGATATTCCGCAACTGTTTGTGTTTAACGCGCTTTGCATCATTAGCGATGGCGTGAATAACCGCATGGGTAATCTGTTTGCCTCATACGACTATTTCTATTCCTGGCGCAAAATCAGCGGCAACGAATCGCGTGAACAAAACGGCATTCATTCGCTGCACAGCATGGTGCAGGGGCTGTTCCACCCCGTGCGGTTGCTCGATGTGCTGAAAAACTTTATCTTCTTTCCTGACACTTCCAAAAAAGAGATCAAAGTCGGTTGCCGTTATCCGCAATATTACGCCGCTCGTAAGCTTTTTTTCAGCATCAAACAGGCGCGTAAACCACTCGGCAACGGCAAAGGTGGCACCTATTTCGGGGCGACAGGTTGCGGTAAAAGTTACACCATGCAGTTTCTAACGCGCTTGCTGATGAAGAGTGTCGATTTCGCCAGCCCTACCATTGTGCTGATCACCGATCGCACCGATCTCGACGATCAGCTCTCGAAACAGTTTTGCAGTGCCACCCGTTTTATCGGTGACGACACCATTGAACCCGTGGAAAGCCGCGCTGATCTGCGCACCAAACTGTGTGGGCGTAACAGCGGCGGCGTGTTTCTGACCACCATCCACAAATTCACCGAAGATCTGCAATTGCTCTCTGAACGCAGCAACATCATCTGCATCTCTGATGAAGCGCATCGCAGTCAGGTCAATCTCGATCAGAAAATCGTGATTGATGAAAAGACCAATATGGTGCGAAAAACCTACGGCTTTGCCAAATACCTGCACGACTCATTACCCAATGCTACGTTTGTTGGCTTCACCGGCACGCCGATTGATGCCACGCTGGAGGTGTTCGGCGAGGTGATCGACAGTTACACCATGACCGAATCGGTGAATGATGAAATCACGGTGCGGATTGTCTATGAAGGCCGTGCGGCGAAGGTGATCCTTGATAACGGCAAACTGGCGGAAATCGAAAAGTATTACAACGAATGTGCCGATGCAGGAGCCAGCGAATATCAGATCGACGAGAGTAAAAAAGCCTCGGCAAATATGTACTCCATTCTGGGCGATCCTGATCGCCTCGAAGCACTGGCGAAAGATTTTGCTAACCATTACGAGCAGCGCGTGGCCGAAGGTTCCACCGTTAAAGGCAAAGCGATGTTTGTCTGTGCCAGCCGCGATATTGCCTATGCCTTCTATCAGCAGTTAAAAGCGATCCGCCCCGCATGGTTTGAAGTGAAACAAGCCATCGACGGGGTGCAACTCACTGACGCGGAAAGCAAAGAGCTGATCCCCTCTGAAATGGTGCGCATGGTGATGACGCGCAGCAAAGATGACGAGACCGAATTTTACGATCTGCTGGGCACCAAAGACGACAGAAAAGAGCTGGATAAACAGTTCAAAAACCCGAAATCGAACTTTAAAATCGCCCTTGTGGTGGATATGTGGCTGACCGGTTTCGACGTGCCAGAGCTCGACACCATTTACATCGATAAGCCGCTGCAAAAGCACAACCTGATCCAGACCATTTCCCGCGTCAACCGCACCTATGAAGGCAAAGACAAAGGCTTGGTGGTCGATTACATCGGCATCAAACGGCAGATGAATCAGGCGCTGGCGATGTATTCCAAAGCCGATGCCACCAACTTTGAAGACATTCGCCAATCGGTGGTGGAGGTGAAAAATCACCTCCACCTGTTGAAGCAGATGTTCCACCCATTCGACAGCAAAGATTACTTTAGTGGTGAAGCGCGCGCCCAACTCGATTGTCTTAACCGCGCCGCTGAATTCGTATTACAGAGTAAGAAATTTGAAAACCGTTTTATGGGCTTGGTAAAGCGCATGAAAGCGGCCTATGACATCTGCTGTGGCAGTGAACACTTAGTTCAGTTTGAGCGCGACCAGATTCATTTTTATCTGGCGGTACGCTCTATCGTGTTTAAGCTCACCAAAGGTGATGCGCCTGATGTCACGCAGATGAACGCCCGTGTGCGAGAGCTGATCGCCGAAGCATTGAAATCTGACGGGGTCGAAGAGATCTACGCGTTGGGTGAAGACCAAGCCGATTCGATCGATATTTTTGACGAAGACTATCTGGCGCGGATCAGCAAAATCAAACTGCCGAACACTAAGATTCAGTTACTGCAAAAGCTGTTAGCGAAAGCGATCAGCGACTTTAAAAAAGTGAATCAGATGCAAGGCATCGACTTCTCGCAACGTTTTCAGAGGCTGGTCGAAACCTATAACGAACGCAAAGAGAATGACCTGTTTAACGGCGAAGAGTTCACCGTCATTGCCGATGACATGGTTGAGCAGATCGTGGGCATGTTCAATGAGCTGAAATCAGAAATGACCTCGTTTGAAGCGATGGGCATTGATATGGAAGAGAAGGCGTTTTACGACATTCTCGCCGCCATGCAGCAAAAATACGATTTCACCTACGACGACGACAAAATGCTCGATCTGGCGAAAGAGATGAAAATCATCGTCGATAATCAGGCGCAATACCCCGACTGGAGCCACCGCGACGACATCAAAGCCGCGCTGAAAGTCGAACTGATCTTGTTACTGCACAAATACGGCTTCCCGCCCGTAGCGAACGACGATGTGTATAAAAATGTGCTGGAACAGGCTGAGAATTTTAAGAAAAACGCCGGTTAAACCCTGTTTGATTTAACCGTTGTTCAGCTGTTTATTTCAATTCATTCACATCGGTTAATAACCATGCACTGTTGTGCTGTGTCATGCCGATTTTAGGGTAGTAATTCACCGCCTGTGGTGCGGCCAACAGGTTAAGTGTGCAACCTGGTTTTAATTCCAGAAACGTGCGGCGAATAAGCTCTTTGCCAACGCCACTGGCCTGAATAGTTTCTGACACAGCTAAATCAGAAAGATAACAGCAAAAATAAAAATCGGTAACCGAGCGGGCGATGCCAACCAACTTATCTTCCAACCAAGCGGTAACGGTGAGATTGGCATGATCCAGCATACCTTGAATGCGCTCCAGATTATCAACGGGGCGACGACCACCCAGCGTGGTTTCTTTCAATAATCCAATAAATTGTTCTGCGGTGATGTGCTGATTAACGGCATAACGGATAGTCATGAAAAGGCCCTCCCTGAGCTAAAGTAGTTGCCTGACCATATCGAGTTGTTGTTGCACTAAATTAGCTGAATGCATCACTAACTGATATTCGGCATCGGAAATATCGGGTAAATGTCGTTGAATAATACCCGTGCGGTTTAATGTAGCCGGTAAGCTGATAAAGCTGTGTGGTAATCCAAATTCACTTTGTAGCTCCGCGGAAACGCGTACTGACTGATTTGAGTGGCCGAGTATCGCTTCCACAATTCTTGCTGCACTAAAGGCTATGCCATAACAACTGTGTTCTCCCGCCAGACGAATGTCCCATCCCGCCCGTTTGGTTTGATGCAGTAATGTTGCTTTTAGATCTTCATTCAGTAATAGATAGGCTTCAGTCAGCGATTTACCCTGATAAGTCGCCAGACTCCACAATGGCACCATCGAGTCGCCATGTTCACCGATCACCTGAATATCCAGTTCTGCCGCGTTGAGATCTAATGCCTGCGCGGTGAAATGGCGTAACCGCATGCTGTCCAACTCTGTGCCGCTGCCGATCACTCGTTCCGGCGGATAACCGGTAATTTTCCCGACTGCATAAGCCATGGCATCAACTGGGTTGGTGATGTTGATCAACACCGCATCAGGGTTATTACGCGCCAGTGTGGGTAAGAGCGTTTGGAAGATGGCAACGTTGTCTTTCAATACATCCGCACGGGTGCCGTTCTCACGCGGTAATGCGCCTGCTGTCATGATAATGATATCGGAACCAGCGCATTCCTCTGGCGTTTCGGCGCGAATAGCACGGTTTGGTAACTCCGGTGAGCAGTGCGACATATCGAAAGCTTTCGCCCATGCTTTCTGCGGGTTGCGGTTTACCAGCGAAATCTCAAGGTGTGGATGGCGCAGCAGCAAGGTGTAGGCGAGGGTAGTGCCTATAGCACCACATCCGATCACAGCAATTTTGGGATGAGTCATCGTTTTCTCATTAACTAATTATAAGAAATTGATCCGACTCATGAATATTTGGCGAGACCGGATGCTTATCGTTCAGGATAAACGAAATAATCAGCTGGAACGATAAGCTCTGGTCAAAATGAACGTTAATCTATCACTACTTGAATCTCAGCAACCGCATGGCATTGGCAACCACCAGCAAACTGGTGCCGACATCGGCAAAAACCGCCATCCATAAAGTCCCATAACCCAATAATGTTGCTACCAGAAACAGCAGTTTGATACCTAATGCGGCGGTAATGTTTTGTAGCATCTTGTTCCAGGTCGCCTGCGATAAACGCACAAACAGCGGGATTTTGCGTAAGTCATCATCCATCAGGGCGATATCGGCGGTTTCAATTGCGGTATCACTGCCCATGCCGCCCATCGCAAAACCGATACTGGCGCGCGCCAAGGCGGGCGCATCATTGATGCCGTCACCCACCATGCCGATCACTTTCTGTTTGCTCAGTGTCTCGATCTGGTTCAGTTTATCTTCCGGCAGTTGATTACTGTAAACCTGATCAATGCCGGCTTGTGACGCAATTTGAGCCGCGGTATGCGCGTTATCACCGGTTAACATAACGGTATGGATATGCAAGCGATGCAACTCGGCAATAGCTTGCTGGCTGCTGGTTTTTATCGTATCGGCGACAGCAAATAGCGCCAGTGGTTGCCCGGCCTCACTTAAGATCACCACCGTTTTACCTTGTTGTTCCAGCTTGGTGATTGTTTTACCAAGCTCTGATGCAAGCTGATTGTTGGACGAAAAATACTGCTGGTTAGTCAGTGCGATCTGTTTGCCATTTAGCATCGCCTGCACACCGGCACCGGTTAATGCAGTGAAATTTTCAAAGGCTAAACTGTCGGAAGGCGTGAGCTTTTCAGCAGGAAGGCCACGAACTATCGCTTGTGATACCGGGTGGTTAGAATGCGATGCTAATGCCGCAGCCAACGCCAGACACTCTTCGATCGACTTTTCTGTTATGGCAATTTGGTCAGAGAGTTGTGGTGCACCAGTGGTCAGTGTGCCGGTTTTATCCAGCGCAATAATTTGCAGTTTACGACCCAACTCTAAATAACTGCCACCCTTGATCAAAATACCGTGTTTGGCGGCAACCGACAGGGCGCTGACAATGGCTACCGGAGTCGAAAGCACCAGTGCACACGGGCAACCAATCACCAGCAATACCAATGCTTTATAGATCCATGTATACCATGATGCGGCAAAGAACAGTGGCGGCACCAGCGCCACCAGCACGGCAATGGTCAGAATAATCGGGGTATAAACACGGGCAAAACGATCAACCAGACGCTGTATCGGTGCCCGTTTGCCTTGCGCCTGTTCAACCGAGTGGATGATCCGCGCCAGCAGCGTGTTTTGTGTCGTGGCAGTGACGCGATAATCGAATGAACCTTGTTGATTGATTGTTCCGGCATACACGATATCGCCTTCGTTTTTATCAACGGGTAGACTTTCGCCAGTGATCGGCGCCTGATCGACGCTGGAATTACCTCGAATAACGGTGCCATCGAGTGGAATTCGTACACCCGGCTTAATGCGAATGACCTGATTGACGCTCACTGTGTTTGTATACAGTACTTTCCAGCTGCCGTCTGATTGTTGTACTAATGCTTGTTCCGGTGTCAGCGTCATCAGTTCTTGAATAGCATTGCGTGCCCGTTCCAGCGATTTGCCTTCCAGATATTCGGCAATATTGAACAGCACCATTACCATGGCGGCTTCCGGCCATTGCCCAATCAGACACGCGCCGGTTACGGCAATACTCATCAGTGCATGCATATTGGGGTCAAACCGGCGTAAGGCTTGCCAGCCCTTTTTGTAAGTCGCCACACCACTTAACGCCACTGCCAGCAAAGCCAATAACGCGGGGAACAATGTGGGCACTTCAAACCAGTCTAATGCTTCGGCAGTCACAGCCAGAAAACCGGCTACTACTAAACGCTGTTTCGGGCTGATGAAGTTCAAAGCAAAGCGAGATCCACTCTTTTGTTCTGTGGTAGTAGAAGCATCGGCACTGCAAGAGCTACAACAACTGAGTTGAGGCGCTACAGGTTTTAGAACCACTGGTTTTTCTTCGCTATCACAAGCATCACAGCAGCTTAGCGTAATTTTAGGCGTGACTTTCGGTGTCTCTCTTTGTGTTTCGAGTGGTGGATTGTTCGGGCGTAAAGCACCGGGCCGTGCAGGATTCACCGGTGTTAGCTTGGTGATTTTCTTAATGCTGGTTTGTCCCATAATAAGATCCTCCACCGGGTACAATTAAAATGATATCTTTTATCATTAAACACCCTGAAGCTACTTCAGGGTCAATGCTTTCCAGCGAGATGAATCATGAAAATTGGTGAATTGGCTAAAATTGCGAAATGTTCTGCTGAGACGATTCGGTTTTATGAGAAAGAAGGGCTGTTACCGGCAGCGGCGCGTACCGACAACAATTACCGTGAATATCAGCAATCTCATTTAGAACGCTTACGTTTTATTCGCAATTGTCGGGCGTTTGATATGTCGCATGAAGAGATCCGGCAATTACTGCAGCAAGTTGATTCGCATGCTGATGATTGCCAGACAGTCAACATTCTGCTCGATGAACATATTTTGCATATTGAACATCGCATTCAGGAATTGATGGGGCTGAAAGGGCAGTTGCAGACACTCCGTCAGCAATGTCAGCAGCAACAAGGTATTGATGAGTGTGGCATTGTGCAGGGTTTAACTAATCTGGAGTTAGTTCACTGCTCGGAACGCCACACTCATCTGGGTTAAGCAATTAGTGGGCTGCACCACCTGCACCGCTCGCGGCACGAGGTCGGCGAGTGAAAAATACAAATGGGATCAGCACGATAAACATCCACATCAAGATCTCGAACAGATCAATGGTCGATAACATGTATGACTGACCGGTAATGATGTTGTTTACTCTGAGCAACGAGCTGGTGGCATTCCCCCCCATAAAGGAACTGGCCATTGGGTTGTACGGGTTTATGTGTTCACTCAGGAATACATGATGCAAGCTGGCATCGCGGGTCCAGAACCAAGCGGTCAGCGATGAGGCAAAGCTGGCACCCAGCGTTCGGGCAAACGTGGATAGCGATGCCGCATCAGCCACCTGTGGGCCAGATAGATCAGATAACAAAATGGTCGTCATTGGCATAAAGAACAACGAAATACCGATCCCCATAAAGAGTTGTATCGAGGCGATCGTGACGAAATCGACTTCGGCGTTGAAATGTGTACGTAGATAACAACTAATACTAATGACGATAAACGAGAGTGCCGAGAGTTTCCGCATGTCGATTTTAGCGCCCATCTTTCCAAGCACTGGGGTCAGGAATAAGGGTAATAACCCCATCGGTGCTGCAGCCAAACCCGCCCAGACCGAGGTGTAACCCATTTGGCTTTGTAGCCACTGCGGTAATATCAGATTGATACTGAAGAAACCGGCAAAGCCCAACGTCAGTAAGATGGTGCCAATACAGAAATTACGGTTAGTAAACAGACGCAGATTAATAATCGGGTGCTCATCCGTCAGTTCCCAGATCACCAGGAAGATCAGCATAATGGCGGCAAAGGCAGCGCCGCCGATGATCCATGGGTCACTGAACCAATCCAGATCGTTACCTTTATCCAATACAATTTGCAGTGCGCCGACACCCAACACTAACGCAGCAAAACCAACATAATCCAGCGGTGCTTTTGAAGGTGCATGCGGGCGGTCTTTCAGCTGTTTTGCCACCACAATAACTGCAAAAATACCAATCGGAATATTGATAAAGAAGATCCACGGCCAGCTGTAATCATAGGTCAACCAACCACCTAGGATCGGGCCAACAATTGGACCGACAACCGCGACCATCCCGAGCAAGGCAAGCGCCATACTTCGCTTCGCAGTAGGGAAGATCGACAGCAGCAAGATCTGGCTCATCGGGAATAACGGTGCTGCGGCTAAACCTTGTAAAGCACGGAACACGACCAGCGCATTCATTGATTGTGAGATGCCACAAAGAAATGACGTCACAATAAACAGGATCAATGCGCTCAGATAGAGATGAACTTCACCAACCCGGCGGCTCAGCCAGGCGGTCATTGGCAAACCAATCGCGTTGCTGACGGTGAAAGAGGTAATAACCCAGGTGCCCTGATTTAAGCTGACACCCATGTTTCCGGCAATAGTGGGCAACGACACGTTGGCGATTGTGCTATCGAGGACTTGCATAAAGACCCCGAGTGCAATTGCAAAGGTGCACAGCCCCAGATTTTTCGGCTGAAAGCCCAAACTGTGTGCCATGGTATCAACCTTTCATATGGCTGGATGAAGATTGTGTATCGTTATCAGCAATGATTTTCTTAATGATGGCATCGATACCGGCTAACTGCTGTCCATAAACATCGGTTTGATAACGAGGTTGGTGCGGTGCAGTTTCTGCTAACAACGGGCCGTCGGTATTGTGCAGATCAACATCAACAATCATCGACAGACCAATACGTAGTGGGTGTTTTTTCAACTCTTCCGCATCAAGCTGAATACGCACCGGTAAACGTTGCACTACTTTGATCCAGTTACCAGTCGCATTCTGAGCCGGCAGCAGAGAGAAAGCGCTACCGGTACCGATACCCAAACTTTCTACCTTGCCGTGATATTCGACTTTATCGCCATACAGATCAGCCGTTACCGTTGCTGGTTGGCCGATACGCATTTTCGTCAGCTGGGTCTCTTTGAAGTTGGCATCTACCCAAACTTGCTCAAGAGGCACAACTGCCATCAGGGTTGCGCCTGGAGTTACCCGTTGACCAACCTGTACATTACGACGCGCCACATAACCGGAAACCGGTGCCACCATCACGGTGCGTTGTTTTTCCAGATAAGCCTGACGTAATTTACTGATCGCACTTTTAACTAATGGGTGAGTAGTTACGGTGGTGTTATTAACCAGCGCTTGTTGAGATTTCCGTTGTTGTTGTGCAGCGGCTAACGCTTTCTCCGCAGTGCTTACGACATCCTGAGCATGAATCAATTCTTCTTGCGACAGACCTCCGGCTTTCACCATGTCTTTACGGCGTGCGACATCAGCTTTGGCTTTTTGTAAGGCGATTTTGCGTTCAGCAGTTACCGCCTGTGCTTGATCGACGTTGTTAAACAGTGTGCGTACCTGACGAACGGTCTGCGCTAAACCAGCTTCAGCATTTTCTTGCGCTAACAGGGCATCGCTTTGATCAAAGCTGATCATTGGCTGACCTTTTTGCACAAAATCACCGTCATCGGCGGCAATGCTGGTTACTGTACCCGCGGTTTCGGGCGTGATTTGTACTAAGTTGCCGCTGATATAGGCATCGTCAGTCGATTCAGACCAAATCGCATGGTGGAAATACCAATAGTAGGAACCGCCAGCGACAATAACTAATAAGACTAAAAATACCAGCAGGCTATTTTTGCGTTGTCCGGAACGAGGTGATGCTGATTTTTCAGAAACGGTTTGGCTCATGATTAATCCTTATTGCGCATTAGCTGTTTTTATTTGGCAAATGAGAGGTAGTGGCATCATCGCTACTAAATCCACCGCCCAGCGATTGGATCAGTAATGCCAGAGAATCTTGTTGACGTGTTTTCAGCGTAGATAATTGGGTTTCAGCTTGAATCAGCTGTTGTTCTGCCATTAACACGGCCAGCTGACTACCTAGTCCTGAGCGGAAACGGGCTACGCTAACCTGGTAGGTTTTATCTGCCAGTAGGGTGGTTTCTTCCGCATCAATAAGCTGTTGTTTTAATGATTGCATCACCAACACATTGTCAGTGATTTCACCTAACGCATTGGTGAGAGTCTGGTTATATTGCGCCACGGCTAGGTCATAAGCGGCAGTTTTAGCTTGCAGATTGGCTTTCAGCCCTGTTTCAAACAAGGGAATAGTCACGGCTGGCGCAACACTCCATGATTGACTGACATCGCCAAAAATGGCATCGCCCAAAATCGATTTAAAACCAGCCATCGCGGTCAGATTAAAGTCAGGGTAATAGCGTGCTTTGGCGGCGGCTATATTTTTACTCGCTGCTTCAACTCGCCACCGTGCGGCGGTGATGTCAGCGCGATGACTCATCAATGCCGCAGGAATATTTTCCGGCAGACCGGTTTTATCGGCGCTTAATAAGTGTGGGCGCGGTAATGAGGCTGCACGATCGGGCCCTTGGCCTAATAACGTACTCAAACTATTTTTAAGCTGACCGATCACCAAACTACGTTGTTCAATCTGTTGTTTCGCGGCTGACTCGGCAGTGTTGGCGGCCAGTAAACGATCTTCCGCAACCAAGCCAGATTTCAGTAATTGCTGTGTGATCTGTGTAATTTGTTGCGCTCGTTCCAATTCTCGTTTGGCTAAATCTGCTGATTCATAGGCATTCGCTAGCTGAATGTAAGTACGGGTAATGCTGGTGGATAAAGCAATACGCGCCGCCTGATAATCAACTTCAGACGCTTTTTGTTGGTTAACGCTGGCTTCCCATGCGGCACGTTTTCCGCCCCACAGATCAAAATCATAGCTAAAAGTTAACCCTGCAGAACGAACAGTGGAGAAACGATTGCCTTGCCCTGACGGGTCTTCCAGGCGAGAAAGACGCGAACGTTTCAAGCTGGCATTAGCATCCAGCGTTGGTGAGAAACTAGCATCAGCCGCAGAAACCTGTGCATCAGCAGCTTCCAAACGAGCGTTAGCTACTTGCAAGGTCGGGTTATGCGCTAAGGCTTCATTAATTAATTGCGTCAGCGCCGGGTCGCCTAAATTATTCCACCAATCTTGTTTCGGCCAATCGGCGGGGGATAAGTTATCAGTCACCAGCGAGTGTTGACTGGCTAAAGCACCGGTTTTCAATAACACACCATTGGCCTGAACGTCATCTGGCGAAGCGCAACCCGATAACAGCACACAAAGTGCAATACCTGAAATTACAAACGTTGTTGCTTTCATCATTAATCTTCTTTTTGTTCAGTAGCTGGATATGAAGCAGTAGCAAGAACACAGGTTGAGCCAGCAGCGACTAAGATTTTTCTCAATATTTGTTTAAGTTGCTGAATTTCATCGTCAGTCAACGCGCTAACCAGTTCTTGCTGTGCATTCACGGCAAGCGGCATTGCCCGATCAATCGCTTCAAGACCTTTTTCGGTAACCGCAATCAATAAAGAGCGACGATCACTCGGGTCTGGTGAGCGAGAGATCAGTTCTTTCTTTTCCAGACGATCGAGCATGCGGGTAACTGCACCACCATCAACACCCAATGATTTACATATGTCGGAAGGGCGGTTGATATTAAAAAAATGCATTTTGAACAGGGCTTTAGCTTGTGCTGCGGTGATGTCTTCTTCGGCAAGATGCTGATCTAACAAGCGATCTTTGAGAAGATTAGTATTGCCAAGCAGAAAACTCACATTTTCAGCCAGATTCAGAATTTCACACGGGGATTTATTTTGCTTAGACATATATTGCCCTGTCATTAATTGACTATGCAAGTAATTATGCGCGCGAGTTTAAAATCCGACAAGCCTTAAAGTGGAATAAATATATCAGTTTAAAAACTACTCAGCTCTCGGTGGCAGAAAGGGCATTGGTTTGACTCCAATTACGGTATTTTCCAGGCGGAACACCGATCAATTGTTTCATATGTTTACTAAGGTGGCTCACACTGGCGAAGCCATTTTGCAGGGCTATAACGAGTAAGTCGTCATTGGTATGTTGTAGCTGTTCACGTGCGCGTTCTATGCGTCGGCGTAATACCCAATTGTGCGGTGGCATACCGAAGCTCACCTTAAACATGTGAGCGAAATGATATTCGGAGAGATGAAGTTGCCCGGCCATGGCTGAGAGCGTCATATGTTCCGCCAGATGTGTTTCTATCCAATCACGAATGGTCGTTCGCTGTACGGGCGATAACCCACCTTTGATCGCAGGTAGTTGCACACGTTGAGTTTGTGTTTGTAAGAGATGTAGCAAAACATCATGGCTTAATGCGTTAGCAGATAAACGCGCTACTGGATCGCTCCAGTCATATTGCACCAGACGCAGACACGATGCGGTTAGCCATGCGTCATCCATATAAGTGCGATCGGCTAAAGAGAATAAACGCGGCTCGGCATCCAATATCTGTACGACTTGTCGGGCAAATAACTCGGGCGGCATATACAGGTGTAAGAAACGGATTTCACCGCCAATTTCCCAATACGATTCATGTTCCGCTGGCAACAGACATAATTTACCGGGTGCTCCCCATTTATCGGGTTGATCGCGCCGCCGAACCTTTTCTCCCCCGGCAAGATAAAGGGAAAGCGTATGGTGACCAGGGCGAGAATAGGCGGTGTCATTCAACAACTGCCGATGCCAGGTAGCCGCGCTGAAACCATCACCCAGCGGCGAGAGCCGTTTCAACGTGGCATGCGCTTCGGTCAGCACATCGACAACATGCATTTGTGCGGTCGGCATAACAATCCTTACTACTCATTCACCTTTGAGTGTATCGATTATCGCGTTAAACAAAAGTCATCTTCGTAAATAACCGCAAGAACAGACAATCTGTTTTGGCCGACAACCATCATGATAATTAGCAGAATAGAGATGGAGGTTTTATGAATATTCTGCTGTATATAACGACCGTACTGATTTGGGGAACCACGTGGCTGGCATTGAAATGGCAGCTTGGCGTTACCGCGATCCCGTTTTCGATTGCCGGACGTTTCCTGCTGGCCGCATTTATCATGCTGGCTTATCTGTTATTACGAAAGAAACTGACCGTTCCGAAAGGGGAAGTGCTGTATCTGATTTTGCTGCAAGGCGTGTTCTTGTTCTGCTGTAACTTTCTCTGTTTTTATACCGCCAGTGCCTGGATACCCAGTGGATTGATCGCGGTGATTTTTTCCACTTCCACGCTTTGGAATGCCTTAAGTGCCCGGTTTATCTTTCATAAACAAATCCAACCGAAAGTTTGGCAAGGCGGCGGGCTAGGGCTGGTGGGATTATTGTTTCTGTTTTGGCCAGAAATCGCGGCACATTCAGCCTCGATAAACGTGTTGAAAGGCTTAAGTTTAGCACTGTTGGGCACCCTTTTTTTCTCATCAGGCAATCTTATTTCCGCACGTCTGCAAACCCTGGGTGCAACACCGTTGCAGACCAACGGCTGGGCCATGTTATGCGGAGCCTCTGTTTTGCTGGTGGGCAGCCTGTTTTCCGGTTTGAGTTGGCAAATTGACCCCAGCCCGCGTTATTGGGGGGCTTTGGTTTATCTGGCTTTCTTCGGTTCTGTGATTGGTTTTACTGCCTATCTGATGCTGGTGGGGCGCATCGGCCCAGAACGCGCCGCCTATAGCACAGTGTTATTTCCGATAGTGGCCTTAAATTTGTCGGTTTGGTTTGAAGATTATCACTGGTCACTTTCAGGTTTATTCGGGTTGGGTTTGGTCATCGCAGGGAATGTTCTGGTTTTTTACCGCCCAGCAAGTAAGAGTGGCGATGGAATAGGTGTATTGAAGACAAATGCATGATATTCATCATCAGAAGTATTATGTTTAATGATTAAGTTTTGTATAAAGAGGCTCTGCGAACAGAGTCTCCTTTGTATCCACTTAGTTAATAGAACAGGTGATAAAGGATCATTGATAGATTTTTCTTATTGTAATAATCGTCTAAATAACATTGCTTCTCATTTGCATTATTGATAATAATTATCATTAATAACTCATAATGAGAGGCAATCAAAATGACTACTAAAAAATTAGTATTAATTCGGCATGGTGAAAGTATCTGGAATCAGGAAAATCGTTTCACAGGTTGGACAGATGTCGAGCTATCCGCAAAAGGGATAGAAGAAGCCCATCAGGCGGGCAAGTTACTGCTTAAAGAAGGTTATACTTTTGATTTTGCTTATACTTCTGTACTGAAACGTGCCATTTCGACACTTTGGTATATTCAGGAAGAGATGGATCTGCAGTGGACCCCTGTTGAAAAGGACTGGCGATTGAATGAACGTCACTACGGTGCGCTGCAAGGCTTAAACAAGGCAGAAACGGCACAGAAATATGGTGATGAACAAGTGCTGTTATGGCGTCGGGGCTATGCTATTACGCCGCCAGCGTTAACTGAAGACGACGAACGGTTCCCAGGTTATGATCCGCGTTATGCCAAATTGAACAAAGAACAACTACCCGTTACCGAAAGTTTAGCGATTACCATTGATCGCGTCATACCGTATTGGAATGACGTCATAAAACCCAGAGTAGCGTCTGGTGAAAGGGTAATTGTCGCGGCTCATGGAAATTCACTGCGCGCCTTGGTGAAACATCTCGATGGGATCAGTGAAAAAGACATCCTTGAGCTGAACATTCCAACCGGTGTACCACTGGTCTATGAACTTGATGACAATATGCAGCCAGTGAAACATTACTACCTAGGTGACCCTGAAGAAATAGCTGCTAAAGCACATGCGGTCGCCAATCAGGGTAAGGCTAAATAGTCAGCAAAGATCGTTAATTGTTTGTACAAATCCGGTCTCTTCCTTGCTGTTTAGCCAGATACAACAGTCGATCAGCTGCCTGAAGCATTTCATCCAGCTGATCGGTCAATTCATCTGTAACACCGAAACTGGCGGTAACATAGACCGGATGTCCTAGATCCATAGGTGTATCTTTCAGATCCTGTCGGAATTGCTCAATACGTGTCAGCGCGACTTCAAAAGGAATATTCAGCATGATCAACCCGAACTCTTCGCCCCCTAAACGGAACGTGATGCAGTCAGGGAAGTGCTCACTAAACAAGGCAGAAATAGTGCGTAAAACAGTGTCACCGGCATGATGGCCATGCGCATCGTTGATCCGTTTAAAGTGATCAATATCCATAACACCCATAGTGATAGGGTGACCTGCCGATTTAGCGGCTCGAAATTGTTTTTCTGCTTTTTCAAATAGATATCGGCGATTAAATAACTGGGTCAGATAATCCCGATAAGTGGTTTCTCGCAGCTTGGCCAGTAACTCCAAGGTTTCCAGATTATGGTTGATGCGACATTGCAGCTCTTCCGGCGCAAATGGTTTGGTTAAGAAATCATTGGCACCATACTTAATGAAACGGGCTGACAGCGATTTTTCATTGATCGCCGAAATACCAATGATCGCGAGTTCTTCTTTATCTTTTTTCTCGCGCAGTGCTTTGACCAACTCCATGCCATTCATAACCGGCATATGATAATCGGCAAGGATCATTCTAATTTCCGGGTGTTTATTTAAAATAGCCAATGCTTCTGCGCCATCAGCAGCTTCATGCACGGTCAGTAACCAGCGCCGTAGTTGTCGGGTAACAAACTGCATACCCGTAAATGAGTCTTCGACTACCAATACAGAAATAAATTGATTGAGATATAGACGACGAAGCAGGCTGACTACGTAATTAAATGATGTTTTCGAATCTTTGATAATATAATCGACGAGGCCGCGCTCCAGTAATTCATCGCGTTTTTCCTCACTGAAACTGGCGGTCATGACGATGGCTGGAATATGCCATTGCAGCACTTCATCGAGTGCTTCACCATCAGGAGCATCAGGTAATGTCAGATCAACCAGCGCGGCAAAATATTCATGACTCTCTGCCAGCCTCGCTTTAGCATCAGCCAGCGTATAAGCAGAATCGACCTCAACGTTTAACTCTTTGCGAATATTCGCACTGAGAGCTCGTGAGATCATCATACTGTCTTCAATCAAAAGAATTTTATTCATAGAATACGCGTACAGTCATCACAGAAACATCATTAGGCTTAAGTATAAACGTAACAGGCTAAAGCTGTTTACTACGGACTTTTGATTCTGTGGCGAACACCAATTTGTTTGGCGTAATTAGCTGCGCTAGGAAGGAAAAAACGAAGAATGAAACATATTGGACGAAGATTACGGAACAGAAAAATACAAAAATTCCTGTTCCGCAGTTACATTATTTATGACGTTCTTTCAGACAGTTAACAACATCAGCCAGTTTCAGACCTTCGTTTTGCAGCAAGACAGTCAGGTGATACAACAAATCGGCTGATTCATTGATCAACTCTTCCCGATCTTTTGCCATGGCAGCCAGTGCAACTTCAACACCTTCTTCGCCTACTTTCTGCGCAATACGTTTGGTGCCTTTGGCATACAAGCTTGCAGTATAACTGGATGAAGGATCGGCATTTTTACGACCAGCCAGGATCTGCTCCAACTCAGCTAAAAAGCCCAGTGGCAGAGCAGGGTGCTCATCAAAACATGATGGGCATCCACGGTGACAAGTCGGGCCAATCGGGTCAGCAGCAACCAATAGACTGTCATTGTCGCAGTCGGTGGTAATAGCACGCAGTTGCAGCACGTGGCCAGAGGTTTCACCTTTCGTCCATAGACGGTTTTTGCTGCGACTAAAGAACGTCACATGACCAGTTTCCAGCGTTTTATCCAGTGCTTCACGGGTCATATAACCCTGCATCAATACCTGACCGGTATGCACATGCTGCACAATCGCTGGGATCATACCGCCAGTTTTTTCCCAATCCAGACGAGTTGGGTCAACAGTAATTAAATCAGTCACGGATCTGCACTCCTTCGTTACGCAGATAAGCTTTTAATTCAGGGATCGGAATAATTCCCTTATGAAATACGGAAGCAGCCAGTGCACCATCAACGTCAGCGATCTGGAAAGCATCACGGAAGTGTACCATTTCTCCGGCACCACCTGAGGCGATCAACGGTACTTTACAAAGATCACGGATCAGTTTCAGCTGCGTTAAATCGTAACCTTGACGCACGCCGTCCTGGTTCATCATATTCAGCACGATCTCACCGGCACCGCGTTTCTGTACTTCCACCACCCAATCAGGGGTTGTCCATTTAGTAATACGAGTGCGGGTCTCATCACCGGTGTATTGCTTAACCTGATATTGACCAGTAGCAGCATCAAAATAGGAGTCGATACCCACTACGATACATTGCACACCAAAACGATCGGCCAGTTCAGTGATCAGTTCAGGGTTAGCCAGTGCAGGGGAATTGATTGAAACTTTATCTGCACCAAATTCCAGAATGCGTTTTGCATCTTCAACCGATTTAATGCCGCCAGCGACACAAAATGGAATATCGATCACTTCTGCAACACGGCTCACCCAGCTTTTATCCACCACACGGGCATCAGATGAAGCGGTAATGTCATAGAAAACCAGCTCATCGGCACCTTCATCGGCATAACGTTTTGCCAGTGGCACGATGTCACCCATCACTTCGTGATTGCGGAACTGAACGCCTTTAACCACGACACCATCTTTAACGTCTAAACAGGGGATTATGCGTCTTGCCAGCATGCAATTGCCTCCTTCACGGTGAACTTGCCTTCCAGCAGTGAACGACCGAGGATCACGCCACCAACACCAGAGCCTTTCAGCGCCTCGATGTCAGCAATACCGCCGATACCGCCAGATGCCTGCCAGCTGATTTGCGGAAATTGCGCGGCCAAATCACGATACAATGCGACATTACTGCCTTGCAGCGTGCCATCGCGAGAGATATCGGTGCACAGCACATGTTTTAGGCCAACCGGCAGATAATGCGCCAGCAATGCTTCGATGGTCACACCACTGTCTTCCTGCCAGCCAGCAACGGCAATTTTGCGTTGACCTTGCGCGTCGATGTTCACATCCAGCGCCAGAACAATCTTATCCGCACCGTATTTTTCAACCCAACCAGCCACAGTCGCCGGATCTTTAACGGCGGTAGAACCAATCACCACTCGATTGGCGCCAGCATCTAACAAGTCGATCACATCTTGTTCGGTACGCACGCCACCACCGATTTGCACCGGTGCTTTGGTGTTTGCCAGCAGTTTACGGATCACAGTCAACTGACGTTTGGTGCTGTCTTTCGCCCCATCGAGATCAACTAAATGTAGCTGTGTTGCACCTTGCGCCACGTAGTCATCAAATCGGCCTTGTGGATCAGCGGAGTATTCGGTTTTCTGACCGTAGTCTCCCTGATAGAGGCGAACTACTTTACCGTCGATTAAATCAATAGCCGGAATAATCATTACATCTCCAGGAAATTACGGATCAGTTGCGCACCCAGTTTGCCTGAGCGTTCAGGGTGGAATTGCGCACCGAAAAAGTTATCTTTACCCACAACTGCACTGAAAGGTGAACCATAGTCACAACGAGCCAGTGTGGCTTCTGTGACTTCCAGCGCGTAAGAATGTACAAAGTAGAAATAGCTGCCGGAAGGAATGCCGTTGAACAGCGGATGTGTACCATCGTGCTCAATCTGGTTCCAGCCCATATGTGGTAAGCGTAAATCACCAACTTGCATCAGTTTCACTTTACCGGGAATGATGCCCAGACATTGAATATCCGCTTCGCCATCCATGCTCTCTTCAGATGCCTGCGCCAGCATCTGCATACCGAGGCAGAAACCGAGCAGGGGTTGTTTGGCTTCGCGAATCAAATCAACCAGTTTGCGTTCCTGCAGGTTACGCATCGCGGCTTTGGCTGTACCTACACCGGGCAGGATCAGCTTATCGGCAGATTTAATGTCAGCCGCATCGCAGCTAACAATTGGCTCAACACCTAAACGCTGGATCGCCATTTTTACTGAAGACAGGTTGGCACAACCGGTGTCAATAATAGTCAGTTTCATGCTGAACCCCTTACAGAACACCTTTGGAAGAGGGCAGTTCAGTGCCTTCTACTTTGATCGCCTGACGTAATGCGCGACCAAAACCTTTGAACAGCGCTTCTACCTGATGATGCGTATTACCTTCCGTTACAGACAGATTCAGCGTGATCGCCATGGCATCGGTCAGTGAGCGGAAGAAGTGTTGCACCATCTCGGTGTTGAACTCGCCAACCTGCTCACGACCAAAATTCGCGTCAAACACGAGGAATGGACGGCCGGATAAGTCGATAGCAACCTGAGCCAGACATTCATCCATTGGCAGCAGGAAACCAAAGCGACCGATACCACGCTTATTGCCCAGCGCTTTTTTCAGTGCTTCGCCTAGGGCTAGTGCTGTATCTTCGACAGTGTGATGATCATCGATATGCAAATCGCCTTTTACGCTTAATTGCAGGCTGAAGCCAGCATGCGTGGCGATCTGATCCAACATGTGATCAAAGAAACCGATGCCGGTAGCAATTTGATTATCACCAGATTTATCCAGATCCACATCAACGCTGATCTGCGTTTCCTTGGTGTTTCTGATTACGTGAGCTTTGCGGCCTTTATTCAGCAGCATGTCACGGATGTGATTCCAGTTACAGGTCTCTGGATTATAACGAATTCCATGAATACCCATGTTTTCTGCCAGCTGCACATCGGTAATGCGATCGCCGATCACATACGAGTTCGCATGATCAATGCGGCCAGAGTGCATATAATCTTTTACGATACCGAGTTTTGGTTTGCGGCAGGTACAGTCATCATGCGGGAAGTGTGGGCAAATCAGCACCGCTTCCCAAGTCACGCCCTGTGATTCGAAGATATGCATCATCAGATCTTGTGGTGGCTGGAAATTTTCCAGCGGCAGGCTGTCAGTGCCGAGACCATCCTGATTGGTCACCATCACTAAAACATAACCTGCTGCCTGCAATTCACGCAGCGCCGGGATCACCATCGGTTCAAAACGCAGCTTATCCAGACTATCAACCTGTTTATCAATCACAGGCTCTTCAATCAACGTACCATCGCGGTCAATGAAGAGAAATTTTTGCTTTTGGCTCACGGCGTTCTCCCTATCAGGCCAGTGATTGCAGCACGGTTAATACCGCCTGCATTTCTGCTTCGTCACCAATCGTGACACGCACGGAATTATCCAGCATCGGCTTATTCGCGAAATCACGCAAAATAATGCCTTGCTCAACCATCGCGGCAAACACTTTTGCACTCTCGGCAAAACGGATCAGCACGAAGTTACCGTTGTCATCATAGATGTCTTTCACGCATGGCAAACCAGCAATATCGGCTTTGAATTTTTGCTTCAATTCATTCAGCCATTGGATACGCTTACGCATAGATTCCAATCCCGCCGGGCTTAATGCCTGAGCGGCGATTTGAGCAACTGGCTCAGCAATCGGGTAAGGCGCAATGACTTTCAGCAGTAGGCCAATTACTTCCGGGTTGGCAATGGTGAAACCACAACGCAGACCCGCCAGTGCAAAACCTTTAGATAAGGTACGGGTGATCACTAGATTAGGATAATCATTGATCAAATCGATCATGCTGAATTGCGGGCAGAACTCAATATAGGCTTCATCGACCACCACAATGGCTTTGTTCTGTGTTGCATTCAGTACCGTGATCAGTTTTTCACGATCCAGCACCGTACCGGTTGGATTATTCGGTGAGCAGAAGAAGATAACCTTTACACCATCCAGTTGTTCCAGAATAGCCGGAACATTCGGCTGGAAATCAGCTAATGGCGGAACAGTACGGATACCCACGCCACAGGTTTCGGCACTGATAGAATACATGCCATAAGTTGGTGGACAGATCAGGATCTCTTCCTTACCCGGCTCACAGAAAGTGCGTACAAGTAATTCGATCGCTTCATCAGAACCACGGCTGACCAGCACTTGGTCAGGCTGCACACCCGCATAAGCGGCATACGAGTCGATCACTTGCGGTGGCTGGCATTCTGGGTAGCGGTTCAGACTGCTGCTATCCAACGTGTATTGTTCGCTTTTCGGCGCTTCATTGGCGTTCAGAAAAACATGCCCTTTTCCGCCAATACGACGTGCAGAAAGGTAAGGCGTCAGATCTTGTACACGCTGACAGGCCAGTTTGCTTAAGCTGGTTGGAGTAGACAAACTCATTATTTCGCCTCCTGGCTGTTGATGCTGTCCATACGAATAGTAACGGCACGTTTGTGTGCAGTTAAGCCTTCGGCATCGGCCATGGTTGTAACCGTCGTTGCCAAACCAGCTAAGCCTTCAGCGCTCAGTTCCTGAACGGTATAACGACGTTGATAATCAGCCAAACCAAGGCTGGATGCAGTTTTCGCATAACCATAAGTTGGCAATGTGTGGTTCGTGCCACTGGCGTAATCACCGACAGATTCTGGTGTCCAGTTGCCTAAAAAAATCGAACCGGCATTTTCCAACTGACCAAGTAAAGCACGTGGTTCAATGGTCTGTACTATCAAATGCTCAGGTGCATATTCATTGGAGATAGCACAGGCTTCTTCCAGATCGGCACAAATGATAGAACGACTGCTTTCTAATGCTTTACGGGCAATATCAGCACGGCTCAATTCTGCCAGTTGTTTTTCCAACTCTGCATCGACCTGATTTGCTAATTCAACAGATGGTGTGACTAAGACAACCTGAGAGTCTGGGCCATGTTCAGCCTGAGATAACAAGTCAGACGCAACAAAAGCAGCATTCGCTGTGTCGTCCGCGATGAGCAGTACTTCAGATGGACCAGCAGGCATATCAATCGCAGCGCCTCGGAAATCCATGCTGACCTGACGTTTGGCTTCGGTTACCCAAGAGTTCCCTGGGCCAAAAATTTTATCAACCTTCGACACTGACTCAGTGCCATACGCCATTGCAGCAATCGCTTGTGCGCCACCCATGGTGTAGATTTCACTCACACCGCATAGTGTTGCGGCATAGATAATTTCATCAGCAATCGGTGGTGGTGAACACAGAATAACCTTGCGGCATTCAGCAATTTTCGCTGGAATAGCCAGCATCAAAACGGTCGAAACGAGTGGCGCACTACCACCGGGAACATATAAACCAACTCGGTTAATCGGTTGATAGTGAAGTTCGCAACGCACACCAGCTTGCGTATCTAAAGAGAGTGGAGTGGGTTTTTGTGCTTGGTGGAAAGTGGCTACATTACGATAAGCATGTTGAATAGCGTTTTTCAGCTCCGGGCTGGTACGTTCACAAGCAGCTTGAATAGCAGCGTCACTTAAACGTAAATCACCGTCGCTGACTTTATCAAATTTGGCCGTGAATTCACGCAGCGCGCTATCACCTTCGGTACGAATGCGGTTCACGATGTTGCTGACAATGCTCGTGATTTCCGCTGAATTACTCATGGCCGGACGGGTCAGCGTCTCGCGACGCTGTTCCATATCCAGATTTGCCCACTGAACGATCTGCATATTCTGCTCCCGTTACATCATCATTTTTTCGATTGGTAACACCAGAATAGAGCTGGCACCCAGCGCTTTCAGTTTTTCCATGGTTTCCCAGAACAGGGTTTCAGTCGCAACGACATGCATCGCTACGTGTGTACTGTCACTGGCCAGTGGCATAACCGTCGGGTTTTCAGCTCCTGGCAACAGAGCAGTAATTTCGGCTAATTTGTCTTTTGGTGCGTGCAGCATGATGTATTTGCTTTCACGCGCTTGCAGCATACCTTCCAGACGTGGAATCAGGCGATCAACCAGTTTTTGTTTTTCTGGATACAGTTCAGCATCAGCTTGAATCAGTGTTGCTTTTGAACGATAGATCACTTGAACTTCTTTCAAGCCGTTAGCCTCTAATGTGGCACCTGAAGAAACTAAATCACAGATTGCATCAGCTAATCCTGCGCGCGGAGCAACTTCCACTGAACCAGTCAGCAAAACCGGTTTAAAAGAGACACCTTGTTCAGCCAGAAAACGCTTAAGCAGGTGAGGGTAGGTTGTAGCAATCTTTTTATCTTGCAGAGCAGAAACTCCAGTCCATTCCTCTTCACGAGGAACAGCCAGAGACAGTCGGCATCCGCCATAATCCAGATCTTTTAGTTTTTTGAATGCAGTTGGTAAACCGAGAGACTGACGTTCCAACATCGTCTCTTCCAGCACGTTTTCACCTACAATTCCCAGGTCGACAACCTTGTCCATTACCAGGCCTGGAATATCGTCATCACGAACGCGCAGAATATCAATTGGCATGTTTTCAACGTGCGCGATCAAACGATCTTCGCGCAAATTGATTTTGAAACCACAGCTTTTCAGCAGTTCTTGAGAATCCTGACTCAGGCGACCTGATTTCTGCATTGCGATGCGCAGACGTTTGCTATCCATAGTTATATCCTTGTAAATGAAAAAACCCTCGGAAGTAGTGGCTTCCGAGGGTTAAGTGATTGGCTTGGGAACCACTGGGAAGTCACTTTGTGTCTTCCAGCAGCAATCCTCCTGAAAGACTATTCTGGATGATGGCGATGATGATGGTGCACAGTCTTCAGTGAGGTCATAATGGTTTATGTTGCTTCTTTATTGTCCCAATGGCATACAAAATACCGTGCCTGACAAAAAATGCAAGCACAGATTATCGTAAATGGATTTTTGAATTAAATATCACTAATGCTGCAATATTATTCATATAGTTGGATGAGTAATATGTTTTTTATTTTTGGCTTATTTTTTGTACTAATTGGCCGATAATATACCTAGATACTTTGATATCTAGTGAGGCGATCATTATGCCCAACCAAGATATGCTTTTCCCAATACTACCGCGGCCTACACCGCCGGTTAATCTGAATGATATTGTGCATCACGATGTTCCTCGCGTGGAAAAGCAGACGGAAACGCACAAAATTGATACTGAACAACACCACCCTCAGCAGCAATCACATGGGCATCATATTGAGTCCCGCTCTCAAGATGAGATTGCTGAGAAAGAAGATGATACCGGAAAAAACTCAATTACACCTGATGACGATAAACATCCGGAACATATAGATATTTTTATCTGATTTTTACGTTCTTCAATCACAAGTTCGCGGTTAACCACTGAAATGATACAATCCAGATACTATTCATTGCTGAATTGGATCAGGTCCTGTGTCATTGCAAACTATCTGGCATAAACAACGTTGGCAGCGTCAGATATGGCTGACGACACTACTTTCCTGTTTATTGATAGCCATCCTCATTAGTCTCTCGTCAGGCAGCTACCAGATAGGTTTAACCGATTGGTGGCAGGGTTTATCAGAAACACAACAGCAGGTGATCTGGCAACTTCGCTTACCGCGTACCTTGTTAGCTATAGCCGTGGGCGGCGGGCTGGCACTTTGCGGCGCTGTTCTACAGATATTACTGCATAATCCTGTTGCGGAACCCGGCCTGATTGGTATATCTAGCGGTGCAAGTTTACTGGCGGTATTGCTTATATTTGCCGGACATCAGTGGGGAATTATAATTCCCGCCTGGGGTATCAGTGTCTCGGCGTTTGTGGGGGCATTAATCGTTACATTGTTGCTACTTAGATTGTCACAGCGTGGCCAAATGGGCGGAAGTAAACTACTACTGCTTGGCGTTGCGATTGGCATTGCCAGTAATGCATTAACCACCTGGTTACTTTATTTCTCCGATGATCAGGCTTTGCGAGAAATTATGTTCTGGATGATGGGGAGCCTCGCATATGGGCAGATCCATCCAGCATATTGGTGGATACCTTTTATTCTGGTGTGCGGATGGTTGTTGTGTCAGCACCGCCAATTGGCCCTTCTGCAGTTAGGTGCCTATCAAGCGCAATTGATGGGATTAGATTTACGTAAAACGCATCGAAAACTGGTTTGGGCTATTTGTTTTATCAGTGGAATGTGTGTCGCACTGGCTGGTGTTATCGGCTTTATTGGTTTGGTCGTTCCTCATTTATTGCGATTAGCCGGCAAAGACGGCCCTGCTTTTACTATTCCTGCATCTATTGTGGCCGGCAGTTTATTGCTATTGGTTGCTGATATATTATCGCGTTCTTTAGTGAGTGCCGGTGAGCTTCCCGTTGGAGTGGTCACTGCCACAATCGGTGCGCCGATCTTCATTTATCTTTTGGTACGTCGTCATGCTGTCGCTGGTTGATTTTTCGGTTAAGCAGCGGGTGGGGCCTCTTTCTGTTTCTGCCGCTGCAGGGCAACACATTGCGCTGTTAGGGCCGAATGGCAGTGGCAAATCCAGCTTATTACTTGGCATCGCCGGGCTGATTTCGTCACAGGGTCAGGTTGAGCTGGAACAACAGGACATTCGTCAGTGGACAATGCAATATGCCGCTATTAAAAGGGCTATGCTGCCACAGCGTACCGCACAGCTATTACCAATCGCGTGTTATCAGGTGATCGCTTTAGGTGCTTCACCGTTAAACTGTAGTGCCAGCGCGATTCAGTCGGCCATAGAGCAGGTTTGTTTACGGCTGGAACTGCTCGATTATCTGGAACGCGATTTCAGCCAGTTATCTGGCGGTGAGCAACAACGGATCTTATTAGCCAAAACATTGCTACAAGTCTGGCCCACATTAAACCCGCAAGCACGTTTGCTGCTATTGGATGAACCGCTGGCTGGCCTTGACTGGCATCATCAGATCACGGTGTTGACTGTGCTCAAAGAGCTTACGCAGCAGGGGACGACAGTCCTGACATCGATCCATGACTTTAATCTGGCTGTAGCGCATTGCGATATCATCTGGTGTTTACAGCAAGGTAAGTTGGTTTTTGCTGATTCGGCTGATCAGTTTGATGAACATTTAATAGAACAAGTTTTTCGTCTTAAAACAATTCGTAGTCAGGCTGAAGGTCAGACTGTATTTATTCCATGGCGTGTCAGTTAATGATTCCAGCCTGTCAAAAGAGGATGTCAATGTGAAACCAGGAAACACCGGTTTATATCGGGTATATAAAGCAGGCATCTATAGTATGCAGGGCATTAAAGCCGCATGGCAACATGAAGCTGCTTTTCGTCAGGAAGTGATCCTGATGTTATTACTAACACCTGCAGCGTTTATTGTCGGTGATGGATTAACCCAAAAGCTATTATTACTCGTTCTGGCTTGGTTAGTTGTGATTGTCGAGATCCTGAATTCGGCAGTTGAAGCCGTTGTTGACCGGTTTGGCGGTGAAATGCATACCTTATCTGGTCGGGCAAAAGATATGGGCTCTGCGGCAGTGTTCATTACACTTGTTCTCAATGGCGTAGTCTGGTTAGCGGTCATTGGCCAAAACTGGTTAGGGTGGTGGTAACTGTTTTTACTTGTTGCGCCCGGTAATGAGTGATAGTATCCGCGCCGCTATTAAAGCGGTATTGGACGGTCGCATCCAGTACCAATCATTCATAAATTAAAAGTGAGAAGACTATGTCTATTGTATTCCAAGCTGAAGTTCGTGCAGACCTGGGGAAAGGTGCGAGCCGCCGCCTGCGTCGCGCTGAACAAATTCCAGCAATCCTGTACGGTGCAGGTCAAGAAGCTGTATCTCTGGTTCTGGATCACAACAAAGTGATCGTTGCTCAAGCAACTGACGCGTTCTACGCTGAGCCAGTAACTCTGGTTATTGATGGTAAAGAAGTTCAGGCTAAAGTTGTAGCAGTACAACGTCACCCTGTTAAACCGAAAGTAGTTCACCTGGACTTCATTCGCGCGTAATCCTCTGATTGCGTAAATAAAGGCAGCTTTGGCTGCCTTTATTTTTTGCAGTCAAAAGTACATCTCTGTTTGCACCCATCATCGCATTTCATTAGACTTTCGCCCGACATGTTCGAATGTAGCGGACATTGCCTTTCACTTTACTTCAATATCAACAAGTGACACTT
>MTLE01000914.1_pt1 | contig 32344 bp, 33 predicted proteins | sample 1982461 | NCBI WGS metagenome assembly MTLE01 (sample SAMN05712605, study PRJNA340218) | biofilm metagenome | isolation source: sample SPL anode biofilm adapted to -200 mV | place: USA | collected 2012-02-03
GGCGCGATAAAGAACGTAGTAGCCATAGGCTGCGGTATACTTGACGGTATCGGCGACGGAGCAAACACAAAAGCCGCGCTGCTTACCAAAGCTATGCAGGAGATGAACTCCCTTATGCTCAGCCAGGGCTGCACGACGGAAGCCGTCTACGGCCTTTGCGGCTTGGGCGATGCTATACTTACGGGTATGTCCGCCATATCGCGCAACAGACGTTTGGGCGAAAAACTGGGCGAAGGCCTTACCCTTGAAGAGGCAAAAAAACAGGTAGGTACCATTGCGGAAGGCGCAAACTCCGTACAGAGCGTTTACGATTTGATACAAAAAAACAACCTTAACTGCCCCGTTATAACCGCTATTTGGCGCATAGTAATCTGCGGCGACAACCCCGGCGTACTTATAGAAGCCTTGGGCTTTAAATCCAATTAACAATTAAGAAGGTTTTATGAATAAAGAAGATATTATACAAGAACTGTCAAAGCACCTCTTTGACAAAAAACAGGCCAAAATCGCCGTGGAAACAACAATAGATATTATGAAGGCCGCCCTCCAAAAAGGCGATAAGGTTGTACTTTCAAATTTCGGCACATTTAAAACAAAGGACAGCAAACCGATAAGCCTTAAAAATCCTAAAACGGGAAAGGAAATCCCCGTGCCGTCCAAAACGCGTATCAGATTTAAACCGTCAAAAAATATATTAGAATAAATAAATGAACCTTGATGATTTGCAAAATAAAGATTATTTTACCATAGGCGAAGTATCCAAAATTTCGGGCGTACCCGAATATACAATAAGATACTGGGAAAAGGCCTTTGCCCTCATCAAGCCCATACGCAAAGAAAGTAAGCACCGCCGCTACACACGCGCAGACGTTGACACAATACTTAAGATAAAAGATTTAATTTACAAACATAAAATGACGCTTGAGGGCGCAAAAAAACAACTTAGCCGTTTTATGTCTGTCGGTGCGAAACCTAAAACAAAAGACCCGTTTTATACGGCGAGAGACGTAAAATTTTTAAAAGAAATTAAAGAAACCCTTTCACAAATCATAAAAGAATGATAAAATATAAGGGTGAGATGTAAGAGAAGTATTTGGACCTACGACGTAAAAACAATTTTAAAGTAGTTGCGGTAAACGCAAATATTTTCGGGGAGTGGCTTAGTGGTATAGCGCTCGCTTGGGGTGCGAGAGGTCCCGGGTCCGATTCCCGGCTCCCCGACCATTTTTTATGGTAAATTGTTTTTACAGGTGTCCGCACAACGGGGCGTAGCGCAGCTGGTAGCGCGCACGGTTCGGGACCGTGAGGCCGTGGGTTCAAATCCCGCCGCCCCGATTTTTATAAAATTGAAACCGCTATTTAGCGGTTTTTTCCATTTATAGGGGCGGAGCAAATAATGCCGTCTACAAAAAACTCAAATAAACACTTCAAATATCCGTCAACAATTTGTTAATATATTTTTATGAGAACAACACAGATATTAACAACCATTTCCTTTTTATTTTTATCCGCGCTCGCGTTAAACGCGCAAAGCTACAAAAGCGCGGACGACTTTAATAATACCTTTGAAATAAATGTACACAAAGAGGGCGAAACATCTATGGCAAAATGCCAAGCCGTCCGTCTTAACAAGACTTGGTTTATAACGGCCGCGCATTGCGTTAAACCCATTTGCGACAGCGCCTGCTCCATAGACGCGCGCCTTATAATAAAAGACAGATACGAAATGGATATATCGGTAGACCACACCCCCACCCGCCCCGCGGTATTTATACACGAACGCACCACGCTTAACAAAAATGAAGCGGGTTACGATATTGCCCTTATAAACTTTAAGCCCGAACAATCAAAATACTTATATAAAGACAGAGCGGAACAAATGCTGTTGCCCAAAAATATTTTTGAAGATAAGGCACGCTTTTCTTCCCGCGAAGTTTCCGAAGCTGTTGACGGAACCAACTTTCCCCCCGTGCTTGTGCTTAAGGCGGAAACACCAAAACTGCTTAACAGGCAGCTTGCGGTGGCATCAATTTGGGACGGCGGCAAAAGCGTTTTGGCTTCCTCGGGCCTTGTTTTTTACTCACCCAAACAGCATTATATATATACAAACAACTTTGGTATAAGGCAGGGTATATCAGGCTCTGGCGTGATGACGAATAAAGGCGAACTTGTGGGCATAGTTTCCTCCACGGCGGAAGTGGTAAGAAGCTGCACGACGGGCAATAACAGCGAGCGGAAGGAATATAATTTTTCCTTTATGTCCACGTTTGACGAATATGTTTTAAACTTTTTAAAGCGTAATATGGGCAATGTAAATTATGATATATCAGGCGAAGACACATTAAAACTTGTGCCTGAAGAATACAAAACTATGGCCAATTCCATAGACGAAATAGTGAGTTAAAATATATTTATGAAAAAGATTTTTCTCTCTTCCATCTTCCTCTTTTCCGTCTGCGCGGTTATGGCGCAGGGCGTAAGCTATATAACAATTACAAATGAAGAAAGCTACAAAAGTTCATCCGATTTTAATAATACTTACGAAGTTAATTTAAACCAGCACGGGCTGAATACCATATCAAAATGTCAGGCGGTAAGGCTGGCAAAAGACTGGTTTATAACCGCGGCCCACTGCGTGGAACCCGTCTGCGATGTGGCTTGCAGCATGCAGGTAAGGCTTATAGTAAAACCAACTTACGAAATGGGCCTAACCACCACGCACACGCCGTCAAACCCGAAAGTATTTAAAAACCCAAAATCAAATGTGGCGGGCAAAAATGCCGCTTACGATTTGGCCCTGCTCTACTTTCCTTCTTACGATTCTAAATTTGTATACAAAGACCCTTCCCGCCGTATGGTCTTGCCAGAAAGCGTATTTTTAAAAAGATTACCCGACTACAATACTTATTACAGGGCGGAAAACGGAACAAATATCCCCGTCGTACTGGCAATTAACTCTAAGGATAATGTAATGATTAACAGAAGCCTTTCCGTCGCTTCAATTTGGGATGGTAAAACAGATGTTCTGCAAACGGCAAAACCCGTGTTTTATTCCCCCAAATTGCACTATATATTTACGGAAAACTTCGGCATTATTAAAGGTATTTCAGGCTCGGGCGTGATGACGAATACGGGCGAATTGGTGGGCATAGTTTCCGCCATAGGCGACCTTACAAAAAGAAACAGCGTTACGGGCGAAGCCGTAGTAACCCCCGTGGCTTTCTTTGCCGCGTTTGACGATTATGCCTTAGACTTTATCAAAAGTCTTATCGGCGGGTTTGAATATAAAATAGCGGATAAAAGATATCTGGCGGTAGTGCCGCAGGACTACAAAAATCTTACGCAGAGTATAGAAAACATAGGGCAGTAAACTAATCTTCCAACTTACTTAAAACAGCTTTGTAATTACCGTGCGTGGCCATAATTTTTAATGTAATGCCGCGCGCGGTATCTTTGCGCGAGCAAACCAAAGTGCGCGCGTAAATAAAAGGCAGCAGCTTAACTTTTGCCGCAGGCAAGCTGACGCTATGGATACGCCACTTGTGCGCTATAGTTTCCTCTATCTTAAGCAGCAAATCTTTTATGCCGTCGCCCGTAGCGGCGGAAATAAAAATACCGTCTTTAAACCTATTTTTAAGCGCGTTTAGCTGGGGCTGGGGCAGGGCGTCGGATTTATTAAAAACGTCAAGCAGCGGCGCGTTTTGCGCGTTTAAACCGTTAATTACGCTATGCACCGTTTCGCTATGCGTTTGCATATCTTCGCTGGAAGCATCGGCAAGGTGCAAAATAATATCGGCAAATTTAGTTTCTTCCATAGTGGCGCGGAATGCGCTTACAAGACTGTGCGGCAATTTTTGAATAAAGCCAACAGTATCCGTAAACAAAACCGTAATGCCGCTTGGCAGGCGCACGCGGCGGGTGGTAGGGTCCAGCGTGGCAAAAAGTTTATCGTCGGCATAGGTGCTTTCTTCTTTGGTCAAAGCATTAAGCAGGGTACTCTTGCCCGCGTTGGTATAGCCCGCAATGGCTATTTGCGGTAAAGGGATTTCCCCGCGTTTGGCGCGGCGTACGGCGCGTTCTTTTTTAACGGCTTCTATTTGTGTTTCTAGGCGGGCTATTTTTTGGCGAATGCGGCGTTTATCATATTCCAGTTTACGCTCTCCCGGGCCGCGCATACCGATGCCGCCCTTCTGCTGCATCATACTTGCGCCCTTGCCCGTAAGACGGGGCAAAATATAATTAAGCTGTGCAAGTTCCACCTGCAATTCCCCCTCTTTAGTGCGGGCGCGCAGGGCGAAAATATCCAAGATAAGGCGCGTTCTGTCTATTATTTTACAGGGGATAAGTTCTTCTAAATTATTTTGCTGCGCGGGGGTAATTTCCTCGTTAAAAACAACGCAGTCTATATCGTTTTCTTTGACGTAAAGCGCAATTTCTTCCGCCTTGCCCTGCCCTATAAAATAAGCGGGATTAAAAGCCTGCACTTTAACAAAAAATATCTCTTCCACCTGCGCGCCCGCCGTGGAACACAGACGGACAAGCTCTTCTAAGGAAGTATCTTTTTGCCAATCGCTTTTAAGTTTTACGCCTACAATTACCGCTCTTTCCATTCAAGTATCCTTTGGGCAATTTCCGCCGCGTTAAAATCTTTTTGCGCGTTAATATCTATCTTTACGATATTTTTATAACGCCCGAACCAAGTGCGCTGGCGCTTGGCATACTGGCGGGTTAAAATTATTATTTTTTCTATCGCTTGGGCTTTTGTTATTTTGCCCTCGGCAAATTCCAAAGCTTCTCTGTAACCCAAACTTCTAAGCCCGCAACAGTCTTTTGCGTAACCCAGGCTTACGGCGTGCTGCGCCTCTTTAACCATAGGTTCAAAAATAATATTTGTTCTTTGTATAATTCTTTCTTCCAATAATTCTTTAGCCCAGTTTATGTAAAAAAAGCGTACTTTAAGCGGGTCTATATCCGCGCTGAATTTACCCGTTTTTAAGGCGGAAGCAGGCCCGCCAGTAAGCATACAAATTTCCAAAGCGCGCATAACGCGCTGTATATTGCCCGCGGGTATTTGCGCGGCGCTTTGCGGGTCCTTTTGCTTAAGCAGATTATGCAGGTGTTCTTTGCCGTGCGCGTCTGCAAGGGCTTTTAAATTTTTGCGGATTTCTTCGTCCGCCTGCGGCAGCTTATCCATCCCCGTAAAATAACCCTGCAAATACATCCCCGTGCCACCCGCGAAAATTTGCTGCCTGCCTTTTGCCTGCTCAACAAATTCGGTTGCGGCGGCAATAAACTTTGACACGTCAAAACTTTCGTTAATATCCAAAAAATCCACAAGACGGTAATTGATGCCTTCCGTCTTAAATTCCCCGTTTTGCCACACGCCCGTGGGCGCGGCCGTCCCTGTGGTAAGCAGCTTATAAACCTGACGGGAATCGGCCGATATTATATCACCCCCGCACAGGCGCGCCAAAGCAAGCGCGATATCCGTCTTGCCGCTTGCCGTAGGCCCTGCAATTACTATGGGTAGTTTTGTGTTCATAATATCAAACCGTATTTTAAAAAACACCGCCTTTTAGGGCGGTGTTTTTATAAAGCCGCATAAAGCCGCAACGCTTAATGGAAAAGTGTAGGGTCTTTATGTATTTTATTGCAAACGCTGTAGCATTTGCAGCCCGCTACGCAGACTTCGGGCAATTTAAGAATTATTCTTGTGTCGCAGTCGTTAAAGTCTTCCGCCATTGCCTGCACTTTATCTGCAACGGCCGCGCTGATTTGCGTAAATTCTATGCCGATGGTATACACTGGCCCTTTTTGACGCACCCAGGAGGTTTTAGCCTCCACGGTAAATTTGCCTACAAAGGGCAGTTCCATCTTAATTTGCATATTACCCGCAATGGGCGCTTTTAAAAAAGAAACTATCCTCATACCGGAGGCAGATAAATCCGCCAGAACCGCGGGGACTTCGTGCTTATTGCCTGTCTTCTCGTCGGTATAAACAAGGTCAATAGGTTCTACTATATTGTTGATTACAGGCACTCTGGGGTGTCTGCGGCGTTCCTTAAAGTCATTATTTTTCATCATAATCTTCCCTTACGCAAGTAGAATGGTGTCTTTAGCCTCGGTAATCCTAAGCTCTATTATTTCCCCTGCCGTATGTTTTTTAGTCGTTCTAACCCAAAAGTTGTTTAGAGTGCGTCCGTTAAAGGGCGTTTCCATAAGAACGCTTTGCGTCGTACCAAGCTGCCTTGCATAAGCCTCTTTGGAATTTTGCTTAATCTTATTTAACAAAATATCAAGGCGTTTTTCCACCTCTTTATCATCAAGCGTATCAAGCAGGCTTGCGGGCGTTCCCGCGCGGGGCGAGAATTTAAAACAATAGGCAGAAACAAACTGCGCCGCATCGCACAGCGAAACTGTTTGCAAAAAGTCTTCTTCCGTCTCGGTGGGATAGCCCACAATAATATCGGTGCTGATGCACACGCCTGCCTCTTTAAGCATTTGTATTTTTTGCAAAAAATCTTCTCTGGTATATCCGCGCTTCATATCGGCAAGCACTTTTGTGCTGCCGCTTTGCACGGGCAAGTGTATATGCTTTGCAATGGCGGGCGTTTGCGCGATAGTGTCGGCAAATTCCTTGTCTATAAAAATAGGATGCGGGCTAAGGTAGCGTATGCGCGCCACGCCGCTGATTTGCGCCGTAAGTTTAAGCAATTTAGAAAAGTTTATATCTTTATATCTGTAAGCATTTACCGTCTGGCCCAGCAGCACAATTTCTTTTGCGCCGCCAGCTATTTTACGCTCAACATTTTTTAAAATTAAATCAGGTTCTATTGAGGACGCTTCCCCGCGTACATAAGGCACAATGCAATAAGAACATTTGCAGCTGCACCCGCGCATAATATTTACAAGAGCGACTGGGCTTTTTGTTTTGGCCTCGTCCGCGCTTTGCGGCGCGTTAAAGAGGGAGGAAGAATCAAGAATATCGGCAAAGCCGTCAATATCTTTTGCGCCCGCGATAATATCTGTATAAGGGTATCTGCGTTTTAAGGAATTGCCCAGACGCTGCGCGGCGCAACCCGCAAAAATAATTATGCGCGATGAATCCTGCGCTTTCCACTTGGAAAGCCGCCCGAGGAAGGACAATGCCTTGTGCTCGGCGTGTTCCCTTATGGTGCAGGTATTTATAAGCACGATATCCGCCTCGTTTAGAGAGGCGCAAGAAGAGCATCCTCTGGCGGCCAGATGCAACATCATTTCAGCAGAATCTGCGGTGTTCATCTGGCAACCAAAGGTTTGAATGTAAACTTTTTTCAAGTGTTAAACCTTAAAGCGTAACTTTAAATTTGCGTTTTGCGGTTTTAACTTCTTTACCGTCAACAAGAGCAAGCGCTTCGGCTGTAAATGTACCTGTCTGGAAGTTCCACCAATCATACCACCAGTAGCCGTTTGCTGTTCTGCAATGCTGCCACGGGCCGCCGTTTACGGAAACTTTAACCCATTCGCTGTTGCCCACGGTACCGATTCTGAAGCAATAATGCCCGCAATAGACATTGTCGTTATTTAACGGATAGTCTATGTAAACACCTTTGGCAGCGGCTGTTTTAGCCGTTGTCGTTGTTTTTGCCGTCGTTGTCTTAAGCGTTGTTGCACAATCCCCTTTGGTCGGCGTGATACACTCGGCGGAACTCTTTGTTGTCTTTGCTGTTGTTTTTGTCTTAGAAAGAGTTTTCTTAAGTGTGTCTTTAATTACTTTTTTCGTCTTTGCCATTACCATGTTTCTCCCCTTCCTCAAAACACCGTCTTAAAACATTGCGCTTATTTTTTTAAGTGAGTTTAAGACAGGCGTTTTTAAGTGTATTTTAATAACTCTGCGGCCTTTTTCTTCTAATGCTTTAAAGTCCGCAAGAGCCTGAGCGTTAACTAAGTCTGCAAAGCTGTATGCCTGAGCAGGTATTTTTACGTCGGCCTGCGCATCGGCGGAGAAAATTATAAATATACCGTTGTTGCCGTCGCCCTTATGCAACTGGCCCGTGGAGTGTAAATATCTGGGGCCGTAGCCGAACAATACCGCGTGTTTGGTGCGGGTAAAAATTTCGTCCCTGAGGCAGGTAAAAACCGTGTCAACTTCTTTGGCATTATGCAGATATGGCAAGAGGGCAATATAATCATTACCTTTTGCCAAGGCAAGTATATCGCTTGCAAGAGAAGTTAAATTAACCTTGCCTTTAAGATTGGCGGAAACCAAAATATCTGCGGAACCTTCCGTCGATTTTTTGCCCGCCTCTAAATCTACCAACAAACCTTTTGTAATTGTTTTTGCAAGCTGAACATTGGGCTGGTCAAAGGGGTCAATTTCCATAATTGCGCCAGCGGCCGCCGTGGCGACTTCCCACAAAAGGAACTGTGCGCCTATTGTGCAAAGGTCGCACATTTCAACTTCAAAAACGGGGTGGGAACTTTCCTTAAGTACTGCGGAAATTTCCTTAACGCGGTTATTTTCCGCACAGTTAAAAGAGATATGCACAAAAACTCTGTCGTTTTTATAAGCGAAGTTTTTGTAAAGTCCTTCGCCTGCAACAGGCACAACGCCTTTGCCTTCCTTACCCGTGGATTCCGCTACAAGCTGCTCCACCCACAGGCCGAAAGTATCAATATCTTTAGGCATAAGGAGCGTAAGTTTATCTTTGCCCTCGGCGTAAGCTGCGCCTATTAATGCGCCAAGTTCAAAAGCGGCTTTGTTTGTACCCGCTTTAAAAGCGTCGCCTTGTTTTTTTGCTTCTTCAATAAGGCGTTTTGCGTCAAGCCCGCAAAGTGCGGCGGGAACAACGCCAAATAAAGACAGGGCGGAAAATCTGCCGCCGATATCGGCTTTATTTATAAAAATCTTTCTGAATTTATGCTCTTTTGCTAAAGTTTCAAGGCCTGTACCGGGGTCGGTAATGGCTATAAAATTGTGGCCCGGGTTTTGGCTTACTTTGCTTACTTCCTCGTAAAAATACGCAAATTGGGAGGCAGGTTCAACCGTGCCGCCAGATTTGCTGGCGAAAATAAAAATTGTTTTTGCAGGGTCAATCTGCGCGCGGACGGAGGCAACCCAGTCGGGGTTGGTGCTGTCCAAAACCAAAAGCTCGGGCCAGCCTTCCTGCTTGCCAAACAGAACCCTTAAAACTTCGGGCGCAAGGCTGCTGCCGCCCATGCCCATCAAAACGATGTGGTTATAATCTTTTTTGGCTTCGGCGGCAAAGGCGGTAACTTCCGGCAGGGCTTTAAGCGTCCAGTCGTAAACTTCGGTCCAGCCCAATGAGTTGCTTATAATTTTTGTATGTTCTTCTTCCTTTTTCCAAAGCGTCGCATCGTGAGAATAAAGACGGGGAGCAAAATTTAAAGCTTTAAGCTTTTCTTCTCCCTTTTTAATAAGTTCCTGCGCTGTTTTATTATAAGTAACTCTCATAGTTTATCCCCTATTAAGTTTGTACTTTAAGAGAATTTATTTAAAATTTTCTTCTTCTATGCTCAAAACTTTATTTAAACGTCTTAAGTGGCGCGCTTCCCCGCTTTCAAAAGAAGCGTTTAAAAACGCCGCGGCAAGCTTTGGCGCAGTATCCGCCACTATCCTGCCGCCAAGGCACAAAACGTTCATATTATCGTGTTCTACGCCCTGCGCCGCGCTGTATAAATCGTGCGCCACACAGGCCCTTATGCCTTTAAATTTATTGGCGGCTATGCACGCGCCTATGCCGCTGCCGCAGATAACTATACCGCGTTGCGCCTCGCCTTTTTTAACGGCCCAAGCTACTTTGGCGGCGAAGTCCGGGTAGTCCACGCTTTGCTCGCTGTTTGTACCCATATCAAGCACTTCGTGGCCCAAATCTTTAACTTTTTCTATTACTGCCTGTTTGACGGGAAAGCCCGCATGGTCGCAGCCTATGGCAACTTTCATTTAAATCTCCTTTTCCACCAATTCGCAAAGGGTGTGGCCTATAAAAATATGGCATTCCTGTATACGCGGGGTGTTATTGCTTTTTACGATGATAGGCAAATCTACAATATCTTTAATTGTGCCGCCGCTCTTGCCCAAAAACGCCGCCGTATAGCAGCCCGCCTGTTTGGCGACTTCTAAAGCTTTATAAACATTTGTGCTGTTGCCCGACGTGGAAATGCCTATAACGACATCGCCCGTTTTTGCAAAGCCTTCCACCTGACGGGAAAAGGTTACATCGTAGCCGTAATCATTGCCGACGGCGGTTAAAGTGGAGGTATTGGTGTTTAAAGCTAATGCGGGATAGGATCTTCTTTCCTTTTTGTATCTGCCCACAAATTCTGCAGCTATGTGTTGCGCGTCGCCTGCGCTGCCGCCGTTACCCATAAGGATAACTTTACCGCCCGCCTTAAAGCATTTTACAATTTCTGCGGCAAGTTGGTCCACCTGCGGCCCCAAGTTATCGCCGACGTATCTTACAACTTCTATAAGTTCCTGCGCTTCCTGTTTAGTAAACATAAATTAAATCTCCTCTACCGATTTTTTAAGTACCCAGCCTTTGGCTTGTTCTGAAGGTATTTCTATCTCCGCCCAAATGCCTTTACTGTCGCTGAGCGTTACAAGGTGGGCGCGCGGCACGCTTAAACTTACGGGGAAGTTTTCCCCCGGGCCGCTTCTCACCTCGGCTCTGGATACGACCACCACCGCTAAGGGACTGCTGTCCCCCTGCAGACGGGCCGCATACCAAATACTGCAAAGCGCAAGCAAAACGCCGCTTGCGATAACTGCTTTTTTACAAAAACCTTTTTTACAACCGAACATTACCCCCGCAAAACACAGGGCAAATATCCAACCTAAAAACCACATTGTTCCGCGCAGTTCGCGTGCGGAAAGTAAATAGAAAGCGTCAAAAGCGGCTTGCGGCATACCGTCGGGCAAAAGCTTTTGGCCCGTGCTGTTTAAGGCAAAGGCAAGATTGCGCTTTATATCTTTATCTCTGGGCAAAAGTCTGAAGGCACGGTAGTAATTTACTATCGCTTTATCAGGGTCGCCAGACTTAAAATAACTGTTTGCCAAATTATAGTAAAGATACGGGGAAGGCAAAGTGTTGGCAAGCAATTCCTTTTCGTAACCCTGCGCCGCGCCAAGGTAGTCGCCCCTGTTATATAATTCCCCCGCGCTTATATTTTGCTCGGCCTTGGGGGCAGATGCAACTTCTTCAGTCGTTGTTGAGGCAGGAGTATCGGCAATGGTTTGGCCCTGCTCTTGGGTAATGTGAGAATCTAAAAGCTGCGCTAAAGCGGGCGGCGGTAATATTTGCCTTTCCGCCTGTTGACGGCTGATAGTTTGCGCCGCCTGCGGGTCAAGCGCGGCGGGCGCCTGCGTTTCGGGCTGCAGGGCTGCGTGTTCTTCCTCTAAAGTTTGCGCGTTAAGCGCAAGAGGAAAAACCAAAACGGCTAAAAGCGGCAGGAGCAGTTTTTTCATTTTATCTCCTTTTCAAGTTCTTTTATAAGTTCCAAAGTTCTCTCGGCGGCTTCGCTTACGGCTATGCTGTTTGTAAGCATAGCGGCGGGGGCGTATTTAAGCATTTCAAACTCTCCCCACAGTTTTGCTAAGGCTTGGCTGTTAAGCGCGTTTATTTTAAGATTATCGGCAACGTCGGAAATTGTCATAATGCCTATCGGCCCGCCTTTTTTGGCTTCAAGATAATCGGTTAAGGCGGCGGAAACCTCGCCCAATGTTTTGGCCTGCGCCAAAGCCTTTTTGGCATTTTTAAAAGCTTTCTTTTTTGCAAGCAGCGGCAGCTCTTTTACGCCTAATATATGCTTTGCAATACCTGCTAAAATCAAAACAAAAATTAAATAGTTAAAGCTGCCAAGTCCGTCAAAGAAATTGGTAAATAAAGTAAAAATACCTGTTTTTCCGCTTTTTATATAGCTGATGTCAGCGTTAAGTTTTTCCACTCTTGCCGACGCGGGCAAAGTATCGCTGGAAAAAGAAACGCTTGTGCCTTTAGCGGCGGAAGATGGCGTTACGTCCAAAAGTATAGACGGCGCGCTTACCGTTTTGTAAGAGGCGGTTGCCGTGTCAAAATAAGTAAAGTAAGTTTTGGGTATCTCAAATGTACCCGATACGCGCGGCACAATAACGGTTTTGCAGGTTTTAACGCCGCCCACCAAAGTGCCGTTTAATTTTGTAGACGAAGATGATGTTGTATCGTAAACCCTAAAGTTAGCGCCCATATCCGGCGCGGGGATATCCGCTATCGCGCGCATATTGCCGTTGCCCCTTACCGTAACGGTAATGGTAACGGGTTCGCCCGCCTGCGGTTTGGTATTGTCGGCTTCCGCGGTTATAAAGTAATCCGTGCCGACGGCGCCGTAAAAAGTTCTGGGGCGGTTTTCTTTAGGTAAAGATTCAATTTGTATATTAAGCGGTTCGCTTTTTACCGACTTTAAGGAAGCCCCCGCCGCCGCGTTAAAAAATAAATCAAAGGTGTCCATATCCGCGCCTTCCACAATACTGTACTGCACCGTGGCAGGGCCTACCGTGGCTTTACCCGGTAAGATACCAAACAAAGCCGTAACAAATTCCGTATAGATATACTGCTTGCCGTCTATGGTTTGGGAATCCTGATTAGTTTTAATTTCTTCGGGTACAAAACCTTCCATTTTGGGCCTGTCATACTGCGGGTTGCCAAGCGTGCTTTGCGCCTGATAAAAACGTACTTTTAAAAGTATTTGCTCGTTAAGATATGCCTTTGTTTTATCGGCGGAAGCCGTCATAAAAAAATCAGGCATTTTGGAAGAGGTTTTTACGGCAGGGTCGCCCTGCGCGGGTGTGGAAGTTTTGGCATCTTTCACTCCGCCTGCTTTGGGGGCGGAACTGTCTTTACGGTAAACCTCCACTTCTATCGGTTCTGTTGCATATTGCTGCCCGCCCGCTTTAATGGTAAAAGAGCCTATTGTTGATTTACCCGCAAAGCGCGGCGATAAAATATAATTAAACTTTTGCAGAGTGTTAACTTTGCCGTTAATCATTGTTATATTTCTGCTTTGGCCCGAAGAGTAAATATTAAAATTGGGCAGGGACGGCATTTGCGGCGCGTCAATATCCGTTACGGACGCGTTTACGGTGATGGTAAGGTTTATATCTTCGCTCACGTCGGCAATGGGTTTATCAACGGAAGCGCGTATAGTTACCTGACTGAAAGCCGCTGCGGCACACAAAGCAAAAGTACAAGTTAGAGATATCCTTTTAAGCATTATCGTTACCAATCCTTATCCACGGTTTCCTGCCTGGGCTTAGCGGCGGGAGGCAGCACATTATTGCCCTGCTCTTTAAGCATTTGAAGCACACTGTCGGCTTCTTCTTTAGAAATATTATTTTGCCCTTTGTCCTGCTTTTCCTGCTGGTTGTCACTCTTATTATTTTTATTATTCTGCTTATCCTGATTGTTCTGATTGTTATTGTCTTTATTGTTTTGGTTATTTTGATTGTCTTTGTCTTTTTGCTGCTCCTGCAAGGTAAGCTGCAAATTATTAAGGGCTTCTTCGTCCTTCAAATTCATCAGATAGGCGGAGCGGTATAAAGCGGCGGCTTTGGTTTTGTCTGTATTATAATAAGCATTGCCCGCGTTAAAATATGCGTTTTGTTTAAGATTGGGGTCCTGCTCAGCAGCGTCCAGATAAGCCTTTGCGGCATTATTATAATCTTTAAGTCTGTATAGCGCCGCGCCCGAATTATATTGCCCGTAGGCGGGGCTGCCCTTATGCGCGGCCTGCTGGTAAAGGTCAAAAGCTATGCCGTATTTTTGATTATTATAGGCGCTGTTGCCGCTGCGCAAAAGGCCCGAGCCCGAAGCAAAAGCCGCGCGGGATAAAAGCAGCAAAGCGAAAAATAAAACAAGTTTGGTACGCATATTTCTTATTCTACATTTCTTAGAGGAATAAGTATAGAGGATAAAACAAGTAAAATGCCTATAAAAAGCGGTATTTGGTAGCGGTTCTTGTAAACAATGCCGCTGGAAGCCTTGGAAGTACTCTTATCTAAGGCGGAAAGCTGGACGGTAATTTCCTCCGCGGTTTGCTGCGCGGTGGTGTATTTTATATAAACGCCGCCCGTGGCGGAAGCCAAGGCCATAAGCGATTGTTCGTCCAATTTGGTAAGAACAGTCTTGCCATCTTTATCTTTTTTGTAGCTTCTACCCGTAGGAGTGTTGACGGGGATAAGCTCTCCGTCTTTACTGCCTATGCCTACGGCAATAATTTTAATATCGTTTGAACGCGCTTCTTTTACCGCGTTTTCTATATCCTGCGGCTTGTGGTCTTCCCCGTCCGTCACAAGTATAAGGGCTTTTTTACCGGGGTACGGGGATAGCATTTGCGAAGCCAGCCTTACCGCCGCCGCAAGGGAAGTACCCTGCACGGGAAGAGAGTTAAAATTTAACGCGCCGAGTAAACTTTGCAGCGCGGAAATATCTGTGGTAACGGGGCATTGCAGGAAAGCTCTGGAAGTAAAGGCGACTATACCCATTCTCTGGTTTGTCATATCTTCCGTAAGCATGGACAGCATTGTTTTTGCGCCCGAAAGCCTGTTGGGTTTTATATCACGCGCGGCCATAGATGCGGAAACGTCAACAGCCAAAACGGTTTGGGAATAGCTTATATCGGCCTCCACTTTTTGCCTGCCCCACTGCGGGCCGGCAAGCGCGATAAACAAAAATAAAAGACCGACTAAAAATAATATATCTCTCAAACGTCTGCGGCGGGCAAGTTCCTGCGGGATAAGCGTTTTATAGTTGGCGGCGGAAAACAGTTTTTTTACAATATATTCTTTACGCTTCACGCCGTAAAACCACAAAGCCGCAACAGTAAGCGCGCTTATGGCAAGGTAAATAAATATTTTTGTATTTGCGAAAAGTTCCATATTAAGGTATTTTTATAAAGATAAATTTTTCCGTTATAAAAGCAAGCAGTAAAAGTATCAAAGCCGCGCTTAACAGACCCGCGTAATTATCTTTATAGTTAACCTCCGTTTTTTGCTCAAAATCTGTTTTTTCAAGCATATTTATTTTGGCGTAAATACCTGCCAGTTCGGCATTGTTTTTTGCGCGGAAGAATTCCCCGCCAGTAGTTACCGCAACTTCTTTAAGCAAGCCCTCGCCCACATTGGCATTGTTGGGCATATTAACGTAAGTCGTGCCAAAAAAACTTTCCACAGGCATTTGCACATCGCCCTCGCCCGCTATGGCTATGGTATAAACTTTAATCCCGTAGCCTGCAGCAGCTTTTGCAGCGGCAACGGGGTCAACAGTGCCGCTGTTAGATTCCCCGTCGGTAATCAAAATTATAATTTTACTTTTTGTGGGGCTATCCTTAAGATGCGCGGCGGAAACCGCAATAGCGTCGCCGATAGCCGTGCCGCCGCTGCCGCCAAGCATATTTATGTTTATGGTATCTACAAAAGAGTGCAGGGCGGTATAGTCCAGCGTGAGAGGGCATTGCAGCATTGCTATCTGCGCAAAAACTACTATGCCTATCCTGTCGCTTTCCCTTTTATCTATAAAATCCTGCGCGGTCATTTTTGCGGCTGCCATTCTGTTAGGGTCAAAGTCCACCGCTTCCATACTGCCCGAGGTATCAATAGTCATCATAATATCTATACCTTTTGCGGGCGGGATAATGCTTTTCCCCGTCAGGCGCGGGCGGGCAAGCGCAACTATGCAAAACGCAAGAGCGACGCAGCAAAGCGCAAAAGATAACCATTTTACAAGCAGCCCAATAATACCTGTTTTTACTTTAAGACCTTTTGCAAAAGGATATTTTACCGACGGATAATAATATTTTTTACACGCACCCGCCGCCGCCAGCAAAAGGAAAAGCGGTATTAAAAAGTACAAAATATGCGGGTTGGCAAAATTCATTGCTTTAATTAAAAAGGAAATAAGCAAAGCCAAAGCTGCGGCGACAACTGCGCCGAGCGCGGCAAAAACAACATATTTTGTAAATTCCTCTTTATTTATATCAATGGTAATTTTTTTCATAACAAAATTCTCTTACGGCAAAGTTCTGTGCGTGACGTGTTCTTCCTCTTTCTTTACTTCCGCCTGCGCCTGCGGTTTTGTAAAAACCGGAGTTTGGGTAAAGCACGCTTCCGCCATCTGGGCATATTTAACGCCCTGCTTTTCCAAGGCGGATTTTACTTTTAAATCTATCGGGCGGAAAGGCTGGCGGCTTACCAAAAACAGTTCCTTAATTTCAGGCTGAGGTTCTTCTTTTTTATTTTCTTTTTTGTCTTCGGCACTGGGTTCTGCTTTGGCCTCTTCCTTTTTTACAGTCGCGGGGGCCGCCGCTACAGCGTGCAGCGCAGATGATAAATCTTTAATGCCCTGCTCCCTTTGCGTAAGCCTTTGGGCAAATTCCTTTTCGCTGCGGATAATTTCTATTTCCGGCCCTATCTTTACTTCGCCCTCGTTATGAACTTCCGCCGAGTTAAAAATCTTTATATCGGTTTTTAAAACATCGTCGGAACTGGGTTGCAAAGCCAAAGGCTGTTTTGTTTCCGTTATTATATCGCGCAAAATTTTAATGTGAGCGTCGCGTTCGGCATCGGCTGGGACTACCTTTGCAAATTTTACATAATCCGCTTCTCTTAAAAACTGATTTACGGGGTCGGTATCCGCTTTAAATTCCTTGCAGCGTTTAAGGGCTTTTATTAAATCTCTCGTCGTAAGTTTGTGTGCTTCTATTGCAAATCTGGCGGCAAAATAATCACGCAAAATATCGGTAAGGCGGATATAGAAAAGTTTGTAATGCCCCGCCTCCCAAAGGCCTTCCATAAGTAAATTATCTATCTGCTCCAAAGCTATTATGTGCAAAGGGCGGTTATCGGCCGTATAGGGCGTTATCTGGCCTGCGGGAATGACGGCCTTTTTAAGTTTATACCATCTCCACGCCGCAAAAGCCGCCGCCGCAAGCGCGAGAGCCAAAGCGATATACCACGGGTTAAACGGGCGGAAGGGCGGGCGAATATCTGCCAAACCTTGTTTTTTAACTTTTGCCTGCACGGGTTTTGTTTCTATGCGGAAAGTGTCGGAATAATATTTATTGCCGTGAGCGTCAAACCAAGCCGTCTGCGGGAATTGCAAAACGCCTAAGTTAAACGGGATAACCGTAAGCGTAATTTTGCGCGGGTTTATTTGGTTTCTGGTTATTTTAATAATCTCAAAATCTTTACGGTCAAAACCGGACAAGTCCAGCTGCGCTTCCTGCGGCAGTTCCACCTGCACTTCAAACTGGCGGCCGAAGACGGCTGTTTTGGGTTTGCCAGCCACGATAACGGGCAGGTCTTTATTTACGGCGGAAGGCGCGGCTGTTTGTGCGGACGGTTGCGGAGCGGGGGCGGCAGCTGCGGGCGGCACGCTGCTATCGGGCGCGGGCGTTTGCTGCGCGCTTGTGTTTAAAGCCGCAAAAGGCAGGGAAAGAAAAATAAATAAAAATATTTTTTTTGTCATCTTTTAAGTTTGCGCGCTCTTTGTTTAAAAAATTTAACTACGGGGTCTGTAATATCTTCCGCCGCGTCTATGTTTATGTACTGCACGCCCGCGGAGGTAAAAAGTTTTTGCGCTTTTTCCGCATTATCTTTATAAGCGCGGTTTATTTGCGCTCTTAAGGCGGATTTAAGACCGACTACCAAACTTTCCCCGCCGCCGTCTTCCAGTCCTTCAAAAGAGATAAAGGCAGGCAGAGCGGGCAAAGAAAGTTCCGCCTTATCCTGCACCACTACGGGGACAAGGTCAAACTTACGGGTGGCAAGTTTGAAAGATTTTTCGTAATTTTCCGCCATAAAGTCGGAGATTAAAAGCAAGATACCCTTTCTTTTTATAACCCTGTTTAAGGTATCCAAACAAAGGGAAATATCTGTGCCTTTGCTTTTGGGATTAAAGGCCAAAAGCTCCCTTATCAAGCGCAAAACGTGGCGCTTGCCTTTGCGCGGCGGGATATAAAGTTCTATCTTGTCGGAAAATAAAAGCAGCCCTACTTTATCGTTGTTTTTTATGGCGGAGAAAGCAAATAACGCGCCCAATTCCGCCACGGCTTCGCTTTTTAAACGGCCCGTAGAGCCGAAAAATTGCGAGGCGGAAACATCGCACGCTATAATAACGCTAAGTTCACGTTCTTCGTTAAACTTTTTTACAAAGGTTGCGCCGCTGCGGGCAGATACGTTCCAGTCTATACTGCGCACATCATCACCGGGGATATACTGGCGGACTTCGGCAAACTCTATGCCTTGTCCCTTAAAGACACTAAGGTACTGTCCGGCAAAAGTTTCGCTTACAAGTTTGCCGGTTTCAATCTCTATCCGACGAACGCGTTTTAAAATCTCTGCCGTTTGCATTATGGCACTTCTACCGTAGCGAATATCTTTTTAATGATATCTTCCGTTGTAATGTTTTCGGCCTCGGCTTCGTAAGTAAGCAGTATGCGGTGGCGCAATACATCGGGGCCTAATTCTTTTATATCTTCGGGCGTTACATATCCCCTGCCGTTTAAAAAGGCAAAAGCCTTGGCGGCCTGCGTAAGATAAATTGACGCTCTGGGGCTTGCGCCATAAAGAATATAAGAGGAAATTTCTTCTAACTTATAGGCTTTCGGATCTCTGGTGGCAAAGACAAGGTCAACAATATAATTTTTAACCTTTTCGTCTACATAAATACCGTCCGCCACAGCCCTCGCCTTAAGTATAGCCTCGGTAGTTATCTTTGTGTTTACCGACGGTTTTTGGGATAGCGACATACGCTCTAAAATAGTTTTTTCTTCTTCTTTGGAAGGATAGCTTACCTTTATTTTAAGCATAAACCTGTCCACCTGCGCTTCCGGCAGGGGGTAGGTGCCTTCCTGCTCAACGGGGTTTTGCGTGGCCAAAACTATGAATGGTACGGGCAGGGGATAAGTTTCGTCGCCTATCGTTACCTGACGTTCCTGCATAGCTTCCAACAGCGCGCTTTGCACTTTAGCGGGAGAGCGGTTAATTTCGTCGGCCAAAACAAGGTTGGCAAACACAGGCCCTTTGCGCGGGGTAAAAGAACCTTCCTTAGGATTAAAAATAAGCGTACCCGTAATATCGGCGGGCAAAAGGTCGGGCGTAAACTGTATGCGCTGAAATGACGCGCTTAAAGCGTCGGCAAGCGTCTTAACCGTTAAAGTTTTTGCCAAACCGGGGACGCCTTCTATAAGCACGTGTCCGTCGGCAATAAGGGCAACAAGCATCTTTTCTACCAAGTCTTCCTGCCCTACTATAACTTTTGATATTTCGTGCTTCAAACCCTGCAAGAATAAACTTTCTTCCTGCACTTTTTTATTTATTTCGCTGATGTCCATTTTAATGCTCCGTTACAAAAAATTAAGAACCCATAGGGGCGGATATAGCATCTTCTATCTGCTGTGTAGGCAAAGTTCTTTTAAGCGTCGGCGTACCCTCTGCCGTCGGTTGATTGTACCAAGGCTGCTGAGATATTTCGTCATTAATCAATTTGGCTTCCGCGGCTACAGATGGATTGGGGTCTTTCATCGCTTCGGTAATTATGGGCGCGACTTCAAAAGATTTAAAATCCGCGATTTTGCGCAAAAGTACCTTTCTGGAAAATACGCCCCTGTCAAAAAAGTTCTTTAAAATATCAAGGGTTTGCTTATCTTTATACATTAAAAGCATATTAAATATTTTTGCCTTTTCCTCGGGCAGGGTAAACGCGTTAAGGTATCTGTTTATAAGCAGGGCGGAATCATCTGAACCGTTGGCGTAAGCCATTTCCACATAGGCATAGCAGGCGGAAGCGTCATAAGTATCAAAAATAGTTCTTTCAACGGTTTTTATATTTTCCGTAGCGCCTTTTAAACCGCCCGCGCGGGAGGGTTCTTTTTCGGGCAAACCGAGTTTTGCCACCGTCTTTGAGGCAGAATTATTACCACCCATAAAAAATTGGGAATTAACCCCTATCTGGCCTTTTATAACATTAAGAAATCCGTTATTATAAAGATAATACCCGCCGCCCAAAAGAAGTAAAACCACTATTAATTGTTTCATAAGCGTGCAATCCTCCGTTTTTATATATTATAGATTTTTTTACCGCATATCCTTAAAGAGCGGCAACACCTAAAAGTATACATTTTAAGGCCCCAAAATGCCAAGTATTTAAAGGTATATTTCGGCTTGGCAAAGCATTAAACGGCTAAATTTTATATGATAATAAACGGCCTGCTTTCCTATTTGACCAAAAAATATCAGTTTTACGGAGATTTATTTATGAGGATTCACGACGACATACAATTAGATTACTGTGATGTTCTGCTGCGCCCCAAACGTTCTGCGCTGGCTTCCCGCTCGCAGGTTGAGGTGGAAAGAGAATATACCTTTAAATGGTGTCCCTCAACAATAAAAGCCACGGGTATAGTATCCGCCAATATGGCAACAACAGGCACATTTGAAATAGCAAAAGAAATGCAAAAGCATAAACTCTTTACCGCTTTACATAAACATTACACCATCAAAGAGATTACCGACTTTCTTAAAGCCAATAAAAAAGAGTTTAAAAATAATGACCTTATTTTTATAAGTTCAGGCGTTTCGGAAGAAGATTTTAAAAAGCTTAAGACCATAATGGAAACTAAGCTTGTAAACAATATTTGCATAGACGTAGCAAACGGTTATTCCCCCTATCTCGTAAACTATATAAACAAGGTGCGCGCCGCCTATCCTAAGGCTTTAATTATGGCGGGCAATGTGGTAACGGGCGATATGACCGAAGACCTTATATTAAACGGCGTGGATATTGTTAAAGTGGGTATAGGCCCCGGTTCTGTATGCACCACACGCAAATTGACAGGCGTGGGCAGGCCTCAGTTTTCCACCGTTATAGAATGTGCCGACTCCGCCCACGGCGTAGGCGGTATGATTTGCGCCGACGGCGGCTGCACTGTACCAGGTGATATATGCAAAAGTTTATGCGCGGGCGCGGACTTTGTTATGCTTGGCGGTATGCTTGCGGGGCATAATGAAAGCGGCGGCGAGCTTATAACAAAAACCTTTCAGACCAATCAGGTTGAACCCGAAGGCGACGACAGCTTTTCCTGCTTGCTTGAGCAGAAAATGTTTAAGAAATTTTACGGTATGAGTTCCGAATACGCGCAAGATATGTTTTACGGCGGTATGAAAAAGTACCGCGCCAGCGAGGGTAAAGTGGTGGAAATCCCCTTCCGCGGCGATATAGAAACCACCCTGCTTGCCATCTTGGGCGGGATAAGAAGCGCAATGACTTATATCGGCGCAAAGCGTATTAAAGACATGCCCAAATGCGCAACTTTTTACCGTGTTAACAGGCAGCTTAATAATATCTTCGGGCAGGAATAAGCCCGCAGCGTTTTAAAGCAAAAAAATCTCCCGCCTTTTATAATAAGCGGGAGATTTTTATTTACTCTTGATGTTTAAATATTATTCTGGCCTTACAAGACCTTCTTCCAGCAACGTGGCGCAAAACTTCTCGCCGAATTCGTGTTCTCCTGCTGCCCAGTTTGTGCAGTATCTTTTAGGAGGGTTATTAAAAGCAATGTCGGAGTTAATGATATATTTAACATTGTGGAAAGCGGCAAATTCGCACTTTCTGTTGCCGCTGCCGCCTATGCGGTGCGCGCTTACCCTGCACATATCCCACCACTTATTACAATCTATAGAGAATTGAAAGAACTTTGTACACCATTGTTTCTCGTCGGGGCTGGTTTCTAAAGCGGGAACGGTTACATCTAACTGGTTAAATACGACATCGCCGTAAACACGCTGGGCCAAATAATCCCTTCCGTTTGCCAAAAACTGCGCCTGTACAGACATTTCCAAAGCAGCTAAGACGTTAAAAGCTTCTTTAGAACGGCTTTTTTCCACAACCAACTCATACTTGGGCAAAGCTATGGCAACTAAGATTGATATTATAAGCACGACAACCAACAACTCTATTAACGTAAAACCCTTTCGTAAAAACATTTTTTGACCTCTCTGAAGATAGTGATATTACAACCCTTTTACAAATATAAGCTCTCGCGTTTGGGAACTTACCTGTGGGGAATTTACTGCCCTGCCATATAACCTATAATGCACCTGCCGTTGTTTACATAATTATAAGCGGAACCGTTGCAAAGATTGTTACATACCTTTTGGGCTATATCGTCTTCCGAAGGTCCGCAGCTTATGGTGCCGCTTCTCATACCGCCGGAATAGGTTCTGGGTTCAAGCCCTACAAAGATAGAGTAAGAATATCTGCCTTGTGATGTTACGGGAAATTTTACTTCCACTTCGCCGTGTGCGTTTTTAGGATATATGCCAAGATTTTTTGTAGCGCTGGGATAACCGGGGAAGGACACATCTAACTGCTCCAAGGTTGTCGCATAAGCGTTATTTGTAAGATAAAAAGCAAACTGAGCGCGCGCTATGTGCGTTGCAAGCTGAAGTCTTTCTGTCGCTCTTGTTTTTTCTACAGCCAAATGATATTGCGGCAAGGCTATCGCCGCCAATACAGCGATAATAATTACCACTACCAGCAATTCTATAAGCGTAAACCCTTTTTTACAAAACATATCCCCGCCCCCCTAAGCTATTTTATTTGTTTTAAAGATATTTCCTTGGCGGATTTCGGCAAAACTTTATACGGCATAATATCCTGCCGCGCCGAAGTTCCTATTATATTTACCCTATAATATACATCTAATGTACCCTTTTCTTCAAGCACGTCGTCAATCTCAAAGAATCCGCTGGAAAGCCTGCTGTCAGATTCTAAAAACAAAATCATTTCCTTGCCAAAGTTAACCTTTGCGTTATACGGCCCCGCGTTTTGCTTTTTAAAAGCGTCATATTCGTTTTGATTCTTTATAAGATGATATTTAACGGGCGCTTTTATAATGCTTAATCTGTTTTTAAGTTCCTGATCTTGAGAAATTTTTTGTTCTTCTTCGGAAACAGGCTCAGGCATCTTTGCCGCTGCGTCTGGCTTAACAAGAATATTATTACTGTCTAAAACTATTTTGGTTTCACGTCTTTTATCTCCGCGTGCGGCCTGCTGATACGGGTCCAGCGGTTTATTTGCCGTGCTTTGGAAGTCAAAAGATTCGGGCGCGGCGGAGGATGTATCTAAAAGGTCCTCCCTCTTCACGTCGCCATCGGCGGTAGAATAAAGCACCTGTCCCGCAACCTCCGATGTCGCCTGTTCCAAAGCGTCAACATCAGCCTGACGGAGCAGGGCCATAGTTTCTTCGTCGCCCGTGTGTATATCGTACTTGGGTTTAAGGTAAAACTGCCAAAGCAGTCCCGCTGCTATAACGCCTAAAACAAAGGCCGTTATGTTTTTGCGTTTCATTTTTTAGCCCACTTGCCGTGTTCTGCAATAATTTCCGATTCCAAACCGCCTCTGGGCGTAAACTTACCTGTTACGCGGAGGGCTTTGGGGTTGCAGGCGCGCACGACATCGTCAAGTATCTTATTTGCAATGTTTTCCATAAAAATGCCCATATCGCGGTATTCAAGCAAATAGTACTTAAGCGATTTAAGTTCCAAACAAAGCTTTGCAGGTATATATTCTATAGTGATAACGCCGAAATCAGGCAAGCCCGTTTTGGGGCAGACGGAAGAGAATTCGGGCAATACTATTTTTATAAGATAGTCCCTTTTATATTGGTTTTCCCAGCATTGAATTTCGGGCAGTTTTGCATTTGCGCCTTTGCGGGCATGGTCTTTTGTATAGCCAAAATCAATGTCTTTATTTAAATCTTTACTCATTTTTCAACCTCGCGGAATTTAACATTATAAATAATATAGCAAATATAACCATTCCCATAAGCATATACCACGTTAAAGTTCTGTTTAACCCAAGCACATAGTGCAAGGTTAAAAGACTGAAAAGCACTGATATATAAATATTCTCTCTGGTAATATTTTGCTGTCTTTTTTCAAATTCAAATATTTTTTTTATAGAGATAAAATCTTTACTCTTAACCGTAAAATCCACCCAGCCCGTAAAAGCGTTTTCCCCCGTGGAGGCAAAGGCTATGGACGCGTCCGCCTTAAGCATGGCCAGAATATCGTTAAAACCGTCGCCTATCATTGCGGAAAGGCGGCCCTCGCCAAGGTTTACTTTATCGGCTTTATCTTGCGGGTAAATATCGCCGTAATATTCTTCTATGCCCGCGCGGGCGGCTACTTCCGCCAAGGCGGAGTTATTATCGCCCGAAAGCAAACAAAGTTCTTTGCCGCACGCTTTAAGGTATTTAACGGTATCTTTAACATTCGCGCGAAGCCTGTCCGTAAAATAAATACAGCCTAAAAATTTATCGTTTTTGGAAACATAAAAAACCGTTTTCCTAAGGTCTTCGGCATATTCGTCGGTTTTTATACCCTTGCTTTCAAGCCAGGTTTTCCTGCCTGCGTAAATTACGCTGCGCGCCGTTTTTACCATAGTGCCGTAGCTGGGGTATAACTCGCAAGAGGTAACTTTTTCCCCCTTAATACCCTGCGCGGAGCAATATTCCGCTATCGCGGAAGAAAATATATTATTTGTACCCTGCTGCGCCGTAAAAGCGGCTTTAAGCAAATCCGCTTCTTTTACGCCTTGCGCGGGAATTATTTTTGCCACTTCCAGCCTTGCGGTTGTAAGCGTGCCTGTTTTATCTATAAATACTTTATTGCATTCTCCCAAAACTTTAACGGCGGAGATATTATTGATAAAAATTTTATTTTTTTCCGCGGCCTGCTTAAGGTATTTTAAAGGAGTCAATACCGCCGCCATATAAGTTATCGGCCCGGCAACGGAAAGTACAAACAGAAAAGCCATAAACCAATATGACCCGCGCGTAAAACCGCTGTAGTAAAAACCGCCAAAACCCTGCGCGGCGGCAAGGATTAAAAAGAAAATAAGCATTTTGCAGGAATAACGTTCTAATATGGAGGAAGAAAATATTTTCTTTTTTTCGCTTTCTTTTACAGCCTCTATAACCTGCGCTAACTTGGAATTATCCCTTAAGCTTATTACCTGCGCGGTAACTTCGCGCCCTTTATTTATGCTGCCCGCAAAAAGACTATCGCCTTTTTGCTTGGGAGTAAGCGTTATGTTGCCCGTTAAAAGGTTTTCGTCCGCCATAGTGCTGCCCGCGGTAATTTTGCAGTCAAGCGGAACGCGCTCGCCTACTTTTATTAATATAAATTCTCCGACGGCGACTTCCTGCGTAAAAACTTTTTTTACCTCCGCCCCGTTAACGCGCGCGGCTGATTTGGGTATAAAATTATCAAGGTTATCAATAAAGCGCGCGGCCGCGCCTATGCTTTTAAGTTCAAAAGCTTTTATAAAATTAGCGAGAGCAAAAGTAAAAGGCAGCATCAAAAACGCGCCCGTTACCGCAAATAATGCCGTGGCGGAAAAGTTATTTAATATGCCGAACAAAAACGCGCCCGTAGCGCACAATGTTACAAAAGCGTTAAAGCCCGCATAACCTTTTTTAAGTTCGCGCAAAGTGGCGCGCAAAAAAAGCTCGCCGCCCGCAAAGAAGGTTATTATGGATATAAGAAAAATTGTTGTGGAAGAAAAGTCCAAAAAATAAGCCAGTAAAGTTACCACCGCCGCAAGCACACTTACCCAGCCGCGTACGGAGTAAGCGGAAGGCTTAAAAAACACAAGTTTGTTTTTTGCGGCTGCTGACATTAAAAGCCTCTTAAATTACAGGTCAAGGAAAGTCTTGGCAATAATTCCCTTACGCCCGCGCTCGGAAGCCATAAGCCTTATTTTAGCGTCGTATCTTTCGGAGTTGGCAGGGTCAATCTTTTTGGCGGCAAGGTAATTTGCCACGGCGGGAATAGGGTCTTCTATAGCAATAATATCGCCGGTAAGTTCGTAAGCGGGAGCAAAAGTATTATTGATACCTTTTAATGTATCTAAATCGCCCAACGCGGCCTGATAATCGCCGCTTTTAAACAACATTTCCGCGCGTCTGTAAAGCGCGAGAACATAGTTATGGTCCAAGTTTAAGGCCATATTAAAATCGTTAAGAGCATTGGCGTATTTGCCGGAAAGTCTAAATGCCATACCGCGCGCGTAAAATGTTTTTGCGTCGGTAGGATTATTATAAAGCACTTCGGTAAAACCATTTATGGCCGCTTCAAAATAAAAGCGTTTATAGTCCACAATAGCTTTATTTTTTATAACGGTAAGATTGCCAGGGGCAAGCTCCAGAGCCATATCCAAATCTTCCGCAGCGGCGTTAAGATAACCCAGTTCTTCGTTAACCGCAGCGCGGTTTAAAAGGGCTACAAAATAATTTGGATTAAGGCGTAAAGCTTTATCTAAATAGGATAAAGCAAGCAAAGGCCTTTTTTGGGCAAGGTAAAAACTGCCGATATTATTTAAAAGTTCGGGACGGTTAGGGTCTATTGTAAGGGCTTCAATATAATCTTGCTCCGCCAGTCCGTTTTCCCCTATTTTTTCGTAGATAATGGCTCTGTTTATAAGGGCGGAAAAGAACTCTGGATCTTTCTTTAATATATTGTTATAAATCTTAAGAGCGGCGGGAAGTTTGCCCTCTTTGCCCAGTTTAACGGCTTCCTTAAAAAGAGTGTCGTTTTTGGGAGCGCAAGCGCAGATAAAAAGCGAGGCTGCAGTTAAAACCAAAAGAAACTTCTTCATTTCCCCTCCTTATATTTTTTAAAGGAATCTTTAATAAAAATATAGCCCAAAAGCAAAGCCCCGACAGTTATAAAACTGTCAGCTATATTAAACACGGGCCAAATTATAAAATCAAAATAATCTACAACATACCCCAGCACAATTCTATCATAAAGATTGCCAAACGCGCCCGCCGCTATAAAAATAAGCGCAAAGCGGGCAAGCTTGCCAAAATGAATAACCTCGTCGCGCCATTTAAACAGCGCGAACAAAATTACGACGGCGGCCAAAGCTAAGCCCGCGTTGGAATTTTGAAACGAGCCGAAGGCCGCACCGGTATTTTCCACATAAGTAAGTTTAAAAAAAGGCAAAAGCGAAACACTAAAACGCTCTCTTAAAAACTCAAGCGCAAGTATTTTGCTAATTCTGTCGGCCATAAATATAAGGGGAATATAAATTAATTCCGCCTTATACTTTGCCAATATTTCTTTAAACCGTAACATTCTCTTTTTCCAATACGGCGGCGCAGCGTCCGCATAAATCGTCGTAGTGCGGGTTTTGGCCTATATCTTCTTTCCACTGCCAGCAGCGCGGACATTTTGCGCCTTTGGCGTGTTCTACCGTAACGTCCAACTTTTCTTTACCGTTTTCCGCGGCAAGTTCCACTTGGGAAACTATTGCGACTTCCGGCCACAGCGGTAAAGTTTGTTTTAAAAATTCTTTTTCTTTGGCATCGGCGGAATTAAATATTACCTTAGCTTCAAGCGAAGAGCCTATCAAACCTTTCTGTCTGGCTTCTTCAAGGGATTTAAGGACAACGGCCCTTATCTCTCTAATCTTATTCCACTTATCGTCAATTTCCTGCCCGAAACGGGTGGAAACGCCCTGCGGGAAAGAGGAAAGCAAAATACTTTCTTCCAAATCTTTGCCGACGGGTAGCTTTTTAATTTCCTGCCACGCCTCTTCCGTTGTAAAGGAAAGGACGGGCGCCAAAAGCTTGAGTATTGTTATAACCACTTCGCTTAATGTAGCCTGCGCGGAACGACGCGCGGCCGATGACGCTCCTAAAGTATAAAGTCTGTCTTTAGAGGCATCCAACATAAGCGATGATAAATCCAATATACAAAAATCCGTTATGGAGCGTACAGCTTTTCTAAAGCGGAACTCTCTGTAGTCTTCCGTAACGCTTTTGATAAGGTCGTCAAGGCGGTTAAGCAAATATTTATCAAGTTCCGCCAAATCCTGCGGGGCGGGTTTATGCAAGGCAGGGTTGTAATCGTGCAAATTGCCCAGCGCATAGCGTATGGTATTGCGGATTTTGCGGTAGCTGTCTATCGGCCCTTCCAAAATTTCGTTTGAAAGGCGCACGTCGTCGGAGTAATCCGTAAAGCTTACCCAAAGTCTTAAAATATCCGCGCCGTATTTATTGATAATTTCGTCGGGTTCAACGCTGTTGCCCGCGCTCTTGTGCATGGCTTTACCTTGCTGGTCGGTTATCATACCGTGCGTAATTACATTTTTAAAAGGCGCTTTGCCTTCCAATACTGTTGACGCGATTAAAGATGTTTGGAACCACCCTCTGTGCTGGTCGGAACCTTCAAGGTATACGGCGGCGGGCAAGCCCAAGCCTCTGTATTTTAATACTTCTTCCCATGATACGCCCGAGTCAAACCAAACGTCTAAAATATCGTGTTCTTTGGTAAATTCTTTACCGCCGCAGGAGCAGGTGTAATCTTTTGGCAGAATATCTTTGGCTTCTTCTTTAAACCAAAAATCGCTGCCTTCCTTCATCGCGCGGTCCGTGATAAGTTTAAAAAGATTTTTATCTATCTGCACTTTGCCGCATTCTTTACAATAGAATACCATCAAAGGCACGCCCCAGTAGCGTTGGCGGCTTAAGCACCAGTCGGGACGCAGTTCCACCATGGATTTTATTCTCTTTTCGCCGCTGGCAGGATACCATTTGGTATTTTCTATTTCTTTTACAAGGCGGTCGCGCAGACCGTCTTTATCTACGGATAAAAACCATTGCTCGGTAGCGCGGAAGATGATTGGGTTTTTACATCTCCAGCAATGCGGATAGCTGTGCGTAATATCCTGTTTTGCGATAAGCGCGCCAAGTTCGTTAAGTCTTTCAACTATAACGGGATTGGCCTTAAAAATGTGCTGGCCCGCAAACTCGCCCGCGTCTTTGGTAAAGATACCTTTTTCGTCCACGGGGCAGAAAATTTCTATACCCCATTTAAGGCCAGCGTGAAAGTCTTCCTCGCCGTGGCCGGGGGCAATATGCACTATACCCACGCCCGCATCCATAGTAACAAAATCGGTATGAATTACAGGGTTAAGTTTTTTGTTTAAAGGGTGTTCGTATTTTATACCTACCAACTTTTCGCCCGCTATGCTGCCTGCGGTTGTAACGTTAAGCGAGCAGGATTTTATAAAAGCGTCGGCAAGCTTTTCCGCCGCTATTAAGTAAGACCCGTCGGCATTTTGCATAATACGGTACTCTTCCTGCGGGTTTACTGCCGCGGCCATATTGGCAGGGATTGTCCACGGGGTTGTGGTCCAAACCGCAATATAAATATCTTTGGAAGTATCTATACCCGCAAAAAGATTTTTATCAAATTCTTTAACTTTAAAGCGCAGGTAAATTGAGGTGGAAGTTTTATCGTGGTATTCCGTTTCCGCGTCGGCTAAGGCCGTTTCGCAAGAGGGACACCAATAAATAGCTTTTTTGCCTTTGTATACATAACCCTTTTCCACCGCTTCAAAAAAGGCGGCAACGGTAAGGCCTTCGTATACGGGGGACATTGTTAAATAGGGATTATCCCAATCGCCCGTTACGCCAAGGCGTTTAAAACCTTCGCGCTGGATATTAACGAAGTTTTGGGCAAATTCTCTTGCGCGCTGGCGGAAAGCGGGAATATCTTTAATCTCCCTTTTGTCTATTTTCATTTCCTTTATAAGCGCTTGTTCAATAGGTAAACCATGGCAGTCCCAACCGGGGATATAAGGACTGTGGTAGCCCATCATTGTGTGAGATTTAACAACAATATCTTTTAATACTTTGTTTAAAGCGTGGCCCATGTGTATGCGGCCGTTGGCATAGGGCGGCCCGTCGGCAAGGATAAACTTTTCCTTACCATTGGTTTGGGCCAGCATTTTTTTGTAAAGTTCAATATCGTTCCAGAAAGCAAGTAAAGAAGGTTCTTTTTGCGGCAAACCTGCCCTCATCGGAAAATCTGTTTTAGGTAATAAAACCGTAGCGGAATATTTGTTTTTGTTTTCTTTCATAGTCCCCGTCCTGCTGCTAAATATATAATAATTATATAATATCTGGCGTAAAACTTGACTTTATGCTAAAAGTTAAGCAAACTAAGAATATGACAAACTTAAGCAGCAATATGGAAGATTATTTGGAAGCTATTTCAATAGCTTCCGCTCAAAGCGGGGCGGCAAGAGTTAAAGATATAAGAACTCTTATGAACGTAAAAACCCCCAGCGTAAGCGGCGCACTTCAGGTATTGGCAAAGCAGGGCCTTGTTACGCACGAAAGATACGGACGCGTCCAACTTACAAAAACAGGCGAGGCTATTGCGGCGGAAGTAAAAAAGAAGCACTCCGTAATATCCGCTTTCCTGCGTGATATGGTTGGCGTATCGCAAAGCGTGGCGGAAATTGACGCCTGCAAAATGGAACATATCTTAAGTAAAGAAACTTTTAAGAAGCTTATGGAGTTTATGGCAAAGCAGAGCAAGCAGTAAAACCTGCTACAATTTTAAAAGCCGTCCTTTTTTAAAGGGCGGCTTTTTTATTTTGCGTAAATTTTAAAGTTAATTATTGTACTTTGCGTCAAATTCGTCATCAGTCATAAAGAAGTATAAAATACCTTCTATTATGCCCACGAGAAACGGCAAGGCGCTCCAGCTGAAAAGCACATAAACAACGCCCCAGCCAATTCTGCCCGTGTAAAACTTGTGAATGCCGAACCAACCCGCAAATATTGCAAGCAGGCAGGCGGCAAGCCTGTCTTTAATTCTTTTAGAGCCTGTTTGAGAACTTATATAATGTTGAAATCCCATAAATATTACCCCTCTGTTATAACATTAATTTATTTTAGCAAATATAAAAACGTCTAACCGTTTGTCCGTATTGACTTTGTCAAAAGGTAATGTTATGCTCAGATTAAGCAGCACAACAACAGTAACGGAGGCCAATAATGTCTACCAAAGTTTATCTGCAGAATCTTATGTCAGAAGTGGTAAAGAAGGATCCTGCGGAGCATCTGTTTCATCAAGCCGTGGAAGAGGTTATATCAACACTTGAACCTATCTTAACGGCCCAGCCGCAATACATAAAATACGCAGTTTTGGAAAGGATGGTAGAACCCGAACGTGTTATCTACTTTAGAGTTCCTTGGACGGATGACAAGGGAATTACGCACGTTAACAGAGGGTTTAGGGTACAGTTTAACAGCGCAATAGGGCCTTTTAAAGGCGGGATACGCTTTCACGAGAGTGTAACCTTAAGCGCGCTTAAGTTTTTAGCTTTTGAACAAACATTAAAAAACAGTCTTACGGGGCTGCCTTTAGGCGGAGCGAAAGGCGGGTCCGACTTTGACCCCAGAGGCAAGAGCGAGGGCGAAGTTATGCGCTTCTGCCAGGCTTTTATGGACGAACTTTACAGGCATATCGGCGAACGTACCGACGTTCCCGCAGGCGACTTGGGCGTAGGCGCAAGAGAGATAGGCTATATGTTTGGCCACTACAAAAAAATCACCAATAAATTTGTGGGCGTATTTACGGGGAAAGGCCCGTCTTACGGCGGCAGCCTTATCAGGCCCGAAGCCACAGGTTACGGCGTGGTATTTTTTGCGGAAGAAATGCTTAAACGCCAAAGCGAAAGCATAAGGAACAAAACCTGCATAATATCAGGCGCGGGCAACGTGGGCATACACACGGCCGAAAAGATTTTACAGCTTGGCGGCAAGGTTGTGGGCTTTAACGATTACGACGGCGCGATTTACGATAAAGAAGGCCTTAACGAAGAAAAATTGGCCTACCTTAAAAACCTCGTCTTTGTACAGCGCGCAAGCCTTAAGGAATACGTCAAAAAGTATAAATCGGCGGAGTTCCACCAAGGCAAAAAATCTTGGTTTATACCGTGCTACGCGGCTTTCCCCACCGCTTGCGAAAACGAGCTTCAGCTTGAAGACGCAAAAATGTTGGTTAAGAACGGCGTAAAGATGGTTTGCGAAGGCGCCAATATGCCTTGCACGCCCGAAGCAGTACACTTGTTCCAATCCAATAATATTTTATACGCGCCGGGCAAAGCGGCAAACGCGGGCGGCGTGGCGGTATCGGGTTTGGAAATGACGCAAAACACCATACGCCTTACTTGGACGAGGGAAGAAGTTGAAGTCCAACTGCACAAGATTATGAAGAACATTCACGCAAGCTGCGTGGACGCTTCTAAAGATTTTGGCAAGGAAGGCGATTATGTTTTGGGCGCGAATATCAGCGGGTTTAGAAAAGTGGCTGATGCGATGATAGCCCAAGGCGTAATATAAGTAGTAGTTTCATAATTTGTTCTGTGCCGACTTATGCCGCTAGCAATTTGGCGTAAGTCGGCTTATTTTTTATTTTTTGCTCATTTGGGTACCGAGAGTCGCT
>MTLE01000855.1_pt1 | contig 32148 bp, 20 predicted proteins | sample 1982461 | NCBI WGS metagenome assembly MTLE01 (sample SAMN05712605, study PRJNA340218) | biofilm metagenome | isolation source: sample SPL anode biofilm adapted to -200 mV | place: USA | collected 2012-02-03
GGTTTTGGCTTTGGCCAGCGCGGGCAGGAGCATGCTAGCCAGGATGGCGATGATGGCAATCACCACCAGCAATTCGATCAGGGTGAACCCCTGTTTGTGTTTCATGCCCGCTTCAATATTCGGCTTGCTGGCAAGCGTCAAGGCCATAAACTCCCGGGGCAGTGTGGTAGGCCTGTGCTTTAGTCATGAACGAACTCCAATCTTTGGCTTGGCAATTCTGGGACATCGGATTGCCGGGCATGTGCGATATCGCGATTGTCACCTTGGTGATTTACACTTTTCTGGTGGCGTTGAAACGCACCCGGCGATCCGGGCTGATTTTCCTGGGGCTAATCATCGTCAGCGCCGTCTACCTGCTGGCGCGCAAATTCAACCTCGGCCTCACGGTTTCTCTGCTGCAAGGCTTCTTCACCGTATTCCTGGTGGCGATCGTCGTCATTTTCCAGGAGGATTTGCGGTACTTCTTTGAGCGCGTCGCCCTCTGGTGGCTGGAACGCGGCACGCGCACTAACACCCCTGCCCGGCTTTCGCGGCGCGAATCGGAAATCCTGGCCCGCACCCTGGCCGACATGGCCCGGCTGAAGATTGGCGCCTTGGTTGTTATTCGCGGCAAGGACGCCGTGGTGCGCCATCTCGATGGGGGCACGGAAGTCAAAGGCAAGCTGAGCGAACCCCTTTTGCGCAGCATTTTTGACCCCCATTCGCAGGGGCATGATGGCGCGGTCATTGTGGATGGGCCGCTGGTCGATCACCTAGGCTGCTATTTGCCGCTCTCGCAAAACCTGGATAAACTCACCGGCACGGGCACCCGCCACGCCGCCGGCCTCGGCTTATCGGAGCGGTGCGATGCTTTGTGCCTGATTGTATCCGAAGAACGCGGCACTATTTCCATCGCCCGGCATGGCGAATTGACACCCATTGCCTCGGCCAATGAATTGCTGGAGCAAATCGAGGCGTTCTACGATGAAATCACGCCGAAGCGCGCCAAACGGCCGGTGCTCGAATTTTTTGGCCGCAATTCGCGCGAAAAAATCCTCGCCTTAGCCATCGCGATGGCCCTGTGGTTTGTGATGGAACACCGCGCCCAACAACCGGTGCAACGCACCTACGATGTGCCGGTCAGCCGCGCCTTGCTGCCCAGCAACATGATGATCACCAACATTTCACCCATGACGGTCAAAGTCACCCTTTCCGGCCCGCGCCTCGCCGCCACTTTCCTGCAAACCAACGAAATCAAACTCATCCTCAACTTGTGGGATTCCCGAGAGGGGCACAGCAAATACCGCATCTCCACCCGCGACTTGGTGTTGCCCCAGGAATTTGACCTGAAAGATATCGAGCCGCGTGAACTGGACCTGGATTTGATCGAGAAGCCGTAAGAAGCCGCTTCAGGAATTTGGCCCATCAGCTTTGCCGTTGCCCACCATACTGCGGTGCCGGGCATACAGAAAGTAAATGAACAAGCCCACCCCCAGCCAGATGACAAACCGCCACCACGTCTTCGCGGGCAACGCCGCCATAAGATATCCGCTGCTGGCGATGGCGAGTATGGGCGTCCACGGGTAAAAGGGCACCTTAAATGGCCGCGCGCGCTCCGGCTGCCGGTGGCGCAAGATCATGATGCCAATCGCCACCAGCACAAACGCAAACAGCGTACCGATGTTGCACAATTCCACCACCTCGTTGATGTTGGAAATGCCCGAAAACAACGCCACCGCAAAACCCGCAATCCAGGTGTTGATATGCGGCGTGCGGAAGCGCGGATGCACCTGTGCGGCCCAACGCGGCAACAGGCCGTCACGCGCCATCGAGAAGAAAATGCGCACTTGGCCCAATTGAAACACGAGCAGCACGGAGGTGGTCGCAATTACCGCCCCCACCGAAATCAATCCCGCCGCCCAATTTAATCCGCGTGCACTGAAGGCCGTGGCCAGCGGTTCCGCGGTGCCAAGCTGTTTCCAAGGCAACAAGCCCGTCAACACCACCGCCACCGCGATGTAAATCACGGTGCAAACAATCAAGCTGGCCAGGATTGCGATGGGCAGGTTGCGTTGGGGATTCACCGTTTCTTCGGCGGCCGTGGAAATGGCGTCGAACCCGATGTAAGCGAAAAAGATGATCGCCGCCGCGCTGGAAATCCCCGCCAGGCCGTTCGGCGCAAAGGGGGTCCAATTCTCGGGGCGAATGTAAAACGCGCCAATCCCCAAAAAAATGGCTAAAAACACCAGTTTCACCACCACCATTGCGGTGTTGAAACCCGCGCTCTCGCGGATGCCGATGACGAGGAGCACGGTAATCGCAAACACGATGGCCACGGCCGGCAAATCGAATACAATCGGCATTCCCAACAAGTGGGGAGCCGTGGCCACGGCTTGCGCCGCCTGGCGCACCGCCGGCTCCAGGGTGTTTAAATCAATCCCCCCGGCTTGAGCCGCCGCCACCTGATGTGCTGCTTGCAGGGCTGATCGATAGTCAATTCCCAACCACGCTGGCAGCGGCCAGCCAAAGCCCTGCAATAGCTGGCGGAAATAACCCGACCAGGAAATGGCCACCGCCACGTTGCCCACCGCGTATTCCAAAATCAAATCCCAGCCAATAATCCAGGCGGCCAGCTCGCCCATCGTCGCGTAAGCATAGGTGTACGCGGACCCGGCGATCGGCACCATCGAAGTGAACTCCGCATAGCACAAAGCCGAGAAGCCGCACGCGATGGCCACCAGGATGAACGAAATAATGATGGCCGGCCCGGCACCCAAGTAATCGCCGCCCCCCGCCGCCGCCGTGCCGACCGTCGAGAAAATCCCGGCGCCAACGATGGCCCCAATGCCCAGGCATGACAATTGCACTGGCCCCAGCGTGCGCCGCAATTGGCGGCTGGGATCCTCCACCTCACGGTTTAGCAGATCCATCGACTTGGTGCGAAAGAGCCGCTTCATTTGGCACCCTCCCAATCGCCCAAGCCTTCGATGTGAGCCGCGGAGCCATCGCGCAGCCAGCCATCCAACTGCGCTTGCTCTTTCAGCTGTTGCCCGCGGCGGCGGGGCACTACGAAGAACTGGCATTCGCACTCCGGCAGCGCGCTCATATCGGTCCACAGCTTCTCGAATTGCGCTATCGGAAACACATCTTCCTGGCCGTGACCCCAACGTTTCTTGACGTCTTTCAAAGTAACATAAGTCGGCATGCGCGAACTCATGGCGCGAATCGCTTCCGCCACCTTCGCCTCATCGGCCAAATCCTGCCGGGTCAATCCAAACGTCGCCAGCAGGCGATCCAAGTGAATCCACGTCGTGTTGGAATTGTAGTACGTTAATTTGTACTCATCCTGCTCGCGCGGCACGGCCAGGCCTTCCACCAACCGCGGCCGGCCGTTGATGCGCGCCAAGCCGCCTCCGCGATCCTCGATCTGCCGGGTGATGACCTCAAACGACAGGCAGGCGCCGCAATCGATGTGCAGGCCGAGCAAGCCGGGGTCCACGTGCGCCCCGACCGTGTCGATGTTGTGCAGCATGAGGTATTGCAGTTGCGGCCGCTCCGCAAGCAACCGGGCCAGCACGCCGTTGCGCAATAGGTTGGGCACTTCGAACCAATGCCCGGTGGGATGCAAGCATTGGGTGGGCATATTATCCGTGTAATCGCTCCCTTCGCCCGCCCGGGTCGCCCAATCGATCAGCGCCGCGCGCAAGCTATCGCGCACTTTCTGCGCCTGTTCGTCGAGCATTTGCTGGGGCATCTCTTCCCAGGCGAACCGCAGATCGCGCACCATGGGAATCAGGCGCAGGCCAATGGCGCGCCCGGGCGAAAGCAGCACCGGCCCAGGATACCCCCAGTGGCGATAGCGCTCCAGAAAGGCTTGGATCGCGCCGTGAGTCAGATGGCTCGTGGTGACGATGACCGGCAACGGCGCGCCCGCGAGCCGCCCTGTCCGGCGGCCTTTGGCCAGGTGCGTTTCTAAAAAGGAGCGATGCCGCCCGGCCAGTTTGCAGAACGGATGCAGCGCCTTGACGACGCCCGCGCCTTGGGTCCAGCGGCTGCCCGAGCCGGCGGCCAGCACGACCACCGCGACTTTGCCCTCGGCCAGCGCGCGTTCCCCGATGCGCCGATGCTCCTCCCCCAACCCGCCGGTCGCGTCATGCACGTCACCAGATACCACATCTTCAATCAGCGTGGTTGCCGGCAACCGGTTTTGTGCGAGGCCAATCCGTCCCCCGCGCAGGTCCTGGCGGATTTGCTCGTGCAACAAGCGGTCAAAGCCCAGGTCGGCAAGCAACGTGGCGAGGCTGCGGCCTTCGGCTTCTTCCTTGGCGGCGCGCGGTAACAAGCGGTCAAACAGCGCTTGGACCGTGCCGCCGAATTCGGGGCGGGTCCGGCACGCGGCACCGAAGCGGTCCAACTCGGCCCGGCGCAAAGGATTCAATTGGCGCGGGTCCGAACGCAGCAACGCGGGCGCGATCAGCGTGTAATAGCCCATCGGCAGCAAGCCATCGTTCGCCGGCAGCACATCCGCAAACGTGCCTCGCTCGTTAATGGCAAAATCATACACCACCGGATTCATCGCAAACGGCAGCGCCTGTTCCAATTCGCGCTTGGCCGTGCTCATGATCTCCAGCAATCGCGCCTGGGCTGCGGCCTTTTTCTCCGGGGCAAACATGTACCCCATGCCGCCGCCGGACATGCCGCCGAGCATCCAGAAACCCCAGAAATCAGCGCCGAACGCTTCCCGTACCCGGCGCAAAATAGTTTCCGTGTAAAAATTACTAGCCCAGGGAATAATGGATTGGATGGGCCCCTCAAAATTCCGCGTCGTGGCGCCGCCCAAGCCCCTCACGTTGCCGGTGCGCAGGGACAACAGAATATCATCCATTAGCCCGATGGCTTGCTTCCGTCCCGCCCATTCCCGCTCCGCGCGCAGCAGGTATTTTTCGGTGACCATTTCCAAGATAGGCCCGACGTTCTGCGCCATGCCGCCGTGGGCCAGCACCAAGCTGTTTTGCAGGGCGGCACGCGCGGCGGTCGGCACTTCGTTCCCGCCCAGCAATTGATGCCGCGGCAGCAAGCGCCCGCGACTGACGCCAAATTCCGGATCGGCCTCGCTAGCGATTTCGCCCGTGATCAATTTGATCCCCGGCCACACGCCGCCGGAATCCTGCCAGCCCCCGCCCGAGCCTCCCAGCCATTCGCCCAAGATCGCGCGGGCGGCCACCAAGCGGCGTTCGCTCTCGCGCAATTCACCGGTGAAAGACTCCGTTTGCCCCGTGGCGCGCATGCAGGCGGCGATCAAGCACGCGAGCAGATTCGTCGACACCGCCAGGCGCGAACCCTTGGGAATGCCATTCACGTTGCTGGCCAATTCGAGCCCCCGGCCCCGGCCCACCATGCGCCCCAGCAAATCCGCCAGGCTCAGGCCAGAGCCTTCAATGCCCGGCGGCACGAGGCCGGCGGCGATCACTGCCGCTTTCAATAGGCCCAGGTAGTCTTTGGCAAAGTCAAAAACTTCGGCCAATTGCGTGATATCGGCGGTGGCCCCGAGATCGATGCTCGAAAGGCGCAACACCGGTTCGTCGATCACCCGCAAATACGCCTCCACTGGCGGGCGCGGCGAAGGATCGCGCCCATGCACTCCCAGATCGATGGAAATATTGAGGACCTTGGCCCCTTCGGGAAAATCCATGCCCAGGAAGAAAATATCGCTCCAACCGCTGTGCGAAAGGTCCATGCGGACGGGGGTGCGTTCGCGCAAAATTGGGAACGGCGCGCCCGCATCGGCCCGGTCCAGCAATTCGGGCCGAACGCGCAGGGGTTGTTCCAGCGGGTGCCCCATGCGGAACATCCATTGATTGCCGCGCACGGAGCGCACGCTGCGGCGCACTTGGTTGGCCAGCGTTTGCATCCCCAGCCCTTGATAGGCCGTGGCGAGCGCGCTGGAAATGGCGGGACTGGGCCCCGATTCGCTTTGAGCGCGCAGGAAGATTTCGATGGCTTCCTCGAACCGCCGGTTTAGCAATTGTTCCACCCCGTCGAACGGCACTTTGCCGCGCGCGCGGGGATCGTGTTTCAAGGGCAGATGAAAGCGGTGAATGGCGTAGAGGAAAAACAACGCCCGCACGCGCTCGTACAGATTCGTGCTCTGGCGGCGAAAGCGATCCAGGGCGTCCGCTTCCAGCATGAGGGATTTGAGCGGCAGGGCGGCGCAGACGGATTCGAGGGATTTGTCGCGCAACGCGGCGTCCGCGGCCTGGATAATCTCGATCAGTTGGCTGGGCATAGCTGGGGTTGGTTGGACGCCGCCGATTATTCGCCGCGCAAAGCGAGCAGTTCGACCAGTTGCGCCAGCACTTCCTGCCGGTCGCGCCCTTCCAATGCCAGCGCCATTTGCGCGGTGAGCAAGCCGTACTTCAGGCCAATATCGTAACGGCGTCCAGCGACCTCAAAGGCCAGGTATTGTTCGCGCGCTGCGAGTTTGGCCAAGGCCGCCGATAACGTCACGCCCCCACTGGCGCCCGCCGCTTGCACTTGTTCCGAAAGCAAATCCATGATCCCCGGCACCAGCACGTGCATGCCGAAGTAACACAGGTAATAACCCGCGCGCAGGCCGGGCACGATGAGTTCTTGTTCGGCTTGGGTCGGGGTAGGTTTTTCGAGCACGTGCTCCACGAGGTAGGTTTTGCGGCGTTCCGGCATGCGCCGTCCGCCCACGGACCCGTAATACGGCAGCTTGCTTTCGTGCGTAGCCTGCACGGCGGAGACCGCGCACCCTTCGGCTTGGGCCACTTCGATCAATTGGCGGGCGCAGTTTTTTTCACCGCGCGAAACGTAGAGGTGATCCCCCACCAGCAGCAAGCAGGGTTCCTGCCCCATGAAGGAGCGGGCGCACCAAACGGCGTGGCCGTAGCCGAGCGGGGCGGCTTGCTCGATAAACTCCAAGCGCCCGGCATGCTCCCCGGCGGCGGCGCGCAATTCGGCTTGGTCCCCCGGGCGAATAACCACGCCCACTGATTCCACGCCCGCGCTCAGCACCTCCTCGATGAGAATGCACAAGGCCGTTTTGACCACTCCATCCCGGTCCACCAAGCTTTGCAGGGGCAAAGCCCGCTGATTCCGGCCGGCCGCAGTAATAATGGCTTTTTTAATTTGCACCGTGAACCCTTCGCGTTAGCTGGGGGGAAAGTGTTGGCATTCTCGGGCTGTAGTCAATGCTAAACCCTGGTCCAGACATCGCTGGCCAGGGTTTAACCTCATTGAATGGAAGGTGGCGCGCAGACTCCCGGAAGCCAAGGGCCCCGTGCTGCCGCTTACAACGCTTCGATCTTCACCGCATGTGTCACCGGATGAAACGCCACGGAAATCGCGTTGGCCAGCGGGGCGCGCTCGGCTTCGGTGCGGGCGACCACGGCGGCGAAATCGCGCTTGGCGTCTTCGCTATGGAATGCCTCTTTGATTTGCTTGGTCTCGTAAGCCTGTTTGGCGGCGACGGCTTGGTTGACGCGCTCAAAGGCTTCGGAGAACGGATTAACCGCAAATTCATCCGCCAGGTTTACGCCTTTTCGCAATTGGGCCGCCGTGAACTCCTTGCTCTCCTTGCCCCAGGTGACGCGATATTTTTCGGCGGAACCGCCCTTGGCCACGAGCATGAACCGGTTCAAATCTTGGTTAAACGGCACCAGCGCCATGCCCGAGCGAATGGAACTGTCTTGGTCTACCGGACCGGTGGCGCAGAAGGGATAACGGTGGCTTTCAAAAGTGTAGGTATCTTCTTTGGCGCTGATAACGGAATGGCCGGACGTGGCTTTGGCGGTGTGGCGTTTCAAATCTACCGTTAACGTACCGATGTCACCGTTCAAACCGAGGGCCTTTAAATAAGCATAAGCCATCACCGTGTGCCCGGCCCAACCGGGGTGGACGCCGTCTTGGCCGGAAAGCGCGTAATTCGTGCCGTAACGCTGACGCGCTTCATAACCTTCCTTGAACATCGGCCAGAATACATCGGCAAAGCGCAACTTTTCCTCTTTGGCTATCTGGATATCAATATTGCGGAAGGTGCAGAGGCTCAAATTGTGGTCTTCAACGTTGCCCGAACCACTCTTCACCCAGCTAGCTACTTTGCCCACACAACCGGGCGAACCCAAAACCACCCGCGCGCCGTTGTCCTTAAAAGAACGAGCCACCGCGGTGTACCGCTCGCGATACCACAGGCCATTGGTCTCATCGTAAGGACGATACTTGAAATCATTCATGCCGAAACAGGTCGTAGCTATCGTCGGCTTAAAAGTGAGGCAATCATTGGTCATGCGCCGCCAGAAACCTTCGGCGGTTTCGCCACTCCAGCCGAATTGGCGGGCGGTGATTTTCAACTCGGGAACACATACCGTAAGGTAGGTCTCCATCATCTGTGAATACATCTTCTGCTCGGTGATGGAATCGCCGACAATCGCGAGCCGGTCGCCGGTTTGTAGCAAAAGCTTGCCCGGCGCGGGCGCTTTGAGCGGGGCAAATTTGGCGAAATACGGGTCTGCCGGTTTGGTTTCGAGCGCCGCCGCCAGGGCTACGCCCGCCACAATGGTAGAACCCACCAAAACCATTCTTCCCAAAATACGTGATGTTATCATAAGGCGAAAGATTTTCCCGGCTAAAGCCTGATCCGGCGTCGGCTGGGCTAAAGATGTCGCGCAGTAAACGCCACTTGGCGGGGCAAGTCAATCCTTTGTGCCCGCCCTGACGTTTCGTTCTGGGGAATAGAATGGGGCGCCACGAGGACGCCCCTAAAAGGGAGTAAAAGTTATTCTTCCGACTGGCTGAGGCGGGCCAGCACGCTTAAATCTTCCAGCGTCGTGGTGTCGCCTTTGATTTCCGCGCCGGAGGCGATTTGTTTCAACAAGCGGCGCATGATCTTGCCCGAACGGGTCTTCGGCAACGCTTCGGCAAACCGGATATCGTCCGGCTTGGCAAACGCGCCGATTTCCTTGCCCACGTGCTGGCGCAATTCGTCCGCCAAATCACGGCTGGCTTTGACGCCGCCTTTAACGGTGACGAAGGCCACCAGCGCCTGGCCTTTGAAGTCATCCGGCCGTCCCACCACGGCGGCTTCGGCCACCCGTTGATCGCCCACCAAGGCACTTTCAACCTCCGCCGTGCCAATGCGATGGCCAGCCACGTTCAACACGTCGTCAATGCGCCCGATGATCCAGAAATAGCCATCTTTGTCCTGGCGGCAGCCGTCGCCCGTGAAATACGAATTTTTAATTTCTTTCCAATAAACTTCGCGGAATCGCGCGGGGTCGCCCCAAATGCCGCGCAACATGCTGGGCCAGGGTTTGCGAATGACCAATTTGCCGCCGGTATTGGGAGGCACGGGATTGCCTTTGTCGTCCACCACTTCCGGTTGGATTCCGAAGAACGGCAAGGTGGCGGTTCCTGGCTTGGTGGGGGTAGCGCCCGGGAGCGGGCTGATCATGATGCTGCCCGTCTCGGTTTGCCACCAAGTATCCACGATGGGACAACGCTTGCCGCCAATCACTTGATGATACCAAATCCAAGCCTCGGGATTGATGGGTTCACCCACCGACCCCAGCAAGCGCAGGGAACTGAGATCGTGTTTATAGGGCCATTTCTCGCCCCATTTCATGAAGGCCCGAATGGCGGTGGGCGCCGTATAAAAGATGGTTACCCCGTATTTGGCAATGATTTGCCAGAAACGATCCGGCTCGGGGAAATTGGGCGCCCCTTCGTACATGACCGTGGTGGCCCCATTGGCCAGCGGTCCGTAAACCACGTAGCTGTGGCCAGTGACCCAGCCAATATCCGCCGTGCACCAAAAGATGTCCGTGTCCCGAAGGTCGAAGATGTATTTCGAGGTCAGCTTGGCCCCCAGCAAATAACCGGCGGTCGTGTGCAATATCCCCTTGGGTTTGCCCGTGGAGCCGGAAGTGTAAAGAATGAACAGGGGATCTTCGCTGCCCATGGCGGCGGGCGGGCAATCGGAAGTAACGTATTCCAGCTCACGATGCCACCAAACGTCGCGGCCTTCTTCAATGTGGATTTCGTTATAGGCGCGGCGCAGAACAATGACTTTCTCCACCGACTTGCCCAAGCGGTTGCCGTCGGCGTCCACTATACCGAGAGCTTCGTCGACGTTTTTCTTCAACTGCACAATCATGCCTCGTCGAAAGCCGCCATCGGCGGTGACTACCACTTTGGCCTGGCTGTCCGCGATGCGGTCCGCCACGGATTGCGCGCTGAACCCGCCAAACACCACCGAGTGAATCGCCCCCAAACGGGCGCAGGCCAGCATGGCGAACGCCGCTTCGGGCACCATCGGCAAATAAATGATCACCCGGTCGCCGCGTTTCACTCCGTTGCGCTTGAGGACGTTGGCAAAACGGCACACTTCGCGGTGCAACTGGCGGTAAGTGATCACGCGCTCCTCGCCGGGCTTGCTCACCGAATCCGGCTCCCCTTCCCATATAATGGCGGCCTTGTTGGCGATCGCGGTGTTGAGATGCACGTCCAGGCAGTTGTAACTGGCATTGAGCACGCCCCCCACAAACCATTTGGCGGAAGGCAATTTCCATTGCAGAACCTTCTTCCACGGCTTGATCCAAGTGAGTTGGGCTTTGGCTTGGGCCGCCCAAAACTTCTCCGGGTTATCAATGCTTTCCTTGTATAACCGCCGGTACTGATTCAACGAAGAAATATGCGCCCGGCTGGAGAAAGACTTGGCGGGCTTGAATACGCGATTTTCACGCAGAGTGGACTCAATGGCACTGGCGCCAGGAAACGCTTGATCATTCATATTGGATATTTCAACAGTATGCGGTAATCTATTAGCTTTTCTTCATCCGTCAATTAGTGTTTGTAAATTTTTCCCCAGCCTGCGCTGGCCCGTTCGCTCTTGCTTTGAAGCCTAATCCTTGATTGGGTTACGACTATGATTAGATCCGTCCTTGGGGTGTTCCCACCGGCTATGGCGTTACTGGGCTGGCTGCTGTGCTTGACCGGCTGCCAAAACGTGCCGGTCACCGGCCGCGAGCAATTCAACGTGGTTACTTCCGCGGAAGAAAACCGGCTGGGCCGCCGTAGTTTTGATCAATTGAAGAAGGACTGGAGCCAAGATGCCACCGGCACCGCGCACGCCCTGCGCGTGGGCCAGAAAATCGCCGAGGCCAGCGGTTTGGCGGGAATGGATTGGGAGTTTGTGGTTTTTAAAAATGGTGATCCCCAGGCGTTTTGCCTGCCTGGAGGCAAGGTGGGGCTTACGAGCGGATTATTGGCCTTAGCTAAAACCGAAGCGGGCCTGGCGGCGGCCATCAGCCACGTAGTAGCGCACATGGCGGCGCATCACGGCGGGGAGCGGTTGCCCATTGCCATGCAAAGGGTCACCGGTAGCCAACTGATTGACGCGCGCCGCCTCCAGGATACCGCCCAATGGCAATCGGTGGCAGCGATGACCTATGGGTTCATGGGAGAAAACGCCCCTCCCCTGCCCTACGAAACCGCCCAAGAACAGGAGGCCAGCCGCATTGCCCAACATTACTTATCCCAGGCGGGGTACGATTCGGCTGCGGGTAGTGCATTTTGGCGGAGACTGGCGGAAAAAAACTCCCATGAACCCGCCCCCCTTCTTTTAGGCCAACTGCACTCTGAGACGTTAGTTGAAGAAGGAAAATCCGCCGCCGAGGAAAACGGCCAATAAGACGGCGCGGAATTCCTGCCGCCTCCTCGGCAAAAGGAGGTAAATCCGAAACCTACGAATCTTTTACAGCGAGCTGATCGATCGCCTTTTTAAAATCCTCAGGCCAGGGAGCATCCAGATGAAGCCGCTGGCCAGTGCGGGGATGTTCAAACGCGAGATGGCGCGCGTGCAGCATTTGGCGGGGGATCTCAATTCCCGTCTCCTGGCGCAGCGAGCGGTTGTGTTTGACGCCGTAGACGGAATCGCCAACCAAGGGACAGCCTAAATACTGGAAATGCACGCGGATTTGGTGCGTGCGGCCCGTGTGCAGTGTGGCTTCCACCAAGGCGGCGCCATTTAATTTTTGGAGCACCGTATAACTGGTCCACGCCGCGCGCCCGCCATGCACCACGGCCATGCGCTTGCGATGTGTGGGGTGCCGGGCGATGGCCGCGTGGATCTCTCCCCCGGCTTTCCCGGGATGGCCGCACACAATGGCGTGATACACCTTCTCCACGTCGCGCTGGGCGAATTGCTCGGCCAAAGCCATATGCGCGGCATCATTTTTCGCCGCCACCAGGCAGCCACTCGTGTCTTTATCCAATCGGTGCACGATTCCCGGCCGCGCCACCCCGCCGATGCCGCTCAAGCTGGCGCCGCAATGGTGCAGCAACGCGTTCACCAGCGTGTGTGCTTCATGGCCCGCCGCCGGATGCACTACGATCCCGGGAGGTTTGTTAAGGACAATTAAATCGTCATCCTCGAACAGAATGGCCAAAGGAATTTCTTCTGGCTGGGCCTGAGCGGGGCGCGCCTCGGGCCAGCGAACCTGGATTTGTTCGCCTGCCTTGGGTGAATGCGACGGCTTCACCTGGCGCTGGTTGACCAAGATATCGCCGTTGGCAATGAGCCGTTGAATGGCCCCGCGGGAGGCCGCGGGATAGCGGCGTTGCAAGAACACATCTAGCCTCTCTCCATAGGCCGCTTGTTCGACTGTGAAATTCTCCTGCCGGGGATCGTTCATGAGGTTTTGGCGTTTTTCACGGGTGTGGCGTCCAAAGCTGGGCGCCGGGCTACCCACCAAAGGGAAGCCAAACCGGCGGCCAGCAACAAATAACTCAGCTTTTGACCGGGAGTGAAAAACCGGGTCGCATGGTCGTAATCCCCCCGGAACAACTCCACCGTCCAGCGAATCACCGCATACCCGATCATGTAGGCCGCAAAAACTTGCCCTTCGCGCCGCCGCCGCCGAAAGAACCACGCCAAGCCAAAGTAGAGCGACAAATTCATCACCGCTTCGTAAATCTGGGTGGGATGCACGCCGATGCCCGCCATTCTGTGGTCCTTGGGAAAATGCACCGCCAGAAAACTATCGGTGGGTGAACCATAACAGCAGCCATTCATGAAGCAGCCCAAGCGTCCAAAGAAGTGCCCCAGGGAAACGCTGGGCGCCAGCACATCCGACAACGCCCAGAAGGGAAGTTTCAACCGCCACATTTGGAATCCACCCGCCACCACAGCGCCCATCAGCCCGCCGTAAAACACCAGGCCGCCTTCTTGGATCATGAAAATTTTCCACCACGGTTCATGGCTGAAAAATTCCGGCCAATAACTCACCACAAACAGGAGGCGCGCGCCGATGATGGCTCCACCGATCAACCAGGGCCCGAGATCGAGTATTTTATCCGGCGCAATCCCGGCCTGCAACGCCCGGCGACTAGCCGTCCATAGGCCAGCCAGAAAACCGGCCGCCACTAACACGCCGTACCAATACAGCGTCAACGCACCCAAATGAAGAAACGTGTTATGCACAACTCAAAAATCGATTAACTCAATGTCCCCGTCTTGGGAGCCACTGACGCCAGCATTTGCAGCGTGATGGCAGTAGCGGCTTGCGCCTCCGCCTGGTGAACTTTCAGCAGTTCTTGCCGCACCCGCAGCAAAGTGCTGTCCTCGCGGGTTGGCAATTCGGCGCCTTGGCTGGTGCGCATCGCGTGCAAAATATCCTGCACCGTAATTTGGTCCAGTGGCCGGCCCGGATGGCACGCGCTCCCCCCGGAGTTGCATTCGACTAAAATGCGCGCTTTAACCAAGATTTGGACAATCTGGGAGGCCAGTCGCGACGGCACGCCCAATTGCTCGCTCAATTGGGCCACAGCTAATGGCGGCTCACCTCCAATAAACCGTTGCGCCACCAGAGTCACCAGCCGCACGGCAATAAACTCGCGCCCCGCCTGATGCACGCCCTCCGCCAGCCGCGCCTGGGCGTAACTGCGGCGATTTTGGTAGGCATAAGCCACTTGCGCCCCGAAAAGCAGGATCAGCCACGATAAATACACGCCGAACAGGAAAATGGGCACCACCGCCAAACTGCCATAAATTTTGCTATAAGTAACCACTTTGGAGACGTACAGGACTTGCAGCAAATTGTTGCCTTGCCAAAGGCCGCCCCCTACCAATCCCCCCACCAAGGCCGCGCTCCAATCCACTTGGGTATAGGGCATCAAGCGGTAGAGCATGGTGAAACCCACCGCCAAAAACACCAACGGCAACACCGTCGCCAATTTGCCGCTGAAAAACGCCAGTTGGTTGCTCAGCCGGGTCGGCGGTTTCACCCGTTCGATTTCCGCCGGATACGCGTCATCCAGCAAGGCGCGATTCAACCGGGCCACGCCCCGGCCTTGAGGCTTCTTAGCCAGCCAATACGTGGTATTGGAGGAAAGCACTAGACCTTTGAATCGGGTTTCATCATAGATCAACGGCCCGTGCAGCACCTTATTCAGCTCGGTTAACAGGGGGGCCAAGCCATCCTTGGCGGTGAGATCATTCGTCCGCAAAAGGTTTTGAGTTGAGGGTGAAAGCTGGGGCCAGAGATAGCGCGACATGGGGTCCCCCTGAGCCGCGAGCTTGGTGGCCAAAGCGGGATAATTCGTCACGCTGTCTGCCACCAGCCGGGCATGGTCGGCGGCGGCAAATTGCTGGCCCGAGGTTAACCCGACCGCCACAACAAACACAATTGGGCCCAAGGTGATGGCTGCCCAATATTGCACCACGCGGGAAATCCAAGGACGCCCCTTGGTCACCCCCCAAATATCGTTAAACGTGGTTTCAATATTGCTGAGCAGCAAGACCGCCACCATGATGAGGGACACCATGCCGGTGACGCCGAGGGCTCCGCTTTGGATGTTGCTGATGTAAGCGGTAATTTCCTTTACCACCCGTTGCCGTGAATCCGCTCCCTCGCTCGTGGCAGCCCCAGCCCCGGCTTCTTTGGGCACCAGATTCAATTGCGGCGCAACGTTTTTTACCATCTGGTCCAGCATTCGTTCCACCGGCTCACTTCCCTGGGACTTAAGCATGCCGGTGGTGACGCTGACCACCACCGCCAGCACGGGAATCAACGAGAGCAAGGTGGCGTAAGCCAAAGCCGAGGCGCGCACGGGGCAGCGGTTGCGCACGAAGCTTTTGCCCACCAAGAGCCAGAAATGCGCGAAGGCGCGAAAGGAGAAACCCGTGCGCTGGGCCGAGCCGTCGGATTCGTCGAAGAATTCCTGGGCGCCCTGCAACCACCGTTTAAACCAGCCTGCGGGTTTTGACATTTGATTTATTAACCTGGCCGCAACCCTCTCGTGGCCATACCTTAGCTATCGGATGTTTGCCGCGCCAAGGCAACATAAAAAAAGCGCCGGGGTAAGCCGGCGCTCGCAAAGGAAAACTCAGGGAGATTAGCGGGCGTAGCCGTAGATCGCCTGTTTGCCCAGCATCTGCTCGATGCGGAGCAGCTGGTTGTACTTCGCCACACGGTCACTGCGGCTGAGCGAGCCGGTCTTGATTTGGCCGGCGTTGGTCGCCACAGCGATGTCCGCGATGGTCGAATCTTCGGTTTCGCCCGAACGATGGCTGATGACGGCGGTGTACTTGTTCTTGTGCGCGAGTTCGACGGCGTCGAGGGTCTCGGTCAAGCTGCCGATCTGGTTGACTTTCACCAGGATGGAGTTGGCCACACCTTCGGTGATGCCTTTGCGCAGGAACTTGACGTTGGTGACGAACAGATCGTCGCCCACCAGCTGGACTTTGCTGCCCAACTTGTCGGTCAACAGCTTCCACGTCTTCCAATCGTTTTCGGCGCAGCCGTCTTCGATGCTGACGATCGGGTACTTCGCGGTCAGGCTGGCATACATGTCCACCAACTCTTCGCCGCTGACTTTCTTGCCACTGCTCTTTTTGAAGATGTAGTTGCCGGACTTGGCATCATAGAATTCCGAGGAAGCGACGTCCAAGGCCAGGAAGATTTGCTTGCCCGACTTGTAACCGGCGTTCTTGATGGCTTGCAGAATGACTTCGATGGCATCTTCGGTGCTCTCGAGCTTCGGCGCGAACCCGCCTTCATCGCCCACCGCGGTCGAGAGGCCCTTGCCTTTCAACACGCTCTTCAGGGCGTGGAAGGTTTCGGTGATGGCGCGCAGGCCTTCCGAGAAGGTGTCGAAACCCTTCGGCATGATCATGAATTCTTGGAAATCGATCGGGGCATCCGAGTGGGCGCCGCCGTTGATGATGTTGGCCATGGGCACCGGGAGGCACTTGGCGTTCGGCCCGCCGATATATTTGAACAACGGCAAGCTGAGCTCTTCGGCGGCCGCTTTGGCGGTGGCCATGGAGACGGCCAAGATGGCGTTGGCGCCGAGCTTGGACTTCGTTTCCGTGCCGTCCAATTCGAGCATCGTGCTGTCAATCAAGGTCTGCTCGGTGGCTTCGAGGCCTTCGATGCCCGGCAAAATCACATCGGTCACGTTCTTGACCGCTTTGGACACGCCTTTGCCCAGATAACGCTTCTTGTCCCCATCGCGCAATTCGATGGCTTCATGTTCGCCGGTGCTGGCGCCGGAGGGCACAGCGGCGCGGCCCACCACACCACTCTCCAAAATCACGTCCACTTCCACGGTCGGGTTGCCGCGGGAATCGAGAATCTCACGGGCGATAATGTCTTGAATCAAGCTCATAGTTTTCCTTAATTAAAAAAATCCAATGCGGCGCGCATAATAGGTGCGCCCCAAAAGAGAGTCAAGGCGCAACACCCCCCTATTTTGACGGCGACCAGGATCCCAACCGGAGATAGGTGAAAGATCATAAGCTTGAGTATAGGGTTGAGTAGGCCTGGCCTGGCTCCACTCCGATTCTGGGTAGCGCAAGCCTCCGATATAGTTAAGAATGAATGAGCCTTAACCTCAAACCCTGCTTTGGCGTTTGAAACCAGTGTCCGGATGTAGATCAAACGCGCGTCTATTGCTGGCGGAAGCGCCAGAAACGCGCTTGGCTAGTTACGTTCGATACTTGGATGAGATGGTCGGTATTGTCACCTAAACAGCATATTACAAACGCCTGATACCATCACATAAATCAGTCCATTTTTTCCGTGCATCTGAGCTCGTTATATTTTAATTTTAAATAAATCACAGTTTAATTATGGGACGGCATACGTTTTCATTTCGATTCGATTCGGCATTGCATTCCGATTCCATATTTTACTCCTTGACGACATACCTGGATTCCGCTTGGACATTTGAAGTGAAACCCTCTGAATTCTATGTCAACGCAAAACGATAACGAAAAATCGCGAGAAACCGAAAAAACCCTTCCGATACAACTTCCGCTGGGTGTAAAACTAGTACGAACATTGCGAGGGCATTCTCAGTCAATTTCCCGCATCGCGTGGTCACCCGATGGGCGAATCCTGTCCTCGGCTTCAAAGGACGGTACTGTCCGATTGTGGGATACTAAAACAGCTGAGTGCATTCACACCTTGGTAGTTAATGAATCCGGAGTCTGGTGTGTCGCCTTCAATCCAGATGGATCCCTCTTGGCAAGTGGAAGCCCTGATGGAAGTGTATTTTTATGGGACACCGTTAAAGGCAGATGCATTCAGGAGCTTTCACCGAAAAACACAGATGCAACTCAAAATAAAACAAACGATGCAAGACGAGAAGATATTGGGGCTTTGGCCTTTGACCCATCCGGCAGATTTCTCGTAGGAGGAGGAAACGGTAGACGATTATTAGTTTGGACCGTACCAGAAGGTCGACTTCTGAGAACATTAAAAGGTTACAACGACTCGGTCTTCTCACTCGCATTCAATCCAAGAAGGCAAACATTGCTCAGTGCCGGGAGCAGTCGAGGTGTGGAAGAATGGAACATTATTTCCGGCAAAAGACTACCTTTGAGTGTGCTAACCGGCGATTCAGTATTCTGCGTAGCCGTTGATCAAAGTGGAATGTATATTGCGAGCAGCGACGGAAAAAACTCAGTAAAAATCTGGGACGCAAACTTTGGGAGATTGCTGAAAACCCTGGAAGGCCATGTAGATTCTGTTGTTAGTGTCGATTTCAATAAGGATTCCACGCTCCTTGCTTCTCAGGGGATGCACAAGGATAGCACGTTGCGATTGTGGCGAACTGATTCAGGAATATGTGTTGCAAAAATCCCGAACTTCACAGGCGCCAACTTTCTAAGTGGTCTTGCATTTCACCCCTCTCTTCCCCTGCTCGCTACCGTTGGTTCAAACCCATACACGTCGAAAGACAATCCAGGTATGGTAATCCACATTTGGGAACTTGATTACGCGGTTCTACTTCGCCAAGTAGCTGAGGGCAGTGGTCAGTATGTCAACGCCAAGGTTGTCCTTGTGGGCGATACTGGGGTGGGCAAATCCGGTTTAAGCCTGGTGCTTAATAATCTTCCGTTTGAAGCAACGGATTCTACTCCAGGCAGGCGAGTGTGGACGCTAGGTTCGCTTGAGGTGAACACTGATACAATTTCCCCCCAAACTCGTGAAACCCTTTTATGGGACCTGGCCGGCCAGCCAGGTTATCGCGTTATCCATCAATTACATCTTAACGAAGTTGCTGTCGCCCTTGTAGTTTTTGACGCCCGCAGTGAGACTGATCCCCTGGCAGGGGTCCGCCATTGGGAACGTGCATTGCGCCTTGCGTATCAACGGCAGGGGTCGTCAGGAATTCCAATGAAGAAATTCCTTGTTTCCGCCCGCAATGACCGAGGCGGCGTGTCAATTGGCGAAGACAGGATGCAAATGATCCTGAAGGAACACGGCTTTAATGGTTATTTTAAAACCAGCGCTAAGGAGGGATGGGAGATAAACGAGTTGCGCACGGCAATTGAGCGAGCTATCCCGTGGGATTGCCTGCCTGTAGTTACATCATCTCAGTTGTTCGCTGACATCAAACTATATCTTCTGAAGATAAAGAAGACGGGGCGGCTTCTGGCTCCCGCGAGCGACCTGTATTACAATTTCACGAGCCAGCATCCCGATAAGGTTAATCACGAGCCGAACCTCCGCTATCAGTTTGACACATGCATCGGGCGGTTGGAAAACCGCGACCTGATACGCCGCCTGACCTTTGGCGGATATGTTTTGCTTCAACCGGAACTACTGGACGCCTACGCCAGTGCAATGGTGAACACGGCAAAGGAAGAACCCGATGGTCTCGGTTCACTGGCTGAGGATATCGCTCTGGCCGGCAAGTTTTTTGTCCCAAAAGAGCAGCGGGTAATATACCGCGACCAAGAACAGTTGCTTGTGCACGCCACTGTTGAGGAACTAGTTCGACACGATTTGGCACTGCGTGAGAACGCGGATGATGGGCGCTACCTGGTTTTCCCGTCACAGTTCAACCGGGATTACGAGGACGCGCCCGAACCCAAAGGCAAGGCGGTGGCGATTACCTTCGAGGGGCCAGTTCAAAGCCTTTACTCAACACTCGCAGTGCGCCTCGGGCACAGCGGCTTATTCTCAACTGGCCGGGCAGAAATGTGGCGTAACGCTGCAGTGTTCACTGCGAAGGCAGGCGGAAAGTGCGGACTTTACCTGCATGAATTCGCTGAAGCACGAGGTCGATTGATTTTATTCTTCCCGGATGAGCAATCTAGCGCGGAAACACGTTATCACTTTGAGGAGTTTGTCGTAGCCCACACCAAACATCGTGCTCTCGATGACACTGTGGAACTTGTACGATTCTTTGTTTGCGCCCAGTGTGGTGATCCTGTCCCAGATAGTTATGTAAAGAGAATAAGGGAAAAAGGGAAAGCGGAGTTCGACTGTCCCTGCGGCGGAAAAGTGTCACTCGCTGAACCGAAGGAACGAATCCATTTTCGGTCGAAAGTGGACGCAATGGATGCCTCTGCGAACCGACAACGTGACTTTGAAGCCTTTGTTATGTCCGCCAAAGGTGAAACGAAGACCCTCAGTTTTCACAGCTGGGCTGGTGGTGAACAGATAACACTCGCAATTGTCTTCACCGACGTCGTCGGGTCGACGGCGCTTGGTGAAGAAATTCGGGACGAGGCTATGAACGAAGTCCGTCGGGCGCATTTTATCCAGAGCCGCAAATTGATCAGTCAGTTCAATGGTCGCGAAATAAAGACAATTGGCGACAGCTTCATGGCGGCATTCAAGTGCGTGGCCGAAGCGTTAGAGTACGCCCGAGCTCTACAGCAACAGACAGGCAGTCCGCAGGTAAGTATACGCGCTGGCATCCACATAGGCCCCATGCAAGTTGAGGAGGAAGATGTATTCGGTGGAACCGTCAACTTTGCCGCCCGAGTGGTGGGAGCTATTAAGGATGCCGAAATCTGGATGAGTGACCGGGCGAAAGAGGACATCGATCGGGGGGGATCTGCAAAGTTCAAAAATTTGAAGTGGGAAAGGCACGACGGAGTGGCTCTTAAGGGATTCTCTGGGAAGTTCACCCTTTGGGCGGTTGCTGGGTAGCAATTAATTTTGCCCTCTAGTGCGGCACATGCCCCAGCCTCCGACTACCCAGCGTCACCGGGTCTACCGCAACACTGCCCGGTAATTGAACCGATCATTGGGCGCGGCGTCGCCGTTGAGGGTGAAATCGCTCCACTCGGCGGTTTGCTGAATATTATCCGCCCATTTGAAATCGATCACGGCGGGCAGCGCGCGAATCCCCAAGTCGGCTAGCGGCACGGCGATTTCCAGTTCGCACCCGCTGGCGCGATAGCTGAGTTTTCCGGCATTAACCCAATGATACCCGTCCGCACCTTGGCGTTGGAGCCGGGTTTTAGTTTTCGAGAGCACCTCGCGGTTGATCACAAAATCGTAGCCTAGCCAGCCGTTCGTGGGGTTGGCGTCGGTGTTCAGGAAAAGGAGCATCCAATTCGGATCCGTCTCCGGCGTCAACGGCGCGCTCGTGCGCACATAGAAATAAGCGCGCTTGCCGTCGTGAGCGACCTTGGCGGCGATGATATCGTTGCGCCCGGTTTGGTTCGTGTAACGCGTGCCTTTGCCCCAACCGCGCGAATCGCGGTACATGGGATCGCCCACCGTGTCGCGAAACTCGGGAACTACGGACGTCCATTCGGCGAACTGACCGTTCACGCGCATGCGAGCGCGAGTGACTGGTTCCACCGTGCGCGCGCCCTTGTAACGGCGGATGTAATCGAAAGTCTGGATATAATAATTATCGCCGTGCCCGCCGCGCATCGGCTCGATATCGCGGCTGCCTTCCTGGTTGAACTGATCCACAAACGCCACGGGGCCGGGCTGGTAGAACGGCGCGGTTTTGTCGAATCGCCCGGCGATCCACTCGTTCCAGCCGGTGATGAACACGAATGGCGGCGAGACCTCCAGCGCGCGGCGCCATTGTTCGATATAATTGCGGCCCGTGGTGTCCTTTTGCGCGGGGGCCTGGCCATCGTGGAAACTGCGGCCATGCGAGCGGGGATTGCTCAGCACGCTCAGTTTGCCGTCGGTGGCGTTCTGCGCCACACCCACGGTCATCTGCTCCGGCACGCCCTGGGTTTTGTAAAACACATGCTGCGGATGCACCTCCAGCCAGCCCCATTGCCCGGGGCCGGTCGGGCCTTGGAAATAATCCGGCTGCGGCTTGCGAAAGGTGAAAAACTCCTGGATCGCCTTGTCCGTGTCATCCGCCGCGCCGATCTTCTCGCGATCCGCCAAGATCAGCGGCTTGCCCTCCAACGCGAACCACAGGTGCGGGTATAAATGCGGCCGGTAAAGCTGCGTGTACAATTCGCGCGCCACCTTGCGCGGGTCCCAGAACGGGCACAAAAAAGCGATCTGCGGCGTGCGATTGCCCTGGCGGCGCATCTGGTCGAACACCCGGCACAAGGCCTGCCAGCTTTCGGGATAAGTCAGTTGGTTGGTGACGTCGAAGACGATGAAGTCCACCCCGGCGTCCGCGAGCATCTGCGCGTGCTTGCGCAACACCCCTTCGTCCTCGCCCACGTAATAGTTGAAGATCGATTCGCCCCAGTGATGCGGCACATACATCGGCCCCCAGAGCGGGTCCTTGGGATCTTCGAACGCCCCGGGCCGGGTGGCGAGGATTTTGGAAATATCGAACGGGCCGTCCTCCCCGTGGCGCCCCAGCCACAGGAAATAAAACATGCCGACCGTTTTGTCCGCCCGCGGCGCGCCCACCTCCGCGCCCGTAGGCACCGCGCGCCCCAGCGCATCCGTGGCCACCCAAGTATCGCTAAACACATCCCGCACCGGCGGCAAAGGCGCCTCCTCCGCGAACGCCAGCCCCCCACCCCAAACCAACCCCGCCAAAGCCAAAATCCGCCCGCAAATGGAAATTCGTTTCATCCCCCACCGATACGCGAATGCGCTGCATGCGGCAAGCCGCAATGTCATTGTGAATAAAACAAATTTGTTAAAGTTCCAAAGGGCCGCAGTGGGATTCAAAATTTCCCGGCAATCATGCTCGTCATGCGAACAAACGTCTTTAACCCCTATGGGGTAATGATGACTTGGATGCGCCGAGCAATAAACGTCACCCCAGATGGGTTGTTAAAGGCCAACCAAAGTAAAAAACATCAGGCCTTAAACTGCCTTGTTCAGCGGCGTTTTTTGAAATGAGCCAGTTTTTATCCTACCCTCCACGACCTGCCCCCCCACAAAGTTTTGTTCAGGCCGTTTAGGATTGCCCGCCCGCCCCATTTCGCCTATCCCAATCCTTATGGAATGGAACCGGGATGGGTATCTTTTGACGGATGACCGGGGGCGGGTGGATTTGGCGGCGACGCTCGAGCTCTTGCGCGCCACGTATTGGGCGCCGGACAGGTCGCCGGAGATCTTGGCCACGGCGGTGGCGCATTCGCTGTGCCTGAGCTTGTGGCATGCGGGGCGGCAAGTGGGGTTTTGCCGGGCGGTGACGGATTATTGCACGTTCGCCTGGATTTGCGATGTGATCATCGACCCGGCCCACCGGGGGCACGGCTTGGGCAAATGGATGGTGGAGTGCCTGGTGACGCATTCCCAATTGAAAAATTGCACCCAGCGGCTGATCACCCAAGATGCTCAAACCTTATACGAACGTTTTGGCTTCCAACGGGACGAATGCCTGAAGCGCAAAAAAGAAATGCAACCAGGGCTTGACCAATCCGCCGGGGCACGGTAGATTCCCTGCCAGAAATGAAGAATTTAGTACGAGTTAACCTGCTGGTAGTCGTCGTCGTTAGCACCGACGCCGCGGGTGCTCGTCTTGGTTAAAAGAACACTTTAACAAGAACCCACGGCTGGAAACGGCCGTGGGTTTTTTGTTACGGCCGACAGCCACAACCGAACCGAGCTAGTATGAGTAAAACTAACGCAAAGACAGAACCGAAACCGGCAACCGCCAATCCGCAAGGCATGTTAGGCAGCGAAATCCTCGTCGCGTGCCTGGAACGGGCGGGCGTCGACACCATCTTTGCCTACCCCGGGGGCGCCAGCATGGAGATCCACCAGGCGCTAACGAAATCCAAGAAGATTCGCACCGTGCTGCCCCGGCATGAGCAAGGGGGCGTGTTTGCCGCCGAAGGTTACGCGCGCGCCACCGGCAAAGCCGGCGTGTGCATGGCCACCAGCGGCCCTGGCGCCACCAACCTGGTCACCGGCATCGCCGACGCTTACATGGATTCCACCCCGCTGGTCGCCATTACCGGCCAGGTGCCACAAGCCATGATCGGCAAGAGCGCCTTCCAGGAAACGGACATTTTCGGCATGACCCTGCCGGTGGTCAAACACAGCTATCTGATCACTGATATCAACGACATCCCGCGCGTGGTGCAAGAAGCCTTTTACCTGGCCGAAAACGGCCGCCCCGGGCCGGTGTTGATCGACTTGCCCAAAAACATCCAGCAACAGCGCGCGAAGCCCGTGTTTCCGGACGAGCCGCAGTTGCGCGGCTACCAAATGCCCCCGGCCCCGGCGGCGGAAGATTTAGCGAAGGTCATCGCCCTTCTCGAGAAGTCCGAACGCCCCTTGCTCTATGTGGGCGGCGGCATCATCACCAGCGGTGCGCACCAAGAGTTATTGCGGTTCGCGGAAAGCTGCGGCATCCCCGTGGCCAGCACGCTGATGGGCGTGGGCGCTATTCCGGAGAACCACCCGCTCTCGCTCAAGTGGCTCGGCATGCATGGCTCGGCGTACGCCAATTGGGCGGCCAGCGAGGCGGATTTGCTCCTGGCATTCGGCGTGCGATTCGACGACCGCGTGACGGGCAACGTGAAGAAATTCTGCGAGCACGGCACGATTGTCCACATCGACATCGATTTGTCCGAGATCAACAAGAACAAGCCCACCAACCTGGCGTTGGTATGCGACATCAAGCCCGCCTTGGCGCAACTTAACTTGATGCTCAAGGGCCATCCGCTGAAGAAAAAATTCACGCCCTGGCTCGAACGCGTGGCGGAGTGGAAATTGAAAGCGCCGCTGCGGTATCAAGTGACCGACGAAGTGCTCCGCTCGCAGCACGTGACCGAGCTGATGAACGGCGACGCCAGCCAGGTGATCATGCCGCAAATGGTGGTGGAGATGCTCTGCGAGTTGACGAAGGGCGACGCCATCGTGACCACCGGCGTGGGCCAGCACCAGATGTGGACCGGCCAATTCTACAAATTCACCGCACCGCGCCGCTTCCTCACGAGCGCGGGCTTGGGTTCCATGGGCTTCGGCTACCCGGCCGCCTTGGGTGCCAAAGTGGCTTGCCCGGACCGCCAGGTGATCGACATTGACGGCGACGGCTCGTTCTTGATGAACATCCAGGAACTCGCCACGGCGCACATCGAGAAAATCGCCGCCAAAGCGATTATCTTGAACAACCAGCATTTGGGCATGGTGATGCAGTGGGAAGACCGCTTTTACTCAGGCAACCGCGGGCATACGTACCTCGGCGATCCGCAGATGAAAAAGCACGTGTACCCGGATTTCATCACCATCGCCAAAGGGTTCCAAGTGCCGGCCGAACGCGTCATTTTCCGCCGCGATTTGAAGGCGGCCATGCAGCGCATGCTCGACTCCAAGGAACCGTACTTGCTCGACGTGCTCACCCCGTATTCGGAGCACGTGCTCCCGTTCATCAAGGCCGGCGGCACCGTCGCCGACATGATTTACGAATAACCCCGGACGCGCACGGATGCGACTTGGCCTGTTCCAACGCAAGACCGTGTGGCTGCCGACCTGGCGCGGCTGGCTGGCGTTTGCCGCCGCCGCCGCGGCCCTGTTGCTGCTGGCAAGCACCACGCTGTTCCCGTTTCTCGCCGTCACCGAACCCGCGCCGGGGGCGGATTATTTGGTCATCGAAGGCTGGGCACCGGATGACGTGCTGGAACAAGCGGTGCGCGCCTATCGCCAGGGGCATTATAAAATGGTTCTCACCACGGGCTGCCCCATTGACCAAGGCAAGTACACCATCCCTTATGAAACTTACGCGGAGATGTGCCAAGCCGCGATGAAGAAGCTGGGGTTAACGGACCAGGAAGCGGTTGCGGTGCCGGGCGGAAAAACCACCAAAGATCGCACTTTCCACTCCGCCGTAGCCCTGCGCGCCTGGATGGCCACCAACCACGTTTCACCCAAAGCGATCGATTTGGTCACCCACGCCTGCCACGCGCGCCGCAGCCGGTTGTTGTTTGAAAAAGCCTTCGAAGGCCAGTTGAAGGTGGGCATCTTGGCGCTGGAATCCGCGGAGTATAACGCTTCCAATTGGTGGCGTTGCAGCGCGGGCGTGCGCGACACTGTGGGCGAATTCATCGCCTACGGCTACGCGCGATTTTTGTTCCAGCCGGGGAAGAGTTGAACCTTTGCGACCAACGTTCGACGACGGTTTCGGCTATTTCGACTTCGACTTAACCCGCAGCGCCAAGGCCGCGGCGGGCTGCTTCTCCCCATGGCCGCGCAAGATGATCCAGCCATCCGGCGTGGCGTTTTCGGCGCAGGAGATTTCCACCGTGGCGGTGGCGCGGCCAATCGAATCGATTTGCCACTTCCAATTCGTCTGGCTCAAGGTCCAGCCTGCGGGGAGTATTTCCACGGAGGCCGACAGCGCTGCTGAGGCGGTGGAAAAATTGTACGCCGCCAGAGTGAAGCTCGTTTTTTCGCCCGGCTTGAATTCATAGGCAAACGCGCCGGACCACGGCTTGTCCTCCACGAAGGCACGGGCCGAAGCGGGGAATATGGCTTGCAACACTAACGGCGAGGCTACGTTCGCGCGCTCCGGCGCGCGGCGAACAGGCGGTTCCAGCGGCAAAACCGACGCGTGCCCGCGCGGCAGCACGATGTACCGGGGGGCGGAGGTTACTTTGGCCACCTCTTCTACCCCCACCGGAACACCCACGAAATCATAAACCTCTTGCGCCTTCAACGCGGCGGGCCAGGGCAACTTAGCGGTGGCTTTGCCGCGCGCGTCCCAATCCGCCTCCGCCTCGGCCCACGCCACGAGGACGTCGCTTTCCACGCCGTCCGGCCAAGCCTGAAACGCTACGGCTTGCACGTTGGTGGCGGGCCGCCAAGTGCCCAGATGCTTCGCCCCCGCTAAAAACCGCCCTGCGGCGGCGAACGCCACATAAGCGGGGCGCGGCGTGTAATCCTGGCGCAGCAAACCGAATTGCACGCCACTCGCCTCCGAGTAATTGCCTAAAACGAATTGAAAAAAGCGATCCGCCCCGGCGGCTAAGGCGCTCGCGAAACTCTGGCCGATGTACTCGGCTTTTCGGAGCTCCAGTTCGAGCGGCAAATCGTTCCACGGAGCGTTCTGGATATGCTTGGCTCCGCGATCCGCCTCCGTGATCCACAGCGGCTTGCCGCCCGCCGCCACGCGCGCCGGGCCCCAGTAATCCTTATATCCGTGCGCCCAATCGTAGGTGTGAATATTATACGTATCGAAATACGGGTAAGCCTCGTTGTAAATCACGCCTTCGGTTTGTTGCCAGGTGGGAATAGCGGCGAGGACGTTCCAGCCCACCACGGGCTTGTGTGCCGAGGCCTGGAAGCCGAGCCAGGCGGCCTTTTGCCAGGAGCAAAGTTCATCCATCGTTTGCCCGCCAAAATCTTTGATGTTCCCCTCGTTCCACGGCTCCCACGCCTGCACCGTGCCGTCGAAGCGTTTCCCGAGTTCCTTGGCAAAGCGGTAAATCGTCCGCAGATCGGCCGCCATGTGGCTTGTGTTGCCAGCCTCGCCCGCCGCCCATTTCGGAGTGTTGTGAAACACCTGCAGCACCTGCAAACCGGCCTTTTGCTGAATCGTGGCGGCCTCGTCGTAATTGCCGCGCGGCGCGAATTCGCCGGGGGCCGTTTCCACCTCCCTCCAATTCAACCGGTCGCGCGTCCAATTCGCTCCCGCCAGCGCCGCGAGGTTCGCGTGAATCTGCTGGTTGCTCGGGCTGTTGCGCGCGAACCACGCCAGCGCCGTGTCCAGGCAAATGGGCGAATCCAGCGGCGTGGGCGCTTTCAACCGCGCCAGCACGGCGGCGGAAGTCCAGGCCACCACTTCTTGTTTTTCGTTGAGATATTCAATCCGGTACCAGCCTGGATCTTGTTCTGGCCAAACAACAGTAAGTTTATCCCTACGATGATTTTCGTCTTTGATGGAATTTGGCGGCAAACTGAGGTCCGGATGGGGATGAACTCGCCCATAGATGTCTAAGATTTGAAAATTTACCGCCCGATTCGTAATCGCCGCCTCCGGAGGCGCAATCTTGATGGTTTTTCCTTCCAAATAAATAATCCCGGGATGCGTTTCCAGCGGCTGGGGAATGGCGCGCGCGGAATTCGGCAAACCGCTCTCGGCCGTGGGCACGATCGCCTTGCGGATGGTGTCGGGATCGTTCGTAATGATGCCGTCCACGCCCATTTCGATGAGTTCCTTGGCTTTGGCCGGATCGTCAATCGTGTACACCCACACGGTCAAACCTTGCTGGTGCGCCTCCGCCACGCTGGCTTTATCCACCGCCGCGTTCCATACCACAGCGTTGGCCCCGATCCGCTTGATCTCGGCGATGAAATCGGCGTTCAGCGCTTTCTCGTTGTCGGCCAGTTTACGGCCGCGAAACGAAGAGGGCGGTCCCAGCGCGCCAAGCACGAGTTGCGCGTCACCTTCGCGGCATTGCTGGATGAACTTCCAATCGAACGATTGCACCACTACTTGGTCCATTTGCTGGCGTTCACGCAAGAAGGCGAGCAGCGTGGGGGCGTCGCCCGCCTTGCGTTCGATCAATGTGATGCCACCAGCTTGAATCGTGTCCAACGCCTGCGCCAGCGTGGGCAGCCGGGTGCCCGCATAGGCGGCGTCGCGCCAGGAACCGGCATCCAAAGTGGCGAGTTCAGCGGCGGTATGCGAGGACACGGTTATATTGGTGCCGCCCCACAATTTGCGGGCGTCGGTGGTGCGGTCCACCGTGTAATCGTGAATGACCTGCATGACCTTGTCGCGGGTGAAATGGTAATCCAATTCGACCAAGTCCGCCCGGGCACCGAGGGCAAGCCGAAATGAAGGCAGCGTGTTTTCGGGAGCGATTTTGCTGAACCCGCGGTGCGCGATCACCAGGGGCCGAGTCGTATGCAGCAATTGCGCGGGCCGCACCACCGCGTTGGTAATCGCGGCCCCGGTTTCGGCGGCAAACATGGTGGCCTCTCCAACTGTGTGCAGCCAACCGGCAATCATAACGCCGCCCAGAGCCAGGGCGAAGTTCCATGCATGGAATATTTTCATCCCTTCATCCTGCTATCGATCTTCCTTGCGTCAAATCAAAACGAGTGACAATTGCGTGCCGCCGCTTTTTCGTGGCGCGCCCGGCGAATCCATGGCAGCTTGGAGACCGTCATTTATGGATTGTATCGACACCGTCACCCCGAAAGACTGGCGCCCGGACTCCTGGCAGACCCGGCCCGCGGCCCAGCAACCGGCGTATCCGGACGCCGCCGCGCTGCGCGAATCGCTGCGCCAACTGGCCGCCCTGCCCCCTTTGGTCACCAGCTGGGAAATCGAGAACCTCAAGCACCAATTGGCCGAAGCCGCGCGCGGCGAACGCTTCTTGCTCCAGGGCGGCGATTGTTCGGAAAGTTTTGCGGACTGCGAATCCGGCCAGATCGCGGCCAAGTTGAAAATTTTACTGCAAATGAGCCTCGTGCTCGTGCATGGCAGCGACAAACGGCTTATCCGCGTGGGCCGTTTCGCCGGCCAATACGCCAAGCCACGTTCGGCCGACACCGAGACCATTGATGGCGTCACCCTGCCCGTCTACCGGGGCGACCTTGTGAACCGGCCCGGTGCCACGGCCGCCGAACGCACCCCCAATCCCGAACTCCTCCTGCGCGGCTACGAACGCTCGGCGCTGACCATTAATTTCATCCGCGCCCTGATCGATGGCGGGTTTGCCGACCTGCACCATCCGGAATATTGGGACATCGATTTCGTGCACAATTCTCCTCTGGCGGCGGAGTACACCCGCATGGTCGATTCGATCCGCGAATCCCTGCGATTTATGGAAACCGTCACTGGCGGCAGCCTCTCCGACATGAACCGCGTGGATTTCTACACCAGCCACGAAGGTTTGCTGTTGCATTACGAGCAGGCGCAAACGCGCCGGGTGCCGCGCCGCCCCGGCTGGTACAATCTCAGCACGCATTTCCCGTGGATCGGCAACCGCACCCGCGCGCTGGACGGGGCGCATCTCGAGTATTTCCGGGGCATCCGCAATCCCGTGGCCATCAAGATCGGCGATCCTATCACGCCGGACGAAGTGGTGGCGATCTGCGAGCGGCTTAACCCCGCCAACGAACCGGGCCGGCTCACGCTCATCACGCGGTTTGGCGCGGATAAAATCGAAACGGGCCTGCCGCCGATTATCGAAGCCGTGCAACGCGCCCAAAAATCCGTGCTCTGGTGCTGCGATCCCATGCACAAGAACACCGAAGTCACCGCCAACGGTTTTAAAACGCGCCGGTTCGATAAAATCCTGGCGGAACTGGAAAAAGCCTTTGCCGTGCTCACCGAACATCGCGCCATCCTCGGCGGCGTGCATTTTGAGCTGACTGGCGACGACGTCACCGAATGCATCGGCGGCGCCAGCGGAATTACCGAAGCCGACCTGCACCGCGCTTACCGCACGCCCGTCGATCCCCGCCTCAACGGCGAACAAGCCTTGGAAATGGCCTTTCTCCTGGCCCGGCTCATGAAAAAAGAGCGACAGAGGACGATGAAATTCTAGAAAGGAGGACACTAAGAAGACTCACGAATTATTTGCGTAAGTTTCCCTTGCTGCTTTAATCCAACAACCCATTTCTTTAGTATTGGCTCAGCTTTTGTTGAGACAAGAATAAGATCTCCATTGCCTCTAAGGCAAAATGGTCGAATTGGCACTGGAGGGAGATGCCCTTCTGCTCCGACATATATGACAAGCATGAAACCGCCTAAAACAAATGAATACGCTCGCTGAGCTTCATCCCTAAAAGCATCGGGTTGGCGAATCATATCTTCCGCACCATAACCCACGAACTGAAGATCAATCATTACAATAAAATACCTGTTTTCCGGGCCAGGATCTTCTGAATTTAACAACGCGGCAATTTCAGCTTCGTGAGGCCCCAAATCAATTTTGCTAAAAAACTTCCCTTTTGCCACACTAGATCGCCACAGAAGCGACAGAACGAACAGTTTGAACTTGGCATAATTCACTTGAAGCTTTCGCACACCAATGATTTCAGCAGGCAAACCAAAAACCGCCTCCATATTAAACGGCGTTCCTATTTCTATCTTTCGAATAGGACCTTTTTTATTGCCATAAAATAATTGCCGAAAACATCTCTCATAGCGACTGAATCTATTCTCACACTGCCGACAAAGAAGATGCTCTTTCAACCCGTACTTCTTCTCCCAGGAACCCCTCTGACGAAGCCCCCCAACTTCATCCGAGCGAAGACTAAGCAAAATTGAGGTCGGCTGAGTTATTCCGGATTTTCCAGTAGGCAACTTCGCTTCCAAACTGCGTATAAACAAATCAGGAATAATGTGAGAATCAGTCAATTTACCATCTGAACCACATAACCTGCACTTTTCAGATTTAATAGAAGAAAGGCACGTCTTCACGTTAATTATTATAATCTCTTGATTTCGCTGACAGCTACGCATAATTGATGCGTTCAGCGACGGTTTCAGCGATAGTTTACTATATTGAGATATTTACCCATGCTCAATGTTAATTTTTCGAATCCTTTTTCTTTCCCCGTCTTCTCGGACTAATTTTTGCAATTTGCGCGGGAGTCTACCTCATTAACAATTTTGCCCTCGTTCATAACGCAATTTGTAGCGAAAAAAGCAAAAACTCTTACCGCAAATCGTCGAGGTCGTGCAGCGTACAAAGAAGCAAACGGCGGGAGGCCTCGCCATCGTGTGCCAATTTGGCTTACTCCATCTTTCCTGGTACGACCCACAAGTGCTCTCCTGGACTGTTTTGGCCGCAATTTAGAATTTATAAAAGCGCACCCCCAAGTTTCTATTACCTCCCAAGGATTTACATCCTATCGAGCTAACCCGCTCCAGAATTTTTGAACAAAATCCCTCGCCGCCTTTCAAATCTATGTCCGTGGTTGAGGTGATCGACAGCCTCCCTCATCTCAGCACCGGCGGCGCCAGTTGCATAAACTGGCGTTTTTTTTGCGCCTTTCTCCGTTGCGCGGGGGCCGCAAATCCGGTAATTACGGCTTTATGCGATTTATCGCCAGCATTTACGAAAAGCTCCAACGGCATCCGAAGCGCATCGTTTTTCCGGAAGGTTCGGAGCCGCGCGTCATCCAAGCGGCGCGCCAGTTTTATTCCCTGCGCCTCGGCGTGCCCATCCTGCTCGGGGACCGCACGCGCATCAAAGCGGCCGCGCAACAGCTGAATGTGCCGCTCGAAGGGGTGCGCATTATCAACCCCGCCGAAAGCGAGGAATTGACGCCCTTTGCCAAGCGTTTCGAATTGCTGCGCCGGTTTAAAGGCCTGGACACCCGGGAATCCCGGGAAACCATGCTGCTGCCCAATTATTTCGGCGCCATGATGGTCGCCATGCACCAGGCTGATGGCTTGGTTTCGGGCACCAACGAGGTCACCGGCAGCGTGCTGCGGCCGTTGTTCCAGATCATCAAGGTCGCGCCGCAAGCCACCACCGCCGCCAGTTGC
>MTLE01000840.1_pt2 | contig 32120 bp, 24 predicted proteins | sample 1982461 | NCBI WGS metagenome assembly MTLE01 (sample SAMN05712605, study PRJNA340218) | biofilm metagenome | isolation source: sample SPL anode biofilm adapted to -200 mV | place: USA | collected 2012-02-03
AAAGAAATTCCAAATGAGCGCACTGAGAGTTGAAGCCAGCAACACCGGGCCGGTACCATAAAAAAATGCAAGCACCGATACAACAAAAAGCAATACAAACGATAGTACCCTGTAGCCTACAAAATCCTGAATTAAATAGCAACCCAGAGCCGCCGCAATTATTATAAGACTCGTGATGAGATATTGTTGTAAATGTGATGAAAAAGATGGCATGCTGACTCTTTCACGGTACTTATTGTCAACCGGTTGATCGGATCCAAGTATGTAAATATTCAAATTATCACTGTATTTTATGAGCTTGTTTACAAAATCTCCTCTCCTGAAAAATGTAAATAAATTATATGACTTGGGTTTACCTATAAGTATATGTGTAATGTTTTCCTGCAGGGCAAATCCTGCTATGCCTTTTACAGTATCATAATTGGAAATAATTCGTATTTCAATACCATATTTTTTTGCCAGAGCAATATTCTTATCTAATTGCTCCCGTTGAGACTGGTTTATATTTGCTTTACTTTCGACATAAACCGCGTATAAAGATGCCTGTGTTTTTCGTGCCAACTCCCAGGCCCTGATTAACAATCCGGCTGATTGTTCAGTATGCGTTATCGCTACCAGAAAACGCATATCTGAAGAATTATTACTGAAAGAATTATCTGTCATCATTTTTCTCGGTTATCAGATATCAAAAATACAATTTTTTTCTTTTAATTATGTTAAGAATAAACAATTACCCTGCTACATAGTTCTTGGATTTACGCCAAATACAAACGAACGGAACAAAGCCAGCACAGGAATAATCTCAAGACGTCCCACCCACATTTGGAATATATAAATTATCTCTACAACAGGATGCATCCCCGGATCGGTAATGCCAACCGACAAGCCTGCTGTAGACTGAGCAGACATTGATTCAAACAATGCATCGAAAAAGCTATAATCCTTTGGAATAAAATAGGTGGTAATGAATGTTGATATAAATACAATCATCAAAAACAAAATTACAAAAATAGCTGTATTTGCCATCTCTGCATTCACTTCTTCGGGATGCATACTCTTACCATCAAACTGCATCATTTTCACCATATTGCTGGAATAAAACGATTTTTTTATCTGCCACCTGATGCTTTTTAAAACAAAAACAGCTCTGTATATTTTAATTCCTCCTACTGTTCCACCCCAGGCTCCACCAATAAACATGGCTCCGAAAATTATAAACATAAACGAACGGTTGTCCCAAATATGAATATTGGATGTTTGCCAACCGGTGGTAGAAATTGCACTTATATATTGGAAAATACCTTCCCTTACCGGATTGGGTGCTGAGTGCGATTGCCAAAGCAAAAATGACAAAATTGCACTTCCAAATACAAAACAGATAAGTAATGAACGGGTTTGTATATCGCGCCAGATTTCTCCAAATTTATGATTGTAGAAAATACGGAAGTAGAATGGTAATGAAAACGAACCCAGCATCATTGGCAACAACAATAAATAATCCATTCCCACTGAATGATAACTCGCTATACTATCGTCGAGTGTACTAAATCCTCCTGAAGACAGACCTGTCATGGCATTGTTCACCGCGTCAAAAAGATTATCGGCAAACGGATAATGTGGCAAAATAATATATGTCCCGATTATCAGGTATAAAACAGTTATTCCTGTAATAATTGAATAGGCTTTCCAAATGCCTTTAGTAGTTTCAATCACCCGCTCGCGTAAATTAATTCCTGTTGATTCTGAACGATATAACATCTTTAGGCTTCGTCCGGAACCATGTTTAATTAATGCCAGTGCCAGCACTATAAAACCTGCACCGCCAATCCATTGGGCAAACGAACGGTAAAATAATATCGTTTTACCGACAGATGGTTCATGAACAGTCATGGTCAGTCCGGTAGTTGTGTAAGCGCTCATGCTTTCAAACAAGCAATGTAACGGATTTCTGAAATATTCCAGACTTGAAATATAATTTGCACCTTTGGGAATAAATTCCTGCATAACATGCATTGGAGTAATATATGCAACAATCAAAAATGGGAGTCCACCTAAAATCGTCATGACAAGCCAACCCAACGCTGCAATTACAAAACCATGATTATACTGTGGTTCAATGGCATTCTTAAAAATATACCGAACAATGTAACCACTGACAAAAGCCAGTCCTGAAGATAAAATAAAACCTAACGCAGAATACCACTCACCATATATACAAGACACTACAACCGGAACCAGAAGGATAAAACCCATTAAGGTAATTAACGATCCGATTTCCTTTAATACTATTTGATAAGTTTTAGCTTTCATACTCACTATCAACCATTTAATTTTAATCTCATATTGTATTTTTTCCATTCAGAATACAATGTAAAAGTATAGTTGATAGTATAAGGATTTTATAAAGACGGAGAGTGAAGGTATAAAGATTTTATATAGATTTTAAAACGGAGAGTAACCGGAATAATTTCCCTCCTGCAAAGACAGGAGGGAAAAAACAGTTTCTTTATTTATGTAATCCTATTGCCATTTTGTAAGCCAGCGCGGCTTCAGGAAGTGCTGTCAGAGAATCCAGCAAATGATTGTAAGTGCCTGTTCCGGACAGTTCATTTGCAATCTTTTTCATTAGAGCCAGAGTGGCTTTCAGCATTGCCGAACCCATACTTAACCTCGCAACACCTAAGTCCTGCAGTTCGCTTACGGTCGGTGGTAATCCTGCCGCATTTCCCGGATTCGACAGAATATTTACCGGAGCATTAATTTCCTTTACCAGCGTTGAAATTGTTTCTCTGTCCCATACCGGTTGAACAAAAATACAATCTGCACCAGCTTCACGGTATTTATTGCCACGCTTTATCGATTCGTTTAATTTTTCAAGTGCTGAACAGGACGATGTGTAAAATGAATCTGTCCGGGCATTTATAACCAAATGAAATCCCATTGAACCGGATAAGGCTCTGATTGCTGCAATCCTTTCGCAGAACTCTTTTTCGTCAATCAGATCGGGACTTAATTCAATACTGTCTTCAATGTTTATTCCAACAATACCGGTTTCGACAAATTTTGTAACCGAATCCAGTATTTCTTCAATATTATTCCCGTATACGGCTTCTATATCCACCGATACCGGAACCTGTACAGCCTTTACAATTTCCGTAATGGCCTGCAACATTTCAGTACGCGTAATTATCTGGCAGTCGGGATAACCTAAAGAGGCAGCTATACCCATACTTGTCGTCGCGATAGCTTTGTAACCACATGCTTCTACTAATTTGGAACTTCCGGGATCCCACGTGTTTAAAAGGACCAGAATTTCTTTATCATAATGAAATTTCAGAAACATGTCGGCTTTTTCCTTTTGTAAATCTGAAACCATGATCATGCTTTTTATTGTTATTTTGAATTCATTCAGACATCTCATTGATTTGCCCTCATCAACAGCGATAAACAACAATATCAATGCTGTCAGCATACAAGATAACAATCCTGTTTTCTTTCAGTTCAGCCGGTGAATTTATTTTATTCAGAGCGTGATTTTTTTGAACGCAATCCCGAAAAATCGGGACGCAAATGGCATAAATTTACGCAAATGATATTTTTATAAGTTATACTATATCAAATAATTACAGATCATATTAGTTTGCAGTTATTTGCGAACCAACGGTCAGAATAGCTAAATTCATGTTCTATTTTTATTCAATTCAAAGCGCGACTTTGAATCACACCCTGAATTTTGCTTTGTTTTTCAGCAAGCAGGATACAAACCTGATAAGAAGGAAAGGAAGTTTAGTAAATAAATTTAATGAGATCCCAAAAAAGTATTTATAATTAGAGGCAAATCTTATGTGGCAATGAGAAATTCAATTCGGTTATTTATTTTTCTTTCATTGAATCTGGTTGTATACTCCACACTTTTATAGGTTCTTAGTTTGTCAATGTATTTTTAGCTCGTTGAATAATTGTATTTGATAAAATAAATTGAATACGAAGCATTTTCAGACGTTTGATATAAACACCTTTCTGTATAAATTGGAAGGGCAAGAATAAAAAAACAAACAAATCAGAAGGGACTTCACAGGTAAATAGTTGTATTCAATCAACTTGTCAGGTAAAAATCAAATTTATTGCAGTGTCTTTTAATCATAAAAAATAAAGATCAATTTCATAATAAGTTGTATCTCAAAACTTAATAATATTTAGCCAACTCTTTCTCCCATTCCCTAAGAGACGCAGGGAAAGACTTCAACGACTTCAGTCACACGGGTTCATTGTGTAGTTTTTTGTTATTTCTTCAACACTTTAATAAGTTGAGAGCCTTTCTTACGATTGTCTGTAAATCGATAAATATATATTCCACTTGGTAAGGTTTCCATATTAAGAGTTATTAGTTGTTCCTGAATTTTTTGTTTGATTATATGTTCTCCATAAACATTCATTACTGTTAGCTCACCGCCAATAAATGATTTGTCTAATTCCATGTTTACAATACCATTTGTCGGGTTGGGGTATAGTTTACAGGATAGTTGACTGATGGGGTTCAAACCGGTACTGATTCTCACTACTCCTTTAGTTGTAGTATAGCCAACACATAATTTTACCATATTATAGAAATAGTCAAAATTAAATAAACTAATTCGGTCACTTGTAGTGTGATAACCGGGAGTAATGTCGCCGGTAGACCATGCTTCTCCCAACAATAAAGCCGAGTAACCTTGTTCCCAGAATGCTGCATGATCAGAGTCCCATGTTCCGGGATCTACCACATTGCTTACTAAATTAAGATGATAACTATTAACAATATCTATCAAATCATTTTTAATTTGATAAGAATTTGCGATATCTTGTACATCAATATCAAAAAGCTTATCATTGTCAGAGTCATGTCCTATCATATCCATGTTTAATACTGCCAGTATTTTATCGTTATTGCTTCTGGCAGTACTTGCATAGTTTTTAGCCCCTACTTCACCTTGTTCTTCTTCATCCCAAAGCGCATATTTAATGGTATTGTCAAACTTGTATTTTGATAAGATTCGTGCAGTTTCGAGCACGGCTGCTACGCCACTCGCATTGTCGTCTGCAGCATAATTGGTAACAGCATCATAGTGCGCTGAAATGATATAAATACTGTCAGGATGAACAAGTCCTGTTTGTGTGGCAACAATATTTCGCCCCTGATCTGTATAATCAATAGTTGAAACATTTAATCCATAAGTTGTTAATTGCTCAACGATATAATCAGCAGCAAGATTATTACCGATTGAACTGACCCGATGCTCAATAAGCACTTTGTTGCCACCGACAAAGGTTGAATCTTCGCCTGAGAGATCTCTGACCGTTTGAATTATTCCCTGTTGCGAAACCTGATTCATCAGATCATTAGTAGTCTGACAAAATACAAAATGAGTAGAGAAGAATAAAACTAAAAGTAGAATATATTTTATTTTCATAATTTCTATATTTTTTAATTAACATTCTGTTGCACACAATCACAGTTATTTTCATGTTAATCTCTTAGTATTCATTTCTATATTTCGCATATTTATTAGATGCACAAATTTAATATAATATTCCCGAACTTAGCAGAAATTAATAAATTAAGTAAATCTTTCAGTAAAGATTTTTTCATAAATATTTTTAATTCATAATAAATACAACTAATTCCTGCTTTAAATACTAGATTGGAATACCCGGGCTTAGCTGTTTAAAAATTTATTAAAAAAGAGTAAACATTTTGGTTGTAAAATACGTTAACATAAAAACTCCCTGACAGATGAACCAAAATACGGGAAAAGCACAAAAATACTCTTTGTATAGCTTTAGAGTAACTTGTATTTTAAAGTTCGAATTATAATAATCTTTTTGACCATGCATTACATTCTGTTTTACACACTCTTACATCGTTATTACCTTTTTTTTGTGTAATGTTATTTTAGGGTGTGACAATAAATGGAATACAACAAAATAATTAATATTAACTTCTAATAATAACACTTAAAAATTACATCTTATGAATCAAATTTACAAGTTACTTTACAAAAAAATCTTTTGGGGTTTTATTCCATTTCTTATTTTATCAACCAACTATCAAAATATTCATGCTGCACCTATTGGTTTTAACACCAATCTGATAGTTAATGGTGAAGCAGTTAATAATCTAACCAGCTGGGATATTTCTAACGGACCTACTTTCATAACATTACAAAGTGCTGCACAAGGACTACCGGAAAGAACCGGAAATGCAGATGGATTTGTTTTTGATTATTATCCATCTCTAACTACTGCACCTGCTCATGAATCAATAAGCCAAACAATAGATATATCAGGTTTTTCAACTGCTATTTCGGCAGGAAATATTAAGGCTGTATTATCCGGTAATGTTTTCATAGCAACATTCGCAGATGTTTCCAGAATAATAATTGAACAATTGGATGCTTCCGATGCGGTATTAGCCACATCACAAACGGACAATAGTACTTTAGAATATACATGGCAACCGGCAACAATAACTATAAACAGTTTGAATGCATCTACTCAAAAATTAAGAGTTACACTGTATGCTGAGGTAAATCAACCGGATGATTCTTTTGTCGAATTTGATGGTATTGATTTGCGCTTGTATTCAACTCCAACAATTACTACCACCACAGCAGCCGACATTACAACCACTTCTGTAACTTTAGGCGGAGAAGTTACATCAGATGGTGGTGCTGCAACAAGCGAAAGTGGAGTGGTTTATTCATTAACTGATGCTACACCCACAATTGCTGAAGGTGCTACTAAAATTGCCATTACAGCAGGAGGTACAGGAATTTTTTCTCAATCAATCAGTTCTTTGAATTCTAATACATTATACTACTATAATGCTTATTCAATAAATGAGGTCGGAACAAGTTATGGCACTGCAAACAGTTTTACCACATTGGCTGAAGTGCCAACAGTAGTAACCGATGCGGCAAGTAGCATAACCACAACCGGAGCAACTTTAAACGGCAGTATCAATGCTAACAATGCCAGCACAGTAGCTACATTTGACTATGGTTTGACAACATCGTACGGAACAACAGTTACTGCTGATCAAAGTCCGGTTACCGGAACATCGGTAAATCCGGTAAGCAAGGCTATCACAAGTTTAATGCCTAACACAACTTATCATTATCGGGTAAATGGAGAAAATTCAGGTGGAAAAACTTCCGGAGATGATGCCACTTTCACAACTCTTATTGCAGTTCCCGATGCACCAACAATTGGTACAGCTACCGCAGGAGATGCACAGGCAAGTGTAAGTTTCACTGCTCCTGCATTCAACGGAGGAAGCGAAATAACAGGTTATAATGTAACGTCAATTCCAGAAGGATTAACAGGAACAGGCACTGCCAGTCCGATTGTAGTTACAGGTCTTACGAATGGTACAGCCTATACATTTACTGTTACTGCAACCAATGTTGCAGGTACAAGTGTTGCATCTGCTGAATCAAACAGTGTAACTCCTGTAGCAAGTCAGGTTATTACATTTGATAATCCAGGTTCTCAGAATTTTGGAACAACACCAACATTAACTGCCACTTCAACTTCCGGGCTTGCGGTTACATTCAGCACAACAACTCCGGATGTTTGTTCAATCACACCTGAAGGAGTTCTGACCTTTAAAACAATTGGTGTTTGTACAATCAATGCCGATCAGGCCGGAAATGCTGCTTATCTGCCCGCATCAACAGTTTCTCAGAGTTTTGATGTAATTGCTGTTGCTCCTGATGCTCCAACTATTGGTACAGCTACTGCAGGAGATGCACAGGCAAGTGTTAGTTTCACTGCTCCTGCATTCACCGGAGGAAGCGAAATAACTGGTTATACTGTAACGTCAATTCCCGAAGGATTAACAGGAACAGGTACTGCCAGTCCGATTGTGGTTACAGGCCTTACGAATGGAACAGCCTATACATTTACTGTTACTGCAACCAATATTGCAGGTACAAGTGTTGCATCTGCTGAATCAAACAGTGTAACTCCTGCAGGTTTAAGTACCGGTTTAATTGATGTAACTTCAGGGAGTTTGACATTTTCGCCAAACCCTGCTACTGATGCTTTCTCCCTCAATGTAGGCGAACAAACAATCACGGTTTCGCTCTATAACTTAAACGGAACATTGATGCTTACTAAACAAGTAACAGGTAAAGACTACATAAATATTTCAACACTTTCAAAAGGAGTATATGTTGTTAAAGCAAACGGATTTGTAGGGAAACTGGTGAAAAAATAAGAATATAACCGGTTAAATAAAAGAATGACTTCAAATCATAATAACAATAATAATTAAAAAAACGGGCTGTTACAAATTTCTGCAACAGCCCGTTTCATACTATCTTTGTTTAAATTTCAACTTTCAGATTTTTCCACGAAGAGGAACTTTACACGCCGTAAATCCGAAATTCTTTCGAAATCTCAATACAAACTTCTTTTAAATTTAAACCCTGAGAGTATGAGTCCCGTTTTTTTAAGTAAATTTTACGAGTATGTATGAATGATGCATATTTTATAGTTTCTTTTAAAATACTTCCTTTAAGTTGACGTTTAGTTTTGCAGAATAAATTTAATAACTGCTACAGAATATTTCTATAGTTTTAAAATACAGACAAAACAATTACAACATGAAAACAACCGGAATAATAATTACACTGATAGGAATTGGTTTATCACTTTTTACCGCGGCAACCTTCTATACAAATGAAAAAGTGGTGGATCTCGGGATTGTGCAGGTTACCCATAATCAGCCGCATCATCTCAACTGGTCACCCTATTGGGGAATTGCAATAATGATAGTGGGCATAATACTGTTTTTCGTTGGCAGAAAAAAGAGATAAAAAGTTGTTTTTATAGCGATAGTAATTATTAAAAAATTATTTTTGCAGGATAATTATATTCATGCTATGACTCACAAAGATTTTGAAGTAAAAGAATTAGGCGAACCAAAATTTGATTCACTTCTACTGCCTGCATTACCACACGGAAAAACGATTAACCGTTTTATTGAAAACGACAGGATCTTATTCGATTCGTCGATGAATCGGTTAAATCACACCCTGTCCAAAAACGAAATTCCTGTCTCGTTCGAAAAGGCCGGTCCTCACAAACAACTTTATTTTGATCCGGCAAAAACAAAAGTTGCCATCGTAACCTGTGGCGGATTATGTCCCGGAATAAACAACGTGATTCGCAGTCTGGTAAATCAATTGTATTACCGTTACAATGTGAATAACATTGTTGGCATTCAATACGGATTTGAAGGTTTTATAAAGAAATACAACCATCCGGTAATTGAGCTTACCCCGCAAAGTGTGGATACCATCCATTTGTTTGGCGGTACCATTCTTGGTTCGTCGCGTGGGAATCAGAATGTTAGTGAAATTGTCGACAGGCTGGTTGAGATGGATGTAAATATACTATTCTGCATTGGCGGTGACGGAACTTTGCACGGTGCTCACGCCATTCACGAAGAAATTGAACAGCGGAATCTGAAAATAGCGGTGGGTGGAATTCCCAAGACCATTGATAATGACATTAATATGATTGACAAGTCGTTCGGTTTCGAAACGGCTTTCAGCATTGCCAGTGAATTTATGCGCTTTGCTCACAACGAAGCCAAAGGTGCTTACAACGGCATTGCGATCCTGAAACTTATGGGACGGAACTCCGGATTTATTGCCGCTTATGCCGCCCTTTCCATTCAGGAAGCCAACTTTGTGCTGCTGCCCGAAATGGACTTCGACCTCGATGGACCGAAAGGCTTTTTGCAGGTACTGAAAAAACGTCTGGAAAACAGGCATCACGCGCTGATTGTTGTTGCCGAAGGCGCAGGTCAGAAATTCTTTACCGGCGAAACATTTGAAAAAGATGCGTCAGGAAATGTAAAAAATAAAGATATCGGTGTTTACCTGAAAGAAAAAATATCAGCATTTTTTCTTTCCGAAGACATACCTGTAAGCATTAAATACATTGATCCGAGTTATACAATCCGCAGTGCACCAGCCAATGCCAACGATAGTAAGTTCTGTGGTTTGCTGGCTCAAAATGCGGTACATGCAGCCATGGCTGGTAAAACTGATTTTGTAGTTGGTCACTGGAATCACTTCTTTACAATTCTGCCTATCCCCGCTGCCATAGTCAATCAACGAAAGATTGACAAAAATGACGAATTGTGGTGGAATATCCAGGAAACTACCGGTCAGCCTGTGAATATGAAGAATTAAGAATTACCAATAGAACAGTATTCAGAATAACAAATTTTCTCAATCAAATAAGTGAGGGTGCCTCCAAAGTGGCACCCTCACTATTTTAAATATACAAGCCTTAACTGCATTTTATAGAAAAATGCACTTTATTTAGTTATCCTTTCCAGCCATTTAAGCATAAATATCATGGTAAACATGGAGATACCACATGCACCTACAAAAATTGTCCATGTAACCGAAATGGGAACACTTTGATAAAACATAGCTCCGATAAATAAAAACTGATTACCGATAGCTGTAGCACCCAACCATGCTCCCTGCATAATACCCTGATATTTGGGAGGCGCTACTTTCGAAACAAATGAAATTCCCATAGGGCTTATAAATAATTCGGCGATAGTCAGAATAAGATATGTACCAATGAGTAAAAACGGCGTAACGCGCTGTGCATCGGGCAAACCACCCATTTCGGTAATGGTTGCTTTATCAGGCAAACCAATTGACCCAAGAGACATTGTAACGTAAGCCATCGCGGCAATTCCCATCCCTATTGCAATTTTTTTAGGAGTGGATGGTTCAATACCTTTTGCTCTGAGAAAACCGAATATTGACATAATAACCGGAGTGAGCAACACAACAAACAGCGGATTTATTGACTGGAAAATTTCGGCTCCCTGAATTGTTGTAAATCCGAGATTGATCACTATCCCGCTCAAATCAGTATAATCTTTTGCAAAAAGAGTCAGCGTAAGACCGTTTTGATGGAACGAAAACCAGAAAAAGATAACCACTCCGAAAACAGCAAAAAGGGCATACATTCTCTGTTTGATTTCTCTGACATCCATTTCAGTCTGTCCTCCTGAAAATGATTTTTCGTGAATAGATTTCGGATCGGGGAAATTTTTCTTATTCAAAAGATAAATAACGAGCGAAATTACCATAGCGCCAATGGCTATCGCAAAAGCATAATGAAAACCGGTAGTAAATACATTCAGATAGTTGCTCGCGAATGCATTCAGATTATCTCCCTGAAATCCTGCCGTAGATGCCAGTTTCTGAAAACGTGCGGCTGCATCGGGCGTAAGGGTTGAGTTAAGCTGTTCGTGACACAGCGCGGGAAGGTCGGCGTTATAAATCAATCCGTGAACTTTAAGCCACCAGTTACGCATGCCTACCGCAGCAAACGGAGCAAAGATAGCACCCACATTTATAAACATGTAAAACAATGAAAATCCTGAATCGCGTTTAGATGAGAATTCATCATTATCGTACATTTGTCCGACGAGTGCCTGAAGATTTCCTTTAAAAAGACCATTTCCAAAAGCAATTACAAATAAGCCTATACACGTCATTACAAGCATTAGAACAAATGATTTTTCGGGAACAGGTGTAGGTGTTGGGAGAGCTATTAAAAAATAACCAACAGACATTAACACAAGTCCGGTGAGGATGGTTCCTTTAAAATTTCTTGTTTTATCGGCTATAATTCCGCCGACAAATGCCAGAATATAAATGGAAAAGTAAAATACCGAATATATTAATCCGGCTTTGGTTTCGTCCAAACCGAATTTAGCCATTAAAAAAAGTGTTAGTATGGCCATCATGGTGTAAAAACCAAATCGCTCGCCCATATTGGCTAAAGCAGCTGCAAGAAGTCCTTTGGGATGTTTTTTAAACATAAATTTTAATTTTTAAGTGTATAGATATTTTCAAATTCTCAAATTGGCTAATTATCTTATTGGCTAATTATTTCCCCGGCTTCAACACCACGCCAAGGTTTTTCCGCCCATCCACTTTCATCACTACCGGATCGTTGAAACGTATATGGCGGATATATTCCGATTCGAACAATGCCGGTTGCTCGTTCAGATACTGAGTATCGTAAGTGCCATCGTGCTGAAACGGATTAATGGTAAAATAAGCCACTCCAAACGAAGTCAGGTTCTGGAAAAAGTGCGTTCCCTGACTTGGATCAATTCTGTACGACGATAAACCCGATTCTACAATCAGTCGCGCATTGCTGATATTTGGCCATTTTACAGGAATTCCCAGCCACGGATCAGCCGACCCCCAGCGTCCCGGTCCGACAAGTATGTAATGTCTGTTCTCTTTTATAAACTGCTGATTAATGCGTTCAATTTCGTACACTATTTTCTGATTATTGGCCGCATTAAACACTTCAGGTTTCACGTATATCAAATCGTAAATGTCGTTGGTAATACCATGTCCCAAAGCATTTTTACAGGTGATAATCGCATTTTCGTGAGGAATTGCACCAATATCTTCGTTTATCATTTCCTTGTTGTCGACAATGGGTCTGATTTGCAACAGATAAAAAACATGCTGCTTTGCCGGAGAATAATCCAGATTCACGGCAAATTCAATTTCCACCGGACGTCCCATTTCCGATTGAGCTATCTGTAAAATATGCTTTAATATTTCGGACAACGGGAAAACATTGTGTTGTAATATATTGGCAAATGTTATCAGTTTGCGACCGCCTTCGTACAGTCCATCCTGAATCACATCGTCCTGTGGATTATATGTGGAAGCAATATACCGTAATGTTCCATCTTTCAACGCATCAGTCACATTTATTTTCAGCAGGTTAAATCCATCGTCCACCTGCGGAACAAACTGCATTCTGCTCAAATCCAGCGCATTAAAATAGATTTGTGTTTCGTGCAAAGCTAACTCTATTGTACTGGTTTGCAACACATTATTAGGATATTCCGGCGAAAAACGCAAACTCATTCCACCATCCATAATGTATTTTCCCAACCCCATGGCTATGGAAACAATACCATCTTCCGGCTTTTCAGCACCTATCGGGTAATAGTTGAGCGAACGGGCCACACCTGAAAAGGAAGGATAAAAGCGATTTTCGTAAGCATTACCACAAATTTCCTGTAACACGATAGCCATTTTTTCTTCATCAATCACATTTTTGGTAGCCGTCATATACGCTTTGCTGTCGCGATAAAATACAGATGCATACACAGCTTTGATGGCTTCGGTAATCATTTCGAGCATATGCGTTTTACTTGCCGGATCATAAGGCACCATGTAAGTGGTATAGATTCCGGCAAATGGCTGATAGTGTGAATCCTCCAATAAACTGGATGAACGCACGGCAATAGGCGAACTTATAGCTCCCAGAAACGTAAACAAATCAGCAATCAGTTTTTGAGGAATATGGGCTTTAAGGAAATGTTCCAGAATTTCGTTGTCACTTATATCCGACAAAGCTATCGGGTACAACTGGTTCAACTCCATAAATTCTGAAAAGTTATCCGTACACAGCACCACCGTTTTTGGAATTGAAATCTGCGTATTGTCAAAAGTCAGCTGACCCGCGTTTCTTTTTATCATGGCATCGATAAATGCCAGACCGCGCCCTTTACCACCGAGCGAACCGTCTCCAATGCGGGCAAAATTTGAATACTGATCGAACCTGTCGCGTTGAAAAACAGCCACTACTCCACGGTTTTTTACCCTGCGGTAACTTACAATGGCATCAAAAATTATCTGACGTACATTTTGCAAATCGTCAGTTGTGTAATTATCGGCACTGATATTTTTCAGAAATTCAGCCAACGGAAACATGGCGCGTGAATACAACCATCTTGATATATTATTGCGCGACACATGGTAGTACAGTGTTTCGTCGCTTATCACAAACAAAATATCCTGTAATCCTCTCAGATTCTTTGCTCTTGCCTCTTCTACACCGGTTGTCGGGTTTATAAATACAAAATCTCCGAACCCAAAATTTTCAGTTATTTTTTCCCGTAATTCCATCATCAATGTCTTTGACATCTTGCTGATGAACGCCGCCTGCACACTATCAGCCGCCGCATGATTTGAATCTTCGGTAGATTGTACAATCAGTGGAATATATTTATCGTATTTCCGGATTTCGTAACACAGATTGATACCTGCCGTTTTGTTGCGTACACCGTTTTGCCTGTAACTCACATCTGTGATTACACCCAGCATATTGTGCCTGTATTTCAGGTAAATATCCATTGCTTCTTCGTAGGTACGTGCCATCAGGATTTTTGGTCGTCCACGCATACGCAGCATTTGTTCGTGTTCGTTGAGCGCTTCGGTCATAAATGAGCGCGATTGCTTGAAAACGTATTTGTAAAGGTGCGGCACAATGGATGAATAAAAATGAATGGAATCCTCCACAAACAGAATTACCTGCACATCAACCGATTTCACATCTTCTTCAACGTTCATATGGTCCTCTACCAACTTAATGATAGCCAGCAAAATATCTGAATTTCCCAACCAACTGAACACATAATCAATAGCGCTCAGGTCTTCGTTGGAAATGCGTTGCGAAACCGATTTCGAAAACGGTGTCAGAACTACAATCGGAATATCGGGAAATTGTTTTTTTACTTTTTTAGCCCATTCAAACGGATTGATGCTTTCGCCGCTCGGCATGGAAATTATAAGTTCAAATTGACGTTCAGCAAGTAGCGCATTGGCTTCTGCTTCGTCCGAAACCAAGGTAAAACGCGGCGGATAACGAAGGTTGAGGGATGTGTATTCGTTGAAAATCTGCTCGTCGATGCGCCCGTCTTCTTCCAGTACAAAGGCATCGTATTTACTGGCATAAAGCAATACATTGTAAATCCGGTGCCGCATCAAACTGGCAAATGATGTATCTTTAAAATAGAGTTTCTTTATGTTAGGGGCGTTCATTACAATCTTTTCGCTTATCGTTTTCAACCATTTTTTTTCGACAGAACAAAAATAATAAAACCATTGTACTTTTGACTATTAAATGAATAAATATTTATTTGTGTTTATTTCATCTAAAATTTATCATAAAAAATTCCTTCTAAACAAAGTAAGAGAAAAAATAGCTGTTCTGTTTTTGCAAAACAATCCATATCTTTGGGATTGAATACAAACGATAATCCGAACCACAATGAATTATAAAATTTATCAGATAGATGCTTTTGCGAATGAATTATTTGCGGGAAATCCTGCTGCAGTTTGCCCGTTAGACAAATGGCTGAACGACACTATTTTACAAAAAATCGCTATGGAAAACAATCTGGCCGAAACTGCATTCTATGTAAAGAACGGACAACATTATGAATTGCGGTGGTTCACTCCTACAGTGGAAGTGGATTTGTGCGGGCACGCTACGCTGGCTGCTGCATTTGTTTTGTTCGAATTCGAACATCATTCGTCTGATTCGATTGAATTTCATTCGCGAAAAAGCGGAATACTGAAAGTGAAACGTGCCGGTGATTTACTAACGCTTGATTTTCCAACAGATGAAATAAAGAAAGTAAATGTAACGGATAAACTGACGAATGGATTTAATATCAGACCGCAACATGCATTCAAAGGTAAAACCGACTATTTGCTGATTTTTAAAAATGAAGAAGAAATCGTAAATCTGATGCCTGATTTTGATGAAATCTCAAAGCTGGATGTCCGTGGCGTTATTGTTACTGCCAAAGGTGAAAAAAGCGATTTTGTTTCCCGTTTTTTTGCACCGCAGTCGGGAGTCAGCGAAGACCCTGTAACCGGTTCGGCTCATACAACGCTCACTCCCTACTGGTCGGGAGTTCTTGGCAAAAAAGAATTGTCCGCCGTTCAGCTATCCAAACGAAAAGGATACCTGCAGTGCAAACTACTGACGGACAGAGTAGAAATCAGCGGGAAAGCGAAATTATATCTGAAAGGGGAAATATTTATTCCTTAACAACAGCCACCTGTACTTTTTGATCGGAAAGTTTTTTCCACAAAAAACCAGAAAATGAAATTGCTATCAACAAGGCTGTTATTCCCTGCAATAAAATGGTATTGGCGGTACCGGCGTAGTGCGAAATACTTCCTATCAGTAAAGCTCCCAAAGGTTGCATTCCAAAAAATGCCATGGCAAAATAACTGATAACGCGTCCCCGCATTTCCACTGACGAGGTGGTTTGCAATATGGTATTAACAAGTGTCACGTTCAGCATCATCCCGAATCCGGAAAGCGAAGCAAAAAGAAAAGCCGGTGCCAAATGATGGGAACGGGAGAAGAATATCAGTCCGGTTCCAAAAATCAGTAATGCTACAAACAATATCTTTCGGAGATTTACCTGCGACTTCAGCGATGCCAGCAGAATAGCGCCTGTTATAGCTCCAATGCCAATAAAACTGTTCAGATAACCATAGGTAGAAGCGCTTCCCCCGAGAGTTTCCTTAGCTATTACCGGCAACATGGTAACATAAGGTAAAACCAGTAATCCGCTCAAAGCCATTAAAATAACAACATAACCAATGGAAGGCGTTACTTTCAGATAACTTAAACCCTCTTTCAAACCTTCCATCACTTTCTTTGTCTTGTTTTGTGGAATATTATCCGGCAAACGCATCATCAACAGCGAACCTATTACCGCCAGAAAACTGACTGAATTCATCAGAAAACAAACACCTGCGCCCAATTTCTCCAGCACAATTCCCGAAACAGCAGGACCTATCAGACGAGCCAGATTTGCCATAGAAGAATTCAGCGCTATCGCGTTTCCCAAATGTTCTTTGTTGTCCACCATGTAATGAACCAGTGACTGACGTGCCGGCACATCAAACGCGTTGATAAATCCGAGCAAAGTACTTAAAGCCAGAATTTCGAACACGGTATATTTTGTAAAAAACACCAGCAATGTTAATGCAATTGCCTGTAACATAGAAGCAATCTGTGTCACCAGCAACACTTTGTACTTATCATACCTGTCGGCAACGGAACCTCCGATAAGTGAAAACAGAAACGACGGAAATTGTATGCAAAAAGCCGCAACACCAAGCATAAATACCGAATGTGTCTGCACATAAACTATCCAATATACGGCTGTTCGCTGCATCCATGTTCCCATTAATGATACCGATTGCCCTGAAAAATACAACCGGTAATTTCTGCTTTGAAAAGCATTAAAAGCCTTGATCTTCATCTTCTTTATTTCCTGTCTTTCAGTTTTTTCAATATTTCATTTGTCGTTACGGTTTCACCAACCATAGGAAAAAAATGATTCACACTATGTAAATGAGCCACCTCGCTTCTGTCGGTCATTGCATCGGTGGCAAAACCAATATTATATCCAGTTTCAGATGCAGCTCGAGCTGTTCCCTCCACTCCCACGCTTGTAGATATTCCTGTAAGAATAATCTCGGTCACATTCCTTTTTTGTAATTCCGAATGGAGTGTGGTTTCATAAAAAGCGTTCCATGTCTGCTTAGTGATTAATATATCTGTTGATTCAACAATTATCTTTTCCTCCAGATCGGTAAAATCCTTAGGAAGTTCCTGCCCCGGTTTCCTGTTAAAATTCATATCCTTGCGGGTTTGTCGGGCAGATGCCGAAGGCTTCACGGTTACAATCACAACCGGTAACTTTTCATTTCTGAATTGATTTATCAGTTTTACAACATTTTCCACCACATTTGCTACCGGATGTGCTGTTTCCATTGCTGTAATTCCCTTTTGTAAATCAATTACAACAAGAGCCGTATTTTTATCTATCCTGGTTATCATTATAATATCTGTTTGTTTAATCAGTATCTTTTCCTGTTTCCAGTTTATTAATTATATCAGCTGTTGTTCCCACTTCTCCAATTCTGGGGAAAATATAAGTTGTGCTGTGTATGTGAGCCATTTCGTTTCTATCGGTAATAGCATCGGCAGCAAAACTGATGTTGTAGCCTCTTTCGTTTGCCGCCCGGGCTGTTCCCTCCACACCAATACTCGTTGAAATACCGGCCAATACCAACCCTGTTATATTTCGATTTTGAAGTTCTTCATGAAGCGTAGTTCCGTAAAATGCATTCAGACTCTCTTTGGTAATAAAAATATCTGATGGTTTTGCAGGAATTTCGGGGACAATTTTTGAATAACCGGTAACAAACATCAAACCACGGATTATAGCCAGCAAAAATCTGTTCGAAGGACATTTACGACTTGATTTCCGGGTTTTAAGCCACGGCGTATGACGTGTAATTTTCACGTTAACAACCACAACAGGGAGTTTGGCTTTATGAAACGCATCAGTCAGCGTAGTTGCATTTTGCAAAACGTCCTGTATCGGATGCACTGTTTTCCTTTTAACAATGCCTTTCTGAAAATCGATTAACACCAGAGCCGTGTTTAAATCCAAAGCTGTTATCATGCTGTTTTCAGATTAATACCTGCCAGTTTGTTTAATACCGGTATGGACTCAATTAATACTGTTCTCTCCGGCTCTGTGAGTAAATTTTCTATTTGCTCTTTCAACCATTCATCCTTTTCATATCTCATTTTTGCAACCAGTTCTTTACCCGTTGGAGTAAGCGAAATGTATACCTTTCGTTTATCCGTTTCGGAAGGAGTACGGCAAATGATTTGCTGTTCCTCCATTTTTTTCAAAATCTGCGACATGGATTGTGTTTTTATCCTCGTCAAACCGGCAAGTTCCGTTGGCAGTAACGATTCGTGTCTTATCAATTGCCGTATTGTTTCAAATTCTGTCATCGAAAATGAATCTACCTGAGACATTTGCTTTCGCAAACCCTTGTGCAGGGCAGATATTACGGACCTTAACGACGACGATAATTCTGTTGTATTCATATATGTTGTTTAACTTGTAAGTTTACCTTACAAAATTAGGTAGAAAATTCGACATATATAGTTTAAAAACAATTAAATGATGGTTATAATATGTTTAATCTGTGATAATCATGGTTTTATAAATAAGAATTAAATTATACAAATTGTCATATTCTTCAATATTTTGCCTCGAAAACATTAAATACTGATTAAAATTCATACTCGCCTATGCACAAAACCATTATACATTTGTTTATTGAATTATTAAAACCAAAAACAATAAAAATGATATCAAAAAGAAAATTAATCCTTTATATAGCTGCGAGTCTTGATGGTTATATAGCAAAACCAAATGATGACTTAAGTTTTCTGAAAATTGTAGAAAAAGAAGGCGAAGATTATGGCTACAATGATTTTATTTCAACAGTTGATACGGTTATAATGGGTCGCAAAACTTTTGAGTGGATTACTAATCAAGTTGAATATCCTCATGCCGATAAAAAATCGTACATTATTACAAGAGCCCAAAAACCAGACTCAGGGAATATTACTTATTATTCGGAAAATCTCAAAGAGTTGATTCTCAAATTGAAATCAGTTTCAGGAAAAAATATATTTTGTGATGGAGGTGCAGAAATAGTAAACGAATTATTGAAATACAATCTGATAGATGAGATTATTCTTTCTGTAATTCCCGTTTTACTTGGTGAAGGTATTAAACTTTTCAAAGAAGGTTTACACGAACAAAACCTTGAACTTCTTGGGGCGAAGAATTTTGATAACGGGCTGGTACAACTACACTACAAGTTTATAACCGACTAAATTACAAAACTTTAACAGTACATTTAAATGCAGGAAAATTATTTTTCCTGCATTTTTTTATTCCCTTTATTTAAGCTATCTGAAATTTTGTAAAACATTTATACAATTGTAATCATTACAAACAATTATACAACATGATTGTTATAAACATTACTTAAAATTAAAAAAACAATGGCACGAACAAGTACATATTTAAACTTCTCCCGAAATACGGAGGAAGCTTTCAATTTTTATAAATCTGTTTTTGGTGGTGAATTTAGTGGCGGCGGAGTTGCACGAATGGGCGATTTTCCTCCACCACCTGAAGCTCCTCAGTTGGCTGAAGAAGATAAAAATCTGATTATGCACATTGAATTACCTATTTTAGGCGGACATGTTCTTATGGGAACAGATGCTCCTGAATCGATGGGTTTTCATGTAAATATGGGGAATAATATTTATATCATGCTAGAACCTGACACAAAGTCTGAAACAAAAAAATTATTTGATGCTCTATCTGCAGGAGGACAAATTGAAATGGAACTTCAGGACATGTTTTGGGGAGCATATTACGGAACTTGTACCGATAAATTTGGTATCAGATGGATGTTTAACTGCACAGAAAAACAATAACCTTTTTTCAAAAAAAATGAAATCTAATAACTTAATAACTGCCAGAGCAGTTATTTTTAAATCAATTGATGAAATTTGGAAATGCTGGAATTCGCCTGAAGATATTGTAAACTGGTACACTGCAAGTATCGACTGGCATACACCAACCGCCATCAACAATCTTGAAGTGAAAGGAAGATTCGATTACAGAATGGAAGCCAAAGATGGAAGTTTTGGTTTTAACTATTCAGGAATCTACACCAATATTATCAAAAATAAAAAAATTGAATTTGTTCTTGATGATGGACGGGAAGTGAAAGTGGATTTTATAACGTGGGATAAAAACACTGAAATAGTAGAAACATTTGAACCTGAAAACATTAACCCGAAAGACATGCAAAGAGCAGGCTGGCAATCAATTCTAAACAGTTTCAAAGTATACATTGAAAGCAAATAATAAGGCCGGTTACCGACTCTGATTAACAGTTCATTTTTTAATAAATTATTATGGCAAATCCGATTACGCCCTGTCTTTGGTTTGAAAATAAAGCCGAAGAAGCAGCTGTTTTTTATACTTCGATATTCAAAAACTCTGAAATTCTAACTATTAACCGATATGGTAAAGAAGGTTTTGAATTTCATCAGCAGCCTGAAGGTACTGCAATGACTGTGGCTTTCAGAATAAATGGTCAGGATTTTACGGCGCTGAACGGAACACCCGAATTTAAATTTACCGAAGCGATTTCGTTTCAGGTTTTTTGTGATAATCAGGAAGAAATTGATCATTACTGGAACAGGCTAACCGAAGGAGGTGAGGAAGGACAGTGCGGCTGGTTGAAAGACAAATTTGGAATATCCTGGCAAATCATTCCTTCAGTTTTACCCGAACTATTAAGTAATCCTGAAAAAGCCGGAAAAGTCACAAATGCTTTTTTGCAAATGAAAAAATTTGAGTTAGACAAACTTTTGAATTGCTGATTATAACATGATTAGTTTGTTTATGACAAATCCTGTAAATTCAAAAGGTTGCTGTATGGCAGCCTTTTTTATTCACAACCTTTCACAAGTTAAAACACTAATTTAAATCTTATCCCTATCCAACAAGCATTGTAATTTGTACCTTTGCATGTTTTTTAAATGTAATTGAATGACCAATAAGAAAAATAAACAAATACCTGCCGACAAACCTGTCAGAGCAAATATATTCAGTGTACTGAAACCCTATAAATTGATGATTTTCTCATTGATATTGTTTGCATTGCTGAGTAATGGTGTTAACCTGATTATACCTAAACTGATCTCACACGGAATTGACGATTTTTCCAATGGAATTTTTTCGTACAAACGTTTAATCATAGAATTTTCAGGAGCTGCACTGATCATCTTTATCTTTACTTTTCTGCAGGGAATTCTGCAAACTTACGCGTCTGAAAGAGTAGCCCGCGATTTACGTTCAAAGCTCAGTGACAAAATCTCGCAGCAAAGTTACGTTTTTATCCAAAAAGCGAATCCGTCGAAATTGCTGACAAACCTTACATCCGACATCGATTCCGTAAAAATGTTCGTTTCAATGGCCATCGTTTCACTGGCTTCGTCAGCATTTATCATTATCGGAGCAAGTATATTGCTTTTTTCCATCGACTGGAAACTGGCACTATCGGTTCTTACCATAATTCCAATTATAAGCGGGGCATTTTATATTGTTTTTAAGAAAGTTCGTGTATTGTTTAAAAAGAGCCGCGAAGTGATTGACCGGCTGAACAAAGTTATCAACGAAAGTATTCTGGGAGCCGCACTGGTAAGGGTTTTAAACTCACAGACACTTGAATACAACAAGTTTTTGGATGCAAATACCCAGGCTAAAAATCTCGGAATTGCAATTCTTCGCTTGTTTGCAACCCTTATCCCGATTGTCGTTTTCGTGAGCAATATGGCATCGCTCATTATTCTGGCTCTCGGAGGACATTTTGTCATTCAAGGATCAATGTCGTTGGGAGATTTTGCCGCATTTAGTTCATACCTTGTATTGCTTATTTTCCCGATAATGGTAATAGGTTTTATCAGCAACTTTATTGCTCAGGCATCAGTTTCGTACGGACGTATCGAAGGTGTCCTGCATGCACCTGAAACACGTGATACGGGAACTACAGACTCTCTGCTGAACGGAAATATTGAAATGAAAAATATCTCGGTTGTCATTGCCAACAAACCTGTTTTGAAAAATATTTCTCTGAAAATTGAAGCAGGTAGCCGCACAGCCATTATCGGTCCCACGGCGGCCGGAAAAACACAGTTGCTTTATTTGCTTACCGGGCTCATTCAACCAAACGATGGGACGATACTTTTCGATGATATTGACCTGAAAGCATATAACAAAGAAACATTCCAACACCAAATCGGTTTTGTATTTCAGGACAGTGTGATTTTCAATATGAGCCTGCGCGAAAACATCGCTTTTAACGAAAAAGTCACACCTGAATTGATGAAAAAGGCCATTGAAACTGCCGAATTAAATGACTTTATCCAGACTTTACCTGAAGGCTTGGAGGCTATTGTAAGTGAACGAGGGAACAGTCTTTCGGGTGGACAGAAACAACGCATTATGCTGGCACGGGCGTTGGCTCTGAATCCTAAAATTCTGTTATTAGACGATTTTACGGCCCGTGTGGATGCACAAACCGAACAAAAAATTCTGGACAATGTACAGAAAAACTATCCGGATATAACGCTTATTTCCGTTACGCAAAAAATAGATTCTGTTCAACACTACGGGCAGATAATTCTTCTGGAAGAAGGAGAAATACTCGCGCGGGGAACACACGAAACGTTAATGAATTCCAGTCCGGAATATGTGCAGATATTTAACTCTCAGCGAAGCACAAATCATTTTGAAGAAAAAGCCGAATATCAGGTATAAACGCAGGAAAACATTATTGGAAAAATATATTTTTTTGACATGAATTACAATCTCAATATAAAAAACGGGCAGCCGGTTAATGTAAAAGTAAGCACTTCTACCACGCTGAAACGACTATTGACATTAATGGGCGAAGAACGCAGAAATCTCTTCGTTGCCATGATTTTTATTCTTATAAATTCAGGACTCAACCTTATCGCGCCCTATATACTGGGTCATACGGTAGATACTTATGTGGTAACTCATCACTACGATGGAGTCATAAAATATTCCATCATTTTGTTCGGCATTTTTTGTCTGGCACTTGTAAGCGGTTACACTCAGGCGCAGTTAATGGGACGTGTGGGACAGCGCATGTTATTCAACCTGCGAAATATGGTTTTCAACAAATTACAGGATTTGCCCATCGATTTTTTCAATCAAAACAAAGCCGGCGATCTTATCTCGCGTGTAAACAACGACACCGACAAAATCAATCAGTTTTTCTCGCAATCGCTGGTGCAGTTTATGAGCAGTATTTTCACCATGATCGGAGCCGGAGTTTTTCTGTTGTCTATCAATGTAAAACTGGCTTTGGCAGCCCTCGCTCCTGCCCTTATTTTGTGGATATTCACACGCAGTGTTTCTCCGTGGGTAAAAAGCACTAACACCGCCAACATGAAAAGTACAGGTGGACTCAGCGCTGAAATTCAGGAAAGTCTGAATAATTTTAAAGTCATAGTTGCCTTCAACCGCCGCGATTATTTCAGGAAAAGATTTGATGAAGCCAATAACGAAAACTACCGGAGCGCCATTAAAGCAGGAATTGCAAATACCATTTTTACACCCGTTTACGGCCTTTCATCCAATATCGGGCAATTGATCGTGCTGGCTTTCGGAATTTATCTTATCGCTGTCGGACAATTTTCAGTCGGTTTATTAATCAGTTTTTTGGCGTATATCTCTCAGTTTTACAATCCGTTACGACAAATTGCCGCTTTGTGGGCAAACTTTCAGGTGGCGCTGGCCGGTTGGGACCGCATTTCGCAGATACTCGTGATGGAAAATAATCTCCCGGTGATTAAATCAACCGAAAAAGAAACTGACGCGGGATTGCTCTCGTTCAGAAACGTTTCTTTTTCCTACACCCCCGGCACAGAAATTCTTTCAAATATCAGTTTCGATCTTCAGCGTGGAAAAACCTATGCGTTTGTTGGCCCTACAGGTGGCGGAAAAACAACTACCGCCTCACTCATGGCTCGTTTGTACGACCCCGATTCAGGGAAAATTCTGCTCAACGGTGTCGATATCCGTTCGCTGACAGCCGGTGAACGTACAGCGAAAATAGGATTTATTCTACAGGAACCATTTTTGTTTACAGGCACTATCCGTGATAATATTTTGTATGGAAATGCCTGTTTCAACGAACTGACAGACGATGAACTAATGAAAGAACTGAAGGAAATAAACCTCGATGGCTTGCTCGAACGGTTTGACGGAGGATTGATGGCCGAACTGGATGCTTCGGGCGATGGAATCAGCCTTGGCCAGAAACAGATTATCGCGTTTATACGTGCTGTAATTCGTCGTCCTGACTTATTAATTCTTGACGAAGCAACAGCCAATATTGATACTGTGACCGAGCAACTCCTTGACGATATATTAAAAAAATTGCCTAAAAGCACAACGCGTATTATTATTGCCCATCGTCTGAATACCATCGAAAATGCGGATGAAATTTTCTTCATCAATTCCGGATCGGTAACCAAGGCCGGCTCGCTGGACGATGCTGTCAATTTACTTTTGCACGATAAAAGAGAAAGCTGAAATATCAACAAATTAAATTTAGCCCTAATGAAAAATATCCTGACCATCGCCTCTGTTTTCGGAATGTTATCAGTAATGTTTGGTGCGTTCGGAGCTCATATTCTGAAAGGAATTCTAAATCCTGAAATGCTTGAAGTTTACAAAACAGGTGTTCAGTATCAGTTTTATCACACTTTTGCTCTTCTAACTGTAGGGATATTAATGCATTTTGGCAATTCAAAAGCACTGAAATGGTCAGCAAATCTGTTCATTGCGGGAACAGTACTCTTTTCAGGTTCACTCTATCTGTTATCACTCACAGGTATAAAAATAATCGGGATTATTACCCCGATTGGAGGTTTGGTATGGATTATTGCTTGGATTCTACTGGCGGTGCATTGCATTAAATATCTTGTTCAAGCAGAAAATTTAAAAAACTGACCAAATAACTTATCCAAAAGTTCTGTATTACTGCTCATCGTCAGAATAAAACTGGAAATGCAAATAAAATTCTTTCAGTAATTCCTGATTGTAAGCTAAAGATAGCTACGCCAAACAATGTTCTGAATTCACATTTCACAAAAAAACAGTAAGCCAAAATTTATATAATTTTCTCATTTATATCAAAAACTTAAGACTAAAAGTCAATTATTACAACCCTGATAAATTAGAAATACCGATTTTTGCAAGCGTTACATTCTGATGGATACCATCTGAAACATTCAAAAGTAAACACAGAATGAACTAACCTTATTTTGAATTTAATTTTCATTCAATCTGTTTTCTTCAAACATTTTGTTTCGAAACTTTCATTATAAAATCTAATTTACTAATTAATCACTATTTACAATGAGAAAGTTTTACTTATCCGGAATTGTAACAGCTTTATTGACTTGCCTGTCAATAACTAGTTCAGCTAAAATTCCCCAGCGGATCAATGCCGCTATCACCCCCGTGTCAACCGATACATTATTTTATGTTGACTTTAAAAATTTACCCGCAGCCTTTACCACCGGTGATATTTTTACCGCATCAACCGGAAATATCGGTAAAGAACAAACGATTAACGGAATTACTTTTGGTGCCGGACCAAACGGTCAACGCATCAACATGAATACATCCCAAAGTGCCAACCAGTACGGTAGTGGAGCAACTCAATACGTATCCGCAACTGCAGACGATGATGGTTCAACAGCGGGGGCATTCAGTTTCCTCAGAACAGGAACAGGTTCTGCATCGGGCGGATACATCATACTTCCTGACGTACAGGGTCCTTCAGACATAACTATTTGGAGTTGTGGAGCCAATACAGGAAATACCCAGAGATATGAACTTCTGGCAAGTCAGGATAATGGCTCCAACTGGACTTCGCTTGGTACTTTTTCGATGACAACCCTGAAATTAATTTACAAAAATGTATTCAAATATGAAGGAAATGGAACTGTCAGGATTAAACTTTTGTGTACAACCGGAAGCAGTACAAATTGTAATTTATACATTTACAATGTATTAATGACTAAGAGACCTTCGCTTGTATTAAGCAGTGCCATTGGGACTAACGATCAGACTGTTACAACTGCTTTGAACGAATCTATCAATGACATTGTGTACACATGGGGAAGTATTGCAACTTCAACTAATATTACCTGGACAGGAACTGTAGATGCAAATACTCCTCCTGCAGGAATTTCTGTTATAACCGATACCAATGCTAAAACTGTAACAATTTCAGGAACTCCGACCGAAACCGGAACTTACGGTTACAGCATTACGGCTACCGATGGAACCATTTCAACCAGCGCTCAGACAGGAAATATCAAAGTAGTGGATACTCCAATACCGTTAATCCAGCTTACTTCGGCGGCCGGTACAAATATCCAGAGTATTGTTGCCGGAAATATAATGGATTCAATTCAATACACATGGGGTGGTTCTGCTACTACGGCCAACATATCGTGGACCGGCACAAGCAGTTCTGAAACTGCTCCCGATGGAATTGTAGTTACAAAAGACCCAACAAATGAGATTGTTATTTTGTCAGGAACACCTGTTACTCCGGGTGTTTACACATGGAAAATATCTTCTACGGAAGGAACTCTTGTCAGCGAAGAACTCACAGGACAAATTACTGTCATTCCACCACCAACAATTGAATTAACATCTGAGTCAACTACACTGGAACAAACAGTTGCTTTTTGTCAATCTATCATAGCAACCGTTTATACTTATGGAGGCTCGGCCACAACAACAAATCTAGTTTGGAGTGGAACTCCGGGTTCAACAACACCTCCTCCTGGCATCACTGTAACCACAAACACTACAGAAAAAACGATAACAATTGCCGGAATGCCTTATTTGACGGGCAATTACAGCTATACTATAACATCCACAGATGGAAATATAACTTCACAATCAATCACAGGCAAAATAATATCGTCTGCTACTACTGATGCATTAGTTTCTTTCCCCGGCGCAGTTGGTTACGGATCACATGCAACAGGTGGACGTAAAGGAACTGTATATCATGTAACGAATCTTAACGACAGCGGAACAGGATCGTTCCGTGATGCGGTAAGTTCCTCCAACCGTATTATCGTATTTGATGTAAGTGGTTATATTAATTTAACTTCTGCGGTTTCCTGTAAAAGTAATCTTACCATTGCCGGACAAACAGCTCCTGGCGAAGGTATCGGATTCCGCGGTGGCGAAATTTCGTTTGCAAATCAGCAAAATATAATCTGTCGGGACATTCGTATCGTTCCGGGAAGTGAAACAGAAAGTACCACTGATGATGCACTCAGCCTGTATCTGGCCCGCAATGTAATCATGGATCATTGTACATTTGAATTTGCTCCATGGAATAATATCGATGGTGTAAGTGATAACTATCAGGTTTATCCTGTTACCGGCATCACTCTTCAGAATTGTATCGATGCGAACCCTACAGGTCAGCAATTCGGCGCACATTGCGAATCTGTTCTAAGTCAGTGGACATTTTACCGGAATTTATTTGCCAACTCGCACAACCGTAACCCATTGGCCAAAATCAACGAACAGTTTATAAACAACGTCCATTACAATAACGAAGCTGGCTACACAACTCATACCAGCACCACATTCAAGCACGATCTTATTAATAATTATTTCATTGGCGGACCTGCATCTTCAAGCAGTACTTCATTCCCCTGGTTTCAGGTAGATGGAAATCAAAGTTTCTATATTCAGGGTAATCTTTATGATGGCAATAAGGATGGCTTACTGAATGGAACCGCTACCGACATTTACTGGTATAGTGGTACCGGCACATTCCTGACAGCTCCGTGGTCACCTTTGACTACTTCACTTCCTACGGTTGATGCATCATCTGCATATCGTATTGTAGTTTCAACAGCAGGAACTCAACCATTGAGCCAACTGGATTCTTTGGTAATAAATCAGGTGAAAACACTGGGCTCCGGAACAACAGGATATTCTGCGGGAACTGTAGGTCCATCCGGTGGATTATATACCGATCAGACTCAAACCGGACTTTCAAACAATGGTTACGGAGTAATCAGATCAGGAGTAAAAGCAACTGATACCGACAATGACGGTATGCCTGATTTCTGGGAAGCAGCAACAGGTTCCAATGTAAATTCGGACGATGCCATGCAAATTGGAACCGATGGATATACTTTGATAGAAAATTACCTTAATTGGCTGGCTGATTTACATGCCACAACTGGTTTGAATGGAAGCATAGATATTGATCTGAATTCAGTTTCAGGAGGCTTCAGCGCTGTTTCACCTGTATTTACTACTGCAAATGATGTGAATGGAACCAGCCAGTTACTGGAAGATGGTCATACAGTACGTTTCACTCCGGCACAGGGATTCTCTGGAATTGCCAGCTTCGGATTCACTGTAACAGGCTCAGATAATACAAGTTATACGAACAAAATATCTATCCTTGTTGGAACGACTGAAATATCAGGAATCAAAGAATTAAAAAATGATATCAGTTTTTATCCAAATCCGACCAAAGATAAAATCATTTTACAAAATGTGAATGCACAATCATTCGTAATTTACAATGCAACCGGAAAAACTGTTATGAACGGAGATTTTAATCAGTCAGGTATCAACAAACAAATTAATGTTTCGAACCTGAATGCAGGAATGTACATTTTGCAATTATCAGATAAATCCAAATCGTCTGTTCAGTTTATAAAAAAATAATCAATACTGAATTCTTTATAAAATGAAGGCTGTCTCAAGATTAAAATTGAGACAGCCTCTTTTTATTAGTCAAAATTATCTGTATTCTTAGTTCTGTCGGGCAACTTCTCCGTGGTGCGCTAAATCCAGACCTACTGTCAATTCCATTTCGGTAACACGAACAGGTATAAATTTATTAATAACCCTGAACAACAGCAATGTAAAAATAAACGCGTAGCTGATAGCGAATATTATGGCAACCAATTCTTTCACCAATAACATCCCGTTTCCTCCGAAAAACAAACCATTTGGAATAGATGAATTAATGGAACTATTGGCAAACAAGCCCAAACATATTGTTCCGATAACTCCACCCATACCGTGAACTCCCCATACATCAAGGGCATCATCCCAGTCTTTGCGTTCTTTGAACTTAACTGCCATAAAGCACCCAATGGCTGCTATTATTCCGATTACCGCCGCCGAATAAATATCAACATAGCCTGCCGCCGGTGTAATGGTAGCCAATCCCGCTACGGCACCTGTCATTAATCCGATAAAGGTTGGTTTCTTTTTACCGGTATTCCATTCAATAAGAAGCCACGTTACCGCGGCGAATGATGCTGCCGTATCAGTATTCAGAAAAGCAGAAATGGTTATGGAATTTACGGCGAGTTCGCTTCCCGCGTTAAACCCGTACCAGCCAAACCACAACAAAGCGGTACCAATAGCCACAAGCGGAATGTTGTTCGGTTCGTTTTTCTCGGTGCGTCGTCCCACAAAATAAACTGATGCCAGAGCAGCAAAACCGGCTGTGGCATGTACCGTTATTCCACCGGCAAAATCAAATACACCCCATTCGGCAAGTAATCCACCGACCCAAACCATGTGAACGAACGGGTAATAAACAAAAATCTGCCATAATACCAGGAATACAATGTAAGATTTGAATGACACACGATTAATAAAAGCTCCTGTGATAAGTGCCGGAGTAATAATGGCAAACATCATTTGGTAAGCAATAAAAATGTACTCGGGGAATCGTTTGTCAGGTGAAAAAAGTGTGGAAGGAGTAATGCCGTGATAAAACGCTTTATCAAAATTACCTATGATTCCGAGAAAATCGGTGCCATCGTGCATATTCCCGCTGAAGCAAACCGAATAACCAAATGCAAACCATAGAATAGTTCCGATTCCCATGGAAACGAAACTCTGCATCATGATACTTAAAATGTTCTTTTTACAGCCTAAACCTCCATAAAAAAAGGCTAATCCGGGCGTCATAAGCATGACGAGGCTGGTGGCCAGGATCATAAACGTGGTCAATCCTACATCTAACATAATGAAAATCTGTGTTTTTTAGTTTGTGCAAAATTACGTAAAATTGTTTATATTTCGACATAATCCAAATATTTTTAAGTTTTTTGTTTACGAAATCACTTTTTTGAAGGAATATAAGTAACATTTTGATAGTGTATAATTTCAACTTGTTAGTCGAAGTAAATATTTTATTACCTTCCTTTACCTGCATAAAAAAACAAAAGGAACCACAGCTTCCGCCACAGTTCCTCTTGTTATAATCAAAATTGTGATTTTATTTTTTTCAAATAAAGCTGTTTGTCTTGATTGTCCGGATTTTAATCTTGAAATATTCAATCAAACAGCTGAATTACAGCCAAATACAAAACAATGAATGACAAAACCATTAAAGCTATAAAACTATTTTATCACTTCATTAACCAGCTCTTTACCGTCAATAAAATCCTGAATATTTTGCAATGTGGTTTTTGCTATGTTTTCCAGCGCTTCTTTTGTGAAAAAAGCCTGATGAGAAGTAACAATCACATTATTAAACGATAACAACCGTGCCAGAATATCATCATCCATAACTATATTGGAATGATCTTCGAAAAAATAATCACTCTCTTCTTCGTAAACATCCAGACCGGCCGAACCAATTTTCTTTGATTTAAGTCCTTCTATAAGCGAATGAGTATGAATAAGTTTACCTCTTCCGGTATTAATAATCATCACTCCTTCTTTCATTTTTGATATGGAATCTTCATTTATGATATATTCCGTTTCCTTTGTCAGCGGACAATGAAGTGAAATAATATCTGATTGCGAATACAGTTCGTCAAGCGAAGTGTACCTGATATCGTACTGTTTTGCAAATTCTAAATCGGGATACAAATCATACGCCAACACATTCATACCAATACTTCTTAAAATCTGAATAAGGATTTTTGCAATTTTCCCTGTTCCTATTATTCCGGCTGTTTTACCATACATATCAAAACCCATTAAGCCATTCAGCGCAAAATTACCATCACGGGTACGTGAATAGGCTTTGTGTGTTTTTCGGTTTAATGTAAGCATTAGCGCCAGTGTATGTTCAGCCACCGCGTGGGGTGAATAAGCCGGTACACGCACCACTTTTATTCTGTTTTTAGTGGCTTTTAAATCAACATTATTATAACCCGCACATCGTAAAGCAATAAGTTTTACACCGTTTGAGACCAACTCGTTTACCACTTCTGCATCAGCTATGGCATTTACAAAAATACATACCACGTCAGCCCCTTTTGATAAAAGCACGTTATCATGATTCAGGTGCCCTTTGTAAAACCGGATATCGAATCCGTATTGCTCATTTACCTTTCTGAAAGTTGCTTCATCATAAGGTTTAGTATCGAAAAATGCAATTTTAGTTTTCATTGTTTCTGTCTTCTTTAATAATTTTTGAAAATTAAACACAACATATTACTCTATTGTTCTTTTTGATAATTTTTGAAGAATCCACCATAACAGTATTTGTAACGCAAATAATTATTGAAGAAATTTAAAACATGCCTTTGTCAATCAAAGAATTATTTGTAACTTTGCCCCGCTTTAATAAAAACGAAGTATTAATTACTAAAAAGCTAACAAACAGTATGTTAAATCATTATGAAACCGTTTTCATTTTAACTCCCGTTTTGTCTGA
>MTLE01000287.1_pt1 | contig 31826 bp, 27 predicted proteins | sample 1982461 | NCBI WGS metagenome assembly MTLE01 (sample SAMN05712605, study PRJNA340218) | biofilm metagenome | isolation source: sample SPL anode biofilm adapted to -200 mV | place: USA | collected 2012-02-03
CCTACGTGAACGACTTCATTGAGAACGGCCGGGTAAAGAAGGTCTATCTCCAGGCCGATGCAAAATACCGGATGGTTCCCGAAGATATAAGCAAATGGTATGTGCGTAATGACAAGGGGGAGATGGTGCCGTTCTCGGCCTTCGCCACCGCCCACTGGCAGTATGGTTCGCCCCGCCTGGAGCGCTACAACGGCATCCCGTCCGTGGAAATCATGGGACAGGCGGCCCAGGGAATAAGTACCGGCGAAGCCATGGCCGAGATGGAGCAAATGGCGTCCAAGCTCCCCACCGGTATCGGCTTTGAGTGGACCGGCCTCTCCTACGAGGAGAAGCAGGCAGGGAAACAGGCTCCGGCCCTCTACGCCATTTCATTACTGGTGGTGTTCCTTGCGGTGGCCGCCCTTTATGAGAGCTGGTCGATTCCCTTCGTCAACCTGCTCATGCTGCCGCTGGGGCTGGTGGGGGCGGTTACGGCGGTGACGTTGCGGGTGCTGCCCAACGACGTCTATCTCCAGATCGGCCTTCTGACCACCGTAGGGCTTTCCACCAAGAACGCCATCCTGATCATCCAGTTCATCAAGGAACAGATGCATCAGGGGCATGAACTGGTGGAGGCGACCCTTTCTGCGGTAAAAATCAGGCTGAGGCCGGTTATCATGACCTCTCTGGCGTTCTTCTTCGGCACCCTGCCGCTGGCACTCACCACGGGAGCCGGGGCCGCGGCCCAGAACGCAATCGGAACGGCCGTGACCGGCGGACTCCTTTCGGCCACCTTCATCGACCTGATCTTCATTCCGTTCTTCTTTGTGATGGTGTCGAAACTGTTTGCCAAAAAGCAGACCGCACAGCCGGCCGCTGACCCTGCTTCGGAGGTGAACTGAGATGAGAATCTCCCGTGTTTCAACTTTATTTATCGCTGTTGCCGCTTTGGCCGGATGTACCATGGCTCCCAAATACACACGCCCCGCTGCCCCGGTTCCGGCCGTCTGGCCCGAAGGCGAGGCGTACAAGCAGACGGCGGCCACTGATGCCAAGCCCCTTGCCGAAATTCCATGGCAGGATTTCTTCGTGGATGAAAAACTGCGGAAGCTGATTGCCCTTGCCCTGGATAACAACCGGGATTTGCGGGTGGCGGCTCTCAACATCGAGCGCTCCCGTGCCCAGTACCGGATCCGGCGCTCGGACCTCTTCCCGAAGGTTGACGCCACCGCCGACGGCAGCGTCCAGAGGATTTCCGATGATCTCTCCACCACCGGCCGGGGTGATACCGTTGACCAGTACAGCGTCGGCCTCGGGGTCAGTTCCTACGAGATGGACCTCTTTGGCCGGGTGCGGAGCCTCAAGGATCAGGCCCTGGAGCAGTACCTGGCAACGGAGCAGGCCCGTCGCAGCGTTCAGATCAGCCTGGTTGCCGAAGTTGCCGCCAACTACCTGACCCTGGCCGCCGACCGCGAACGGCTCAAACTTGCCCAGGAGACCCTGGCGAGCCAGCAGTCCTCCTATAATCTCACCAAGAATCGCTTCGATGCCGGCGTCTCCTCCGCTCTCGACCTGCATCAGGCCCGCACCAGCGTTGAATCGGCGCGGGTGGACATCGCCCGCTACACCACCCTCGTGGCCCAGGACGAAAACGCCCTGAACCTGGTCGTGGGGGTGCCGGTGCCTGCTGATCTCAGGCCTCCGGCCCTAACCGATACGCTTACCGTCATGAAGGACTTCACCACGGGGCTTCAGTCCGAAGTGCTCCTCCAGCGCCCCGACATCCTGCAGGCGGAGAATCTCCTCAAGGGGGCCAACGCCAACATCGGGGCTGCCAGGGCCAACTTCTTCCCCCGCATTACCTTGATTTCCAGCGTCGGTTTCGGCAGTAACGAGTTGTCGGGGCTTTTCACGGGGGATTCGTTCACCTGGAGTTTCGCTCCGCGCATTACTCTGCCGATCTTTACCGCAGGAGAGAACCAGGCCACCCTGGACGTTGCACAGACCGATCGCGACATTGCCGTAGCCCAGTACGAAAAGGCGATCCAGACCGCCTTCCGGGAGGTGGCCGACGCCCTGGCCCAGCGGGGGACCATCGACGACCAGCTGTCTGCCCAGCAGGCGTTCACCGATGCCACCGCCGAGACCCATAACCTTTCTCAATTGCGCTATGAAAGGGGCGTTGACAACTATCTGCAGGTTCTGGACGCGCAGCGAGCCCTCTACGGGGCCCAGCAGAACCTGATCGGCGTCCGTCTTGTCCGTCTCCTCAACCAGGCGACTCTCTACAAGGTGCTGGGGGGGGGAAGCAAATGAGCTGGAAACCGGCAGCTGCGGAATACCTGCGGAGCAGAGCGGGGTGCCGCCTGTCAAGGATTCAGGTATAAATAAGGAGGAGGAAGCGGCCCATGGAATCAGACAAGCTTCGGTTCAAAGATTCGGCGGTGGCACGTGCGTACATCAGCAATTTGGCATATGAATTTGATGAACCTGAGCATATGGTCGAGTTCCTCCATGCCTGCGACATCGCTCAGGCCGCATTGGCCCACTGGCTGTTCCATGAATGCTGGTATTATCGTTTGCAGCGCGCCCAAAAAATGAAGGAAGCGAACCCTGAAATGAACCTTCCTGCCGAGATAGAGGATGTCTGGAATAAGTACAGCCAAGCTTCGGAAGAGTTTCAGCTGGCAAAGGAAAGACTCCAGAAAATTATCAGCAAACTGGATCTTTATCATGTTTGACATTCCGCCGGCGGTGCCCATGGGGAATTGTCATGGGGAGAGGGACTCTGCCAATGCGGAGTCTCTCTCCGCCGTTTTAATACCTGAGGGAATTGTTGAGACAGCCCGGAGGAGTGTGCTAAACTTTTCTGGACTAATTCCCGAGGAGGACATTGCCGATGATCTGTTTCCTGCGGTCGATGCGTACAGCGTTTCTGGCGGCAGTTACACTCCTCGCGGTCCCCGCCGTCCTTTCAGCCTTTCCCCAGATGTCCCTTTCCATCAGTTCCGGGAACATAACCGGTTCAAACTATGTTGCATCCAGCGCCATAGCAAAGATTTTCAATCGCCGGAGCACTGATTACGGCATGCGGCTTTCGAGCGTGCCGTCCCAAGGGTCCGTGGCCAATGTGGAGAGCGTGTCCGGGGGGGAAGCCGCCTTCGGGATAGCCCAGACAGAATTGCTGCAGCAGGCGGCTGCAGGGCGCGGCCCATGGGAGGGAAAAGCCCTGGGCAACCTGCGTGCCGTCCTGAATCTTCCCGTGGAGGCCGTGACGATTGTCGCGGCGGCAGACGCCGGAATCAGCAGGGTCAGCGACCTGAAAGGGAAGCGGGTCAACATCGGAGCCGCCGGTTCCATCGACAACACCTATGCTGCAAACCTTCTCATATTATCGGGTTTGAACCCTGCGGACGTTTCCCTTTCGGAACATCCCGCCGCCCTCGCCTCGGAACTGCTCCAGAAAAGTGAGATCGACGCCTACATCTACACGGTGAGCCACCCGAACCTCTCGGTGCTGGAGGCAAGCGCCGGACCGCGCAAAGTGTTGCTCGTTCCCATCGAAAAGCCTCTTATAGAACTGGTGACGGCGGCTAATCCCCTGCTGCTGCCGGCGGTGGTTCCCACCGACTTCTATCCGGGTCTGGAGCGCCGGGAAGTAGTGCCGTCCATAGGTGTGCGCTCGGTTTTGTTCACCCGTGCCGACATGGCGGAAGAAACAGTTTTCCGTCTCGTGCGGGAGATTATGACCGATTTTGATCTTTTCCGGCGCCAGCATCCGGCCCTGCAAAGCCTTACTCCCCGTGAGGCTGCCGAGGCAACGGTCATCCCCACCCATCCTGGCGCCGCCCGCTATTTTCGCCAGGCGGGCCTTGTGCCTTGACGGCCTGCCCCGGTTGTGGCGCGCCAAACCGTAACTCCCGGAGGAAACGATGAAGCGGCTCTTCGCTCTGATTTTCCTGTTGGGTTGCCTCTGTCCGGCCCATGGCGCCGGGGCGGAGCCACAGCCCTATTTCTATCCGTTCGTAAACCCCTATGAGGCAACCGTCATGGAGTTGCCCAAAGCTTTTGAAGCCAAGCTGCCGGAGGAAATTCCCACTAGGGATTTTACCCTGCGGGTATTCCCGAAACGTGAGATACCCGGGGTTTTCTGGTACGAAAACGGACTGGTTTGCAGCATCGCCTGTCAGGATCACAGGGCACCGCTCATCTTCGTCATTGCCGGTACCGGCGCGAACCACGACACGCCACGCATGAAGAAGCTCCAGAAGGTCTTTTACCAGGGGGGATTCCATGTCATTTCCCTGACCTCGCCGACCCATATGGACTTTGTGGTCAACGCGTCTGCCGGACTTCCCGGTGATTCCCTTGACGATGCCGATGATCTCTACCGGGTCATGAAGCTGGCCTACGAGAAGGTGCGGGACAAGATCGACGTGTCGGGCTTCGCCCTCACCGGCTACAGCCTGGGCGCTTTCAATGCGGCATTCGTCGCCAGGCTCGACGAGGGGGAAAAGCGCTTCAATTTCAGTAAGGTGCTCCTCATCAACCCGCCGGTCAGCCTCTATGATTCCGTTTCAGCCCTGGATCAGTTGCTGGTGGAGAACGTTCCCGGCGGCATGGAGAAGTTCGATCCGTGGTTCCGCAGCGTCTTTGCCGAATTCGCGTCCGTCTCCAAAGGGATGGAACCGGGGGGGCTCAGCGGAGAGTTCCTGTACAATACCTACAAGCGGCTCCCTCCCAGCGAGGAGAATCTTGCCGCTCTCATCGGGCTTACCTTCCGCATGAGCGCCGCCAACATGATTTTTACGGCTGACGTCATGAACGGCGGCGGCTACATCATCCCGCAGAATGCGAAACTGACTGCCACAACCTCCCTTACCCGCTACGCCATAGTATCTTTCAATACGAGGTTCATCGACTATTTCAACGAATGGTTTTTCCCCCGCATTCAGGCGAAGGAGCCGGGCCTGACCCGCCAAGCCCTCCTGGAGCGCATGAGCCTGCGCAGCATTGAGCCATACCTGAAAAGCGCGGGCAAGATAGGCCTCGTTCACAATGAGGACGATATCATCCTGGCGCCCGGCGATATCGGCTACCTGCAGGAAGTGTTCGGCGACAGGGCGCGGATATTTCCCACCGGCGGGCACATGGGAAACATGTTCCATCCCGACGTGGTCACTGCCATGATCGGTTTCCTGACCGGAAAGGAGGACGGACATGGGAATAATCCATGAACGGTACCCGTTCGCGATGATTATCCTGCCGGCCCTGCTTTTGCTGTGCGGATGCAGCACCCTCCCCGAAGTTGCACCCGGCACCCCCCCTCCCATGCGCACATTTGAAGCGACAGTAAGGGGGGACAAGCCCCAGATGCTCGACGTGAGCGACTCCATGGAGGGGTTCAACCGCGGGACCTATCGCTTCAACTACTATTTCGACGAGTACTTCATGCGCCCGGTCGTCCGGACGTACGAATTCATCATGCCGGACTATGCCGAGGACCGGGTGTCCAGGGCCGTCGACAACATCGGCGATGTCGGCAACTTCACCAATAACCTGCTGCAGCTCAAATTCAAAGCTGCCGGCATCACCCTCGGCCGCGTTCTGGTCAACTCAACGGCCGGTGTCGCCGGACTATGGGACCCCGCAAGCAAGTGGGGGCTCGAACGCCATCCCGAGGATTTCGGCCAGACCCTCGGCCATTACGGGGCGGGCAACGGCTCGTACATCGTACTTCCGATTCTGGGGCCGTCCAACGTCCGGGATACTGCCGGACTCGTTGCCGGCACGGCAGCCTTTAACCTGGTCGGCCCCGCCGCCTGGGTCAACGACTCCACCATAACCACGGCCTACACCGCAACGTCCTCCGTGGACAAGCGGCACAGGATACCCTTCCGCTATCGCCAGACCGGCTCTCCGTTCGAGTACGATCTGCTGCGGATGCTTTACACCATGCAACGGGAGTTGGAGATAGAAAACTGAGGAAGAGAGGGGACGCCGTAGCCGATGCCGGATGGCAGCGTTCTCCGCAACTCCGCCGCGTATTACCGACCGGATGAAGCACGGCGTCAGGGTGGATTCGATTATGCCGGACCACACAGGATCGACCAGGGGACGGAACCCTCTCGTTCGTTCGGCGGACGGGACGCTCCGCCTGCGGCTGGAAGGCGACTGGCTGGCGGGAAGCCTGCCTCTGCCGCCCGGGGCAGTGGAGGATGAACTTGCTGCCGCACCCGCGTTCCGGCTCCTGTTCGAGACCGGGGAGCTGGGACGCTGGGACAGCGGCCTCATTACCTTCCTGATCAGGGTGAAGGCGCACTGCGACGGGCAGGGGGTGGCCTTCGACGGCGGGAATCTCCCCGAGGGAGCCCGGCGGCTTCTTGCCCTAGCCACGGCAGTTCCCGAGCGGACCCCGGCCCATGGGGGCAGCCGGCCGCCGTTTCTGGAGCGGATCGCCGACCGCGCCATCGGCACGTGGAAGGGCATGGTAGAGATGAGTGCGTTTCTCGGCGAGGTCACGGTCGCCTGTGGCCGTCTCCTGACCGGCCGGGCCAGTTTCCGTCGTTCGGAGCTTCTGGCGATCATGCAGGAGTGTGGAGTCCAGGCCCTTCCCCTCGTATCCCTTATCAGTTTCCTGGTGGGGCTGATCCTGGCCTTCGTGGGGGCGGTGCAACTCTTCATGTTCGGTGCCCAGATTTACGTGGCGAGCCTGGTGGGGATCGGGATTGTCCGGATCATGGGGGCTATCATGACCGGCATCATCATGGCGGGGCGCACCGGCGCCGCCTTTGCCGCCCGACTCGGGACCATGCAGGTGAACGAGGAGATCGACGCCCTGGCCACCCTCGGCATCTCGCCGGTGGAGTTTCTCGTTCTTCCAAGGGTTGCGGCGCTGGTTCTCATGATGCCGCTGCTGTGTCTCTACGCCGACCTCATGGGAATCCTGGGAGGGCTCGTCGTCGGCGTCCTCATGCTCGATCTGAATGTGACGGAATACATCACCATGACGAAAAAGGCGGTGCGGCTCAAGGACTTCTGGGTCGGCCTCTTCCATGGCGGCGTATTCGGGGTGCTGGTGGCCCTGGCGGGGTGCCTGCGAGGGATCCAGTGCGGGCGGAGTGCCTCGTCCGTGGGGGATGCCGCCACCTCGGCGGTGGTCACCGGCATCGTCAGCATCGTCGTGGCCACGGCGGTCATCACGGTCATCTGCAACGTCCTGGGGATATGAGCCATGGCAACCTCTGCCGAACCTTCACATCCGGCCATCGGGGTCGACAACCTGACCATGGCTTACGGTGACCGGGTTATCCAGCGGGATCTGACCTTCACTGTGAACCGGGGTGACATCTTCATCATCATGGGGGGGAGCGGCTGCGGCAAGAGTACGCTGCTGCGGCACCTGATTGGGCTCCAGCAGCCGACAATGGGTAGGATTACCTATGACGGGACCGATTTCTGGGATCTGCCGCCCGATGAGCGGCAGCGGGCCATGCGCCGCTTCGGGATCCTCTACCAGAGCGGCGCCCTCTGGAGCTCCATGACCCTGGCGGAGAACGTGGCCCTCCCCCTGGAGGAGTACACGGCTCTCTCACGGGCGGAGATCGCGGACCTGGTCTCCTTCAAGCTTGCCCTGGTGGGATTGGCCGGTTTCGAAGAGTACTACCCCAGCGAGATCAGCGGCGGTATGAAAAAGCGGGCCGGGCTGGCCCGGGCCATGGCTCTCGACCCCGATATCCTCTTTTTCGACGAGCCGTCGGCCGGGCTCGACCCCATCAGCTCCCGGCTGCTGGATGACCTGATCATGGAGCTTCGGGACAGCCTAGGCGCAACGGTTGTGGTCGTCACCCACGAGTTGCCGAGCATCTTCGCCATTGGCACCAATTCGGTCTTTCTCGACGCCGGGGCAAAGACCATGATTGCGGCCGGCGACCCCAAGCGGCTCCTGGCGGAGTCCGGCGACCCCCTGGTCCGGAATTTCCTGACCAGGGGCGGGGCGGAGATCGCTGGGTCAGGATTGAAGGGAGGTTCGGCTCCATGAGTATCAAGGCCAACAAGGCGCTCATCGGCGCGTTCGTCCTGGGGGCTGTCTGCCTGGTGGTGGCTGGGGTGGCGGTCTTCGGTTCGGGCAAGCTTTTTCCCTCCACGAAGAAATTCGTCATGTACTTCGACGGCTCCGTCAAGGGACTCTCAGTGGGTGCCTCCGTGGTATTTCGGGGGGTAAAGGTCGGCTCCGTGGTCGACATCGGCCTCCAGGGAAACCTGCATGACATGACGTTTAAGGTGCCGGTTGTGGCGGAAATCGAACTGGACAGGTTCAACATGACGGACGGGGCGGCCGATTCCACCAATTACTACAAGCCCCTCATCGACCGGGGGCTGAGGGCTCAGTTGCAGGCCCAGAGTCTTCTTACGGGGCAGCTTATGGTGGATTTCGATTTTTACCCCGACAAGCCGGCCCGTTTCGTTTCAGATGCCACCGGTTACCCTCAGATTCCCACTATCCCGTCCACCGCCGAGGAGCTTACCCGAAGGATCGAAGAACTCCCCCTCCGGCAGTTGCTGGAGAGGGCCAACGCCGTGGTGGGAGGACTGGAGCGGCTGCTCAACTCCCCCCATATGCAGGAGACTCCCCGCTCCCTGAACCTGGCGGCCACCGACATGAGGACGCTTCTCAAGAATATCAACCGGGAGGTGGCGCTCCTGTCCGCCGATGCCCGGGGGGCCATCGGCGCGGCCACCGTCACCATCAGGCACGCCGACCGGGTGCTGGCCTTCGAGGAAGGGGCGCCAGCCGAAACGATGAAAAACCTCAACGAGACGCTGGCCCAGGCACGGACGTCGCTGCGCACATTAGACGAGACCCTCGATGCGGTACGCAGCGCCGCATCGGACGAGCGTTCCCTCTACCAGCTCCGGCATGCACTCAAAGACCTGGGGGAGGCATCCCGTTCCCTCGGTTCTCTGGTCGATTACCTGGACCGTCACCCCGAGGCCCTGCTCCGGGGGAAAACCACTGTCGAGGAGAAGTGAAGATGAGGCTTCGTTCTGCGGGATACTGCGCTCTTTTTGTCTATGCAGCCATCCATTGCGCCGCCTGCGGGAGTACGCCGCCGGCACGCTTCTATACCCTTTCCTCCCTTGCCGGCTCCGGCGGCGGTTTGCGTTCCTTTGCCGGCCAGCCGCGTAAAGTCCTCGGTATCGGCCCTGTCGCCCTGGCCAGCTACCTGTACCACCCCTGCATCACCACCCGGCGCGGGCCGAATACCGTAAGCTGCGCGGAACTCGACCGTTGGGGCAGTCCACTCGGCGACGAGGTGACCCGTGTGCTCGTGGAGAACATGGGAGAACTGTTTCCCCACGGCAGGTACGTGGTCCTGCCGTGGCTGGAAGCTTCAGCCCTGGATTGCCGGGTCCAGCTCACCATCACCCGTTTCGACGGCCCACCCGAGGGGCCGGTGGTGTTGAATGCCTCCTGGATACTCTTCGGCGGGGGATCGAACACCGTACATGCATCTGGGGAGGCCTCGATCACCGAGCCTCTCCGGGGATCGGGCTATGGGGCCACTGCCGATGCCATGAGCCGCGCCCTTGCAGGCCTGAGCCGACGGATTGCCACGGAAATCGGAACCGTGGTCGATGCTGTGGGGAAGTGACTGAAACGATCGGAGAAGCCATGTACTACCTGAAATGTGAAAGGAGATGCCGTGAAACCAGTCAGGATAGCTCTCTATGTATTTATCGCGCTGCTTGCCGTGATGATGGCCCTGTATGTGTTAACCAGAGAGCCGCACCCCAATTGGCCCATCAACCTGATTTACCTCCTGCTCAGGCATTGAGCCTCCCGGCTTCCTGGAGAAGAGAAAGGAGTTTCTCATGGCCGGCCAATGGGGAAAATGGCTGATCCGGATTTCCGGGGTGCTGGTGCTGACGGTTCTGGGTGTTGTCGCATGGCAGAAGTTTGGCGGGAGCGATAAGGACAAGGGGCTGGTCAGCGGCAACGGCCGCATCGAGGCCGTAGAGATCGACGTGGCTGCCAAGATTGCCGGCCGGGTTAGGGAGATACTGGTGCGCGAGGGGGATTTCGTCACCGCCGGCCAAGTGGTGGCGGTCATGGACACGGAAGTCCTTGAAGCCCAGTTCCGGGAGGCGGAGGCATACTACCGCCAGACGCAGACCGCCATCGCCACGGAGCGCAGCCAACTGGCACAGCGGGAAAGCGAGAAGGCGGTGGCGGTGGCGGCGGTCAGGCAGCGGGAGGCGGAGCTCGTCAATGCCCGCAAACGGTGGGAGCGTTCGTCGGAGCTTGCGTTAAAAGGGGCCATGTCCCAGCAGGAAACCGATGACGACTACACGCTGCTCCAAAGCGCCACGGCCGCCGTAAGCTCGGCCCGTGCCCAGGTTGCCGCCGCCGAGGCTGCCATTGCCACGGCCCGCACCCGGGTGGTGGGGGCGGAATCCAAGGTCGACGCGGCCCGGGCTACCATCGAGCGGATCCAGGCGGACATCGGGGACAGCGCTCTCAAGGCCCCCCGCGATGGCCGGGTCCAGTATAAAGTCGCCCAGGTGGGCGAGGTGGTCGGCGCCGGCGGACGGGTTCTCAGTCTTGTCGATTTGAGCGACGTTTACATGACGTTTTTTCTGCCCACTGCTGCGGCAGGCAAGGTTGCGCTTGGAACCGAGGTGCGGCTGGTACTGGATGCCGCTCCCCGGTACGTGATTCCCGCCAGGGTGTCGTTTGTTTCCGACGTAGCCCAGTTCACACCCAAGACCGTGGAAACGGCCAGTGAACGGGAGAAGCTGATGTTCCGCGTCCGGGCACAGATCCCCGTGGAGCTCCTCAAAAAGCACATCACCCGGGTTAAGACCGGCCTCCCCGGCATGGCCTACGTGCGGCTCGACACCGCTACCCCGTGGCCGGAACGCCTGACAACGGGGCTCGTACAATGAACGCGCGGGAACCGGCAGCCGCCGAACCGCCCCCCGTGGTCCGGCTGAAGGGGGTCGGCCTCCGCCACGGCAAGACCCCGGCGCTTGAGAATATCTCCCTTGATCTCCCCACCGGCTGCATGGTCGGATTCATCGGCCCCGACGGGGTGGGGAAATCGAGCCTCTTTTCGCTCATCGCCGGTTCCCGGGCGGTCCAGTCCGGTGTCGTGGAGGTGCTAGGGGGGAGCATGGCCGACCGCAGCCACCGGCGCACAGTCTGCCCCCGGGTGGCCTTCATGCCCCAGGGGCTCGGCAGGAATCTCTATCCAACCCTGTCGGTCTTCGAGAATGCCGATTTCTTCGCCCGCCTCTTCGGCCACGGTCGCCGGGAGCGGGAGCGCCGCATCCTTGAGCTGTTGCGGGCAACGGGCCTTGAGCCTTTTTTCGACCGGCCGGCGGGCAAACTGTCCGGCGGCATGAAGCAGAAGTTGGGCCTGTGCTGCGCCCTGATTCACGACCCCGACCTTCTGGTCCTGGACGAGCCCACCACAGGCGTCGATCCCCTGTCGCGCCGTCAATTCTGGGAGCTCATCGACCGCATCCGCGCCAAGCGGCCAGGGATGAGCGTGCTGGTGGCCACCGCCTACATGGAAGAAGCGGCACGTTTCGACTGGCTGGTGGCCATGAACGGGGGGCGAGCTCTGGCCACGGGCTCTCCGTCCGAACTCCTGGCCCAGACCGGCACCGCCACCCTGGAGGAGGCGTTCATCGCCCTTCTCCCCCCCTCCCAGCGGGAAGGCTATCGGCCGGTAGTGATTCCCCCCCGGGAGTCTGGCGTTTCCGCCGAGGCAGCCATCGAGGCCCACGACCTCACCATGCGCTTCGGCGATTTCACGGCCGTCGATCATGTGAGCTTCCGCATCGGGCGGGGGGAGATCTTTGGCTTTCTCGGCTCCAACGGCTGCGGCAAGACCACCACCATGAAGATGCTGACCGGTCTCTTGCCGGCCAGCGAAGGGGAGGCGTGGCTCTTCGGCCGCTCCGTGGACCCCCGCGACATCGATACCCGCCGTCGGGTCGGCTACATGACCCAGTCCTTCTCCCTCTACGGCGAGCTGACGGTGCGGCAGAACCTGGTGCTCCACGCCCGTCTCTTCAGGCTGCCGGAAGAGGGTATCCCGGCCCGGGTGAAGGAGATGGCGGAGCGATTCGGACTGACGGAGGTGATGGAGAGCCTCCCCGATGCCCTGCCCTTGGGGCGGCGCCAGCGGCTTTCCCTGGCGGTGGCCATGATCCACGGCCCGGAGATGCTGATCCTGGATGAGCCCACCTCGGGGGTCGATCCGGTGGCCCGCGACGGTTTCTGGCAGATCATGGTCGACCTGGCGCGTCGGGACGGGGTCACCATCTTCATCTCCACCCACTTCATGAACGAGGCCGAGCGTTGCGACCGGATTTCGCTGATGCACGCGGGGCGGGTGCTGGTGAGCGACGCGCCGGCGGCCCTGATCGAAAAGCGGGGGGTGGAGACGCTGGAGGAGGCGTTCATCGGCTACCTGGAGGAGGCGGCCGGAGAAGCACCTGAAGGCCTGCCGGAAACGGCCGGCGAGATGGCTGCTGCTGTCGCACCGGTTGAGGAGCCGGCAGTCCCCGCCGTGGATGCAGGTAGTGGTTTCTTCAGCCTGCGCCGCCTGTTCAGCTACACCCGGCGGGAGGCCCTGGAGTTGCTCCGGGACCCGATCCGCCTGACCCTGGCGCTCCTGGGGAGCGCAATCCTCATGTTCGTCATGGGATACGGCATCAGCCTGGACGTGGAAGACCTCTCCTTTGCGGTCCTCGACCGGGACCAGACCACCCTCAGCCGCGATTATGCCCTGAACCTCGCCGGTTCCCGCTACTTCAGCGAGCGCCCCCCTATCACCGACTATGACGATCTGGACCGGCGCATGCGGGCCGGCGAGATCAGCCTGGCCATTGAGATCCCCCCCGGTTTCGGCCGCGACCTGCGCCGGGGGACGCCGGTGGCCGTGGGGGCCTGGATCGACGGCGCCATGCCCACCCGCGCCGAGACGGTGCGCGGCTATGTGCAGGGGATGCACGCGCAGTGGCTGTCGGCCCTGGCGCGGCAGCATACGGTGGGCTCCTCAGCGGCCGGGGCGACCACTATTGAGACCCGCTTCCGCTACAACCCCGACGTGAAGAGCCTGCCAGCCATGGTGCCGGCGGTCATTCCGCTGCTGCTCATGATGATCCCGGCCATGCTGACCGCCCTGTCCGTGGTGCGGGAAAAGGAGCTGGGCTCCATCGTGAACCTCTACGTCACCCCGGTCACCCGGCTGGAGTTCCTTCTAGGCAAGCAGATCCCCTACGTGGCCCTGGCCATGCTCAACTTCCTCCTCCTGACCGTACTGGCCGTCTTCGTGTTCCGGGTTCCTCTCAAGGGGAGTTTCCCCGCCCTCGCCGCAGCCGCGTTCCTCTACGTAATCGCCGCCACCGCCCTGGGTCTGGTGATCTCCACCTTCATGCGGAGCCAGATCGCCGCACTCTTCGGTACGGCGCTCCTGACCCTCCTGCCGGCGGTCCAGTTCTCCGGCATGATCGATCCGGTTTCCTCCCTGGAGGGGGCGGGGGCCGTGATCGGCAAGGCATACCCCACCACCCATTTCCTGACCATCGCCCGGGGTACCTTTTCCAAGGGGCTCGATTTCTCCGATCTCCACGCTTCGTTCCTCTCCCTGGCACTGGCCGTCCCCATCCTGATCGGCCTCGGGGGAGCGCTGCTCAGGAAACAGGAGCACTGACCATGCGGCCCGCGAACATTCTCCATCTCGGCATCAAAGAGCTCCGCAGCCTGCTGCGGGACCCCATCATGCTCGTCCTGATCGTCTATGCCTTCACCTTTGCCATCTACTCCGGCGCCACGGCCATGCCCGAAACCCTCCACAAGGCCCCCATCGCCATCGTGGACGAGGACCACTCCCAGCTCTCCCGGCGCATCGTCGATGCCTTCTATCCCCCCCAGTTCGTTCCGCCGGTTCTCATCGGCAGGGCCGAGATGGATGCCCGGATGGATGCCGGTCTCGATACCTTCGCCATCGATATTCCCCCCGATTTCCAGCGTGACGTGCTGGCCGGCCGTTCCCCGGCGATCCAGCTCAACGTGGATGCCACCCGCATGAGCCAGGCCTTCACCGGCAACGGCCACATCCAGACCATTATCACCAGCGAGATCGAGGGGTTCCTCCAGGGGTACCGCTCGAACCGGGCCCCTGCGGTGGATCTGGCACTGCGGGCGCGGTTCAACCCGGAGCTGAACAAATCGTGGTTCGGGGGGGTCATGAAGGTCATCGACAACGTCACCATGCTTTCGATAATTCTCACCGGCGCGGCGCTTCTCCGCGAGCGGGAGCACGGTACGGTCGAGCACCTCCTGGTCATGCCGGTGACCCCTTTCGAGATCATGACGGGCAAGGTGTGGGCCATGGCTCTGGTGGTGCTCACGGCAACGGCCTGCTCGCTCCTCTTCGTGGTCCAGGGGCTACTCGGGGTTCCCATCGAAGGCTCCATCCCCCTGTTCCTTGCCGGCACGGCCCTGCACCTGTTCGCCACCACCTCCCTGGGGATCTTTCTTGGCACACTTGCCCGCTCCATGCCCCAGTTCGGGCTCCTGATGATGCTGATCCTGCTGCCGCTGCAGATCCTTTCGGGGGGGACGACCCCCCGGGAGAGCATGCCCGACTTTGTTCAGGCCGTGATGCTGGTGGCCCCCAACACCCATTTCGTAATGCTGGCCCAGGCAATCCTCTACCGGGGAGCGGGGCTTGCGGTGGTCTGGCCCCAGTTCGTCTCCCTCATCCTGATCGGCGCGGTGCTGTTTGCCGTATCTCTGGCGCGCTTCCGCAAGACCATCGGGACGATGGCGTGACCCCTGGCCGGGCCAACTTCTTCCCCCGCATTACCCTGCTTTCAAACGTCGGTTTCGGAGCGACGAGTTGACGGGACTCTTCTCATGGAATTCCTTCACCTGGAACTTCGCGCCGCGGATAACGCTGCCGATCTTTACCGCCGGAGCGAACCAGGCCACCATCAAGGTGGCGGAGGTAGACCGCGACATCGCCGTGGCCCAGTATGAGAAGTCTATCCAGGCCGCCTTCCGGGAGGTGGCCGACGCCCTGGCCCAGCGGGGCACCATCGACAATCAGTTCTCGGCCCAGCAGTTCTTCGCCGACGCCACCTCCGAGAGCTACTGCCTCTACCAGGCACGGTACGAAAAGGGAGTCGACAGTTACCTCCAGGTGCTCGATTCCCAGCGTGCCCTCTATGGCGCCCAGCAGAATCTGATAGGTGTCCGCCTTGTCCGCCTCCTCAATGTGGCGACTCTCTACAAGGTCATGGGGGGCGGTGCCATCGAGTAGGAGAAATCTCCGCTTCAGTGGTATAGTTGTCAGGGGCCGTGCTGCCGCCATCGGGTTGACAATGGTGATAGCACAGCTTCCTCTTTATGACGATTTGTCCCATTCAATTCCAACCATCACTCTCACAGGCCTGTGCCGCATCGGCCGCTTTGGGAAGCTGCGGCAGATCTCCCTTGCCGACAGGTTAATGAAGAAGGAGCGAAACCTATGTATCAAAGAGCACTCTTGGTCGATGCCGCAACCGGCTTTTACAAGACGAAAAAATACGGTTTCGACCGCTACTTCGGGCCGGTGGACCTGGGGATTCATCTGGCTGAAAAGTACCGGAGCCTCAATTTCGGCGTCGGCATCTTTGCCGGCTCCATCTTTCCGGGATCGAACCGGATGGTGGTTACAGGCTTTTCCCCTTGCTGGCAGGGGTATTTCATCAGTTCCATGGGGGGAGCGGGGCTGGTTTTCAACAACCTGGGCGTGAACATGCTCAGCCTCATCGGCAAGGCTCCGGTCCCGTCGGTCCTCTACCTGAACCGCAACCATGGGGAGGAGATCGAGGTGGAGGTGGTTCCCGTCGATGCGGAGGCCGTCTGGAGGGAAGGGCGCACCGGCGTTTACTCCCTCACGGACCGGGTCTACGGCATGTTCGCCTCCCGCTACGAGAAGGACCCCCGCATCCTCGCCACTGGCCCGGCGGCCCTCCGTACCGACATGGGGGGGATCATGTCGGTCCCCATCAACAATGGGAAGATCAGTTACGTGGACACCTGGGCCGGTCGCGGCGGCTTCGGCAGCGCCATGGTGCGGGAGCATGGCATCGTGGCGGTAATCTACGGCGGCACGGCGGCCGATGAGGACTTCCGGGACCACAAGGTGGCCGACGAATGGTTCAAGAACAAATACAACCTGCGGCTCATGCAGAAGGACCTGGAGGTGACCACCAAGTACCGCTACGACGAAAAATTCGATACCGGCGGCACTTTCGGGGTGAACTACGCCACCATGGGGGGGCGGATCATGGCGTTCAACTACCGCACCATCTACCAGACGGAAGATGAGCGCGCCGCCCTGCACCGGAAGTTCGTCGTCGACCATTATCTCAAGCAGTTCAACGAAGAAACCATCGCCAACCGGCAGCAGGCCACCTGCGGCGAGCCCTGTGCCGCCGTCTGCAAGAAGATGAACGGCGCCTACAAGAAGGACTACGAACCGTACCAGACCATGGGTCCCCTCTGCGGCATATTCGACCAGCGGGCCGCAGAGAAGCTCAACCACCACTGCGACGCCATGGGGTTCGACGCAATCTCCGGCGGCGGGGTGCTGGCCTGGCTCATGGACCTTCTGGAGTCCGGAGTGCTGACGCCGGAAGAGTTGGGGGTGACCAGAACGCCCCGGTGGGATACGGCCTCCTTCGACCTGGTCAATGATTCCATGCACAACGCTGATCTGGGATGCGAACTGATCGACGCCATACTGGAGCGGCGGGGTATCCTCGACTTCGGGGAGGGGGTGCGCAAATGGAGCCGCATCCATTCCCGCGCCAAAGGGACGCCGCTCCACGACCGGCTTGTCTACATCGCCTTCAGCAGGCGGGGGTGGATGGTGCCTAACCAGTACTGGGTTTCCGGAGCCCTTGCCCCCATGGCCATCATGGGGAAGTACTACATGATTTACAGCTTCGATTTCGTCCCCCCACGGACCCTGGGGAGGATGTGCGCCGAGCGCATGAAGAAGGAGCTCATTCTCGATAACCTTGGGATCTGCCGCTTCCACCGGGGGTGGGCTGAGGAACTCCTTCCCGAGGTCATGGGGTCCCTCTATGACAGCCGAGATCGGTTCCTGCGCTCAATCGACGTCCTGGCGAGCCGTATCAACAGCCGCAACAGCCCCATATTCTGGGAGTCGGCCCGGGACATCGATTATCTGCACACCTTCCTGAGACGGAAAAAGGAGGTGGATAACGACGGGCGTCCCGAACTGGGGACATGGCTCGAAAAGTTCGAGACGGATCGGGTGGAAGCCGCCAGGGACTTCTGGTACGAGACCCTCAAGGGGATCGACGAAAGCCTGCGGGAGTTTTTCTGACAGGTCTGTACGTGATTTAACGCCTGGGAACATCCGAAAAAGGGAGATGCGACGTGAAAGCTTTGAGACTGGCTTTTTATGTGGTCATAGCGTTGGTTGCTATTGTGCTGGCACTGTATGTTCTGGCCAGGGAACCGCATCCGGACTGGCCGATTAACCTGATCCACCTGCTTTTCAAGCATTAGCGCACTTGAAAGGACTTTAACGACACCGCGCCAAATACTGAAGCCCGTGCTTTATGCCGGGCTATTTTTGTATTCTGGCTCTGGTGTCGCTTGTATGGTTTATTACTTGCATTGCATGTGATAAATTTAAGATTCTGCATTCTCGCTCGGCATGTCTGCTGTATAGGAGGAGATTAATGGGGTGGTACTCGAATCTGAAGATTGGAAACAAACTCCTTCTCGGCTACGGGACGATTATTGCCTTCAGTTGCCTGATCGGTTATTTCGGAGTGACGGGGCTGGCCCAGCTCAAGTCGCATCTGGACGTCATGCACGACCACCTGATCCCCAGCATTGAAGCGGCGGCAATGATCGAGCGCCACCACCAGCAGCATCGCCGAACCTTGTTGAATTACATGATGGATAACAAGAAGCGGCGCAAAGAGCTGGCAATCAAGCTCAATCATGAAGCGGTGGAAGTCAACGAGTCAATGGAGGCGTTTGCCAAATATTCGATCCATGCACCTGAGCACCGATTTCTGGCAAAAGTCACTACGGCATCCAAGGAGTACATGATTGAGGCGCAGAGGCTTAAGGCCGCCATCGATGCCGGTGTTGACTACGAGACCCTGGCCGATGACAATGAGCGCTTGCGGGGGCTCTTTACCAATGTTGAAGCCGCTACCAAGGAGCTCACGCTGCACATTGTCGAAGAAGGGCACAACCATTTAGAAAATGGGAATGACAACTACAGCAACATTCGCCGGTGGCTCATCACCCTGCTCCTAAGCGCCGTGGCCATAGCATTGTCCATGGCGTTTCTGATTACACGCAGCGTCACCAATCCCATCCGGCTGGTTCTCGGTGCCGTGCGGAGGATGGAGGAAGCCGGAGTGGAAAAGGCCCGGCTGGTGGAGGCTATAGCCGCCGGCGATCTGAGCAGGGATATCCGTGTTTCGGAACAGTTCCGCATTGACCCTGAAACCACCAGTCGGGATGAGGGGGGGATGCTGATCAGGGCGGTTGCCGGCATGAGCGAGATTCAGGCTTCTCTGGACGCCGCCTTCTCTCGGATGACGGCGTCGCTGCGCCGGACAAGGGAGGAGGACCGCTCACGGGATTGGCTGAAGAGCGGCGCCAACGAGCTCAACGAAATTCTGCGGGGTGATCGGCGGCTTGATGAGATGGCGGAAAAGAGCCTCTCCTTCCTTTGCGAATACCTGGGGACCGGGGTTGGGGTGTTATATCTCTACAATGACGAGCCACGGGAGCTGGAGATTGTCGCCACCTATGCCCTCTCGCGCCGGAAAGGCCTGAATGAGCGGTTTGCCCTCGGCGAGGGGCTGGTTGGTGAGGCCGCCAGGGAGAAACGGATCATCCGTCTCACCGATGTGCCCTTCGACTATCTTCCCATAAGCTCGGCCATAGGCGAGGCGAAGCCGCTCAATATAGCCGCCGTGCCGCTTCTGTATAACGACCATCTCGTGGGTGTCGTTGAACTGGGTTCATTCAGGGAATTTACGGACCAGGAAATGGAGTTCCTCCAGCGGGCACGGGAAGGGCTTGCCATCGGGATCAGCGTCAACCGGGCGAGAAAGCTTGTGGACGAGTTGCTGGAGCAGACCCAGACCCAGGCCGAGGAGCTTCGGGTTCAGCAGGAAGAGCTGCAGCAGAGCAACGAAGAGCTTGAGGAGCGGGCCCAGATGCTGGAACAGCAGCGGGAGCAGATCCGTTCCAAGAATCGCGAGGTTGAGGAAGCGAGCCGCGCGTTGCAGCTTAAAGCCGACGAGCTTGAGCGGATAAGTGCCTACAAGTCGGAATTCCTGGCCAATATGTCCCATGAACTGCGAACCCCCCTCAACAGCCTGATGATACTTTCATCACTATTGAAGGAGAACCGGGATGGCAATCTGTCGGAAAAGCAGGTTGAGTATGCGTCCATCATAAACAGTTCCGGCAAAGACCTGCTGGTCCTCATCAACGATATCCTGGATCTTGCCAAGATCGAGTCGGGCAAGCTGGAGTTCAATTACGAGAAATTGGCGCTTCGTCCCCTACTCGACCAGCTCCGGATGATGTTCAATCCCCTTGCGGAACAGCGGGGGCTCGGTTTCGATCTTGCCATCGAGGATGGCGTTCCGGAAGAGATGACCACTGATGGGTTACGGATCCAGCAGATACTGAAAAACCTCATTTCCAATGCCTGCAAATTTACGCAGGAGGGACGGGTGGCCGTGAGGGCCTATGTGCCGGCGCCGGCCGCGAACCCGCTTCCCGTCCCGGCCGTTGCCTTCGCCGTCTCCGACACCGGGATCGGTATTCCCGCTGCAAAGCACGAGTTGGTATTTCAGGCATTCCAGCAGGCTGACGGAACGACGAGCCGGAAGTTCGGCGGGACCGGACTGGGGCTTTCCATTTCGAGGCAGCTCGCCCGCGGGCTTAATGGCGATGTCCGCCTCGAAAGCGCGGAAGGAAACGGAAGCGTATTTACCCTGTATCTTCCCCTTGTGGCTTATTGCAACCTGGCTGCTGCCACGGCGGTGATTCCTGAATCGCCCCCGGAAGTCGGATCGGGTGAAAAACCGTCTCCACCGGCAGAGTTTGTGGCGCCGATCCCGGTGCTGGCGGATGACCGCGACAGGCTCCAGCCCGGAGAGAAAAGCATCCTGATTATCGAGGATGATCTCTCCTTTGCCGCAATCCTGATGGATATGGTGCGCGCCCGGGGCTTTTCGGTGCTGGTTGCAGGGGACGGGGAGAGCGGAATCGCCCTTGCCGACCATTATCTGCCGAGCGCCATCATCCTTGATGTCATGCTCCCCCATCTGGATGGGTGGGGGGTCATGAGGAGCCTGAAGGACAGATTGAGAACGCGGCACATTCCGGTTCATTTCCTGACCTGCCTGGAAGACCGCCAGAAGGCGATGAGCATGGGCGCCATAGGGTTCGTTACCAAGCCGGTGACGAGTGAACAACTGGACGAGGTGTTCGGCACCATCGAGCAGTCTTTGGCCAAAAGCGTGAAAAAGCTTCTGATTGTGGAAGACGACAGGGCTGAGGCAAAGAGCATGGAGGCGCTGCTGGGGGGGCGGGGCGTGGCCATTACGGTTGCCGAGACCGGCCATGAGGCCATCGAGCTCCTGTCTGCCGGGCAATTCGACTGTATCGTTCTCGACCTGGGTCTTGCCGGCATGTCGGGATTCGAGGTGCTGGAGAAAATCCATTCCATGGACGAGGCCCGGCGCATACCGGTGATTATCCACTCCGGCCGCGACCTGTCACGGGAAGAGGAGCTGCGGCTGCGCCATTATGCCGAGAGTATTATCATTAAGGGGGTAAAGAGCCCGGAGCGGCTGCTCAATGAGGTCTCGCTCTTCTTGCATTTCGTGGAGAGCGGCATAGCGCCCGAGAAGAAGCGGATGATCACCACGGCCCTTGACAACGAAGCGATGCTTGCCGGGAAGAAAATCCTCATTGTGGATGACGACATGCGCAACATCTTTTCCCTCTCCAGCGTCCTTTCGGAGAAAAAGATCGTTGTCTTTGAGGCGGAAAACGGCAGGGAAGCCCTTGCCCGACTCGACGAAAATCCCGATATGGATGCCGTGCTGATGGATGTGATGATGCCGGAGATGGATGGTTTCGAGGCGACCCGCGCCATACGGAAGGATCCGCGGTTTGCCGGTCTCCCCGTCATCGCCCTTACGGCAAAGGCCATGAAGGGGGATCGTGACGAGTGCCTCAAGGCCGGAGCCAGCGACTACATCCAGAAGCCGGTGGACATGGAAAGGCTGTTTTCACTGCTGCGTGTATGGCTCTACGGGCGCTGATCGTGGACCAGGAAGAGCTTTTCGATATCGAGATAGGTCTGCTCCTGACGGGGGTCCGCCAGGTGTACGGATACGATTTTACCGATTATTCCGAGGCGTCCATCAAGAGGAGGATCACCCAGTGGTTCGCTTCCAGCGGCTACCCGAGCCTGTCCGCTGCCCAGGGGGCCGTGCTGCGCGACCGGGAGGTCTTCGGCTCGCTCCTGCGGGGGATTACGGTCAACGTGTCGGAGATGTTCAGGGACCCCGCATTTTTCAAGGCGCTGCGGGAGCATGTGGTGCCGCACCTGAAAACCTATCCCTTCGTCAAGGTATGGCATGCCGGCTGCGCTTCGGGGGAGGAGGCATACTCTCTGGCCATACTCCTCGAGGAGGAAGGGCTGAAGGGGCGCTTCAGGATGTATGCCACCGACATCAATGATGAAGTGCTCCAGAATGCCAGGGACGGGATATTCCCCTTGAAGGAGATGCAGCGCTACACCCGGAACTACCAGATGGCCGGCGGCATGGGGGCGTTTTCGGATTACTACTCGGCCCGCTATGACCATGCAATCATGATGAAGTCCCTGCGGGACCGGATTGTATTTGCCTCCCACAACCTGGCGGTTGACTCTGATTTCGGGGAAATGCACCTGATTCTTTGCCGAAATGTCCTCATATATTTCAAGCCGGCCCTCAAGGAGCGGGTGCTGGGCCTTTTTGATACCTGCCTCGTGCCGGGAGCGTTTCTCTGCCTCGGTCTCAAGGAGGCTCTCAGCGGCAGGGGGATCGAAGCGCGCTATGTCGAGGTGGTGCCGAGGATGAGAATCTACCGGAAAAGCTATGGACAGGAACAGCAGCGGTAAATTCCGAGCAGTGGTTGCCGGCGTCTCGTCCGGCGGCGTGGAAGCGCTGGAACTGGTTATCAGCGCTCTGCCGGCTGATTTCCCGCTGCCGGTCATAGTTGTCGCCCACATTTCGCCGGAATCCGGTAATGGCCTTGCGCTACTTCTGGACGAGCAGTGTGCCATCAGGGTCAAGGAGGCCGACGAGATGGAGACGGCGGCAGCGGGGACGGTGTATATCGCCCCTCCCAACTATCATCTTCAGGTGGAGAAGGACGCGAGCCTCTCCCTGTCGGTGGACCCGCCGGTAATGTTTGCCCGGCCGTCGGTGGATGTGCTGTTCGAGTCCGCTGCCAGTGTCTTCGGCCCCGGGCTCATCGGCGTTGTGATGACCGGGGTGGGAAGTGACGGGAGCAATGGGCTCAGGCGGATCAGGGACGCCGGGGGGGTGACGGTGGTGCAGGACCCGGCGGGTGCCGTTGCCGACGGCATGCCGAGAAGCGCCATAGAGGCGGTTTCTCCGGATTACATAGTGCCGCTGCAGCAGATAGCGCCGCTTCTGGTCAGGTTGGCAATGTCGTGATACGGGCTGGAAAGTGTTGGTCCGTGGATGGTGTAAATGCAGACAATCAAGCGAGTGTGTCTCGCAAAGCATGGGGGAGAGATGGACACGCAGTTCATTTCGATGAAGCCGCAGATTCTGCTAGTGGATGATCGCCGGGAAAATCTTTCTGCCCTTGAAGGGCTGCTGGACGAGCTGGATCTTGTGTTCGTCAGGGCACTCTCCGGCAATGAGGCGCTCAGGCTCACGCTGAAAAACGATTTCGCACTGGTGCTGATGGATGTCCAGATGCCCGACATGGACGGGTTCGAAACCGCCGAGCTGATGCGCTCCAATCCGAAGACTAGGCATCTGCCGATAATCTTCGTGACGGCAGGCATGAAAGATCTGCAGTACCAGTTCAAGGGTTACGACGCCGGCGCGGTTGATTACATGGCCAAGCCGATAGAGCCGGTTATACTCAGGAGCAAGGTCCGGGTCTTTCGCGACCTGTACCTCCAGCGCATGGAGCTGGAACTGCACCGGCGGCATCTGCAGGATCTCGTGGATCAGCGAACCGCCCAGCTTCTCCGCTCGGCCCAGGAACTGGAGCAGCGCGTTGCGGAGCGGACCGCGGAACTCCAGCAGCTTAACCGTCAGCTGGAATCATTCGCCTATTCGGTTTCCCACGACCTGAGGGCACCCTTGAGGCATATCGACGCCTTCAGCCATATCCTGATGGACGACTATTCCCAGGAGCTGGACGAAGAAGCCCGCGGTCTGCTTTACCGTATCGTCGCCGGCTGCGACAACATGGGAAAACTCATCGATGCCATTCTTGCGCTTTCGCGAACGGTGCGTCAGCCCGTCAACAAGATACCGGTAAGCATGGAGCGGCTGGCCCGGGAGACTTTCGCCCAGTTGAGGGACCAGTACGAAGGGAAGGAGATTGAGTTCCTGGTTTCCGAACTTCCGGAATCCCAGGCTGATCCGGTTCTCTTGCGCCAGGTCTACGCAAACCTGATTGGCAATGCCTTGAAGTACAGCAGCCGACGGGAACTGCCGAGGATCGAAGTCGGGTCATATTCTGAAGACGGGGAGACGGTTTACTTCGTCAGGGACAACGGAGTGGGCTTTGACATGAGGTATGCAGACAAGCTGTTTGCCGTGTTTCAGCGGCTCCATGACAGGAAAGAGTATGAAGGGACCGGGGTCGGCCTTGCCATTTCCCAGAACATCATCCAGCGCCACGGCGGGAGAATCTGGGCGGAAGCCGAACCTGACAAGGGGGCGACGTTTTATTTTACCCTCTGAACCATCCCGATTTCCCGGTCATTAACAGAAAAGGCCCGCCGGAATAATCTCCGGCGGGCCTTGTTGCATCAAACCCCATGAGGGTTATGGATTTTATCAGTCTTCCCACTCGATGAGCGAGGGGTCGATCTGCTCCCAGTGCTCCGGCGAACGCCAGAGGCTGGAGGTGATCAGCTCGCGCATGTGGAGGAATTCCTTGGGGAGACGGTCGAAGAGCTTGACGAACAGCTCCTCGTGGGAGATGAGCTCGTTCTGCCATACGTCGCGGTCCACGGAGGTAAGATCGTTGAACTTCTCGCGGGTCATGTCCAGCCCGTCCCAATCCATGTCCTCATAACGGGGCATCCACCCCAGCGGTGATTCCACTGCGGCAGCTTTCCCCTGGGTCCTTTCCACGATCCACTTCAGGACGCGCATGTTGTCGCCGTAGCCGGGCCACATGAACTTGCCGTCGGCGTCCTTGCGGAACCAGTTAACACTGAAGATGCGGGGGGGCTTGGCGATGGAGCGGCCGAACTGGAGCCAGTGGCTGAAGTAGTCGGCCATGTGGTAGCCGCAGAAGGGGAGCATGGCGAAGGGGTCGCGGCGTACGTTGCCGGTGGCGCCGACCGCGGCTGCCGTGGTTTCGGAGCCGAGGGTGGAGGCGAGGTAGACGCCGAAGTTCCAGTTGAAGGACTGGTAAACCAGCGGCACGGTATCCTTGCGGCGGCCACCGAAAATGAAGGCGCTCATGGGCACCCCTTTGGGGTTTTCCCAGTCGGGGTCGATGGATGGGCACTGGGATGCCGGCGCGGTGAAACGGGAGTTGGGATGGGCGGCAAGACGGCCGCACCCCGGGGTCCACTCGCTCCCCTGCCAGTCGGTGAGCTTTGCCGGCGGTTCGTCGGTCATCCCTTCCCACCAGACGTCTCCGTCTTCGGTAAGGGCCACGTTGGTGAAGATGGTATTGGCGGAGCAGGAGGCCATGGCGTTGGGGTTGGTCTTGACGTTGGTGCCGGGGGCGACGCCGAAGTAGCCGTACTCGGGGTTGATGGCGTAGACCTGGCCGTCGGGGCCGGGCTTGATCCAGGCGATGTCGTCGCCCAGGGTGGTGACCTTCCATCCCTTGTCCTGCAGCGGCTTGGGCGGAATCAGCATGGCGAAGTTAGTTTTGCCGCAGGCGCTCGGGAAAGCACCCCCAACATAGGTCTTCTCGCCGGTGGGGGACTCGACGCCGAGGATCAGCATGTGCTCAGCCAGCCATCCCTCGTCTTTACCCTGCTTGGAGGCGATGCGCAGGGCCAGGCACTTTTTGCCCAGCAGCGCGTTGCCGCCGTAGCCGGAACCGAAGGACCAGATGGAGCGCTCCTCGGGGAAGTGGACGATGTACTTCTCCTTGTTGCAGGGCCAGGTCACGTCCTTCTGGCCCGGCTGAAGGGGGGCGCCAACAGAGTGGAGGCAGGGGATGAATTCACCGCTGCCGAGGACATCGAGAACGGCTTTGCCCATGCGGGTCATGATCCGCATGTTGGCGGCAACGTAGGGTGAATCCGATATTTCAACGCCGATTTTGGCGATGGGTGAGCCGAGGGGACCCATGCTGAAGGGGATGACATACATGGTGCGCCCCTTCATGCATCCCTTGAACAGGCCGTGGAGTTTTTCCTTCATCTCCTTGGGGGCCATCCAGTTGTTGGTGGGGCCTGCATCCTGCTTGGAGATGCTGCAGATGAAGGTGCGGTCCTCAACCCGTGCCACGTCGCTGGGATCGGAGCAGGCAAGGTAACTGTTGGGGCGTTTTTCCTGGTTCAGTTTCGTGAAGGTGCCGTTTTTCACCAGCAAATTGCACAGCTCGTCATATTCCTCCTGGGAGCCGTCACACCAATGGATTCGATCGGGCTCGCACAGTGCCCTGACTTCCTCCACCCACTTTAACAGCTGTTCGTTTGCTGGTAATTCGTAGCTCATGCCGACTGCCTCCTTGTGCCATGTTAATGAGTTAGCCCCTCGCGATGTCGTCAAGGGATTCGGCAATGATATGCCCTAACGTTTTTTCATTCAATGTGAAATATTCACTTTCAGCAAATTTTTTTAGTGTGGGTCAAGGCCGTCCCGTCATGTGGCGGGCATTGAGCCTTTCTCGGGCAAGTACCGACACAACAACAGCATTGACGAGAAAGATACCAAGCTTGATTGTGGTGACGGAGACGAAGAGCTCATAGACTTCGAGGGGAAGATAGATGCCGCCGGAGATTATACCCAGCCACTCGGCCCAGGGGCGGCCGCGCCAGAGGCCCCATGCCTCCACAAAGCGGACCGATGCGTAGCCGAAAGCGCCCAGGGCTAACAGGTGCAGCCGTCCTCCGTCGGCCGTTGCGGCAACTTCAAGGAAGATGCGGGGGAAGCTGCTTGCGGGGTTCAGGTGGAAGTGCCGGACAATTTCTTCGGCCAGGGCCTGCACATTCCGGTGAATTAGGGCCAGGAGTCCGAACCCGGCCGTAATGATGAGGATGCCTTTGGTTGCTTCAAGAAGGGCGACGGCGTGAAGTGCCGACCTCTCGTGCTGCCGGGTGGAGGCCATTGTGCCGTTACCTCCGGAATACCAGAGCCGCGCCGGCCATAAGGAGAAGCGTCCCGGCGATCCGCTTGCCGTCCAGGGGGGCGCCATGGAACCCGAATAACCCCAGGTGATCCATTATGAGGCCGGTGGTGAGCTGGGCCGCGATGATGGCCGCCATGGCCGCTGCCGTGCCGATGCGCGGCACGACGAGTATGGTGAGGGTGACGAAGGCGGCGCCCAGAAGGCCGCCGGTAAGCTCCCACCATGAGGCATCCGGGAGGGCCCGCAGGCTCCCCCGACCCCACAGGGCCACTGCCACAGCAAGAGCCAGTGCCCCCACGGTGAAGGAGATGAAAGAGCTTTCAATGATTCCAATCTTCTGGGCGAGGCGGGCATTGATGGAGGGCTGGAGCGCCAGCACGGCGCCGCCGCCCATCATGAAGAGGAACAGGGTGAGATTTGACATGGAAGCTCCTTGGCTGGATGCATGATTTCGGAAATTGTACGTGTCAGCGTTACTGAGCGCAAGCCTCGAAGAAAAAAAGGGTAAAGTGCCGTGTTCGCGGCCGTTGACAGGTGCCGACGGGAGGTGTAGATACACTGCACCGGGGAGGTGTTTTGGGAACAGGGGCGAAAGAAAAAATGACCGGGGAGCGTTGGCTCGTTGCCACGGTCCGGGAGGTGCAGGGCGAAGTCGTCCGCGCGGTGCTGTGGGCCTTCGCTGCCGGGCTTCTCATAGTCCTCCAGGCGCGGTTTCTGGCGCAGGCCTGTCACCGGGTGGTGATTGAGGAGAATGCCGCCCTGGGCGCCGTGCTCCCTCTGGCCGGCGCTGTAGCGGCTCTGGCCGTGGCGCGCGGGGGGCTGATTTTCCTCTCCGAACGGCGGGCGGCGGCCGCCGCGGCCCGGATAAAGGAGCGGGTGCGGAGCCGTCTCTATCGCAAGCTTCTGGCTCTTGGGCCTGCCGGGCTTGCCGGCGAAGAGACCGGTCCCCTTGTGGAGGCGGTTACCTCCGGGGTCGAGGGACTGGAGCCCTACGTGGCCCGCTTCCTTCCCCACCTGGCCCTGGCGGCGGCGCTGCCGTTGACGATGCTCCTTTTCGCCGTTCCGGCGGAGTGGCGGGCGGGTCTCGTTCTCCTCTTTTCGGCCCCCTTCATCCCTCTCTTCATGGTCCTCATCGGCCGCGGTTCCGAAAGCCTCAACCGCCGCCAGTGGAGGCGCCTCTCCCGCATGGCGGGGCACCTCCTGGACCTCGTCCAGGGGCTTCCTGATCTGAAAATCTTCGGAGCGGCCCGGCGTGAAGCGGCGGCCGTGGCCCAGGTCTCCGAGGAGTATCGCCAGGGGACCATGGCGGTGCTCCGGGTGGCATTCCTCTCGGCCTTCACCCTGGAGTTCTTCGCCACCGTTGGCACGGCGGTGGTGGCGGTGATCGTCGGGTTCCGGCTACTGGGGGGAGGTCTCTCCCTGGTTGACGGGCTCTTCGTGCTGCTGCTGGCCCCTGAGTTCTACCTGCCGCTGCGGACCCTCGGCCTCTCCTACCATTCAAGGATGCAGGGGACGGCCGCTGCCGAGCGGATTGCGCCGCTGCTCTCCCTTCCCGAACCCGAGGGTTACTGCGGCACCCTGCCGGTTCCGGCGGCAGCCCCGGCGGTCCGGTTCGAAGGGGTTACCTTCCGTTATGGTGGAGAGCGTGGCGGGGTGAGCGGCCTCGACCTGGAGCTGCCTGCCGGCAGCCTAACTGCCCTTGCGGGGGAGAGCGGCACCGGCAAGAGCACCCTGGTTCGGCTCCTGGTGGGGCTGGCCCGTCCCGAGGCGGGGCGGATTACGGTGAATGGCACCGACCTGGCCAGCCTGGATCCGGCCGCCTGGAGGGATTCCCTTGCCTGGGTCCCCCAGAGCCCCTTCTTCTTCACGGGGACGATCCGGGAAAACCTATGCCTCGGCCGCCCCGCCGCCGATGGGGCAGAGATCCGCGCCGCCCTGGCGGCTGCGGCAGCCGACGGCTTTGTGGACCGGCTGCCCCATGGGCTGGATACGGAACTGGGGGGGCGGGGGGCCGGGCTCTCCGGCGGGGAGTTGCGGCGTTTGGCCCTGGCCCGGGCGTTTCTGCGCGATGCCCTGCTGGTGGTTCTGGACGAGCCCACCGCCGGCCTGGACCCGGAGAACGAACGGCTGGTGGGTGAAGCTCTGGAGCGGTTGTCAGCGGGACGGACGGTGCTCGTCATCAGCCACCGGGAGGAGACCGTACGCCGGGCATCCCGGGTCGCCGTCATGGCCGGAGGACGTCTGGAGCGGGTGGTGACGCCCGCGGAGTTCCTGGCCGCGGCGGCAGGGGGGGCGAAGCCATGAGGGAACTCCTTCGGATGCTTGCCGTTTCCCGCAGCCAGTGGCCCTGGATGGCTGCCGGGATTATTCTCGGCATTTTCGTGATTGCCGCCAACACCGCTCTCATGGCCCTTTCCGGCTGGTTCATCGCGTCCATGGCCGTGGCCGGGGCGACTGCCGTACCCTTCAACTATTTCTTCCCGGCGGCTGCCATCCGGGCACTGGCCATACTGCGGACCGTGGGGCGCTATGCCGAGCGGCTGGTGACCCACGAGGCGGCGTTCCGCATCCTGGCTGACTTGCGGGTCTGGCTCTTCCGGCGGCTGGAGCCCCTGGCTCCGGCCGGCCTCGAACGCTATGCCGGGGGGGACGTGGCGGGGCGGCTCCGGGCCGATGTGGATGCCCTTGAAAGCGTTTACCTGCGGATCGTGGCGCCGCTTGTCACCGGCACGGCCGCCATCGTCCTCGCGGTCTTTGTTGCCGCCTGCTGGAGCGTGCCGGCGGCCCTGGCGCTTTTTGTGTTCCTGATGGCTGCGGGGGTAGCGCTTCCGCTCGTGGCCCGTTGGCTTGCGGAAGAGCCGGGGCGGCGCACGGCGGAGCTTTCAGGTGAGCTGCGCACGGCGGTTACCGAAGGGCTCCAGGGGGCCGAAGAATTGATCCTGCTCGGTGCGGCGGAGCGCCAGGCGTCCAGTGTTGATGACCTGTCGTACCGCCTTGTGACGGCACAGGAGCGGCTCGGTTCGAACGGCGGCCTCACCCTGGCCGGCGGGATCGCCTGCGGCGGTCTCGGCGTGGCCGCGGTCCTCCTTGCAGGTGGCGTGTCGGTGGCCGCAGGTACCATTGCCGGTCCTGCCATGGTGATGCTGGTCCTCTTTTCGGCGGCGGCCTTCGAGGCGGCCGGCGGGATGCCGGCGGCGCTGCAGCTGGTGCCGGCATCCCGGGAGGCGGCGCGGCGGATACTGGAGTTGGCCGACGCCCCGGTTCCGGTTCCCGACCCTCCTGTTCCGGAACAGCTTCCCGCCGGAACCGGTATCGTCTTCCGTAATGTTTCCTGTGCCTACGATCCGGCCCTGCCGGTCCTGAAAGGGTTCTGTCTCGAAATCCCGGCTGGGGAGAGGGTGGCTCTGGCCGGTCCCAGCGGCAGCGGTAAAAGCACCGTGGCGGAGATACTGCTTCGGTTCCGCGACTATGACGGCAGCGTCACAGTGGGCGGTGTGGAGATCTGCCGCCTTGCGGCCGATGACCTGCGGGGGCTGATCGCCGCTGTTCCCCAGCGGCCCCATCTCTTTAACGCAACCATTCGTGAAAACCTTTTGGCGGGAAACCCGGAAGCGGGAGATGCCGAACTGTGCCGTGCCCTGGACGATGCCTGCCTGACGGCGTGGGTCGATGCGCTGCCCCTGGGGCTGGATACGCTGGTGGGAGAGGGAGGTGGCGCCGTTTCCGGCGGCGAGGCCAGGCGTATCGCCCTGGCCCGGGCACTGGTTAAGGATGCGCCGATCCTTGTACTGGACGAGCCAACCGAGGGGCTCGACGCTGCCACCGAACGGCAGGTTGTGGCGCGCCTGGCCGCGCGGACAGTGGGGAAGACCGTACTGGTCATCACCCACCGTCCCGCATGCCTTGCCATTGCCGGCCGGGTGGTGCGGATGGGGGCGCATTAAGGGGTAAATATAAGGGGAGTCAGATGGTTACTTCTTGCCTCTAGCGGTCCTGCCGCCCGGGCCGCTCTTCCCGCGGGAGGGGGCGGAGGCGGCGGGGTTCCCTTTGCCGCGGCCGGTACCGGGCCGGCTTCCCGGTCCTCCTTTGCCGCCTCTGCCGCCTCTGCCGCCGGGGCGGGGGGCAGGTTTCTGGGGACGTGCCAGGCTTACGGTGATGGGGCGATTCCTCAGGAGCGCCCCGTCCAGGGTCTCGATGGCTTCCTGGGCCTCTTCGACCGTGGCCATCCGCACGTAGCCGCACCCCTTGAATTCGCCGGTGTCGCGGTCGGTGATCAGGTGGACCGATGTGACGGTTCCCGCCACGGTAAAGAGCCGCCGGAGATCGTCTTCGGTTGCTTCGTAGGACATGTGCCCCACATAGAGTTCCTTGTTTGCGCTCATTATGTCTCCTTTGGGCCGATGGTACCAGATTGGCGCGGCAAAGGGAAAGGGCCTTTTTCGAAAAAACCGCGCTGGAAAAAGGGGTTGCCGCTCCGTGGGCGGAAATGGTATAAAAAGAACCGTACGTGAACCACAGGGTCACTCATCCCTGTGGTTTTTTATTTTACCAGCATAATAAAAGGAGTCACACAAGAGCATGATCAGCGCATCCAACGTCACCCTCTCCTACGGCAAGAGGGTTCTCTTCAAGGACGTGAACATCAAGTTCACCCCCGGCAACTGCTATGGCCTCATCGGCGCCAACGGCGCCGGCAAATCCACCTTTCTCAAGATCCTTGCGGGCGAGGTTGAGGCTGACAAGGGGGAGATCTCCGTGGGTACCGGCGAGCGGATCGCAGTGCTCCGTCAGGACCAGTTCGCCTTCGACGACGAGGTGGTCTTCAATACTGTCATCATGGGGCACGAGCGGCTCTACAAGGTCATGGCCGAGCGGGAGGCAATTTATTCAAAGGGGGAGTTCACCGAAGAGGACGGCATCCGCTCGGCAGAGCTGGAGGCTGATTTCGCCGAGATGAACGGCTACGAAGCTGAGAGCGAGGCGGCGGTGCTCCTGAACGGCCTCGGCATCCCCGAGGAGCTGCGCCATAAAAAGATGAAGGAGCTGGAGCCGGGGGAGAAGGTGCGGGTGCTCTTGGCCCAAGCACTCTTCGGCAACCCCGACGTGCTCCTTTTGGACGAGCCCACCAACAACCTGGACCTGAAATCAATCACCTGGCTGGAGGATTTCC
>MTLE01001635.1_pt1 | contig 31813 bp, 22 predicted proteins | sample 1982461 | NCBI WGS metagenome assembly MTLE01 (sample SAMN05712605, study PRJNA340218) | biofilm metagenome | isolation source: sample SPL anode biofilm adapted to -200 mV | place: USA | collected 2012-02-03
TCTGAAAGCAATTCACAACGCACCTCGCTCATGCCCTTGGTGCGCACTTGTTGTGATAGGTATGTCAAAGATACAATCTGAAAGCAATTCACAACCACTTTCAATGCACCATTTTCTATCGAAAGTTGTGATAGGTATGTCAAAGATACAATCTGAACCGGAGCGCAGCGGAGCTCGGCGTAGCCAAAGCAATTCACAGCCGGAAGGGTTAGCAAGTCAGAGGGTGACTATATCTCAGAAACAAGAAGTCACCCCCCTGCCTTTTTTGAAGGTCATTGCCTATTCGTTCATAATTTTTTGATTATATGCGTCATATTTAATCGTTTAATTGTATGTTTGCAGTGATAAGGGTTAATGCAGCAATGCGTTCCCATATCTCCCAGAACGGTCAACTGGTTATAATCGGTTGGCCGTTCTGCTTTTTAGGCGATTCATAACTCGATTTTGCCATACTTTGTGATTGATATATCAAAATAATATTTAAAGCGGAGCACGGCGAAGCCAACGCAATTCACTGCCGGCAGGGTTGGCAAGTAAGGGGGTGACTGCTCTCTTGCGCATAGAGTTACCCTCTGACTGTGTTTCTTACCTTAATGTGCTTTAATGAATCAGCCGTTATCAAAGAAAATACCACCTACAAGGAGCCACTTGCTTACATATTCTTCTTGACTTTGCCGTGAGAAACAAGTACCTTTGAATGTGTTACTAACCCAAAACTGACAAGATGAAAGACTTAAAACAGTTTTTGAGAATGGATTGGATTTCGGCGGAGGAGATGCAATCCACCAGAGGTGGAAGAAAACTAATTTAGCAGTATCTTAACTCTGACAGCGATGGAACGTACTGGACACTGGTCTACGATGACGGTTCCACTGAATTTGTTCCTATCAATTGGTACGCCTAAATTAATACTTATGAAAAAAAATTGGCTATTGGTTTTGCTCTTCGTCAACTTAAGTGCATATGCTTGGGGACAAATAAGGAGTAGTGCTGTGCAAATTGCCCACGGTCGCTGTGTAGCTATTTTAAAGCAGTTTACAGATACTACTCGATGCGACTCGGCTGCCATTCAGCTATTCCTGCAACGCTACTACTTTGACAGCGGGGTATATTTTCCAGCCTCAAAGTGGAAGGAAGCCAACGAGTTTATTAATAAAAAGGAAAATGTAGACCTAACGTGCACCTTTAAAGCACTAAGGCGAGAGCAAGACCTCATTGACAACACCAAAAAGAAGTGAGAATAGGGGCCATCTTGGAGATGGCTCCTATCTTTTATTTTACAAGAGCAAAAAAGGCTATCGTTACCGAGATAGCCTTGCTAAACTAAACTCGTTGATGCCAACGAGCTATACCTTAACCGAGAGTTGTGTTAGCAAGTCAGAGGGTGACTATATCTCAGAAACAAGAAGTCACCCCCTGACTTTTTTGAAGGTCATTGCCTATTAGTTCATGTTTTTTGATTAATAGCAACGTAGTAAATCGTTTAATTGTATATTTGAATCGGATAGGGTTAATGCAGCAATGCGTTCCCTGACCTCCCCAAGCGGGCTGGCTGTCTATTCGGCTAGTCGCTTGGTTTTTTTTATTTGTATTGTTGACAAGTTTGTAAGTGACAGCTTGCTTGCGCGCATAGTCATCACCTGAGTGCTTATAAAAAGCAATGGACAGCCATTGCGACCATCCAAAGAACAATTATTATTTAATTGGACTGCTTCCAGCCGTCCCAAGTGCTGGGTTGTCGAAGGGAGTTCCGTAGCCTTGGAATGGTCCAGTCCAGTAGTTGGTGCCGTATGGTGGCAGCCCGGTGGAGAACTGAAATTGTGCAGATATGGTGGTTTTTGGCGTAACCTTGTAGCTTACACCCACCGAGATGCTCTTGAAGTCGTTGTTGACGCCGTAGGCGTATGCCCCGTAGCCTCCTCTGCTATACATGCTGTTGCCGTATAGGTTAACCCGGTTGCTGAGAAAATAGTTCGCACCAGTATAGGCAGCCACTGGAGAGGATTCAACAATTACGTCGTTGTTGTTAAAGCCATTGGCATTGTTGTGGGCAAGGTATGCTCCAACAAACATTTGAAGCCTGTCGGTGGGTTGGAATGATACGTTGGGGGCAATATAGGTGGAGAGCATGTTTTTTCCCCCACCGAATGTGGAGACGGAGGTGCCCACCTCAAAACCCACGTGCGCATTTTTTAGTAGCCCTGCCTTAAAAGGCTTGTTGGCTACCTTTGCTGGAGTAACGAGATTACCACCTGGTATAAATGCTGGCTCTGCAATGCTCTGCTTGGTAGAGTCTACCTGGTAAAGTGTTGGAAGGTCGGAAATCAGCTGGGCAAAGCCCGAAATGCTCAAAGCCGTAAAGAAAAGTATTGCAGCAACATTTTTCATGGCAACCATAGTTTAAACGACTAACAAATCTACAATAATTATGCCTTAAATCAACCAAAGTTCATGATGGTTGTAAAGCACCAATGCATTATGTTCTTCAGCATTTACGGGATATTCATTCCTCAATTAAAATATCTTTGCACACTGTTATTCCACTAACCGTGTGATTGCCCTTTGTGATTTGCAGATAATTGGTTGGATTTAATATTTTGTTGTATGCTCAAGCCAGTAAGATTTGTTTCGGCCGAGGAGGCTGTAAAGGTTATTAAGTCAGGAGACAGGATTCATATTCATAGCGTTGCGCTTGCTCCTCAGAAGTTGATTAAGGCCATGTGCGACAGGGGCAGGGCCGGTGAGTTGAGGGACGTAAAAATACAGCATCTTCATACCGAAGGTTCTGCGCCATACGCCGAGGCGGAATTTGAAGGTGTTTTCTTCCTTGAATCGTTTTTTGTGGGTCACAACGTTCGTAAGGCCACCCAGGAGGGTTTTGCCGACTACATTCCTGTTTTTCTCAGCGAAACGCAAAAGTTGATTCGCGACAACGTGCTGCACGTTAACGTGGCCATGGTTCAGGTTTCTCCCCCCGATAAGCATGGGTATGTATCGCTGGGCACCTCCGTGGATTCTACGTTAGCCGCCGTGGAGTGCGCCGATACGGTAATTGGTGTTATCAACCCCAACGTACCCCGCGCCTTTGGCGATGCCATGATTCCCATGGGCATGATTGACATCTTCTGTGAGGATAACACTCCACTTATTGAAGCTGTTCCTGCAGAGCCCGACGCCATTGAGAAGGCCATTGGAACTTACGTTGCTGGATTGGTGGAAGATGGGGCTACGCTTCAGATGGGCATTGGTGCTATTCCCAACGCGGTGCTGGGAATGTTGGGAAGCCACAAGAATCTGGGTATTCATACCGAAATGTTTTCCGATGGTTTGCTTCCGTTGGTGGAAAAGGGTGTTGTGAATGGTGCAGAAAAGAATATCGATAGGGGTAAGATTGTTTCAACCTTCCTTATGGGGTCGAAGAAGGTGTATGACTTTATCGACGATAACCCTGGCGTGCTGATGATGGATGTGGGTTACACCAATTCCATCGACCTAATTAGCAAGAATCCAAAGGTTACCTCCATCAACTCTGCCCTCCAGGTAGACCTTACCGGCCAAGTTTGCGCTGATTCGCTGGGAACTAAGTTTTACTCGGGTGTAGGTGGACAGATTGATTTTATTCGAGGTGCCGCATGTTCTCGGGGAGGTAAGCCGATTATTGCCATGCCTTCTGTAACCAACAAAGGGATTAGCAAGATTGCATCTGTGCTTAACTTAGGCGCTGGCGTTGTTACAACACGGGCCAATATGCACTGGTTTGTTACGGAGTATGGTGCCGTTAACCTTTACGGGAAATCGCTTCAGGAGCGTGCTCGAATGATTATCAGCATTGCCCATCCCGACCATCGTGAAGCGCTGGATAAGGCTGCTTACGAACGATTTGGATCTCACTACCACTATATCGCTTTGGCAACAAAGTAGTAAAATTTCTTGCTGCTAAGTGTAAGTGAAGAAAGAGGCGTTGGATATGGTTCAGCGCCTCTTCGTTTTATTTACCATTTTTTGTTGGGCTTAGCACCCATGTAGAATTGTATGCTGGGACCACTCTCTAGCTCGGAGTGAAGTAGGTATCGGCGGTGCAGCTCTTTTCCGTTTAGCAGAACCTTCTGTATGTAGATGTTCTTTTCGCTTTGGTTCACTGCCTCAATGTTGATGGTCTTCCCATTTTCTAACCTATTGGTTGCTGATTTAACCAGAGGGCTTCCAATGGCATACTCCTCGCTTCCGGGGCAGAAGGGGTAGAATCCCATCGCTCCAAATATATACCAAGCCGACATTTGACCGCAATCGTCGTTGCCGCAGAGGCCGTCGGGCGTGTTACCATACATGGTTTTCAGAATGGCTCTAACCCGTTCCTGCGTTTTCCAAGGACGGTCGGTCCAGTTATAAAGGTAGGGGATGTGGTGCCCCGGCTCATTTCCTTGAATGTAGCCGCCCATCATGCCATCGCGGGTAATATCTTCCGTTTCTGCAAAATGCTTGTCATCCATGGTCATGGTGAAGAGCGTGTCCAGGTGTTCACCCAATCTTCGCTTTCCACCCATGAGGGATACCAACTCCTTGGGCTGATGTGGAATGTATAAGCTGTAGTTCCATGAATTTCCTTCTACAAAGCCTTCTCCATCGGTATTCAGTGCATCGAAGTTGGCCTTCCACTCCCCCGAAGAAAGTCGTGGCCTAGTAAAACCAATGGTGGTATCGAATACGTTTTTAAAGTTTTCGGAGCGGTGCAGAAACTCCTTTTCAATGGCAGAATTGCCAGTTTTGTGGGCCATTTGCGCAATGCACCAGTCGTCGTAGGCGTATTCCAACGTTTTGGATACTGAGGAGGAATTTTTGTCTTCCGGAACATAGCCAAGGTCGATGTAGTACCCCAATCCATCGTAGCTTCGATGATTGGCTGTGGTTACGCATGCTTCTAGCGCTACGGCCGGGTCAACAGGTAGGTTGTTCTTAATGTAGGCATCGGCAATTATGGCAACGCTGTGGTAGCCCGTCATGCACCAGTCTTCGTTGGCGGAGTTCGACCATATGGGCAGCATCTTGTGAACGCTTTGGTTGTAGTGTGCCAGCATCGATTGAATCATCTCCCTGTTTCGGGCAGGTTGCAGGAGGTTGAACAGCGGATGTAGCGCTCGATAGGTATCCCAAACCGAGAAGGTGGTGTAGTCGGTGAAGCCTTGGGCTTGGTGGTTGTTTTGGTCCAGCCCACGGTAGCGGCCATCCACATCGGAATATACTGTGGGACTCAAAAATGCATGGTAAAGGGAGGTGTAGAAGGTCTCTCTATCCTTGTTGTTTAAAAACTGAGCCTGCACCTTCCCCAGTTCTTTATTCCACTCATTCTGTCCTTGCTTAACCACGGCATCGAAATTCCAGCCCGGAGTTTCTGCCTTAAGGTTTGCAATGGCACCCTCGGTACTTACCGATGACAGCGCAAGCTTAATCTGAACCGTCTGTTCTTCTCTGGTGTCGAAGTTGAAGTAGAGACGAACGTCTCTGCCAGCCATTTCGGGGAAATTTTTGGTCTCATCAAACTTGCGCCAAAAACCTCTATAGACGGACTTGTCCAGCTTTTGTTGACCATACTCCTTGATTGGACGGGAGAAGACCATGGCAAAGTAGAGGGTTCGGGTTCTTGCCCAGCCGGTTGTTTGCCGATAACCGGTAACTAGAGTGTCGTTCTCTACCCTTACAAAGGTCCATACATCTTTTCCGGGGTAGTTGTAAATACCGTGAATAAGGTCGAGAATTATGTGAGCGTCGGCAGTTTTGGGAAATGTATATTGATGGAAGCCAACTCGAGTTGTTGCAGTTAGCTCGGCCTTTATTCCGTAGTCGGCAAGTTCCACCTTGTAATAGTCGGGAACGGCTACCTCGGTGGCATGGCTGTATCGAGAGCGATAACCCGACGATGGATTTTCTGCTGTTCCCGGATTGAGGTGCAATGCCCCCACTGTAGGCATAATGAGAAAATCGCCAAGGTCGGAGTGTCCGGTACCGCTGAAGTGTGTATGGCTAAACCCAACTATGGTGGAGTCGGAATACTGGTATCCGGCACAGTAGCGGTAAACATTGGGATTATACTTTCCACCAGCTTCGTAGCTGAGGGTGTCGGTATCGGGGCTAAGCTGCACCATTCCAAACGGAACGGTTGCGCCAGGGTAGGTGTGCCCCATGTTTTTTGTTCCGGTTAGCGGCTTTACATACTGAACAAAATCGGACGCAGGTTGCTGAGCAGATGTGGAAATTGCTGCTATACAGAACAACAAAACAATCAAATGTCTTTTCATCTATAGTTAAGGTTGATAGTGAGTGTAGGAGTATGCTGCGTTGAAGATACTGTTTTTTGCTAAAGTCAAGATAGCTATTGACCATGCTTTTTTTGCTGAATAGTGAATGGCGGGCAAACTAGAAACTAGGAACTTGAGCCACTAGAAGGGAACTCAGTCAGGAGGTTGGATGGGGAGGTGAAGATAAACTAGGAAATAGAAACAAGAAACTAGGAATTAGAAATACAACTCATAACTCATAACTCATAACTCATAACTCATAACTCATAACTCATAACTCATAACTCATCAACCTACCTATTCACCCGAATGGCTCGCTGAACTCCTTTAATTTTTTGAAGTCTACTGAGTAGATTTCCCAGTTGGCTGGAGTGCTCAATAAACACCTTAAGCGTACCCACGAAGCTGGAGCCTTTGGTTTCAATGGCAATGGCGCGCATGTTGAGCTGCATCTCCTTGGAGACCACCTCGGAAATGCGATTTACTATCCCCAGCTCATCGTAGCCCACAATTTTAATGGTAACCTGAAAGGCACCCGAATCTTTTTGGTCGCGCCACTTTGCGTTTAAAATGCGGTAGGCGTAACGTTCTCTGAGCCGGCTGGCATTAGGGCAGCTGCTGCGGTGAACCTTAATGCCCTCGCTTATGGTAACAAAGCCAAAGATTTCGTCACCAGGAATGGGGTTACAACATTTGGCCAGCTTATAGTCAACGCTATCGAGACGCTCATCGATGATTAAATAGTCGTCGAACTTGTGATGGCGGTGCTCAACAACTTTCTTTGCTGAAGCAGGTGTGGGCTCTGCCTGCTTCTCCTCATCGGCAATGAGCAGCGATTTAATGGCGCTTAGGTCTATTTTCTCCTGGAAAATGGCGGTGTATAGGTCGGTTGCATCCTTTATTTTGAACTGCTTAATCAACCGGTTTACCACTTCATCGTCGAGGTTAAGCTTCCAATTTTTAAGCCTGCGTTCCAGCATTTCTTTGCCAAGGTTGGCAACCTGTTGCTCGTTCTCCTTAAGGCTTTGCTTGATTTTAGACCTTGCCTTGGAGGTAACCACAAAGTTGAGCCAGTCCTTTTTAGGCTTTTGATTTTTTGAGGTAGTAACCTCCACTAGATCTCCGTTCTTTAGCTCATCTCTAATGGTAGCATTCTTCTGATTTACCTTTGCTCCAACGCAGTGGTAGCCCACCTTGCTGTGGATTTCGAAGGCAAAATCGAGCACGGTGGAGCCAACAGGCAACTTTTTGAGGTCGCCGTTAGGGGTAAACACAAATATCTCCTTGCTGTGTAGGTTTAGCTTAAAGGAGCTCACCATCTCTTCGGGTGAGATATCGGGCGTTTCAATGATGTTCCGAATTTGTGAGAGCCACTCATCGATGCCTGCTTCCTGTCGAATACCCTTGTAGCGCCAGTGGGCAGCAAGGCCTCGTTCGGCAATGTCGTCCATGCGGCGAGAGCGTATCTGCACCTCTACCCATCTTCCATCGGGGCCAATTACGGTGGTGTGAAGCGACTCGTAACCATTCGATTTAGGCACCGAAATCCAGTCGCGCAGGCGGTCAGGGTTGGGTGTGTAGCGGTCGGTAACCATGGAGTATACCCGCCAGCAGTCGGTCTTTTCGCGCTCCAATGGCGAGTTTAGTATAATGCGGATGGCAAAAACATCGTAAACCTTTTCAAAGGGAACATTCTGCTTCTGAATCTTTTTCCATATGGAGAACACGGACTTGGTTCTTCCCTTTATTTCGAAGTCGAAATTCTCCGCCACCAGCTTCTGCTCAATGGGCTCCATAAACTCCCTAATGAACTTGTTGCGGACTGCAGTGGTATTTCTTAGCTTCTTTATAATCGATTTGTATTCCTCATTTTCGGTAAACTTCATGGAGAGATCCTCCATTTCGCTTTTCACCTTGTAAAGACCCAACTTGTGCGCCAGAGGAGCGTAAAGGTTAAAGGTCTCGCGAGCTTTTGCCACCTGCTGTTCCTTGGGAAAGTGGTTGAGTGACCGCATAATCTCAAGACGGTCGGCCAGCTTAATAAGGATTACGCGAATATCCTCCGATATGGAGATAATAAGGTTGCGATAGTTCTCGCTCTGGTCAACATCTTTTGAATGGTTTATGGCAGCAATTCGGTTAAGGCTGGCTATAATGCTAGCCACATCTTTCCCGAATCTCTTCTCTATTTCAATTAATGGAATGCCACCAAAACGAGTTGTATCGTGTAGCAGCGCTGCTATAACAGAGGTAGCCCCTAGTCCAATCTCTTCGAGCACTATGCGGGCCACGGCAACGGGGTGAAAGAGGTATGGCTCTCCGGAGCTGCGGCGCATATTTTGGTGGGTTTCGGCAGCCAGCTTATACGCTTCCTTTATCAGCTGAATGTCGTTTTTCTCCAGAATATGAACCCCCGCTTTAAGCAGTGCTTTAAACCGGTAAATGACTTGCTTGTGCTCTTTTGGCCTTGCTTCTTCCAATGGTCTGAATTGAGATGTGACAAGCACAAAGTTAAAATCTTAAGTCAAACCTGTACGGCTTTTGGAACAAAATGTTCGGCGGGTTGTGGATGGGAAAACCTCAAACCATGTTTAAAAATATGCTTTAAAACGATTGTTGGTGGCATAAAAAAAATTACTTTTGACACAGTTTGGTTCTCCACATTATGTGGAGCTAAGAGGGAATCAGGTGTAAATCCTGAGCAGTTACCGCTGCTGTAATCTCTAACAACACTTTTGCTACCATCCAAATGCCACTGTTCCATTATAGAGTGAACGGGAAGGCCAGCAAGAGAGAGAAAGTCAGAAGACCTGCCAACGAATTAACATTTATAGCTTTCGGATAAAAAGCTCAATGTAATTTCGTTACATTATCACTTTTTGTTTTAATCCGCAGGTTATAAATGATTGAATCTTAACGATTTTAATCATTTGTAACGCATGTTAGTTAACCTATTTCTTTTTTCAGCGCTTTCCGTTATTCATCCGGAGCTGGCTGTCCCGGACAAGGAGGTGGTAGACACCGCCGTCACTTTAAAGGAGGTGGTGATTCAAAACCGCCTGCAACGTTACTCCCGCGAGCTTAGCGTTCAGCCAATCTTCACCAAGGACATAAAGGATTATGCACAGGCACAGCTCGACCAGCTGCTTGCAAGCCAAGGCGGAATAGTGGTGAATACCTATGGTCCGGGGGGAGTGAGCAGCGCCTCTATTCGTGGACTCGGTTCCGACCACACCGCTGTATTGTGGAATGGCTTTAATATTCAAAGCCCAATGGATGGAGGAGTTAACCTCGCCATTCTCCCCACCTCCTTTTTTGATCAGGTTAGCATACAGTATGGGGGTAATGGAGCTCTCTTTGGCAGTGGTGCCCTCGGTGGGGTAATTCACCTGGAGAGCAAACCCGATACGGCTCAAGGTATTAACCTCTCGTTGCTCCAAACTTATGGTAGCTTTGGAAAGTGGTTTACAGGGGTGAATGTTGCAGCTGGCATTGGACGATTTAGTTCTGGAACCCGGGTGTTCTACACGGAGGCTAAGAACGATTTTCTTTTTCATAACATAGCAAAGATTGGGAAACCATACGAGCATCAGGTGAATGCTAACTCTGCTTCCACTGGGGTGATGGAGAATTTGGTCTACCGCTTGAAGTCGAACCAGTCGATTGTGGCTTCGGTTTGGTACCAGAACAACTTTTCAAGGGCACAACCCATGATGGGGGCCTACACCAACCACGAGTCGCTTAAGTGGACCTCGCTACGAAATGCACTGGTATGGAATGCCGTAGTTGGAAAGTTCACCTCTACCATTAAAGGAGGCTACTTCTACGACCAAAATATTTACGATAATCCGGGAGTTGAGCATTCAAACCATAAGTTTTACGTGCTTACAAGCGAAGCCGAAGAGGCCTATGACCTTGGAAAGTTGGGCTCACTTGAAGCCGGACTCATCTACATAAACGAGCAGGCAAATTCCACCAACTATGCTGGACGGCCAACAAGAGATAGAGGAGCAGGCCGGATGGCTTACCGATTTAATACCCATTACATTGAAGGCTTTGCTAGCATTAGGGAGGAGCTTGTTAGTGGAGAGCCAAATCCATTTACATGGAGTGCTGGCATAAGAGTAAAGCCGTTGAAGTCCGTTGCCCTGCGGGCTAGCTTTTCGAAAATATACCGGCTACCAACCTTCAACGAGCTATTCTGGTCAAACTGGGGAAATCCTGACCTGAAGGCCGAAAAGGGATATTCAGCAGATGCCGGTCTGGAAGTGAATGCGCTGCTCAACCAAACAGCCATTCGTATTGCGCTAAATGCCTTCAACAGTCACGTGGACGATTGGATAATTTGGATGCCTGTTGAAGGTGGCAAGTGGAGCCCCATGAACATTAACAAGGTATGGTCGCGTGGGAGTGAGGCTCAGCTCTCAGTTTCGCATCGAATTGGAACGTTGAGCGTGGGTGGAGAGGGCACCTTCTCCCTCAATGTTACAACCTCCAATAGCGGGGCAACCGTTGGAAAGCAGCTACCCTACGTGCCAAAGTATAGTGGAACGTCGTCACTATTCTTGGAGTATTCCGGGTTTCGAGTAAAGTATTCTCAACACTTTTCGGGTAAACGGTTTATTAACAATGAGAATGTTGACTTTGTGTCGGCATACACCGTGGCTAGCCTAATGGTTCAAAAGGAATTTCGAGAGCGCAATTTTCAGATTCGTTCCTTTGTAAGAATCGAAAATATTTGGAACACAGAGTATCAGGTAATGAACAACTATCCCATGCCGCTACGATACTTTGAGTTTGGAATTGGTATCAACTTTTCAAAATAACTTAACCCTAAAATCTTTACAGAATGAAAAAACAGACGCTTACCAGTAAGCTGCTGCTCAGCCTTGGCGTATTGGCAGCATTTTCCTTTGCTTCGTGCCAAAAGGATAGCACTGAAAGCAGTGTATCTTACACCTTTAGCAACAACATTGCCATTGCCAACGAGGGAGCTTATGGCTCCTCCAATGCAACACTTTCACTATACGATCCGGCCAGTGATAACGTAGTAAATGAGGTGTTTGAAAAGGTGAATAATCGTCCACTTGGCGATGTATTTCAGAGCATTGGGTTTGCAGGAGGCAAGGCTTTTTTGGTGCTCAATGGCTCTAACAAGATTGAGGTTGTTAATGCTACTAGCTGTAAGGAGGTTGCCACCATCGAGAATATCTCCAGTCCAAGGTATATGACAACTTTATCCAGCTCCAAGGCATACGTGTCGCTGTGGGGCGATGGGGGCCATGTGGACGTTATTGATGTTACCACCAATTCCATCACCAACACACTAAAGGTGGGCACCGGTCCTGAGAAAATGGTAATTGCATCCAATAAGCTTTTTGTTGCCAATAGCGGTGGATGGGGAACCGACAACACCATTTCGGTGGTTAATACCCAAACCGATGCCGTTGATGCCACCATTACGGTGGGTGATAACCCCAAGGATATGGTTCTTGATAAGAATGGTAAGCTGTGGGTGCTTTGCGCTGGAAACATTGTGTACGATGTCAACTACAATGTGGTGTCCGAAACGCCATCGAAGCTGGAGCGGATTAATCCGTCCACAAATCAAGTTGAGTTTTCCATCGATCTTGGTGCTACGTATCATCCATCACACTTGGCTGTAAACCCCAGCGGCGATGTGCTATACTATGGTGGCGATTACACTATTGCTGGAATATTTACCTTCTCCATCGATGCAACCAGCACCTCGTCAACTCCAATTATCAACGATTACTTCTACGGCTTTTCAGTGAATCCGTCCAACGGAGAGATTATTGGCTTGCTCGCGCCAACCTTTACCCAGTCGGGAACCATGAACCGTTACACTTCGGCTGGCACCTTCATAAAGAGCTACACCGTTGGCATTGGACCCAACAGCGCCTATTTTGGCGAATAATTTCATAGTGATATTTCGAATGGCCGGGTGGATTTTCCATCCGGCTTTTTTGTGGCACATCCTTCTGTCTTGGATAATTTAGCCATCATTGTGCTGTGTTACATGGCGAAATTCAGCTGTGAGGCTTGAACAGGATTTCCATCTCCACCATTGCTTGTCATTTTTCAACTTTCGTATTACTCTAAAATTCCCGTCATCTTTGTATCTTTAGTGCAAATTCACTGAATTTATGACCCGCGAAGAAGCAAGGCAACGAATTGAACTACTGCGTAAATCGCTCGATGAGCACAACTATAGCTACTACGTAAAGGCCAATCCCACCATATCCGATTTTGAATACGATGTTCTGATGCTTGAGCTGATAGGCTTGGAAACTCGTTTCCCTGAGTTCTACGATCCATCATCGCCAAGCCAGCGGGTTGGGAGCGATCTGTCGGAAGAGTTTGTGCAGGTAGAACACCGCTATCCCATGCTTTCGTTGGGTAATACCTATTCGGAGGAGGAGCTGCGTGACTTCGACCAGCGGGTTCGAAAGCTGCTGGTGAATGAACTGCCGGAATATGTTTGCGAGCTTAAATTTGACGGTACAGCCATAAATCTAATCTATAAAAATGGTTTACTCGTTCAGGCGGTTACTCGCGGTGACGGTGTTCGCGGCGACGATGTTACGGCGAATGTAAAGACCGTTCGGTCCATTCCGCTCAAGCTGAAGGGTAGCGACTATCCAGCCGATTTTGAAATGCGAGGTGAGGTAATACTTACCCATAGCGCTTTTCAGAAGATGAATGAGGTAAGGGCAGCAAAGGGCGAGCAGCCTTTTGCCAATCCACGGAATGCGGCAGCAGGGACGCTTAAGCTCCAGAATTCAGCGGAGGTGGCTCGGCGTGGGCTGGAGTGTTTTTTATACTATGTGCTGGGGGAAGAGCTTCCATTCGAGTCGCACTATGAAAACCTAGAAAAAGCTAGGGAGTGGGGCTTTAAGATTTCGGAGCACAGCAGGAAATGTAGCTCAATAGAGGAGGTGTTCGATTTCATTCATCGTTGGGACACTGCGCGTAAGGAATTACCGTTCGATACCGATGGAGTAGTAATTAAGGTGAACTCATTCAGCCAGCAGGAGCAGCTGGGTTTTACTGCAAAAATTCCTCGCTGGGCAATTGCCTACAAGTTTAAAGCAGAGCAGGCCTATACCAGATTGCTTTCAGTGGATTTTCAGGTTGGACGAACGGGGGCAGTAACACCAGTGGCGAACCTTGAACCTGTTTATTTGGCGGGTACAACGGTAAAACGCGCATCGCTGCACAATCAGGATCAGATTAAGCTGCTCGATTTGCACATGCACGACATGGTAATTGTGGAGAAGGGTGGCGAGATTATTCCTAAGATTGTTGGCGTTGATGTTTCGCAACGCCCCTTGAGTCAAGCCCCAGTTGAGTTTTTAACGCACTGTCCCGAGTGTGGCACCGAACTGGTAAGGCCCGAAGACGAGGCCCGCCACTTTTGCCCAAATGATCAGGGGTGCCCACCGCAGATTGTAGGTAGAGTTGTTCACTTCATTAGCCGCGATGCCATGAATATTGATGGTTTGGGTGAAGAGACCATAGACCTGCTATACAGGAAAAATTTGATTACAACGCCAGCCGATTTGTATAACCTTACCATGGAGCAGCTGGTGCCGCTTGAACGGTTAGGTGAAAAATCGGCACAAAACATATTGGATAGTCTAACTGTTTCTAAAACAGTTCCATTTACACGCGTTCTTTTTGCACTGGGTATCCGATATGTTGGTAAGACAACGGCAAAAAAACTAGCCGAGCATTTCAGAAGCATTGAGGCGCTTGAGGTGGCTACATTTGACGAACTTTGCTCCGTGGATGAGGTTGGAGAACGAATTGCTGGCAGCATTCGCCGATTTTTTACCGATAGCCGGGCATTGAATTTGGTTGAAAAGCTAAAAGTGGCAGGATTGCAAATGAACCTTCCTCAAAAGGATGAGGAAACTATTTCTCAGAAGTTGAAAGGTTTTACCTTTGTGATCTCTGGCTCGTTTCAGTCCGTTTCAAGAGATGACCTCAAGGAGTTGATTGAAAAAAATGGCGGCAAGAATTTAGCTGCAGTGAGCGGAAATGTTAGCTATCTTGTTGCCGGTGAAAAAATAGGGCCGGCAAAGCTAAAAAAGGCCACCGAATTAGGAGTTGCCATTATTTCGGAAGAAGAGTTTTTTAATTTGATAAAGTAAGAACATGTTCAACAATTTACGGTACAGGTCGGGGTTAAAGAAAATAGATGGTCTTCAAAAAAAGATTAAGCGCAAAAAGTTTATTTATAACCTCGAAACTGCGCGAAAGGTAGGCATTGTGTTCGAAGGCTCTGTTACAGGGGTACCCGAGGAAATTAAGGACTTTATACTCTACCTCAAAAAGAGAAACTTGGATGTACATGCCATTGGATATGTTGATATTAAAGAGTTGACGGTTGGGCTGGAGCAGCATCCTACTATCAGTTTCTTTGCGCAAAAAGATTTAAAATGGAACGGCACTCCTAAATCGCCTCAGGTATTTGAGTTTACCGACATCCGCCTCGACATCCTGATCGATTTCAGCCGACGTGAGCTGATGCCCATTCGCAGCGTTGTTGCCCTTTCGCATGCCAGCTTCAAGGTGGGATTTCAAAACTATTTTCACAGCCCCTTCGATTTTATTCTTTCCGTTAAGGAGTCGGAAAGCCTATCCTTCATTATTGAGCAGGTAAAACATTACCTACTGGCCATTAACAACCGCCACTACCAGGTGGCTCACGAGAATGACAGTGAAGCTGAAAAGAATCACCCAGTGGAATAACGCGGTGAACTTTTCTGCATATTGGTTTGCTAAATGCTTATGCTAGCTAGTGTAGTTTCTTGTTGAAAAAATATCTCTATGAAGAAGTTCTTTGGAACAGGGGTGGCCATGGTAACCCCTTTCAATTCTGATAAAAGTATCGATTTTGAGAGCCTGAAAAAGCTCACCAGCTATATTACCGATGGAGGTGTTGAATTTCTCGTTGTTTTGGGAACAACTGGAGAGGCGGCTACGCTATCGGCAGAGGAGCGTCATAAGGTAGTTCGCTTTGTGGTGGAACAAAATGGTGGCAAGTTGCCTGTGGTTGTTGGAATTGGTGGTAATAACACCATGGAGGTAGTTAAAGCCATGAAGTCGTTCGACCTTTCCGGCGTTGATGCTATCCTATCGGTAACTCCCTTTTACAATAAGCCAACCCAGCAAGGGTTGTATGAGCATTTTAAGGTGTTGGCCGGAGAGGCTCCGCTGCCCATCATTATGTATAACGTTCCGGGGAGAACAGGCATTAACCTCTCTGCCGAAACGACTTTGCGCCTTGCTCACGATTTTAAAAACATAGTGGCCATTAAGGAAGCTTCCGGTAATCTGAATCAGCAATCCTACATTCTGCGTGATAAACCAGCCGATTTTCAAGTTCTTTCCGGTGATGATGGTTTGGCCCTTCCCCAGATTGCCCTTGGTCTCGATGGCGTAATCTCGGTGGTGGGTAACTGCCTTCCACGCGAATTTTCGGACATGGTTCGGTTCGCCTTGGATGGTGATTATGGCAAAGCACAGGAGCTGCACTATAGGTTGGTAGAGCTAATTGACGCGCTATTTATGGATGGAAATCCAGGTGGAGTTAAGGCTGCTCTCGCAACTCGAAGTGTTGTGAAAAATGTGCTTCGTTTGCCCTTGGTTCCTGTTAATGCGAATGTGCAAGCCAAGTTGGAAAAGTTGATGGCTGGATTTTAGTTCGTAGCTCTATCTTTAATAATTCATAGAAAAGAGGTGTTTTCACCTCTTTTCCATTCTCAACCATATGAAGAAGTTTTTTTCTATTTTAATTGTCACCCTCGGCTGGTTTCAAGGCACCCTGTTTGCTCAGGAATCTACTGCTGCTGGGGCGGTCTTCCGTATAGGGCACGACATACAAATTAGGGCGTTGGCGCCGGGAGTATATCTCCACCAAAGTTTTATGAATGTTGCTCCTTGGGGCAGGGTTGGGGCCAATGGGCTGGTTGTTATCTCAGGCAAAGAGGCCTTGATTATTGACACACCTTGGAACGATTCCCTAACATCGGTGCTGTGTAAATGGCTTGACGACAGCTTGCATGTAAAAGTGGTGAAGGCCATTGCTGGCCATTTTCACAGTGACTGTATGGGTGGTTTTGGATACCTTAATGCTCATGGGGTTGAAACCATATATGGGAGTAAAACGCTGGCCATCTGCAAGAAGGAGGGGCTTCCCATTGCTAAAACTACCTTTACCGACTCCCTTAACCTGAATTTTAATGGAACACCGCTATTCCTCTACTTTCCCGGTGGTGGTCACAGTGTTGACAACATTGTGGTTTGGATTCCATCGGTAAAAGTGCTGTTTGGCGGATGTTTGGTTAAAGATTTATACACCAACAATCTTGGTAATACTGCAGAAGCCGACCTTGCTGCTTGGCCCAGCTCCATTCGGCACGTTATAGTTCGTTTTCCTGCAGCGGAAATAGTTGTTCCTGGCCATGGAGAACCTGGTGGGAAAGATTTACTAACGCACACGCTGGAGCTTTGCTCTCCAAAGTAGCATTTCCTACCTATCTACAGAGTATTCATATTGGTTGACAAAACATAGTGATAATGAAACAGACAATTGACAGTATATTTCCTTCCTTCGAGGAGATACCTGAGCAATACCGACTAAAATTGCCGGTGGAACAATCGGAATACCTCATCAACGGTGAGATTTTCAATTGGAAGGGGGAGAGTCAAAAAGTTTTTTCCCCCGTGCTAGTTCGCAAGGGCAATGAATTTGACAGCTACATTGGCAGCTATCCATTGATGGGAGAGAAGGAGGCCATGCTGGCACTTGATGCTGCCACTGCTGCCTACAACTCCGGTAAAGGGGAGTGGCCTTCCATGGGAATTGAGGAGCGCATAGCGTGCATGAAGAATTTTGTATTCTACATGAAGGAGCAGCGCGACGAAATTGTAAAGCTGCTCATGTGGGAAATAGGAAAAAGTGCCACCGATTCGGCTAAGGAGTTCGACAGAACAATTGATTATATTCTCGATACCATTGATGCAGTTAAGAATCTTGATAGGGACTCTTCCCGCTTTGTAATCACGCAGCAGGTTATTGCGCAGGTTCGTCGCGCACCGCTTGGGGTGGTGCTCTCCATGGGACCGTTCAACTACCCGCTCAACGAAACTTTTACTACGCTCATCCCCGCGCTTATTATGGGGAACACGGTGATATTTAAGCCTCCACGAATGGGTGTGCTGCTGCATCGACCGTTGATAGCTGCCTTCCAAAAGGCATTCCCAAAAGGTGTGGTGAACACCATATACGGTGATGGTAAGCAGATTATTACCCCTCTCATGAAGTCGGGTAGGGTTGATGTGCTAGCTTTTATTGGAACTAGCCGAGTTGCCGATATCTTAAAGAGTCAGCATCCAAAGCCACACCGACTGAAGAGCATTCTTGGCCTCGATGCCAAGAACCCGGCCATTGTGTTGGCCGATGCCGATATTGAGAATGCGGTGAAGGAGTGTATTATGGGTTCGCTTTCATTCAATGGCCAGCGCTGCACGGCTCTCAAGATTCTCTTTGTGCACCGAAGCATTGCCGATGCGTTTGTAAAGCGCTTCGGCGAGGAGGTTGGCAAGCTAAAGTTGGGAATGCCTTGGAGTGCAGGCGTGGGAATTACACCGCTACCGGAGCCTAACAAGTCGGAATTTTTAACCGGGTTGATTGCTGATGCAACCGAAAAAGGAGCTAAGGTGGCAAACCCATCTGGAGGATACTTCAACCGTTCATTCTTTTACCCAGCCGTGCTTTTCCCGGTTAATAAGAGTATGCGGGTTTTTCACGAGGAGCAGTTTGGCCCAATAGTTCCCATTGTTCCGTTCGACGATATCAATGAACCGCTCGACTACGTGGTGGAGTCCAACTACGGCCAACAGGCCAGCATCTTTGGGCAAAACCCTGATGCCATTGCAACGCTCATCGACACTCTGGTAAATCAGGTGTGCCGTGTAAATGTGAACTCCCAGTGCCAGCGTGGACCAGACATCTTCCCATTTACGGGCAGAAAGGATTCCGCTGAAGGAACGCTCTCCGTTTCGGATGCGCTAAGGGTATTCTCCATCCGAACGCTGGTGGCTGCAAAGGAGAACGATGAGAACAAGAAGATAATTACCGATATCGTAAGGGAGCAGAAGTCCAACTTCCTCTCCACCGATTTTGTGCTATAGAACCATTATCGTATCTGAATAGTAAGAGCCGGAAGAAAATTCCGGCTCTTACTGTTTTTCATTTTATGCGTTTCGGTTATTGCGGTGCATGATACAATTTGAAAATTAACCAATTTGTAGATTTGAAAATGTTGGTGCAGCTATCAACCATTTGTTATTGCGGTGCAGGGCAGGTAAGGTTCATTGATTAAGATTTGCGCATGCACCGCCAACGCTAGGGTTGTTTGCAACCCAGGGCTAAAGCCCTGGGCGAAAAACATTTCGCCCCTACATTCGTTGAAATCATTTATCGAAAAAAAGAAGACGCACGATCGTGCGTCTCTACATTCTTTTAATTCTCGTAATTTTTTTTTCTGCCGTTGCGCTACGGCTATTTTCCTTTTATTTCACCTTTTCTGCAAGCAACTTCTCCACGAATGCGGTGGTTTCGTTCACCAGTTTGGTGTAGTGCTCGCCTGTTCCCGGACCAGAGAAACCGGTGTGCAGCTTAACAATATTTCCATTTCTGTCGATGAATATGGAGGTAGGGAAGGCAATCATTCCATCGAGGTTGTAGAGCACCTTGTCCATGGTTGCCTTGCCACGCGGTCCGGCGTATAGGAAGGTAAACTTTGCCCCAGTTTGGTCGGCAAAGCGTTCAATGCCCTTTTTCGACGATTCCAAATCCTTGTTCTCAAAGCAGAGGGCTACAATTTCCAACCCTTGCGATTTGTACTTATTGTAAAGTTCGCTGTAGAATCGAACCTCGTCCATACAGTTGGGACACCACGACCCAGAGGCACTTACAATAACCACCTTGTTCTTGAACCGACTATCACTAAGTCTTAAAGTGTCACCGTTAAGGTCAACACAGGCAAAAGAAAACTTGTTGCTCGCTCCCTTTTTTAGATGGATGAGCGACTCAACTGGAGGTAGGTCTGCATTGTTGTTCCTAACGGCGCTCCATACCGATTTCCACCGAGCGCTACCCAGAAACTTGCCGTTCACCATTTGGTTATCCGATGGAACTTCAGCGGTCATAATGAGGGTGTGGGCTCCATCCACTGCCGAGAGCATCAGCTTATCACCGGAAACTTTACCCTGAAGGTAGCGCATGTCGCCTCCGCTGTTTAGCCACGTGCCAACCACCGTTGCACCGGTTTGTGTAAACTCACCCACCATGTTAATAGAGTCTGGTGTTCCTGGGTTTTCGGTAATTTCCCAACGGCCTGAAACGTTAACGGCTGGTGCTTCGGTGGCGTCGGGGAAGCGGTCGGTAATTCCCTTTAGTGCATAAAATCTATAACCATTGCCATTCTCTTTTCCTTTTGGGAAGTATTGTCCAACCAGCGAGTCGGGGTATATTCTGGCAACAATTTCGCTCATAAACACTGGCAACTTCATGTCGATGGAATCTCCCTTTACGGTAATTTCGGTTACCTTAATGGTTTCGTTGGCATTAAGGATTGAAATAACGTAGCGGTTGGAGTCCTTAGCAACGTTCATGTTGAAGGGAACTTCCATGTTTTTCTCGGTGGAGTCGGGAACGAGTCTGCCAAGCCAAGGACCTTGAGCTAATTCTGTGTGTTTGCTGGTGCAGGATATGGCTCCCACGATGGCCAATATTCCAACGGCTGAGGTTTTTAGATTCATCGCTATTCGTGTTCTTTGGTGAGCGTTATTACTGAGGTTACTGTTTGTTGCGGTGAAAAAGCTGGTTATACCACCTCTTCCCATTTAGTGCAAGGGATATTGCCAGCGCGCTAAATGCTATTCCTGCAATAACTCCAAGAATGTAATAAATTGACATCGCTTTTGTTTTTTGTTTTTTGTTTTTTGTTTTTTGTTTTTTGTTTTTCAAATGTATAAATAATCATTGGTGTCCGAAAAAGCCTAAATAATCCTTGTGTTACTTTTCATTGTTAAACCTCTACGAGGTATGTAACAATCTGGGATTACATTCTCTACAGTACTAAATCTCCTACGGAGAATTTTCCGCGTAGCGCCAGCCTGACGGCAAGACAGGGATAAATAGTGTAGAACAGTACATCAACATTTGATGATAGTTCCCCGTAAGGAATCAACAAACGTTTACCGGACAACAACGATATTTAATCCTATTTGGCTATCGTTAAAGTGACTTTTAAGCAAACTTAGAGAGAGCCTTTACTTTGTAACGACAAACTCTCTTAGGTTCGAAACCAATATTTTTTCCAGCTCCGCCATGTTTTCTGCCCTAGTTTCTGTATACAGGAAGGCAAAAACAGGGTATTGGGTAAAATCAATCTTCCTTAATTCCAAAGGTTTTTCGAAATGCGTTAGCAGCTTATCGTAATCGAAAGAGGCAATATCCGATGCCTGATATCCTGAGTTATTGTCTAGAATAACAATGCTGTAAACCTTTCCTGCCTTATCTTTTAAGATGCTTTTCCAGTCGGGTGTCTTCTGCTGAAAGAAGCATTCGTATTCATTAATCCCGTATGCATGAAAGGCGAGGTCGCCTGTGGAGCACCAGCCGCCAAAGCGCATGGGGTTCACCTCAATGGGGTAAACGGTGCCAGCCTTGTCTATTCTTATCTCGATGTGAGCAGGAAAGTTGCGCAGCTGGGCCAGTCGCGAAACCTCCGCAAGAAAGGCTTCAATGCGGGCAATGTTCTTTTCAATAATATCCTTCGAGGTGAGGTAAACACGGTCGCTAACATCCTTTCCTGAACCAAATATGTGCTCCAAAATGTTGAGCACCACAGGCTTTCCCTCACCGTTAAAGTAGCAGTCGATGGCAAACTCATCGCCCTCTATGCAATCCTCAATAACGAAGTTGGTGGCGTCCATTACCTCCTTGGGGTATAGGTCCTTCACTGCCTCAATTTCGCTAGCAATGGTTTCGCGAATGGCAATCCACTCCTCATCGCTATCAACCTTATGCACGCCCATGCTGAAGAACCCAATTGCCGGTTTAATAATAAATGGTTTGGGAATATCGTGCGATGACAGCGTTGCCAATCCTGCAAGCGGAACACTCTTGAAGTAAAAGTTTGGAAATATGGGTTTTACCATCTCCCTGAATTTCACCTTATCCTTGAATAGCCCAATTGTATGTGGAAGGGTTGAGAATGGTAGGTTTTGCTCCACCCAGCTGATGGCGTTTTCGGAGTTGGAGTAGACCAGCTCCTGCGGGTTCTGGCGAACAAGGTTTGCCGCTTCCTGCTGGCTGACGAATGTTACTCCACCTTTGCCGGCGAGCATCTCCCTTGCAATTGGGGTATCAACCACGGGGTATTGATTTCTAGCTATGGTTTCCTTGAGAAAATCTGAAACGTAAGGTTTGTCGAGTAATATCATTGGCTAAATTATTGGTTCAAGAGTTGTTTGCAATTCAGGGCGTTAAGGCCAGCATCTACACTTTTACACACTAGTTTAATAGCAGCATGTGCTCATGGAAAAGTTGTCAATCGCATATTAAGGGACTAAAAAACCTTCCCATTTCCATTGCTGTACCGGCTATTCGATTGTAAATGGCCACTAAGGTTTAAGCAGGTTGCTCAAGTTCACCTCAATCAATGAATTATCCTGTGCATAGCGCAAGGTTGTTCCCGAAAGCACAGCATTTGATGGTGCATGCAGGGTGGCCACCGCTTCCCCACGTTGGTTGACAATGGTTGTGGTGTTGCCTTTTACCAGAAAATTGTAACCAAAGGAGGTGAGGTAGTTCACATAAATATCGGTTACATTTTTCTGCTCATCAATCTGTAAATCGTCGTTTATGGCTAAGATTCGGCCAGTGGAGGTGTATAGAAAATGACGGTTGGCATCGGTTGCATTGAGCGCAACAAAGGTGGAGTCGGCTGTTTTTACAAACGCTTGGTCTCCTACAAAGTAGGTGAGCTCACCGTAAAGGTTTTCAGCAAGAGGCTTTTCGCTGATGAGGCTTCCCGAGGTAAGGTTGTAGCTGGCAATCTTGTGCGGAAAAACAAGTACTAAGCTGTTGTTGTGGACGTAGAACGCGTTTATATGTCCCTCCTTGTCGAGCTCAGTCATGTAGTTTTGCTGTCCGTTTATGAGGTTAAAGGAGGCAATAAATGGCTTGCCAAACTCCATTAATCGGTTATTCATGTAGGCAAATCCACGATTTATAAGATAAACAACGTCGTTTTCGATAACAATGGTGGACTTGCTGGTTAGCTTTTTCGGTAGGCTTGCCTGCCATACCACATTGCCTTTAAGGTCGATACAGGCAATGCTCTCCTTGGAGGCAAAGAAGAGAAGGTTGTCCTTTTGAACTAGGTTTGAGGCAATGTCGTGAATAATGTTCTGCCCTGTGGGAACGAGCATAATTCCTGTTGCGAGGCCAAGGGTGATGCCTGCCGTTAATGTTGCTGCATTGGCGGAATACTCCTTCATTCCGGTAATGGCTTTGTAGTCCCAGCCTTGACCGTTCAGTAGGTTAATTTGGTGCAGACCCGATGAGATGATAAGCTTAGAGGTGTCGTTTTCATCAATGAGCGAATTCCATCCAAAGTCGCGATTGACCTCGTGGCTCCACAGCTCCTTGCCCGTATTCATGTTTATGCCTAAAAGGGTGTTAACGTTCTTTGCCGATGGGTTGGTTATGGCGTACGCCAATCCGGTATTAGTTTTTGGGTCCACGTAGTAGATGGCTGTTTCGTTTTCCCAAAGCACATCTCCCGTGTTGCTGTTTAGCCGCTGGGTTTTGTTGCCCACTCGTTGAAGGATTGCTTCTCCACTCATTCTTACATCGAAGTTCTTTGTCTGCTGAGCCCAAAGCATCGATTGGCTTTTAGCGCTGTAAACGCCAATATACCCCTTGTTCTTAAAGTATCTTCCGTTGTTTGTTAGGTAGCGAAGCTGCAGGAGTATACTCTGTCCTGTTGTGTCACCTTCCCACTGGTAAACAAAGCAGGGGAATGTTATTTTGGTGGCGGTGATATCCTGATTGGTTGCTAGGTTCTTACCAATGGTAATCTCCTGTTTTGTTGGCTCAATGCCGCTGTTCTGCGCAAAAGTGCTAAAAGAGATGAGCAGCCCAGCTGCGAGTAATGCAATTTTATTCATGGTTTTGTGTGTATAGCAATAGGGAACAATATTTAAAACATCCATCTTTGGCAAATAGTATGCCGGGTTAAAAGTAAAAATAAAGTTAGGTTAATTCTTCTCAGGATAAGGTAAAGAAGCACCCTTTTTGTTTCATCTAGAGGAAAATTGCTTCTCCAAATATATTTTTAAGAAAAACTCTGTCTTCTAAAACGCGAAGTAGAGCCAGCGAAGGTTTGATATTCATCAACCCATTCCATATTTTCGTCACCATTTGTTGAGAATTTGTTTTTAGCGGAGGGGGGATAGGCTCCAGTGAGTTGTCATAGCAGTGTTAAGAAATTGCGAATGGCTTGCAATAGTAACAGATATGGGATACTTTTGAACTGCCATCAACTGGTTTAACGGTGCAGGAAAAAGAGATAGTTGTAAGCATTAGCAATGGGGACGAAGGTGTTTTTGAAGAGGTTTTCAGAACATACTATGAGCGTCTTTGTAGCTATGCTCATACAATGCTCAACGATAGCCAGGAGGCAGAGGAGATGGTACAGTCTACATTTATTACCCTGTGGGAAAATCGGGCGACGCTCGACATTCATACCTCGCTGAAGAGCTACCTCTACCGTGCGGTGCATAACAGCTGCCTGAATAGGCTTAAACACCTTAAGGTGAGGCAGGAGCACGGCGACTACTACCGTCATGCCTACGATGAGCAGGTAGATTCCACGGCCCAGCAGGTAATGGGCAACGAGCTGCAGCAGCAGATAGGTTTGGCTGTGGAGCAGCTGCCGGAGCAGTGCAGGAGAGTATTCACCATGAGCCGATTCGAAAGCTTAACCTACGCCGAAATTGCTGCCAAGCTCAACATTTCGGTGAAGGCGGTGGACAAGCAGATGGTGAGAGCGCTTAGAATAATGCGGGAACAGCTGAAGGATTATCTTCCTCTGTTCCTTATACTAATGATACTAAAGAAATAGACAGTTATAACCTTGGTTGTAGACAACGAACATATTGACCAGCTCATAGCGCGCTACCTCGCAGGTGAAGCATCACCGGAAGAGGCGGTGGAGCTAGACGATTGGGTTGAGCATAGTGCCGACAATAAGCGGTACTTTGACCAGCTGCGGCTACTTTTCAATCAGGGGAGAGGGGTGTTGGCAACTCCGACATTTGATGTGGGCGCCGCCTGGAGTTCTGTGGCTGCTGGCATGAGGGCAAAACCAATAGCCAAAGTTGTTCCGCTCTACCGAAGAGGATGGGTTCAGCTGGCTGCTTCGTTGCTACTGCTGGTTGGCCTTCCGTTATGGCTCTTTTTCGGATACTTTAATTCCGTTTCGGTGACCAGCTATACCGCTGCCAACCAAGTAGAGACGTTACAGCTGAAGGATAGTAGCAAGGTGGTGCTTAACCGGCACAGCCGCCTTAGCTACACTGCTGCATTTGGAAAGAGCAAGCGCAAGGTTACGCTTAAGGGTGAGGCCTTCTTTACTGTTCAGCATAGAAGCGATAAGCCCTTTGTGGTGGAGGCAAACGGAACGCTGGTGGAGGACATTGGCACCGCCTTCAACGTAATTGCCTACGATTCCACTTCAACCGTTGAAGTGTACGTTGAGTCGGGAAGCGTTCGCTTCTACACCCCGCAAGGCGATGGTATTACCCTAGTTGCCGGTGAAACGGGTATTTACAATAAAAAAACAAACACCTTTAGCCGAAAAGGTATGGCCGATCCTAACGTAACGGCCTATAAAACCAAGCGCTTTGTGTTTGTTGACACTCCTCTTCGGGTGGTGGTAAGGGAGCTCTCCTCTGTTTATGGCGTTGATATTGCCCTAAGTACATCGGCAATTGAAAATTGTAAAATCACGGTGACTTTTGATAACGAGAAGTTGGAGAACGCACTGGAGGTAATTGCCGAAACGTTGAATCTCAACGTTACAAAGTTGAATAACGGTTATACGCTGGAGGGAACGGGATGCGAAAACGAGTAGAGAACCAGTCTCGTATGGCTGTTCTAATTCTGTGGGCACTATTCCAACTCCCATTAACGCTGCTGGGGCAAGGCGAGGAGATTCCACCGCTGGAGCGCTTGGTTTCCGTTTCGGTTACAAACGTTGAGACCCGGGATGTGCTCGACCAAGTTTCCCAACAGGCCAATGTTATCTTCTCCTACAGTTCAAAAGCCTTTAAATCGGAGAGCGGCATTACGCTTACCGTAGCCAATAAACCAGTTAGGCTTGTGCTTAACTCGCTGTTCAACGGTGCGGTGAAGTACAAGGTTCGTGGACGCTACATAATTCTTTCGGAAAACAGGGAGGAGGCCATCAACGTTTCCCAATCAGCGGTATCGCGACGGACAATTGAGGGCTATATCTACGAACCAGTTTCGGGCAAAAAGTTGAGCGGCGTTACCGTATACGATAGAAACTCCATGGCTTCGGCAATTACCAACGAGTATGGGTATTTCAAAATTACCCTGCCTCAGGATGATGCCAAGCCCGATGTGCGGGTTAGTAAGTTTGGTTACGTAGATACGGTGCTCAGCTATACGCGCAATGCCTTTAACTTCTTGGCGGTGGAGCTCTCGCTCGACTCTTTGAAGCAATCATTCTCCAGGAGAGAGCCAAAACCGAACCGCGACTCCACAACATGGGTTTCGCGATGGCTCATTCCCAAGAAGGTGAAGATTAACACAAAAAACCTTAGCGATACGCTCTTTCGCAAGGTTCAGGTTTCATTTATTCCCTACCTGAGCACAAACCAACTTCTTACGGGAAACGTGGAGAATAACGTCTCCATTAATATTGTGGCCGGGTATGTGCAGGGCGTGCGCTATGCGGAGTTTGGCGGTGTGCTTAACATCGACCGCGACAGCGTAAGGTATGTACAGGGAGCGGGTGTAGCCAATATTGTGGGGAAGAACATGAGAGGGGTGGAGATGGCCGGAGTTTTAAATTTGGTTATGGGGGATGTAAAAGCGGCTCAGCTTGCCGGTGTGGGGAACATTACCTACGGCTCATTTAAAGGTGTTCAGGCAGCAGGAACCTTCAATTACGCCCCATCGGTTATTGGGGTGCAGGCAGCCGGAACCTATAACCATGCCTCCACAGTTAAGGGTGTTCAAATTTCCGGGACCATTAACCGAGCACGGAGCATTGTTGGTGTCCAGCTCGCTGCGGTAAACAGTGCCGATACGGTTGATGGGGCACAGGTGTCGGTGCTGAATGTGGCCCGCGTAGCAAAAGGGGTTCAGGTGGGGCTGGTGAATTTTGCCGACTCACTCGATGGTGTTCCGGTTGGGCTGTTTAGCTACGTAAGGAATGGCTACCACAGCTTTGAGGCCTCCAGCGACGAGCTCTTTCAGGCCAATGTTGCCTACCGCAGCGGTGTTAAGCGTTTGCATGGAATTCTACTGGCCGGAGTTCAGGCCAAGGATGGGAATAACCCACTGTGGACGCTGGGCTATGGCTTTGGAACCTCGGTTGGCTTGGCAAGAAAGCTATCGCTCGATATGGACCTAACTGCTCAGCAGCTGATGAAAGGCGGAACATTTCTTTCCAGAAGCGGTTTGGCCCGAGGATACCTTGGGCTAGAGCAGAAGCTATCGTCGCGGGTTGCCCTTGCTGCCGGAGTAACATATAGCTACCTGGCGTTCGATACCGCAAAGCAAAACAATGTGCAGTATCTTACTTCGCTTGCACCCCACACGCTTTCTAGTAGCGTTGGAGCCAACGGAATTGCTCTGCAGTCGTGGCTTGGGTGGAAAATTGCGTTGAGGTTATACTAACCTAAGTTCGATATAGCAAAACGCAATTTCACGGTTGGTTTGCCTAAAATTCACTCGATACAGTTGGTCGTATTTATAACTTCATATTTAGTAAAGGTGTGCAAATGTTCCAAGGCAACACGAAATGTGAGCTGTAAAGCAAATCCCTTTTACTTTTCCACTTTTTGCTTGCCCAAAAAGTGGAGGAAAAAGGGCATCCTGCCTGCTCGCCGACCCTTTACGGCCTCGTGAGCTAAAACGGCGAAATTAGCTTCGCTGAGCTCACTTCGTTCGGTTTGCTCCGCTCGAACAGCCGCCGTTTTTACGCCCCCTTCGGCCTAAGGGTCCCCGGCTGCGCAGGCTAGGGCATTCAGTTAGTAACGGAATTTTAGGTGACTTTACGAAAATAGTTGCATCGAGCTGAGGTTATACTAGCTTCCTGATAAAAAATATTTTTAGGAGGGGGGAGTGTTCTTTCCTGAGTTGTCATAGTAGCGTAAATGAAAAATTTAGCACTATGAAATCAAAAAGAAAGTTAGGCAGCACCTGTGGCCGAAGAGTTGGCTTCCTGCTGCTTATTATGTTGATGGTAAGCCTTGCCGCTACGGCACAGGATTCCCTTTCGGTATCACCGAAGCCCACTTCACCCACAGTAGAAAAGGCAAGTGAAAAATGCCATTGCATAAGCGATTCGGTATTCCAAAGCGTGCAGCTTGGCGTGGTGCCGGGCATTAGCACCAACTGTTACCTAAAGAATCCCCAAACCGTTAACGACCTCTCCTTCAACTTGCTGGTTGGCAAGGTGTATAGCGTTCGTTACCTGGAACTTGGTGGGCTGATTAACATGGACGAATCGGATGTTAGCTATGTTCAGTTGGCGGGCATTGGCAACATTGTGGGAGGAGATTTCAAAGGCGTACAATCCTCGGGTATTGTTAACACGGCCCACTCCGTTAAGGGCGTTCAGCATGCGGGGGTAATTAACTACGTAAAAGGCCCGGTGGTGGGCGTTCAGCATGCCGGGGTGGTAAACCTCGACAAGGGAAATGTAACGGGAGTTCAGGGAGCCGGTGTGCTCAATATGGTCGACAGTATGCGTGGTTTCCAGCAGGCTGGGGTTTTTAACCGTGCTTTGAGAGTGAATGGTATGCAGGCAGCCGGAGTATTGAATATGGCTAGCAATGTTAAGGGTATGCAACTTTCAGGGGTGGTTAATCAGGCCCACGATGTTCATGGAGTTCAGGTGAGCGGTGTGGTTAATAAGGCTAAGGCCGTGAAGGGTTTCCAGCTGAGCGTGGTGAATATTGCCGATACCGTTGACGGAGCAAGCCTTGGCGTGGTAAACATTATTAAGCACGGTGGGTATATGCGCTGGGAGGTGAGCGGCGATGAGGTGTTTCCCGTTAATGTGGCCTTTCGTTCGGGCGTGCCCAAGCTGCACTCCATTCTTACGGCTGGAATAGCCACCGATAACCTAAGCAACCCAACGTGGACGTTTGGTGCTGGGCTTGGCATGTCGCTTGGCCGACCGGAGAAGATGCTGTTCGATGTAGATCTCACTGTGAACAACGTTGCACAGGGAGGCCGTAACAACGAAGATCAGCTGCTCCATCGCATATACCTTGGGGTGGATATACCAGTGGGAAAAAAGCTCTCCATTGCGGCCGGTGTAACCTACAACTTCTTCTTCTACGAGCAGGGCGACAAGAATCGGATTAACGATATAATGCCCTATTCCGTTTATAAGGAGAACATCCACGGCACCTCCATGGTGGATAGCTGGGTGGGTGGAAAAATTGCCATTCGGTTTAGGTAGGGTTACTTGCTTTGCGCTAAGGGTCTGCTGCTACTGCGCGGCGGACCTTTTTTTTGTGTGGGGTTAGGTTTGTGGGCGAAAGTTGGAATGCGCCCTTTTACATATACATTGTTATTGGCTGTTTTTGTAGTTATTTCGTTTTGTTCTTTCTGCATTTTATTAGGTAAAAAGGATAATTTTCGATTACTTCTGATACTTCAAAAAGTCCTGCATTATTAAATTCTTCATCTATAGTTTCTTTGTCGTAAAAGAAAATTTTAACCCCACCAAACATTTCAAATCGGTCTTTACTTATTAGAGTTCCTTGTCCATAAGTTTGAGCATTTTTTGTTATAGCCGTAAAAATCATAAATCCGTTTTCTGTCAATTGGTTAAAACAGTCTTGGATTAGTTTTTTTCTTTCGTCATTGTTCAGTAAGTAAATCAATCCATAACAAAATATTCCGTCATATAATTTGTCATCAAAAGGCATTTCAGTTACTGAACCGTGATAAATTGTCAAGTCTTTTCCTAAATGCTTTCTTGCTAAGTCAATGGCTGTTTGTGAAATTTCAATTCCTGTTACCGTCATTCCATTGTCCATAAAGATTTGTGCATTCCGTCCATAGCCAATTCCAGGAATAAGTATGCTTTTTATTTTATGCTCAACAAAAAAATCCTTTGTTAAAACAGTAGATTTTGCAGGCTCTAATCCCCACATTTCTTGCTTTTCTTTAAATGCTTCTTCCCAAAATTCTGTCATCGCCTATACTTTGATTTTGTTATGTTGGTTTAAAATTGCCCTATTTCGAGGCATAAACTCAACTTTCGCGGTTATTTCTGCCTTAGCCTCCATACCAAACTTACAAAAAAGATTTACCATTGCTGTCGGGCGGATAAATTATTTGGAATAAGCCGTTATGTGCAAAGGCGATTACGCCAACCAGTTGAACCCCCTGATTGTTAAACGGTAATACTACTCCATTATTCACCTGCACCGTTTGGGCCACAGGCCCATGTTACTGCCTTTTGCTTTTGGGTTGGCTGCTGTAATGACCGCTTGTGTGCCTAGTGCCATGTTTTTTCTGTGTTGCACTGCGCGGTTGGCACGGACGAGGACGTCCGCGCCAGCGCCTCATCATATGGCTTAGAATAGGGAGGAGGTAAACTCTTTGAATAACCTACAAAATATTACTTTTATATTGTAATGAGTAAGCAGAATGTTATTTCTTCTTTATTTTATCAATCCTTCTTTCAACCTGCATTAAGTTATCGTTTTCTTTTAATGTATAATATATTGTTTTTAATATATTAAGAACCCGTAATTCGTCTGGCTTAATCTCATCTGCCTTTTTAAAATAGGGAATTGCTTTTTTAAACTCTTCTTCACTTTTAGCTGTTAATTGTAAGTGTTCATCATAACCGACTTGATTATTTGCTTGCTTATATGAAGAAACGCCTTGATTGTAGTAAAAAGTTCCAATATTGAAGTAAGCATCAAAATACGTTGAATCTATCTCAATCGCTTTCTCATAATTTATTAATGCGTTTTTATTATCCTTAATATTTTCATAAGCATAACCTTTAGCAAAAAAGAGTCTTTTTTGGTCATGTTTGTATTTAATCAACGTATCTGCTAAGTTAATGATTTCAATATAATTCTTCTGTGAAATATAGAAATTAATTTGAAGCGCGAGCAAACCAGTGTCGTTTGCAAAATTTTTTAGCCCGTTTTTAATTATTTCAATGAATTTAATCGGATTGTTTGTATATAAATTTGCACATAATTTAAAACTAATCGGAGAGCGATATTTTTTAGATATTAATTTTTGAGATAACTTATTGAAACTTTTTAAATCTGATAATTGTTTGCTAACCATTGCTGCTCCATAAATAGCATAAACATTATTGTCGTGTTTTAGATAGCAATTCCTCGCCTCCTTTAGCAATCCTTTTTCATGTAGTAATTTACAATCGGCAATATGAGTTAAATCTAAATCTTGTGATTTTGCATTACTTGAAAAAATCAATATTATGATATTTATTATTACTATGTTTTTCATACTTATAGATTAAGTTTTGCAAGTTGATTCCGTTTGTTAATTTTACCTACCTACCCATCGACGTGAGAAAGTTCAGTTCTGCTGGTTGAGACTGCCTGAACGATGCAGTCGGGCAGGTAAGTTTTCTATCTTGATTTAGTAAAGATACCAAATAACAATTATAACTCCAAGTGTGATAAATATTCTGTTGCAGATTTCTGTTTGAAATTAATTTGAAACCGTAAAAACTTTGGGTGAAGAGTTAACATCTTTTTACTCTCGAGATTCTCTCCAATTTCAATAGGGTTCCAACTTTTTCTGTCTTTATTTATGTTTTCAGTGTTCAATAATTCTACAGCATTTTCATAATACTCTTTTAAGACCGTGGGGAATTTAAGTCCATTGGTGGTTTCGTTGGAGAGATTTTGGTTGGGGTGCTGGGGCGGAAACCTTTTCGGGGACCGGTCCGGTTGCAAATTCTGCAATGTAATGTTCTGCAATTCGGGTCATTCCTCCGCCGTTTTATTGGTTGGGTTGAATTTGTCGCCGTTCCATTTTGAGGGGTTGTTCATAATGTATTCCGATATGGTTTGGTACGATTGTTTGTTGCGTATGATGTGGTCGTGAAAACGCGATTGCCACGCAAAATTGAACCCCAACCGGT
>MTLE01001576.1_pt1 | contig 31811 bp, 23 predicted proteins | sample 1982461 | NCBI WGS metagenome assembly MTLE01 (sample SAMN05712605, study PRJNA340218) | biofilm metagenome | isolation source: sample SPL anode biofilm adapted to -200 mV | place: USA | collected 2012-02-03
CGGCGCCCGCCCCATTCGTTTCCTCGCCCACGCCGGCCTCAACGCCCTCCGCGACTTGCAGGTGCGTGTGCTGGGATAGCAAAGTAGGGCTTCCATAGGAGGGCAGTTCTGGAGAGTTGCCGCAGGCTCCCAATGAGGCTTCATCTCTTTTGGGGTGGGCGCGGGCTCGATATTATTGTCGGATTTCTTATTTGGGCGGTGTTATACGGATAGAAATGATTGCGCTAACCTCAAGGCGTACGGCCGACGATCAAACTCAGGCCAACAGCGAGATGCTGATGAGTTTTGCGAAAGTCGGCGACAGTTGGAAAGCCACTGTGGATCGCTAAACTTCTGGCTATCGAAGCCCCTTTATTTTCCGACGGCAGTTGTCACGCGCACCCTGCCTTCGATCTTAGGCTCGATTTCCTGGAGGGCGCGGACGCGGTTTTCCAGCACGTTGACGAGCAGGTTGCCATGCGCGGAGTCGACGAGGGTTGGGCACATTTCAAAGAGGTTGTAGCCATCGCCGCCTTTGTGCATGTAATCGGTGATCGCCACCGTGTACGTCTTCGCTGGGTCCAATGGCTGGCCTTTAACTTGCACTTGGCTGACGCGCTGGCCGGGCGCGGCGGCCGGGTTCACGTCGAACACCAAGCCGGAAACTTGCGGGAAACGGCCGGAGCCTTCGCCGATGTGGGAGACGCCGTGTTCCAAGGCGGCTTGCAGGTTTGCCCCGTTGAGTTCGACTTTGCAGATGATGCCGCCGAAGGGTTGGATGGCCACGATGTCGCGCCGTTTCAAGGGGCCGGCGGGGAACACTCGATCGCCACGGATGCTGCCGCCGTTCATGATGGCGGCGTCGGCGCCGGTGTCTTCGCGCATGGCGTCGGCGATAAAATTGCCCAGGTTGCTTTCGGCGTTGCGCACGTGATGGGCCACGGCGTCCAGGTCCACTTTAGCGGCCCCGATCACCACGTCCAATTCAGCGCTGAGGCGTTTTTCGTAACTGGCCACCACCTCGGCGGTGGCGGGGTCTTCCGGCCAACCCGCCGTTACGGGCAGCAGCGCAAAATTCTTTTCGAGCACTTGGTTAGGCTGGCCCAGATCGATGCGCGCGACGTTGCGAGCATCCGAGCCCGCCTTGCTGATCAGTGTGCGCCCGGCGGCGGTGGTGATGGGGATATGGTCGTGGCCGCCGATGATGACGTCGATGTTCGTAAAGGTGCGGGCGAGGCGCAAATCATCCACGTAGTTGAGGTGGGTGAGGGCGACGATGACGGTGGCGCCGTCTTTTTGCATTTTGGGCAGGTACTTGGCGGTGGCGACAAAGGGGTCGGAAATGGTGATGCCTTTCAATTTGTCGCGGCTGATTTCCTCGCCGCCTAGGCAAAGGCCAATATAACCCACCGTGAGGGCGCCGTAATTGCGGATGACGTAGGGCGGGGTGTCCTCGATGGGGCGGCCAGTCGCGGCGTCGAGCACGTTGGCGTTGACCCATTGCCAGCGGGCTTCTTTCATGCGCTGGCGGAGGATGTCCACGCCGAAGTCAAACTCGTGGTTACCCAGGCTGGCGATGGTGATGCCCGCGGAGTTAAGCGTGTCCACCATTTGCTGGCCTTTGAACACGCCCGAGGCCACGGAGGGCGAAAGAAAATCGCCCGCGATGAGGAATTCCACATTCTTTTCTTGGGCGCGGGTTTTCTTGATGAAGGCCGAAACGCGCGCCAAGCCGCCCGCCTTGCCGTTATCCACCGGGGTAATTGAATAGACGTCATTAATCTGAAGCAGCGTCAGATCCGCGTGCGGTTGAAAGACATCTTCCGCCGCCCAGTTGGCCAAGGGAATGAGGCTTAGCAGCGCGAGCAAACAAGCGGCCCCAAAATGACGCGGCGCGCGGATCAGGGTGGGGGAAGGCATGCGATGATTTGGGGTTCCGTTGGCGCGGTAATTGGTTAGGCCAATTCTGTGATTAAGCCGGATCTTCCTTCAGCCAGCGGGCCAAGTCGGTGGCGGCGTAGGTGATGATGACGTCTGCTCCGGCGCGGCGCATGGCCAGGTGGGTTTCGAGGAACATGGCTTTCTCGTTGATCCAACCCAGTTGGCCGGCGGCTTTGATCTGCGAATATTCGGCGCTCACGGCGTAGGCAGCTGTGGGGTAGCCGAATTCGGTTTTGACGCGATAAATCAGGTCGAGATACGCCAGGGCGGGTTTGACCATAACCATGTCGGCGCCTTCGGCAATGTCGAGGGCGGTTTCGCGCAGGGCTTCGAGGGCGTTGGCGCCATCCATTTGATAACCGCGGCGGTCGCCGGATTGGGGGGCGGATTCGGCGGCGTCGCGGAACGGCCCGTAGAAAGAGGAGGCGAATTTGGCGGCGTAGGAAAGAATCGGCGTGTTCGCGAAGCCGGATTTATCGAGCAGTTGGCGAATGGCGCGCACGCGGCCGTCCATCATGTCACTGGGGGCCACGATGTCCGCGCCCGCTTCGGCGTAGCAGAGGGCGGACTTGGCCAAAAGCGGCAGCGAAGCGTCGTTGAGCACGCGCGTCGTGCCCCGGGCATCGCGCTCGATGATTCCGCAGTGGCCGTGGCTCATGTATTCGCAGAGGCAAACGTCAGCGATGACCAACAGATCGGGCAATTCCTTTTTCAGCAAACGAATCGTTTCGGCGACAATGCCGTTTTTGGCGTAAGCGCCACTGGCTTTGGCGTCTTTTTTGTCAGGAATACCAAAGAGGAGGACTGCAGGCACTCCGGCTTGGTAAGCCGTGGTGGCCTCGCGCACGATTTCATCGGGCGACAGTTGGAACACCCCGGGCATGGAGGCCACGGGAGTGCGCAGCTTTTTACCCGCGCGGGCAAAAAGGGGCAGCACTAACTGGCTGGGGCTGAGGCGGGTTTCAGCCACCAGACGGCGCAAGGCCGGAGTTTGGCGCAGGCGGCGCGGACGGTAATCGGGGAACATTCCATGGACGTTCATGAGTTTTGAAAATACCTTTTAGCGCCGAAAAGGCAACTAAACATGCTTGTAGGGGTCGGAATGATAATTGTGAATCATTCTTTGAATCATGCCGACTTTTAGGCGCGGAGGAGGGGATGGGTTTTGTAAAAAAGAGGGCAGAATACCGAAACTGCCTTCATTGCGAGCAGTTTCGGCATGAATCTTTAGCGGCGATCAATCAGCGAACCGGTCGTAAGGCTCAGAGGTTGGCTTCGGCATCGCGCAAGACGGTCTGGACGCGTTCGGGGCGTTCCGCCGTGATCAAGCCTTGGCGGACGGTGGGGTCGCGCAGGATGCGGCTCAACCGGGCGAGCAGTTGCAAGTGCTGGCTTACGGTGGGGGCTACCAGCAAGAAGAACAGCCGGGCCGGGATGCCGTCCACGGAACCGAAATTGATGCCTTGGGGATGGCGGCCAAAAACGATGACGGGTTTATCGACCAAGCCCACTAACGCATTGCGGCTGTGGGGTAAAGCGATGCCATCGCCAATGCCGGTGCTGCAGAGAATTTCACGTTCTTGCAAGGCGCGCAAAAGGGTGCGCCGGGCTTCGGGCAATTTGGCGATATCGGGGATCTGGGCAACCAATTCCTCCAACGCTTCGTCGCGTGAGGTGGCGCTCATTTTCAACTGAATGGTTTCCGGAGTTATGCATTGGCTCAACGGCAACCGGGGTCCCTGTGCGGATGTTGACATGCCCGGGAGCATAGTTTAACCCGCGTAATGAAGCAATGGCTTATTTAAAAGGGGGCAGTATGATAAAGTGGCTGATAATAGTGCTTTTACTCGGTGGGATAGAGGGAGAAGGATCGCGACGTAAACACCTGCGCACATCCAGGTTCGCGGTACACGCGGCAAGATGCATGCGTGGCGGCAGTCGAAATCTACCCACACCTTCGCCATGTTTAATTCGCTAGCGATTAATCAGAAGCTGGTACGATTATTGCTTTTTTGTTCATAAAATATTAGCCGGAATAAAACGGTATATGTGATTTAACGCGATATTCAGAGGGAGAAATATGTTTAGCTTTAATAGTTGGGGGCGATGGGTATTAGGGACAATGTGGCTGGCTGCCGGCTGGGCATGTCACGCGGCTGGGCCGGGCATGTTGGACACCAATTATGTTCCCGTGCTGGATAACGCTGTGAGAGCTATCGCTTTAGCGGGTGAAGGAAAGGTATATGTGGGCGGCCATTTCACCCAGGTCAACGGTGCTGCCAGCCCGAGATTGGTGCGGCTAAACACCGATGGTTCTACGGATCTCGGTTTCTCTATTGGCAATTCTTTTAGCAACGGCTGGGTATCATGCTTAGCTTTGCAGGAAGACGGAAAATTGCTCGTTGGGGGCTCGTTCACGAATGTCCAGGGATTGGCCCACACTAATCTAACGCGGTTGAATCCCGATGGCAGCGTGGATTTAAGTTTTAACACCGGTCGATTATACGATGATACGTACTTCTCACGTCCCGTGAGTTCCCTCTTGGTACAACCAGATGGCAAAATCGTGTATGGCACGGATCGATTGGGCCGGCTTAACGCCGATGGCAGCGCGGATTCCGGGTTCGCAAAGGTCAGCTTGTTTGGAGACGGCTATTGGTCGATATTCGGAAGTGATTACTACCCGGCGACAGTGGATAACCTTGTGCGCTTGCCCAATGGCTCCCTTTTGTTTCAAGGTTTTTTCAGTTCATCTGGCAAGTACGCCTACGATGGCTTAGCGGTAGCAACGGCTAGTGGAGTTTTAGATACCAATTTTCTCAATTTTGGCCGTCCCACCTATAAAATTGCCACCCCGGTTGGAGGACTGGCTGCGACTGGGGCTATGGCGGTGCAACCGGATGGCCAGATTTTAGTGGGTTGTGGCCATTCGGCTTTTAGCGACTCAGTGGCTGGCTTTCCGCTGCGGCGCGTGGTGAGGCTAGACGCCCAAGGCCGGCTGCAAGCGGACTTCCAAGTGGATATCCCCCAGAATTTTACTTATCCTTCTAATAAAATAAACCTCATTAAAGCCTTGGCTAATGGCCGCATACTGGTGAGTGGATACTTCAACACGGTCAACCTGGTTCCGCGCAAAAACCTGGTTTGCTTGCTGCCCAGTGGCGAAATTGACCCGGACTTTGATGCCACGGCCCAGTTTGATCGTCCGTTATTAGCCCTCACCGAGTTGCCGGACGGCAGTTTTTTAATGGGCGGCGGTTTCACGCAAGCATGTGGACAGGAGCGATCTTATTTGGTTCGCATCTTAGGATTTCAGCATACGAACGAACCGCCGGTGGCGCCGGTGATTAGCCAGCAACCGCAAGCCACCACCGTGCTGGCCGGCAAACGCGCCCACCTCGCGGTGGCCGCCAGTGGATCGCCGCTGCAATATCAATGGCTCCATGAAGGCGTGGCGGTGCCAGGGGCAACGAATGCTTTGCTGGCTTTCACTAACACCCAAGTGTCGGATGCTGGCGGTTACCAGGTGGTGGTGTCCGCGGGCAGCGGTCTCAATGCCACGAGCCAGGTAGCCACGGTTAAAGTCGTTACTTTGAATGAAGCTTTGCAGGCCACGAATATGAATTTGAGCTGCGGCTTGCGCTATTACAACCTTGCCACTCATTTAGGACCCACCGATTTCAGCCGCGGCTGGACTTACTCGACCAATCTCTCCGGCCTTAAAAAAGAGGGTATTAAAATGGAAAACCAGGATCAAGGCAGCGGGCCCGCTCCTGATGAGCCACGAGCAGTGTTGTTTATCACGGTCAACGGCCCTGGGGTGCTGACGGCGGATTATAGGTGGTCCAACGGGGATGATTTAAACCTGTTTACCTATTTATATTTCACCGTCCAAATCGGCACTAACTTGATGCAAAGTGTCGTTTCCGATTATTTCATCAATTGGAGTGTTCCCGCCGGAGAACAGGTGGTGGCGCTTGAATTTCCGGCCAGCTCGGGCTGGTCCACGTCGATCTCGCGCCTGGTTTTTGAAACCCAACTCTCCGCGTTCAAGCCGGGCGGCGCCCGCTACACGGCCCAGGATGGTTTTCGCTGCCCCCTGGAGTTAACCCCCACCGTCCAGCCATTCCATGTCGAATACTCGACCGACCTGCGCAGTTGGTATCCGTTCACACACGTTACCAACCTTTCCAGCCCGTTTTTATTGGCTGACCCTGACGCCGCCGATGGCTGCCGGTTTTATCGGGTGGTGAAATAAGGCCGAAAGAAAATCTTGAGGCTCAGAACTCCTGGCGCCGTGCTTTGGAATATTAGACGTGAGGAATTTTGATGAGCCCCAAACGCCGGGTGAGGGCACCCGGCGTCTCACGCATTTTCCACGGGATCACGAGTTCTGAGGCTTGAGAGTCCATGAAGCTCAAAATACGTTGCGAACAGGTCTAGTTTCTGGCAGCGGGACCGTCAAATAGTTTGGCCCGAGGCTCCGCCTCGCGAGCCGCCTCAAGGCAGCAAAAAGGCGCTCCGTTGAGGGAGCGCCTGTGAAAGGACAGTGGCTTGAGGCTTACTTGCCTTCTTTGCCGTCCAGCACGTCTTTGAGGTCGTCGGCCGCGTCGAAGGCGTGTTGCAGGGCCACGAGGTCTTCGCCCGGTTTGAGGGCGTCGAGCATGGCTTGCTCGGCCTTGAGTTGGTCAGGCGAGTAGTTGGCGGCCTTGATGGATAGGCCGATGCGGCGTTCGCCCTTGTCGATCTTGATGACGCGGGCGGTGACTTCCTGGCCGACTTTGAGCACGTTCTTGATCTTGTCGACATGCTCTTCGCTGACTTGGGAGATGTGCACCAAGCCATCGATGTCGTGCTTCAAGCCCACAAACGCGCCGAAACTGGCGAGCTTGGTGACTTGGCCGGTGATGAGGTCGCCGACGCGGTAGAATTCGTCGATGGCCGCCCAAGGATCGACCGCCAGTTGCTTGATGCCCAGCGCGATGCGTTGGTTGGCCTTGTCGATTTCGAGCACCACGGCTTCCACGTCCTCGCCCTTCTTGAGGACTTCGGAGGGGTGATTGATCTTGCGGGTCCAGGAGATGTCGGACACGTGGATCATGCCGTCCAAACCATCTTCCAACTCGATGAAAGCGCCGTAGCTGGTGAGGTTGCGGATCTTGCCTTTGACCTTGGTTTGAGGCGGGTATTTCTCGGCGGCTTTGTCCCAAGGATTGGTTTCGAGCTGGCGCAAGCTGAGGGAGATTTTCTGCTCCTCGCGGTTGATGCCGAGCACGATGGCTTCGATTTCTTGGTCGGGCTTGAGCACGTCGGCCGGTTTGGCCACGCGTTTGACCCAGGAGAGTTCGGTGACGTGGACCAAGCCTTCGACGCCGGGTTCCAATTCCACAAACGCGCCGTAGGGCACGAGGTTGACGACTTTGCCTTTGACCTTCGAGCCGACCGGGTACTTGCTTTCGATCTGGTCCCAGGGATTGGCCAGCTTCTGTTTGAGACCCAGGCTGACGCGTTCTTTTTCGCGGTTGATGTCGAGCACGACCACGTCGATGTCCTGGCCCACTTTGAGCAGTTCGGACGGGTGGCCAATGCGGCCCCAGCTCATGTCGGTGATGTGCAGCAAGCCATCGATGCCGTTGAGGTCGATGAACGCGCCGAAATCGGTGATGTTCTTGACGGTGCCCTTGCGGATATCGCCCGGGGTCATCTCGGTGAGCAGCTTCGAGCGGCGCTCGTTGCGTTCTTGCTCGATGAGTTCGCGGCGCGAGAGCACGATGTTCTGGCGCTCTTGGTTAATCTTGACGACCTTGAACTGGTAGGTGTTGCCCACGTATCCGGCCAAGTTTTTGGGCGGGATAATGTCGATTTGGGAAGCGGGCAGGAAGGCTTCGACGCCGATGTTGACCAGCAAGCCGCCTTTGACCACGGCTTTGACGCGGCCGGCGATCGTGCCGCCTTCGTTGCAAATGGTGAGAATCTTGTCCCAGTTCTGCTTGAATTCGGCTTTTTCTTTGGAGAGGACGACGTTGCCTTCTTTATCCTCGAGCTTTTCGATCAACACGTCAACGATGTCACCCACTTTGACGGTTTTGAGGTCATCGAATTCCGAACCGGAGACGACACCTTCGCTCTTATATCCAATGTCGATGAGGACTTCTTTGGAGCGAACTTCGATGATGGTGCCTTTGACGATCTGGCCAGGAGCAAAGCGGAAATCGCTCTGCTTCATGGCTTCTTCCATGGTTAGCATACAGTGTATTTTACGGGAGGCTAGGCGGCGCGCGGGAGCGCCGGCGAAGACTCCATTGCCTAACGTACCGAACGTTGTACTGACAACGGAGGGTTGATGGTTAGGTTGTTACGTTAACTTTCGTTTCTCAGCCCCTAGTGGAAACCGCCACTGCGGAATCCGGGCAGGTGGTTAACTCTAGCGGAGGCAAGGAAAGAAGCAAGCGGCTTTTTTCGTGAAACAATTCCCGCTAACCGGGGTATTCACCGTTGAAGGCGCGCGAGGGGGCAGCCGAAAAAAGGAGCCGCCTTGTAACAATTAACCATGCGCAACCATTAACGACTTAGATGCTATGCCTGTCTTAGCCAAATTTTACGGAATCATCATTCGCATGATCTGCGCCCAAAGCCTGGGGGCGCGATTCCATGCGTTTTACGAAAATCACGAGTTGGTCGTCAGCATCTGGCCCTTGCAAGTGGTCGGCGGTGACGCCCCCGATTGGGTGAAGGCTAAAGTGTTGGACTGGGCGAGCCGCCACCAAGGCGAACTCATGGAAGCCTGGCATTCCTGCAGAATGCATTGCCCGCCGCAGCCCATTTGGTCATGAACCATTTGACCTCAATGAGCGTCTTAATAAGTGGCGCCTACTTGGTGGTCTTGGGCTTGTCTTCTCCCGGGGGCCATTTGCCGGTATTGGTGCTATATGAGAAATTGGCCAGTGCCTCCGCCGCCAAGGTTCCCAGTTCGACCCGGAGTGGCAACACGTTGCCATCCTCAGTGGGATGATTGCGATTCGACAAAAAGATGATGAACGATTGCGAGGCGGGATCAATCCAAAGCGAAGTGCCCGTCCAGCCACTATGGCCATAAGAACCGACAGGATAGCTTTTGCCGCGGGGGCCCGCATAAGCGGAATCGATGTCCCAGCCGAGGCCGCGCGCCACTTTGGAGTCCGCCGGGGATTGCACGGTGGTCATCAACTTCACTGTGGCCGGGGCCAGCACGCGCACGCCGTCGAGTTCGCCCGCGTTGAGCATCATGCGGGAGAAGCGCGCGATATCGGCCGCGGTGGTAAACAAGCCGGCATGGCCCGCCACGCCGCCCATGCAACGGGCGGTGGGATCATGCACGACACCGCGCAGGCAATGGCCACTGATGCGCTCGGTGGGAGCAATGCGGGGCCAGAGGTTGGTGGCCGGCAAGTACCCGGTGTCCGGCATTTGCAGCGGTTCATAGAATTTTTGGCGCGCCAGCTCGTTCAAGGGCAAGCCGCTCACGCGATGGGCGATTTCGCCCAGGACGATAAAATTAATGTCACTGTACCGGAAGCCGGTGCCGGGAGTGAACGTGGGCGATTCGCCGCAAGCCATCTTAATCGCGGTATTGTAACCGCTCCAGGCGGGGAACCGATTCAGCCCAGAGCGCAGTCCCGAGGTATGGGTCAGCAAATGGCGCACCGTGATTTTTTCTTTCTGGCGGGTTCCAAATTCGGGAAGATAGTCGCAGGCTGGGGCGTCCAATTGGATTTTGCCCTGCTCGATAAGCCACAGGATGCACGGGGTGGTGGCGATGACTTTGGTCAGGGAGGCGGCGTCGAAAATCGTGTCTTGGGTCATGATTTCCGTGCGCGGCTCCACCGCTCGCAACCCGTAAGGGCGATGATAAGCGTTGGTGCCGCAACCCAGCCAGAGCACGCCGCCGGGCAATCGTTTTTCGTGAATGGCCTGGGTGATGGCGCCATCGATAGCGCTCAGTTTTTCCGAGCGGAAAGGAGGGTTGGTGGCCGGGGCTTCCAGCGCCAAGGCCAGCATAGGGTAAACCACCAGCCAATAGGCCAGGAGCCAGCCGGAGAATTTGCGATGCCAGGTGCGATGCATGTCGTTGCCCGCAATTTACACTGTGGGCAATGGGTTCGCCAAGCGCCAAAGTCGCGGCAGAGCAGGGTGGTGATGTTAGTTATGGCATAATAATTGCTAATTTTTAAACCTCTAAAAACGAGACGCAACATGGAAGAAAAAACACTATTAGCCAGAGGACAAACCTGCAAACGCCGGGTGGGGCGGCGGCTAAAGTGGGGGGATCTGGCCAAGGATTGGGCGCGCCGGGGCGGCCTGTTCGCGGCTCTTACGCTCGCGGGTATTTGGGCGGCTTGGGCACCCCTATCGGCGAATGCCGCGGAAGCCGCCAAACCAGGCCGGGGTTACGCTTACACCCATTACGAGATACCCGATAAACCCTGGTCGATCCATGTGCTGCGCGTGGATTTGGGCCACTCCGAATTGGAATTCCACACGACCTGCGGCAAGAGCAATCAATTCGGGATGTCGACGGTGCCGGAGCAATTGAGGCAATTCCCCAAGGATTTAGGCCTCCCGATTGCGGCGGTGAATGGCGATTTTTACGATAAAAGCCGGCGGTATCCCGGCCGCCCGCGCGACCTGCAAATCCGGAATGGGGAGCTGGTCAGCAGCCCGAGCGAACACTGGGCTTTTTACATCGACACCCAAGGCAAGCCGCAAATGGCCCATGTGGAATCGCGGCTTCGCGCCATTTGGGCCAGCGGCGTGAGCTTGCCTTTTGCGCTGAATATCGAACGCGAAAAAGACCAGGCAGTGCTTTACACCCAAGCTTTGGGGCCTTCAACTCAAACCCGCGACGGCCTGGAATTAGTGCTGGAAGCCGCCAGCACCAACAGCCCTTGGCTGCCGCTGGCGATCGGCGTAGCGCTCGACGCCCGCGTGCGCGAAGTGCGCCGGAGCGGCAACAGCCCCTTGCCGCCTGGCGTAATGGTGCTTTCACTCGGCCCCGCGCTGGCCGCCCAAATTCCGCCCGTTAAAGTGGGCGATACCTTCCAAATTTGCACCGAAACGGTGCCTTCGCTCAAAGGCGTGAAAACCGCCATAGGCGGCGGGCCTTCGCTCGTGCGCTCCGGCCAAATCACGCAATGGACCGGTTTTCAGCCCCGGCATCCGCGCACCGCGGTGGGCTGGAACAAAACGCATCTCTTTTTGGTCGAGGTGGACGGCCGCCAGCGCCGGCTCTCGGTGGGGATGACCTTTCCCGAATTGGCCGCGTACATGGCGCAATTAGGCTGCGAACACGCGCTGAACCTCGACGGCGGCGGCTCTTCCACCATGTGGGTAAACGGCGTGGTGATCAACAGCCCCTCCGAAGGCCAAGAGCGTCCCGCGCCCAACGCCTTGGTGGTGGTGAATAAAAATCTGCACCGCAAATAAGCTTCCGCTTGTTGAACCCCGCGTTTTCAGGCTACATTCTAGCCATGAATTGGACGCGCACGATGGCCGCCCTTGGGGTGGGATTAATTACCGGTGGTTCGGTCTATGCGGTGCATGCCGCGGACTTTGCTAATTGGCCACAGTGGCGCGGCCCCGCGGGGAACGGCACTGCCGCCGATGGCGCGCTGCCCATTCATTGGAGCGCCACCAATGTGCTGTGGAAAGTCCCCCTGCCCGGCAAAGGCAGTTCGACGCCCGTTATCTGGAAGCGACAAATTTTTGTGACCGCCCCCGACAAAGGCCAGGACGTGGTGATGGCCTTCGATTGGGCGGGCAAACTCCTTTGGCAAACTTCGGTTGGCTCCGCCCAGGCGGGCAAGCACAAGAACGGCTCCAGCTGCAATCCTTCGCCTATCACCGACGGCCAGCGGATCTTTGTGTATTATTATAGCGGCAATCTCGCCGCATTGGATCTAGCGGGCAAAATCCTTTGGCAAACTAATTTGGTGCAGGCCTATGGTCCCGAGAAATTGTACTGGGACATGGGCACTTCACCCGTGTTAACCAAGGACAATGTCATCATCTCCCGGCTGCATGGCGGTGATTCTTGGGTGGCGGCGTTCGACCAAGCCACCGGCGCGCTGCGCTGGAAAACGCCGCGCAATTATAAAACCGCCTCCGAAGGCGACCACGCTTATTCTTCGCCGGTAGTTTGCCAGGAACACGGCCAAGAGGCCTTGTTGGTATGGGGCGGGGAGCATTTGACGGCTTACGAGGCGGCAGGCGGAAAATTGCTTTGGTCCTTTGGCGGGATAAACCCGAAAGCCATTGCCAATTGGCCGGCGATTGTTTCACCCCTCATTGCGGGCGATATTGCGATCTTTCCCGCCGGCCGGGACCGCGAAGCCCAGTCCCACTTGTACGGCGTGCGGATGGGCGGCAGCGGCGACGTCACTGACACTCATCTGGCCTGGCATCGCGATGACACGGGCACCTTCGTCCCTTCGCCGGTCTTATGGCAAGGGAAGCTTTACCTGGTGCGCGACAACGGCAAGGTGGAATGCCTTGATCCGGTTACTGGAAAAACCCTTTGGCAAGATGCTTTGCCGAAAGACAGCGCCAAATACTACGCCTCGCCGATCATTGCGGGCGGCGTCATGTATGCGGTTCGCGAGGATGGCGCCGGCTTTGTGGCCCGGGTGAAAGATAAATTTGAATTGCTCGCCGAAAATCATCTCGAGGAGCAAGTCATCTCTTCCCCGGTAGTCCTGGATGGCCGCTTGTTCATCCGGGGCGAACGTCATTTGTTTTGCGTGGCGGCGGAACCGGCGTCTCGATAAGCGGGGATTCACGGTTGGGCGGGTTTTGCAGCGGATGTGCCGGCTCACTTTGCCAATGATATAACCTCAGGCTTGCTCTGGACTGGCCAGTCCAGCAAGATATCCATCCGGTTCGTTGCCATTTCGAAAGATGGCTGGCAAGTTTTTGAAGAAAGTGGTTTGATGGGCGTCTGTTATTAGTGGGTGGGATGCGAAGCGAATGAGCAATAGCGCAATGATCGAAGTCGAAGGGCTGACGAAGCGGTATGCGGGGCATGCCGCCATCGACAAGCTATCCTTCACCGTCGGCCAGGGCCAAATCGTTGGCCTGCTGGGGCCGAATGGCGCCGGCAAAAGCACGACGATGCGGATTTTGTCCGGATTCATGCCCGCGACATCCGGCACGGCGCGCATCGCGGGATTTGACGTTTTTCATCAATCGCAGGAAGTGCGGCGGCGGATCGGTTACATGCCGGAGAACAATCCCATGTACAGCGAGATGCGGGTGCGCGAGTACCTGAAATTTCGCGCCCGGCTCAAAGGGTTGGGATGGTCGCGCAGCCGGGAGCGCGTCTCCGTGGTCATGGAACAATGCGGCCTGGCGGACGTGGGCCGGAAAATCATCGGCCAGCTTTCCATGGGTTACCGGCAGCGCGTGGGTTTGGCGGACGCTTTGGTGCACGAGCCGGAACTGATCATTTTGGACGAACCTACTTTGGGGCTGGACCCCAACCAAATCCGCGCCGTGCGCCAGCTCATCAAGAACCTGGGCGGCCGCCACACGGTGCTGATCTCGACGCATATTTTGCCCGAAGTGGAAATGACCTGTGACCACGTGCTTATCTTGCACGAAGGCCGGATTTTGGCGTCGGACGCGCCCGAGAAATTGCAGGACCGCTTGAATGCGCGGGGGCGGGTCACCGCCGAGATTTTGGCGGCGGAAGATGAATTGCGCGATTTTTGGCGGCAGCACCCGCAAGTGGAGCAAGTGGAAATCGCCGCCGCTTCCGGCGCGTACCTGCGCTGCACGCTCACTCCGGTGACGGGCCAGGACATCCGGCCGGTGATTTTTGAAGTGTCCCAGCAGCGGAACTGGAAACTCCGTGAATTGAGCCGCACCCGGCCCACGCTGGAAGATGTTTTTGTGCATTTGACCAAACCGCTGGACGAGGAGGATCTCTAATGCGCACATTCCTGATTTTGGCGCGGCGCGAATTCGCCACGTTTTTCACTTCGCTGACGGGCTACGTCATTATCAGCGCCGTGCTGTTCATGCTGGGGTTGAGTTTTGCTGACATCCTGGACCGGTTGAACCACCAAGACCCCATCGACATGCCGGTGACGGAGGTGTTTTATCAAACTTACTATTTCTGGTACGTGCTGTTGCTCTCGGCGCCGCTGATCACCATGCGCTCGTTCGCCCTGGAAAAGGCGGCGGGCACGTTTGAAACGTTGATGACCACGCCGGTGAGTGACTTGCAGGTGGTGGCCGCCAAGTTCACTAGCGCGCTGCTGTTTTTCATGGCCACTTGGATTCCACTCATAGGGTGTGTGCTGGTGGTGCGCCATTACGCGAGTGACCAATCGGCATTTAGTCCGGGCATTGTCGCGAGCACCTACTTCGGCATCATGCTAGTGGGCTCGCTTTACATGGCGATGGGCATCTTCGCCTCGGCGCTGACCCGCAGCCAAATCATCGCCGCCATGGTTAGTTTCACCATTGGCATGGCAATTTTCTTGTTTAGCGCGCGTTATGTCTACGGCATCGAGCCATCACCGTGGATTTCCCACTGGCTGGGCAGTGTTTCCATGGTGGACCATATGAAATCCTTCGTTAGCGGCACGGTGGACACGCGGTACGTGATTTTTTATGCCAGCGGCACTCTGGGATTTCTGTTTTTGACCCTCAAAGTCGTGGAAAGCCGCCGCTGGAAATAACCCATGAGCAATCCCCAACCCAGTTTTTCGACGCAACGGCGCTGGTCGATCGCCTTCCACACGGCTGTCTCCGTGGTGGCGATGCTGGCCGTGCTGGTCATGGTCAACTACTTTGGCTCGCGTTATTACTCCCGTTTTATTTGGCGGAGCGATAACCCCAACGCGCTCTCGGCCCAAACCTTGAGCCTGTTGCGCAGCCTGACCAACGAGGTGCAGGCCATTGTCTTTTTTCAGCGCGATTCCATCGAGTTTCATAGCGCCGTTTCCAGTTTGCTTGAAGAATATCAGCTAGCATGCCCCAAGTTGAAGGATGGCCCCAGCTTGAAGGTCGAGTATGTGGATTATATGCGCACCCCCACCCGGGCGATCTCCGTGCTTCAGGAGTATAAATTAGACCTTCAGGGCAATGATTCCATCCGGGACATGGTGCTCTTCGTGTGCGGCAAGCGGGTGAAGGCGGTGTCCGAAAAGGACCTGTACGAACTCGATTACCAAAACCTGATGGCGGGCAAAACCCGCGAAGTCAAACGCACCTCTTTCCAAGGCGAACTTAAATTCACCGAGGCCATCAACAATGTGGTCGATCAACGCCATCTTAAAGCTTATTTCGTGACTGGCCACGACGAGCATTCTTTCAATGACACAGGCAACAAGATGGCTTATTCGCAATTCCTGGCCTTGACCCGGTTGCAGAATATCGACATCGACGCCGATAGCGGCTTGCTGCTCTCGCAACAGGATGTGCCGGAGGATTGCAATTTGCTGATCATTGCCGGTCCGCAGAAACCGTTCCTCGATATCGAGTTGAAGCGTTTGCATACTTATTTGACCCGGGGCGGCCGGTTGTTCGTGCTATGGAACAATTTCAGCGTTTTTCCGGAGCAAAAGGACATTCGATTGGATCAGTTGCTTTCCGTGTGGGGGGTGGCCATCGGGCGGAACATGGTCGTGGCGCTTAATGATAAACAGGAAGCCGACCTTCAGACGCCTTTGGTTTGCACTAATTTCCCAGCTTCATCGCATCCTATCGTCAGGCCCCTTTTACGCTCCCAACTGCAGTTCGTTTTGCCTTGCACTGTGGAAAAGCGGCCTATGCGTCAAGATGCCGATGCCCCCAAGGTGGAAGTGTTAATCATGACGGACACCAATACGATCGCCAAACGCAAGCCTGACGGGGGCCAGCCAGACCTATATCTGGACCCGCGAGGGCCTTTGTCTATCGCTGTGGCGGTCGAGAAAGGCAGTGTGCCGGGCGTGGCGGCTGATCGCGGCGCGACGCGCATTGTGGTGGTGGGCGATTCCTTTTGCCTGGCCAACATGATGGCCGAAACCTACAACCGCGATTTTGCGGCGCAGGCTATCAATTGGCTGGTCGATACGCCGCGGATGATGGGGGGCATCGTGCCCCGGCCAGTCAAGGAATACCGGGTGGTCATGAGCCAGAAGCAATTGCTGAGCGCCACTTGGATATTGCTCGCGGGCATTCCCGGCGCTGTGCTGTGCCTAGGCTTTGTAGTGTGGATGCGCCGGCGCAACTAAGGCCAAAGACCGGGCGGATTAATTTTGAAATGCAAGCGCCATGAACCCTAGAACGACCTGGATTTTATTACTGCTCGCCGTCGGCTTGGGCGTGTTCGTGTACCTCAATGAACGCCAAACGGGCTTGTCCTCCGCGCCGGATGATCCGGTGCTCCGGGCTTTGCCAGCTTTTACCCCGGACATGGTTGCTAGCGTCGAGGTGATTACCCAAACCAATTTGATCTTCAACGCTGTTCGGACCAATAAGGAGTGGCAATTGACACATCCCATGAAGTATCCGGCTTATGGCGCGCGCGTCGAAGGCTTGCTGCCAGTCTTTAGCCAATTGAGCCCAAGCGCGCATATTTCCGCGCAGGAAATGAAATCCAGCGAACAATCCATGGCTGCCTTTGGCTTGGCCCCGCCGGTGGCTTCGATCAGTGTCACCGTGGGCTCTAATCGGTGGGATTTGAAAGTGGGCGGCAAGACGATGAACGGCAAACAGGTCTACGTGCAATTGGTCGGCAGCGATGGGGTGTATTTCCCGGACGCCAGCTTTTTAAGCTTGCTGCCCCGGGCGGCCGACGATTGGCGTGATCCCTTTTTTCTGCGGATGAACGGCTTGGAATTCAACCGCTTGGCCGTCAAACATGGCACGGGTGATTACGAGTTGCAGAAAGACGCCTCGAGCTCGCGGTGGAAGCTTTCCCGCCCTTTGGAGGCGCGGGCGAATCATGGCCATATCTTGCGGGTAATTGAGGCTTTGAAAAACTGGCAAGTGGCCAAGTTTGCCGATTTGGGCGCCAGCTCTGACCTCGAAAGCCTCGGCTTGCGCCCGCCGTTGGCCACGTTGACGCTAGGGCAGGGGACTAACACGGTTTTAACCGCATATTTCGGCAAAAGCCCCACGAACGACGAATCGCTTGTTTATGCGCTTTGTCCCGGGCCGCAAGCCTCCGTGGTGCTGGTGCCCCGCAACCGCCTGGATATGCTGCAGATGCCCGCTCCCTATACCGCCTTGCGCGACCCAGGCTTGTTGCCCGTGACTTTGGCGCCCGTGACATTGATCGATGTGGATTGCCAGGGCGGAGAGAAATTCACGTTGGAGAAAAAGGACACCGACAGCTGGGTGGTCCGCACGGGCACAAATTCGTATCCCGGCGACTTGGAATTGGTGCGCCATTTTCTTTCGGACATCAGCACGGCCGGCATTGTGGAATTCACCAAAGACGTGGCGACGGAACAGGATTTTAAGGAAAAAGGCCTGTTGCCGCCGCGGCGCAGCTATGTGTTCCGCACCTACTCCACCAATAGTGTGACGGGCGAGACCAATCCGCCGATTGCGCGAGCGGATTTCAGCTTGGAACAAAACGGCAAGATGTTCGCGCGTGTCCAAGGCGAAAATTCCATTTACGCGGCGCGGGCGGACGTGGTGAACCGATTACCCGTGCAGCCATTCCAACTCTGGGACCGCCAGTTGTGGCAATTCCAGACTAACCAGGTGAATAGCCTGACCCTCAGTGCCGGTGGCGAAACCCTCGGAGCTAAGCGCGATGGCAATCGGCAGTGGGTCTACCTGTATAACGCCAAGCCGCTGGAAGAAATGAAGTGGCTGATCTTGGATGAATTTCTGTATCGTTTGGGCACCATGCGCGCGGAAGCTTGGGTGCCCGTAACCGAGGATAAATTTGCTTTCTACGGGCTCACCACTCAAGCCGTTCACGTGCGGATGGAACTGGCCAAAGAAGGCAAGCCGGCGGTGTTGGAAATTGATTTGGGGACTCGGGCCATGAGTGGCAATAATTACGCTTCCATCGTTTGGAATGGGCGGAAAGTCGTCTTTGAACTCGCCAAAGACATCTATACCTACTTGGGAGACCTGGTGAACAATTGGAAGGATCAACCGCCGGACAAAAAGTAAAACCGGCGATACCCCCAACGCCTGTGCCTGCCAAGCCTGTCAAAGCCCCCCCTGCCACCCCGGTGAAACGCCGCCTGCGCTGGCAATGGCGCGTGTTCCGCTGGTGCCGGATCACGCTTTGGACCGCCCTCTTGATTCTGCTCTCAGCGCTCTATTATTTGAATCAGGTCGGCCTGCCGGATATTATCAAAAATCCCTTGCTGGCGGAGTTGCGCGCCCGGGGGGTGGACGCGCATTTTAGCCGGGTGCGGCTGCACTGGTACCGGGGCATTGTGGCGGAAAACATCAATCTAGGCCCTGTATCCGCCGCGGCCAGCCCGCAATTGTTCATCGACGAGGCTGAAATCCGCCTAAACCACGCGGCTATGCGCCGGTTCCAATTGCGGATCGACGCGCTGGTCATTCGCAAAGGCCGGTTTTGTTATCCTCTGCCCGCGCGCGATGGGCAGCCGGCGACGCAGTTCACCTTGGATGATTTGGCCGCCGAGATTCAGCTTTTGGCGGATGACCGGTGGGAAATCAGCCAAGTAGTGGCGGTGTTTCAAAAGGCCCGGGTGCGGATTCATGGCGAGATCGACCATGTCTCTGCCTGGCGGAAGGCCAAGCCCGCCACTCCGGAGCCGCCTTCATTGGCGAGGCGGCAGGAAGCGTTGGAACGGAATCTGCGCCTGGTAATGCGCACCATGGAACAAATCGAGTTCACTGGAGGAGCGCCCCGGCTGGCGTTCGATTTCAGCCTCGACGCCCGGAACTTGGCCAGCTTGAAAACGCGCCTGGATTGCCTGGTGGAAGGTGTCAATAGCCCTTGGGGCCACGGGCGCGGCCTATCCTTAGTCTTGCGTTCCCAAGCCGCCAATCCGGGGGATGCCCAGATGCAGACCACGTTGCAGTTGCAGGCCGAAGAATGGCAAACGGCGGATTGGCTGGTCGTCAAACCAAAGGTTTCCTGGCAAGTGGGTCATGTCATGGAAATCGCCAGCCCCCAAGTGGTGCAAGGGGAGATGTCCGCTGCCAAGGTGTCCACCCCGCTTTTGGCGCTGGATAATTTCAAACTGCAATGCACGGCGAAGGAAGGCGAGGGTGGTTCCAATTGGCTGGCTCACACCAGCGTGTCGTTTTCCGATCTGGCCACGGATCCAGGCCAGCTGGCGGGCGGGCAAATGACGGCGGATTTCACGATCGATCCGCGCCAGCCGCGTGCCAACTGGCAAGGCCCCTTGCCGAAAGGCTTATCGGTGGCATGGGCCAAGCGATTGGAATCCCCGTGGTTTCCCGTGAAATTTGCCGCCCAGATTGGGCTCACTAACGCGCAAAGCCGCTGGGGCTCGGTGGGCAAACTGCAGCTGCAGCTCGATTCCGCCATTCGTCCAGCCATCCGACCTAGCATGGCGGGCACTAACGCCACGGACTTAGCCTATTGGGCACTTTTCGAGCCTTATACTTTTCATTGGCAAGGCGAAGTCTCGGATGCGCAAACCTCCTGGATGGCGGTGGATCGCGCGAATTTTGCGGGCGATTGGCAGCCGCCTTTGCTTTCGATTCCCCGGTTGGAAGCGCATTTATATGGGGGGCATTTTTCGGCCAACGCGGGTTTGGACGTGGTCACTCGGCGGGCCACCGCGCGGGGGGAGTCGAGTTTTGATGTCCACCAAGTGGGGATGCTCTTTAACACCAATGGGCAGAGGTGGTTCCGGCAGTATGGCTGGCAAGCGCCGCCGCTGGCTCATGCCCGCGTGGCGGTGACCCTGCCCGCGTGGACGAATAGCAGTCCGAACTGGCGCCGGGAGGTTTTGCCCACGATGAAGCTAGATGGCTTCGTCGAGGGCGCTGCCTGTTCGTTCCGGGGCGCCCAAGCCGAGGCGGCGCACTTGCATTTCTCGTGCGAAAACGGCTCATGGCATCTTCCTGACCTGTGGCTGCGCCGCCCTGAGGGGGAAGTCAGCTTGGGGTATGCCGCCGATGTGCCCTCGCAGGATTATTACTGGAAAGCCCATAGCTCCATCAACCCGCAAGCCATGCGGCCGTTGCTCACGGTGTCTCAGGCCAAAGCGCTGGACTTGTTCAACTTCTCCGAACCGCCAATCATTGACGGTGAGATTTGGGGCCGCTGGAAGGCGGTGGACCGTTTGGGATTTGCGGGCGGTTTGGCGATTACCAATTTCACCATCCGGGGGGAACAATGTGACCGCTTAACTTCCGCGCTTTCATTTACCAACCTTTTCCTGGGCGCGACAAATATCCAGGTGCAACGCGGCCCGGGTCGCATCGAAGCGGCTGGGATCGGTTTTGACGCGGCTCGCAAAAAAGGGGTGACCAGCGTGACTAACCGGGCGGGCACGCTCTATTTCACCAATGTGGTGGCTCAAATCGAGCCAGGCGCCGTCACGCGGGTAATCGGGCCCAAGACGACCGCCGCTTTGGAACCTTACCACTTTGGCCAGCCGCCGCGGGTGCGCGTGAATGGCTCGATGGTGGTGCCGGGGCCGGACGATGCCGACATGGCCTTCGAGGTGGCTGGCGGACCGTTCAAGTACTCCAAATTCAACCTGCCGGAAGTCAGCGGCACCGTCTTGTGGCAAGGCGACAGCCTCTCTATTTCCAATTTTGCGGGCAGTTTTTATAAGGGGACCGTGCGCGGTTCTCTGGATGCGGATATTCATGCGGCTAGCAGTTCGGATATCGCCTTTCAGTTGAATCTGGCCAATGTGGATTTGCGCTCGTTCTTGCGCGATGTGTCCACCAATTCCGATAAATTGGAAGGCAACCTCTCCGGCCAATTGGTAATTACCCACTTGAATTCCCAAGATTGGAAAAGCTGGTTTGGCCACGCTAACGCCCGCGTGGAACAAGGTTTGATCTGGGATATCCCCATGTTTGGCATTCTCTCCAAACCGCTTAATTTGCTCTACAACGGGCTGGGCAATAGCCGGTTTGACCATGCCGCCGGGGATTTCGCCATTACTAATAGCGTTGTTTACACGAAAAACTTGGAGTTGCGCTCCCCGTTGCTGCGTTTGAATTGCGATGGTGCGGTGGATTTTGACCACCGAGTAAATGTGCGGATGTCGGCCGAGTTATTCCAAGACACCTGGCTAATGTTCCGCTTGCTGGGCAAAGTAATGACCCCTTTCAGCAAGGTTCTGGAATATCGAGTGACGGGCACCTTGCGCCAGCCGAAGGCGGAGCCCGTGTACATTCCCAAGCCGTTCATGGACTTATTGCACCCTTTTAAAACCCTCAAGGGGGTGTTTGTGCCCGAACCAGGCAACAAAAACTCAGCCACCAACGCACCTGCGGCCACCAAATAATAAAATTCGCCAGCTTCGCATCATAAGTATTGGGGCGCAGTAAGATTGGGTAAATAAAGCCCGTTTAATTCGCAAACCATTCAGGCTGTCCTTGCCAAATTGCGGGTTTTCCCTTGGGATATGCTTGATTTGCAAGGATTCCCATGCCATAGTTACCCTGAATGGAACTCCGAAAATTCGTTCTTCCCGAATCCATTTTAGGAGAGGAGGCACTAGGGTTGGCTGGACGGTATGCCAGCAATTTATGCGCCCGCAAAGTCTTGGTAGTCACTGATCCTGGAGTGGCCCAAGCTGGCTGGTTGCAACTCGTGCTGGATAGCCTCAAAAAAGCTGGAGTAACCTATGTGGTCTTCGATCAAGTAGCTCCGAATCCGACCGATAATATGGTCATGGCGGGTGCCGGACTGTATTTGCAGGAACAATGCAACATGATCATTGCGGTCGGCGGCGGCAGCCCGATGGATTGTGCCAAAGGCATCGGAATTGCCGCGACCAACGGCCAGCATGTGCTTGCGTTTCAAGGGGTTGATAAAGTCAAAATTCCTGGACCGCCGTTGATATGCATCCCCACGACTGCGGGCACTTCGGCGGATGTTTCCCAGTTCGCCATCATCACCGATTCCCAGCAAAAGGTTAAAATCGCCATTATCAGCAAAGCGGTCGTTCCCGATGTAGCCCTGATCGATCCGTTAACGACCGTGACCATGCCGGCAGAACTTACGGCTGCGGTAGGCATGGATGCCTTAGTGCACGCCATTGAAGCCTATGTATCGCGCGCGAGCTCACCGCTAACTGATCTGCACGCGCTAGAAGCGGTGCGGCTCATTGTGGCCCACTTGCCGGGAGCTATCGAGGAGCCGAAAAATCTCGCCCACCGCAATCCGATGATGCTTGCCAGCATGCTGGCGGGTTTGGCCTTTTCCAACGCCAGCTTGGGGCTCGTGCACGCGATGGCTCATAGCTTGGGAGGTTTTTTAGACCTGCCCCATGGCCAATGCAATGCCTTGCTCCTGGAGCACGTGGTGGCCTTTAATTATCCCCATGCCGCCGGCCGTTACGCCAAGGTTGCCGCCGCTTTCGGTCTTGCTGGCGCGGGCAAGTCTGATGGCCGGGAGGAATTGACGGCAGCGCTCAGCGCCTTTCGCCAGCGCGCAGGCATCCGCTTTCGCCTGCGAGAATTGGGAGTGGCTCAGGCGGATCTGGCACTGTTAGCGGAAAAAGCCCTCCAAGATCCTTGCGTGGTCACCAACCCCGTGATGCCCACTCGCGAAGAGATTCAAGCGATCTATGAGCTCGCCTTCTAACGACGAGACCCCCAACCGCGAGGATACCCTAGCTGCCATCGTTGGCCTGGGGGAGCAGTCCCTCAAAAAAAGCTATTATCCCCAGCTTCAGGGCCAGATCGAAGAATTGCGCCAAGCCAAAGCCCAACTCGAATGGCAAACCGCCATGTTGACCGAGGCCCTGGCTAAATTGAAACAGGCCCACCAGCAGGTGGAGGAAAATGAACATCGTTTTCACGCCATTTTCAATCATGTGGCCGACGCCATCTTTTTGCTGGAGCCGGATACCGGCCGCATCGTCGAAGCCAACTCTCGCATGTGTGATATGTTTGCGTGCCAGCCTGCGGAAGCATTGCAGATGGACCCTGGCCAGCTGGGGACTGGCGAGCCACCCTATACCATGGTCGATTTCAAGGCCAAGTTGCACGAAGCGTTTCAAGGAAAACCCCAGCTGTTTGAATGGCATGCCGCCGCCCGCAATGGCCGGCAATTCTGGCTCGAAATTCGCATGCACCGCGCGCCAGTCGGAGCGCAAGACCGCATCCTCGTCATGGCGCGCGATATTTCGGAGCAAAAACTCATGTCCGAGAAACTGCGCCAATCCCAAAAAATGGAGACTTTTGGGTTGCTGGCCGGCGGGGTGGCTCATGACTTCAACAACATCTTGTCAGTGATTGTCATGAACTCGGAGGTCCTGAACAGCCAGAAGAATTTGGATGCCGATGGCCAGGAAGCCGCCAGCCAGATAGCGGAAGCCGCGCATCGCGGGGCTAATTTGACCCGCCAGTTGCTCACCTTCAGCCGGCGCCAGCCCCTTAAACGCCGGTTTCTCGACTTCCGGCAAGTGGCGGAAAATTTCGCCAAAATGCTGCAACGCATTATCGGCGAAAACATCGAGTTTCAATGCCAAATGCCGCGGGAGCCGCTGCCTGTGTACGCCGACGAAGGCATGCTGGAACAAGTGCTGATGAACCTGGCGGTCAACGCCCGCGATGCCATGCCCCAAGGGGGAACCTTGAAGCTGGCGGCGGAAATCGTGAACCGCACCCCAATTTCTTTGCGGCCTGGCGAACCGCCAAAATCCAGCCGCCAGGTTTGCGTGGTGGTGAAGGACACGGGCTCGGGGATACCACCCGAAGTCCTGCCACGCATTTTTGAACCCTTCTTTACCACCAAGGAAGCTGGCAAAGGCACCGGGTTGGGGCTTGCTACCGTGGATGGCATCGTGCGCCAGCATGAAGGCTGGATCGAAGTGGAGAGTGAGTTGGGAGAAGGTTCCACTTTTCAAGTGTTTCTACCCTTCGCGCCGGGCATGGATGCCACGCAGGACGAGAAGACGCTTGGAACGGAGTTGCAGCACGGCTCTGAAGGAATTTTAGTGGTGGAAGATCAGGAATCGGTGCGGCGGTTGATTGTGCGATTTTTGCGCAACCTGGGTTATCACGTAGAGGAGGCCGCCCAGGGCATGGAAGCTTGGGAACGCTGGCACGAATTGGAAACGAAAGTGGACTTGCTGATCACCGATATGGTGATGCCTGGAGGTATCAGTGGCAAAGATTTGGCTGAACGTTTAAGGCAGGTCAAACCCCGGCTTAGAGTGCTTTATATCAGTGGTTTTAACACGGTAACCAACGAGGAAAATCTAGCGCGCACCCGTTTTTACCTGCCCAAACCTTTCACCCTGGCGGAGCTAGCCAAAGCCGTGCGCGAGTGCCTGGATGCCACTGATTTGCTCGCTGGCGAATGATGGCTGCCTTTTTTCCAAGTGGGAAGGATATCATTTCACCGCGCCCAACTCGTTACGCAATTCCTCTTGCCCCGCCCGGGCCACCCGTTTTTGCTCCTCGGTGGCGGCGGGATTATCGAGGATTACTGCCAGGGCAGCCATCGCTTCGGCGGGTTGTCTCAACTCTCGGCATAATCCCGCCAAAAGCAAATGCCCCTCGTAATTCTTGGGGTCCTTGCGCAATTCGTGGCGCACGGCTTTGATCGCTTCCGGAAATTGCCGCTGATCTATGTGGATTCGGGCTTGCGTGAAATCCACCCGGAAACCGCCCTCGTCCGAACTGAACCGCTGAACCTGATCCAATAGCCAGCCGCTGGTGTAATGCGAGATCACGGGTGCCCAAAAAAACGCCAGCAAAAGGGTGCAACCCACCGCCATAAAACCACCCGCTGGACCACCCGTTGCCATTTGCGCGATAAGCCATACTGCTGGGGTGCTGAAAACGATTTTTACCCATCGATTGGCTCGCAATTCCTCCGGCTGGGTCGCGTAGATGAAGATTCCCAAGCAAATGGCGGTGATGATGAGGCTAACCATGTTAAAACAGGCGCATCGTGTCCAATACCGCCTTAACTCGCGGCACCTCATGCGTGCGGAACAAGTCCGTTTGGCCCAGCGCCGCTAGCACCGCGAAAAAAGGCTCCGCGCACCGTACCTCTTCCCCAAAGCATTCAAACGCGTGGGGCAGGGCGTGGCACAGGGGGAACCCCAGTTCTCGCAGGCGGAACGTGTTGAGAAAAACCGTCATCTGATGGCGGATGCGCGTGGCACTATCCCGCAAATTGCGGTAATAAAAACCCAGGCCGGGATCCAGGAAAATGCGGGTGACCCCCGCCTTCTGGGCTTGCTCGATGGCGCGCAAAAAGTATTCGCGCATCGTGGCCACCGGGTCCGCCGTGAAATCGAAATCGCCCACCGCGCGCACATGTTCCCCTTGCACGTAACACAAAATCACCGCTGCCTCGTGCTCGGCCACCGCCCGCATAATCTCGCCCGAGGCATCCGCACCGGTGAGGTTAATAATATTCGCCCCCGCCGCCAGCGCCTCGCGCGCTGCCGCCGGTTGGTAAGTCTCCACCGATACCAGGCAGCCCGCCGCCCGCAACTCCCGTACCACTGGCAACAACCGCTGGCTCTGCGCCTGGGCGTCCACCCGCGCCGCCTGCGCCAAAGTAGACTCCGCCCCCACATCGATGATATCCGCCCCTTGCGCCGCCAGCACCCGGCTTCGTTGAATCGCGGCTTCAGCCGACAAACACACACTCTCCCGATACCACGAATCTGGCGAAAGATTTACCACCCCCATGACGTGCGGCCGCGCGTTGAAATCCAACCGCCGTCCCCCCAGAGTAAAAGCCTGAACGTGCGCCCCGAGTTGAGCCCGATGCGCGTCCGCCAAAGCCGCTAGTTGCTCTAAACTTAGCATTATCGGTGGTCTTTAAAAGCGTGACTCCCTTTGGGATGAGCTGCATCCGCCCCAGGTTGATGCCCATGGGGAGCACTTGGGGGGGATTTCAAGCCACCCCGGTTTACCCGGCGTCAGCCGTTCGGCGCCCCCTCCATCTCTTGCGGCATCCCCGCGCTTTAATCGCGTGCCAGGGAAAATGGCCATTAGCAGCATCGTCCCTAATCTGCCTTAACCGAAAAAACTGGCGCGCCCGGCAGGACTTGAACCTGCGACCAACGGATTAGAAATCCGCTGCTCTATCCAACTGAGCTACGGGCGCACTGGCTTATTATAAACGACTTGCAACGATTTCAGGCTAATTTGTGTGCCGTCTTGACACCCTAACTTTACACCCTTAGGATTCAAATATTCCTGAAATGAAGAATACCGAAACGGTAAGAGCAAATGATAGGGCTCCCCAGGTGAAGATAACCTGGGTGCAAACACGCACTCAACATTTGGTTCGTTGCGAGCCATACGGCACGTACTATGCCAGATTTAAAGAGTATGGCAATACTCGGCGGATTGCGCTGAAAACAAAGAGCGAAGCGGCAGCCAAATTAAAACTGGCGGACATCCAGCGCAAGCGCCAAGGAACCAAGGGTGTAAAGCCGGGTGCAAAGTGCCCCGGGATAAAAGATCTTTGGTCTGACTATGAATTAGGGTGGAAACCAGACCTCACCGAAGGCACAAAAGAGTATTACCGCGAAATCCGGGATTCATTTCAGCGAGGGAAGAAATCGGAATTCACTGGGAAAGGACTAAAAGTCGGGACAAAGGATGCGATGCCTGAAAAATGGCCTGAGTTTTTTACGAAGGCGATCAATAAGTTGACGGAGACGGACTGTCAGATTTGGTATAAGAGGTATTGCGAACAGTTCAGCCCTTCGAGGTCCAATTCCGCCTTGGGAATTGTGAACAGCATTTTTGAAATTGCGATAAAGCAGCGTTGGCGAATTGACAATCCCGCTGCCGATCTAAAGCGTCGCGCACAGTACAAAACCGAAGAAGATCACCGCCTTGATCCGGACGAGATCCCCACCGAAGATCAGCTTGCCAAAATAGTCGAGTACCTCGAGTTGGTAAACACAGACAGCGCCAATACGTGCAAACTCCTCCTCAATACCGGTTGCCGCGTTGAATCCACCTGGCACTTACGATGGAAGCATGTCGACGAGAAAAGAAACCTCGTGTACATTGCAAAGGCAAAAAATGGTCCATACAGCATTCCCCTGCATCCCCCATTAAAGGCATTTTTGGATAACCTGAAGCAAGGAACCAATCCTGATCGCGAAAGTATGATTTCAAAAGTAAGGTCGATAAAAAACTCTTTGCGCACAGCTGCCAAAAAAGCCGACTTTAAAGGAAACTGTACGCACCATACCATGCGTCATGTTTTCGCTACCCGTGCCCTCGAAGACGGGGTGGATTTTCAAACACTAGCCTCCTGGCTGGGACACAAGGACGGGGGAGAATTGGTGCGGATGGTGTATGGGCACTTACGGAAAGACCACGTAGACGCCCAGTCCCAGAAATTAAAGGTGCGGAACGTCTAGTTAGGCTATGAAAACGGAGTCGGAGACTGGTCGATTCGTGATTGGAGCTCTGGCCTAATCGACTGTTTCGTGTTAGCTCGCAAGAAGTATATCCTAAAACCATATGCTGTCTTTACATGGCCCTGAGTTAGCATTGTTAATAAATTTGGAGAATGAAGTTGCCATGAAGCTAGGAATTAGAGTTGTTGATGGACCCGTTCTATTTCGGCTTTCAACTCTGGGTGCTCGTTAGCAATTTCCACCTGATGCTGGGGAAGCAGGCGCATCCAACGACTGGGATAGAGATTGCGATTGAGAAATTTTCGAGTGGCGGCGCGCAAGGCGTGGATTTTGTTTTCGAAAATACTGTGGCTAGGGCTGATATCTTCCCCAACAAAAACCATATCCAGGACGCCGTCATTGACCTGGAATTTGCGAATGAACCCATGTTCAACACCAACCCAAGTACGGTTTAAAAGCATTTGCACTAATCCCGGCAATGTGACTAGCCATGCTGCTGGCAGTGACTCGTAGCCGCTTGGCAATGTAAGGCAATGATCCTGCAGGTACATGCCTGCATGAACCGACGAAATGCCAGTCTCGAATCGCTCGCTAGCCAATTTGGACGCGGCTTCCCACAGAGTAAATGATAATAAAGGGGGATGACCGCATGCAAACAAAAGCTCTAAAGAAGAGGGAAACGGGCCAAAGTCTCCCATGGGAAACGCTTGTTCAATTTCATCCTTTGCACGAATAAACTCCAGCACTTCAGGCCCGAGCAACCCGATTGACGTGCAAAATTCGCCTGCCAAGTCACGGACCCGATCTAAATCACTGGTGGCCGCTAAAACCTTAAAAGCATTTCTGGATAGTTGGGCTTGACGTTGAATGAGCATTTCTGAGTTTGTCTCGTAAACGATTATATTCATAGTTTTATTATTTGTGTTTGTCCGAAATATGGAGGGAGAAGGTGAGTGAAAATTCACCCGCCTCGAAACAGAAATCCACACCTTTGATTTTTCTGCAGTTCATAGGATTTGAACCAACTCGTTGAGGGGGGAGTCACGTGGCTCACTTCACCTTGATACCCACCTCAATCCATTCCGGATTTCTGCGGCTGCGCGAAACCGTTAATTGATGGACCGGCAGACCGGTTTTAAGAGCCGGTTTGGTGGGGAGCAATACGTCTTTTTCCGCGATGATAATATGCTGTTGATGGGCAAGCGCCAGGATAGCCCGGTGAAGTTCTGGCACCTGGGACCATACGCCATTAAGCAAAATAAGCGGGCGTTTAGCGCTCAGGATAGCGGGCCAAAGTGAATGGATGGCTGCCACTGTTTCGCTGGGCCGGTGGGTATCCCTTAAATAGTACAGTGTTTCAACAGGCACAAACTTATCGGGTTCATGCAGGTCAATACCAGCGGGTTTGCGGTGGGCCGGCGCAAGCCGGCAGAAGGTGTGCCCCAGGGCCGATATGAGGAACGCGCGTTGCTCCGCGTCTTTTCCGTTGACGAGTGTCAGGCCTGCATTTTGGCGGAGAAGATTTTTTAGGGCGGTTACTGTCGAAGGACTATGCGCTAGCCAAGGGTGATCGAGTAGGGGAAGTGGGCGGCACAAAGCATCGATGGCGGCATGACGTTCTTCCGAGGTGAGTTGTTCGAGTAAGCAAAGAAAGGCGACGAGTTGGGGTTGTGGTGAAACCCCCAGCCAATTGCTCATGGTGCTGGCGGCCTTGCCCACGATTGTGGCGTAATCCAGGTTGTTCATGGGGTGGCCTCTCGAATGGGCAACCGCAGTGGCTATGCGTGCAAAGATCTGGTTCCCTGCAATGTGAAATGCCGGAGGCTCAATGAGTATTTTTGATTTTTCTGGTGTTCTGTGGCGACGAGTATTTTCAATCATGCTTTTCTGTTTGGCGGCGAACTCACCCGTCGCCGGTTTTGTAGAATATGGTTTCGTTGTGGATTGAATTAAGGACGAGACAACCGTCATTGCCGCATCTCAACGAATTCTCGTCTCGTGCCTCAATTGGAGTGGAACCGTACCGATATGCTCGTTGGTCAGCAGCTCTCGACGATTGCGTTCTTTCGCGCCGCTTGGAGTGTCACAGCTTGGGGCAGGTTGAGTTTTCGGAATGGTTTGTCGACGTCGCGGCGCAGCCTTGGTATGTCTGCCCACGGATATGAATCGAGGAACATATTTCTGGGCGGAATATGTCGTGTCTAGTCTTTCTATCCCATACAAGATCGCGTGGTTGCCTGGCTTTGTAGCGACTTGACTTCCATGGACATTGGCTCACCTTTGAGGCCCGTTATAATGACGTGAATATTGGGCAATATATTATGGATGCAAAAAGTGAATACTCAGTGCAACGGAAACGCTTTATTTGTGACGATCTTTGATTAAAGATCAACTTCGTGCCCAATAAAATCCGGTATGGAAATAGATCCTCGAGACAATGGCGCATTTATCATCGGTGCTGACAATAGTCCGGGACTTGAAAGGCAATTGCCCCAGATTTGCTTAAAAGTCCGCCAAACCGTAGAGGCCTATTGGGCACCGTTGATTATCGCGCTCCTGACATCAGGTTTGTTCGTTTCGCAAGTGAAGGCAGCACCGATCAACCTTTCGGCTCGGCTAAAAGGAACCAATCAAGTCGAGCTGACATTTGGACCGGTTGTTCTCGACGGCAATTACCAGATACTGGCACGGGAAAAAGGTCCGAAGAAGCACTGGATGACCTTTGGCAATAGTGTTGCTGAGAGTAACAACCCAACCTGCACGGCAACTTTTCCTTTGGGCGGCGAAGGCGATCTAAAAAGCATGACGGCAGAAACGCTCGGCAATTGGGAGTTTGTCGCCGGTATTGGGGATGATTCGGATAACGATGGAATTCCCGACATCTACGAAGATTTGGCGACTCGCACCGATCCTTTTACCCCGGATGACCACTACGGCGATCCGGATGGTGATAATTGGAGCAATGTGCAGGAATTGTTCAACAAGACGGATCCTTTGAGAGCAGATTACCCTCCTATGCCCCGAATCAGCGTCGCATACAATGGCGGCACGAATTCACTCAGCCGTATGGGCAAGGCAGTCGTTACGATTGATTATTATGCCAAAATCCTTCCTGATTATTTCATCATCGAACGCGCTCCCCGCACGTTGAAGCCACCCGGCGAAAATACAAACCATGTAAACTCAGCTCCTGGCCAACGAACGATGGGTGCGAATACCAATCGAGTTGCCAATCCCCGGCTGTTTACTGGTCGGCGTCCCGATGGCAAACGAGACGATTGGATGGTGACTGGAGAGTTCGCTCCCGTGGCCCGGGTCATGACTCAACCTGGGGTACAACTTTATACCTATGTCGAAACGAACGTGGACCTCCTTTGCCAGCCGCCGTATCGAGTACAATGCCATTTTACCCCTCCTTCACGGGCTAATCTCACCCCGCTGAACGCAACCACGCTGCGGCAAACGATGCTGACCATAAATGTCCGCAATACACCCAAAGGCTGCAATCTGATCGCGATGCAACCGATTCCGTATGGTCGATACTTGTTAATGGTCCGCGACCGAAATAATCCACGCTGGCGTGCCAGCGGTTATTTTACGGGCAGCACTAATCGCAATCCCGTCTTTCTGCAAACGGATGCAAAAGGAATGATGAATAGCCCTCAGACCCCGATTGCCATGCCCGAAGTGAAATTCTTGCCGGATGTAGTCCAACCAGAGTTTACTGCCGGCTGGGGAGAAGACAGCGACGGCGATGGGCTGCCAGACATTTACGAAATACTCGTCACCGGAACGGATCCGCTCCAAAGTGACACGGGAAACACGGGCGTCCTGGATGGTTATCGGGAACCCATGCAAGATGGCTGGAGCAACTTGGAGAAATTTCGCCGCCGCGCCGATCCGCTCAAACCCGCTTATCCGCCGCCACCCATCGTATTAATTAAACCCACCGGCATAGAAGCCGTGCAGGCTTCCACCTCTAAATGCGATTTGCGGTATGAACCGTTCATAGAGATCCGAAATGCCGGAGCCGCCGATTTCCAAACCATCCAACAGCCGCTATGGTCCTATTATCGGGCTGCAAACTCACGCGATCCTTACCATGCCCGCGCCAATTTCGATTTGCGCGTTTCCTGGCGAATCCCTGAATGGCACCCGCGTATTTCGAGTCATGGGCCGTGAATAAATTACGATAAGTCGGTGATTTGATTTTGAAATAGGCTCCTTACCAAACCCGAATTATGAATGCTGCACGAAGATCTGGCCTGGCTGGGTCTCCAATAAATGCTCGAACAAGGCTTTGGCCTCCAAGCTCGGCTCCAGAAGCAACTGCCGCTCGGCCTCCGGCCAGAT
>MTLE01000329.1_pt2 | contig 31732 bp, 20 predicted proteins | sample 1982461 | NCBI WGS metagenome assembly MTLE01 (sample SAMN05712605, study PRJNA340218) | biofilm metagenome | isolation source: sample SPL anode biofilm adapted to -200 mV | place: USA | collected 2012-02-03
TGGGTCGGCGCCAAGGATGCGAAGCCGCCTCAGCGCGACTCTGCGCCTCGGCGTGCTCGGCGTACGTGTTTTTTACTCGAATATTTCCCAACATTCCATTTGGGCGAAAGGGTTCCGCTAATCCAATTGCCCTGCACTAGCTTCCGTTTCCCGCCACCTGGTTTGCCCCCAGCGAAGCCCCGTTGCCCCGGTCCTGGCGGATGCCCCGGCCCCTGTTGCCGCGGACCACGTTACCCTCCACCCGGGTGCCCGGACAGGACTCCAGGTAGATGCCGTCCCGGGTGCTGCCCGTGACGGTGTTCCCCTGGACGGTCATGCCTGTTGCGTTGGTGCGCAGGTGGATGCCGTACCCGTCGGTGGACTGGATCGTGTTGTCCTTGATCAGGTTCCCGTCGCACGCCGAGATGCCCACGCCGAAGCCGCCATTCCCTGAGATGACGTTGCGCAGGATCTGGGAGTTGTTGAAGAAGGCGGAATTGCTGTACCTGGCCGGGGGGCCGCCGGCGATTCCGCCGCCCCGGTTGCCGGTGACCGTGCAGTCGGCGATGACCAGGCGGGTCACCGTCTCCCCTGCGTTGGGCTCCACGTCGATGCCGCATTCGGGCGGGGTCCCCTGGGTGTTCCGGAACGTGGAGGCCTTGACCAGGATGTCCTGGCCGCCGACGATGGACATCCCCTGGCGGCGGTTGCGGTCCGCGACCACCTTGCTGAAGGTGAGCGCCGAGCAGGCCTTGGCCACGTAGAACCCGTCCCCCCAGCAGTCCGAGACGGCCAGGCCCTGCACGAGGATCCGGCTGGAGGAGATGACCGAAAGGCCCATGCCCCATTCCCCGGCGAGGCCCTGGTGGGTGTCCCGGTCCCCCTGGAGGGACCCTCCCTGGATGGTCACGTCGCTGGCCCCGTCCAGGGTCAGGATCGAATAGCGCGGGGCCGCGGAGGGAAAGGCCTTCAGCACGGCCCGGGGGGCCAGGCGCAGGGTCATGCGGCTGCCCAGGATCAGGCCGTTCCGCCCGTCCCGGGCGGTGGCGTTGATCATGTACGTTCCGTCGGGGATCTCCACCGTGCCCCCGCTGCCGGCGACCGCGTCGATGGCCCGCTGGATGGCCGCGGTGTCGTCGGTGATCCCGTCGCCCCGGGCGCCGTAGGGCGCATTGCGGACCTGGGCGTGGGGCATGGCCGGCGGCTTCGGCGCCGCGACGGCCACACCGGCCACCTGCATCAGTGCGAGCATCAGGGTCAGGGGCTTCATGGGCTACTTGGTCGTATTGGTGCCCACGGTGGCGGACCCGTCGGCGTTGCGGATGGCGGTTCCGGTGTTGCCGAGGACGGTGTTGCCGTTGACGACGGTCCCCGTGCAGTAGGACAGGTAGATGCCGTCACCCTGGTTCCCGGTGACGGTGTTCCCCGTGATCACGAAATCCATGGCGTAGTAGTCGATCCAGATGCCGTCCCCCTTGTTGTTCCGGATCGTGTTGTTGGTGAAGGAGATGCGCTCGGACTCGTCCCAGGCGATGCCGCCGAGGTGGTAGTTGCTGCCGCCGTTGTCGGTGATGGTGCAGCCGGTGACGACGCAGTCCGTGCAGAAGGCGGTGCCGTTGCCGGTGGGGCCGTTCTTCGTGGAACCGCCGCCGGCGATGCCGCCCCCGGCGTTGCCGAAGATGTTGCAGCCGATGACCTGGACGTTCTTGACGGTGGAACCCGAGTTGGGCTCGAAATCCAGGCCGCAGGCCGGGTCGTTGCCGTTGGTGTTGCTGAAGGTGCTGTACTGGATGACGACGCCGTTGCAGTAGACCAGTGAACAGCCCTGGCGGCGGTTGTTGTCCGAGGTGCAGTCGGAGATCACGACGCCGGACACGTTGTTGTAGATGTAGAAGCCGTCGTTGCAGTTGTTCTTGGAGGTGACCCCCAGGAGGGTGATGCCGTTGGCGGTGCCGATGGAAACCCCGTTGCCGACCTCCATGTCCGAGCCGACCCCGTTGATGTAGGTGGGAAGGTTCCGGGCCACCCGGTCGCCGATGAGGGTGCCGCCCACCAGGGCGATGTTGCTCTCCCGCATCCCCACCAGGGCGTAGCCGCTCCCGATGCTCATGGTCTTGCACTGGAGCACCGCGCCCGGATCCAGCAGCAGCGTGTTGCCGGAATTGAGGTAGAGGCCGAACTGGCTGGAGGACGCGACGGGATTGATGAGGTAGGTGCCGGCGGGGACGTAGCAGATGCCCGAGCCCGTGGCGGCCAGGGCCCGGTTGATGGCGGCGGTGTCGTCGGTGGTGCCGTCGCCGGTGGCGCCGTACTGGGTCTTGGCGTTGAGGGTGGTGTTGCTGGCCACCGTCAGGATTCGCACGCTGGCGCTGACCGAAGGCGTCGAGACGGAGGTGGCCGTGATCCTGCGGATCGCCTTGGCGGACGCGGCAGGGCAGGTGTAGACGCCGGCGGAGCTGATGGTCCCGACGGTGGAATTGCCGCCGGTGATCCCGTCCACGCTCCAGGTCACGGAATCGGTGGAGGAGCCGGTGATGGCCGCGGAGAAGGTCAGCTGGCCGCCGCTGCCGATGGCGGTGGGCGTGCCGGGGGTCAGTTCGATGGCCGAGGTGGTGCCGGGGGCCGCCACCGTGACCACGGTGGAGGAGGACTTGGTCGGGTCGGCGACGCTGGTGGCCTTCACCGTGTGGGTGCCGGCCGCGGCGGGGGCCGCGTAGGTGACGGTTCCCCCGGTCCCCGAGAGGGTGCCGACCGTGGAATTGCCGCCGACGATCGTGTCGACCGTCCAGGTGACGCCGGTCTCGCTCGCCCCGGTCACCGTGGCCGTGAAGGAGAGGCTGCCGGAGGTGGCGACGCTGGCCGTGGCCGCGGGGCTCAGGACCAGGACCACCACCGGGGCGGTCACCGTGACGGTGGCCGAAGCGTTGCGGGTGGTGTCGCCCACGCTCTGGGCCAGGATGGTATGGGTCCCTGCGGCGAGGGGCGCGGTGTAGGTGACCGTGGTGCCGGTGCCCGAGAGGGTGCCGGTGGTGGCGTTGCCGCCGGGCACGTTGTCCACGTTCCAGGTGACCCCGGCGGTGGATCCGGTGACGGTGGCGGTGAAGGTCTTCGTGGTGCCGCCCGTGACGGTGGTGCTGCCCGGGCTGAGGGTGACCGTCACGCCGGTGGTGACCGTGACGGTGGAGGAGGCCGACTTGGTGGTGTCGGCGGTGCTCCTGGCCGAGACGACGTGGGTGCCCGCGGCGGCGGGCGCCGTGTAGGTGGCCGTGCTCCCCGTGCCGGAGATGACGCCCACGGTGGCGTTGCCGCCGGCGATGTCGTCCACCGCCCAGGTGACGCCGGTCGCCGTGGTGCCGGTGACCGTGGCGGTGAAGGTCTTCGTGGTGCCGCCCGTGAGGGTGGTGGTGCCCGGGCTGAGGGTGACCGTCACGCCGGCGGTGACCGTGACGGTGGAGGAGGCCGACTTGGTGGTGTCGGTGGTGCTCCTGGCCGAGACGACGTGGGTACCGGCTGTGGCGGGCGCCGTATAGGTGACCGTGGCTCCCGTGCCGGAGATGACGCCCACGGTGGCGTTGCCGCCCGCGATGTCGTCCACCGACCAGGTGACGCCGGTGGAGGTGGTGCCGGTGACCGTCGCCGTGAAGGAGAGGGCCGTGCCTGTGGCGAGGGAACCGGTCCCCGGCGTCAGGGTCACGGCGACGCCGGACTGGACCGTGACGGTCCCGGAGGCGGACCGGGTGGGGTCGGCGACGCTGGTGGCGACGATGGTGTGGGTGCCCGCGGCTGCGGGGGCGGTGTAGGTGCGGGTGTTGCCGGTGCCGGTGAGGGTGCCCACGGTGGTGTTGCCGTTGGCGATGCTGTCCACGGTCCAGGTGACGGCCGTGTTGGAGGTTCCGGTGACGGTGGCGGTCACGGAGGCCGTGGCGCCCGTGCTCAGGGTGCCTCCGGACGGGCTGATGCTCACCTGCACCGGCGGCAGCACCGTCATCACCGCCGTGGCGGACCGGGTGGCGTCCGCGGCGCAGGTGGCGGATACGGTGTGGGATCCCGCCGCGGCGGGGGCGGTATAGGTGACGAGGTTCCCGGTGCCCGTGATCGTGCCCACGGTCGCGTTGCCGGAGGGGATGCCGTCGACGTACCAGGCCACCCCGGTGTTGTCGGTTCCGGTGACCGTGGCGGTGATGGAGGCGGTGCCGCCCGGGGAGAGGCTCGCGGAGGCGGGCGTGAGGGCCACCTGCACGGGAAGCGCCACGGTGATGGCGGCCGCCCCCGAACTGGCGGGGGCCGCGGCGCTGGTGGCCCTGACCGTGTGGGTCCCGGCGGTGGCGGGGGCGGTGTAGACGACGGTGCTGCCGGTGCCGGTGAGGGTTCCCGTCGAGGCGTTGCCGCCCGCGATGCCATCCACGTCCCAGGTGACCGCGGGGTTCGTGGAGCCGGTGACGGTGGCCGTCAGGGAGACGGTGCCTCCGTTCGGGATGGAGGCGCTGGCCGGGCTTACGCCCACGACGACCGCGCCCGGGGCGACCACGGTCAGGACGGCCCTTTCGAAGACCTGGGGATTCACGGAACTGGCGGCCTGGATGGTGTGGCTCCCCGAGGACGCGGGCGCGGTATAGGTCACGGTGGAACCGGACCCGGTGATGATGCCCGTGGAGGCATTGCCACCCGCGACGCCGTCCACGGACCAGGCGACGCTCGTATGGCGGGTTCCCGTCACGGATGCCGTGAGGGTCAGGGCCTCGGATGGGGCCAGGCTGCCGGAGGCCGGTTCCAGGGCCACCTCCATGGCCGGTGCGAAGACCCGCACGGGTGCGGTGGCCACCCGTTTGGCGTCCGCCGTGCTGACGGCCGTGATGGTGTGGAGGCCGGGGAGGGTCGGGGCCACGTAGGTGCCCGCCGTGCCGGTGCCGGAAATGGTGCCCACGGCCTCGTTGCCGCCCGGGATGTTGTCCACCGACCAGACCATCCCGGTGTCCGAGGCCGTGTGGTTGGACACGGTGGCCGTGACGATGTCATTGCCGTTGGTGTCCACGTAATCGAGGTTGAGGGTCAACGGCGCGGCGCCGGTCGCCGTCAGGCCCGGGTTCGGGGACCCCGCCCCGCCGCAGGCGATGAGGGAGCAGACGGTTCCGATGACGAGCAGACCCAGGAGACGTAATTGGATGCCAATACCGTTCATGGGCTCCTCCGCCCTCACGCCCGTTCTATCGGGTCCTTTTTGGCAACCCATTAGACATGAGATCCAAGGAATTTTATATTCATTGCAGAAACACGGGGTGTAAAAAGGAAAAAGGAATGATTTTCGTTCCCTTCGGGGAAATTCTGATTAATAAAATATAACTTTCGCCGCAGTCCAGGGTAGCCGCGCCCCAAGGATTCCTCTCCGTGGCCGCATCCACTACACTGGGCGGGCCCAACCGGAAAGGTGCACCCGATGCTCGGATCCCTGATCTACAAATGGCGACTCAGGGGCTACCTGAAGCAGGGCCTTCAGGTGGCTCCCGACTGCCGCATGGTGAGCATTCCGGATTTCGGCTCCGAGCCTTACCTGATCAGCATCGGCCGGCACGTGACCCTGGCGAGTAATGTCACTTTCATTACACATGATGGGGGCACGTGGGTGATCCGGGACCAGGAGCGGTTCCGGGAGGTCATCCGCTATGGGCGCATCACCATTCACGACAACTGTTTCATCGGGAAGGGGGCCTACCTCATGCCCGGCGTCAGCGTCGGGCCCAACGCGGTGGTGGCCAGCGGCTCGATCGTGACCAAGGATGTGCCCCCCAACAGCGTGGCGGCCGGGGTTCCCGCCCGGGTCATCCGGGACATCGATTCCTACGCGGAGAACCTCCTGGCCGCCAACCCGCCCTATGACCGGGAGGCGTACCGCAGGGACAAGGTGCGGGAACTGCTGAGGCTGTTCCCCCGTCCCTGGTGATCCCTTTTCCCTTCCAGGACCGTGGTTGCGGTTGAAAAAAATAGCCTTGATCGGTTGAATGCTTCGAGTGCATGATCCTTAGGGCAACCACAGGTGTCAATGATGGGCATTATCAGGGAGCTCAAGAATTTATATAAAAGGATAAGGATTTGGCAGGCTCGCAGGGCCGGTCTGGTCCTGGGCGAAGGCTGCCGGTTCGCTCGCTTTCCTTCCTTCGGTACGGAACCCTACCTGATCACCCTCGGGAACCATGTGGCCATTGCTTCGGATGTGGTCTTCATCACCCACGACGGAGGGACCTTCGCCTTCCGCCATCAGGAGCGGTACCGCAAGGTCATCAAGTACGGCCGGATCAACATTCTGGACAATTGCGTCATCGGGGAGCGGGCCATCCTCCTGCCGGGGGTCACCATCGGTCCCAATTCGGTGGTCGCCGCGGGCGCCGTGGTGTCCCGCAACGTCCCCCCCAACGTCCTGGCGGCGGGGAACCCGGCCAAGCCGGTGATGACCATGCTCCAGTATGCGGAATGGTCGCTGGCTTCCACGCCGGATTACGACGAGGCCGCCTACCACCGGGACAAGAAGACCTTCCTGATGAACATGCGTATGCGAGGTTCTTCCATGAAGCCCCGGGAGCCCCAGGCTGCGGACCCGGGCCGGGTCGAAGGCGTCGACACCGAGCCCTGAAGCTAAGATCCATAAATATAATTTTTATGTTTTGACGACCCGTCCCTTCGGGACGTTGGCGGCGTGCTGTAAAAAAATCTTTTAATTGGGTTATTGAATGGATTGTAGAAAACATGCATCCTAGGGTGTTCCTCAAGCTTTCTGAACCCGGCTTGTAATGCACCACACCTAAGAAGGCCTCCCATGGGCCTTCGCGGTGGTTTGACCTTCAAGGAGCAACAATGGGCGCCGCCTTCCTCGATCACCCCCCCCAAAAGGGCACCTTGCGAACGGTTCTATCCGGCCTCGCAACCTCCGTGGCACTTGTCTTCATGGCCGCCTGCAGCAGCGGGGGGGGGGCCGGCCCCGCCCCGGTGCCTGCGCCCACCGTGCCGGTGGTGACGGCCCCGGCCAACGTTACCGCGGGGGCCACCGGCCTGGCCGCGTCCACCACCGCCCAGGCGAACTGCACCTTCTCCTGGACCATCACCAACGGCACGATCACCGCCGGCGCGTCCAGCACCGCCGTCACCTTCACGGCCGGCGCCACCGGCACCGTGCAGCTGTCCTGCGTGGCCACCAATTCGGCCGGCGTCTCCAGCGCCGCGGGAACCAAGTCCTGCACCATCGTCGCCGCCCCCGTCCTCCCGGTCATCACCGCGCCCGCCAACGTCGCCCCCGGCGCCACCGGCCTGACGGCCTCGGTTCCCGCCCAGGCCGGCTGCACCTATGCCTGGACGATCACCAACGGCACCATCGACGCCGGCGCGACCACCGCGAGCATCACCTACACGGCCGGCACCACCGGCACCACGGATCTCGGCTGCGTGGTCACCAATGCCGCGGGCACCGCCAGCGCCAAGGGCGTCGCCTCGTCCACCATCGTGACCATGACCCTCGTCCAGCCCGTCATCTCCGCTCCCGCCGCGGCCACCGCCGGGGCCACGGGGCTCACGGCCTCCGTGCCCCCCCAGGCCGGCGCCACTTTCGCGTGGACCATCACCGGCGGCACCATCACCGCCGGGGCGGCCACCACCAGCGTCACCTTCACCGCCGGCGCCACCGGCACCGTCGCACTGGCCTGCGTCGCGACCAACGGCGTCGGCGCTTCCACCACGCCCGGCACGGCCACGGTCACCATCGTCGCCGCGCCCACCACGCCCGTCATCACCGTCGCCTCCAAGGTCACGGCCGGCACCACGGGCCTGACTGCCTCCGTCGCCGCCCAGGCCGGCAGCACCTACGCCTGGACCCTCACCGGCGGCACCATCACCGCCGGGGCCACCACCAACGCCATCACCTTCACCGCTGGCGCCAGCGGCACCGTCGGGCTGAGCTGCGTCGTCACCAACGGCGCGGGCACCGCCAGCGCCCCGGGCACCGCCTCCAGCACCATCTACGCCGCGCCCACCACGCCCGTCATCACCGTGGCTTCCAAGGTCACGGCCGGCACCGCGGGCCTCACGGCCTCCGTCCCCACCCAGGCCGGCAGCACCTACGCCTGGACCCTCACCGGCGGCACCATCACCGCCGGCGCCGCCACCAACGCCATCACCTTCACCGCCGGCGCCAGCGGCACCGTCGGGCTGAGCTGCGTCGTCACCAACGGCGCGGGCCTGGCCAGCACCGCGGGCACCGCCACCAGCACCATCTACGCCGCGCCCACGACCCCGGTCATCACCGTGGCCGACAAGGTCACGGCCGGCACCGCGGGCCTCACAGCCTCCGTGCCTGCCCAGGCCGGTTCCACCTATGCCTGGACCCTCACCGGCGGCACCATCACGGCGGGTGACGCCACCGACACCATCACCTTCACCGCCGGCGCCAGCGGCACCGTCGGGCTGAGCTGCGTCGTCACCAACGGCGCGGGCACCGCCAGCACCCCGGGCACCGCCACCAGCACCATCTTCGCCGCGCCCACGACCCCCGCCATCACCGTGGCCGACAAGGTCACGGCCGGCGCCACGGGCCTCACGGCTTCCGTGCCTCCCCAGGCCGGTTCCACCTACGCCTGGACCCTCACCGGCGGCACCGTCACGGCGGGTGACGCCACCGACGCCATCACCTTCACCGCCGGCGCCAGCGGCACCGTCGGCCTGAGCTGCGTCGTCACCAACGGCGCGGGCCTGGCCAGCACCCCCGGCACCGCCACCAGCACCATCTTCGCCGTGCCCACCACCCCGGTCATCACCGTGAGCGACAAGGTCACGGCCGGCGCCACGGGCCTCACGGCCTCGGTGCCCGCCCAGGCCAGTTCCACCTATGCCTGGACCCTCACCGGCGGCACCATCACGGCCGGCGCCACCACCGACGCCATCACCTTCACCGCCGGCGCCAGCGGCACCGTCGGCCTGAGCTGCGTCGTCACCAACGGTGCGGGCACCGCCAGCACCCCGGGCACCGCCTCCAGCACCATCGTCAGCGCGCCCACCACTCCCGTCATCACGGTTGCGCCCTACGTCACCACCGTCTCCACCGGGAACGCGGCCTCCGTGCCTCCCCAGGCCGATTCCACCTACGCCTGGACCATCACCGGCGGCACCTTCACCGCCGGCGACACCACCGCGGCCCCGACCTTCACGGCCGACGCCTCCGGCACCGTCCACCTCACCTGCATCGTGACCAACCTGGCCGGAACGCCCAGCACCGCGGGCACCGCCGACAGCACCATCGTCCCGGTCGCCACCCAGCCGACCATCACCGTGGTGTCCTACGTGACCCAGAACAAGGTCGGCGGCTACACCGCCACCGTCACGGACCAGGGGAACAACTCCACCTACCTCTGGACCATCAACGGCAACGGAACCCTCACCAGCGGTGACACCACGCCGACCCTGACCTTTATGCCCACCACCGTCGGCACCGTCACCCTCACCTGCACCGTGACCAACGCCGCGGGCCTGGCGGCCACCGCCGGCACCCAGGACACCACCTGCGTCGCGGCGCCCGCCGTGACCTCCTTCGCCCCCGGCGCCGCCATCATCGGGACCGGCGCGGCCACGACGCTCAACGCCGTCTTCACCGGCTCCGGCGCCACGGTCACCGGAGGCGCCTTCACGGACGCGGCCATCACCAGCGGCGCGCCCCTGGCCACCGGCAACCTGGCCTCCACGACCACCTACACCCTCACCGTCTCCAACGAGGCCGGCGACACCACCCCCGCCACCGCCAAGGTCCTGGTGGGTTCCCTGGAAGCCTTCTCCGGCATTCCCTCCGGCCAGGGCAACACCGAAGGCGCTTACCCCGACGCGCGGTTCTGGGAGCCCAACGGCATGGTCCTCGCCCCCTCGGGCAACATCTACGTGTCCGACTACGACAACAACACCATCCGGATGATCAACGCCGGAGGCGTTGTGTCCACCCCGTACGGCGTTGCCGGCACCCACGGCACCACCGACGCAAAGGACACCGACGCCCGGTTCTTCGGACCCAGCGGCCTGGCCGTGGACGGCACGGGCGTCCTCTACGTCGCCGACGCCTGGAACCAGACGATCCGCAAGATCGACACCGGCGGCAATGTCAGCACCATCGCCGGCACCCCCGGAACCGCCGGCTCCGGCCCCATGCTCTTCAACTTCAGCACCAACAACGTTCCCGTGGGCATCGCCCTGAGGGGGACCGACCTCTACGTGGCCGACCACCTCAACAACGCGATCCGCATCGTGCCCACGGGTGGCGGCCTCATCTCCACCCTCACCCTCACCGGCGCCGTGACCACGCTCGACTGGCCCACGGGACTGGTCTACGATTCCTCCAACGACGTGCTCTATGTGACGAACAAGGGCGACCACAGCATCATCGGGATCGACCCCACCAGCGGTAATACCCTTGTCGTCGCCGACGCCTTCACGAACCCGGTTGGTCTCGCGCTGTCCCTGGACAACAACACCCTCTACGTGTCCGACTACGAGGACAGCCTGATCAAGGCGGTCGACCTCGCGAATCCTGACCTGCTGACCAACACGACCGTCATCGCCGGCGTCGCCGGATCCACCGGCAGCAACGACAACGCCACCGGCACCTTGGCACGCTTCCTCTACCCCACGGCCCTCATGATGGACGGGGCCGGCGTCCTCAACGTCGCCGACTTCGGCAACAACACGATTCGCACCGTCAACACCACCGCCCCCCATGCCGTGGCCACCATCCATGGCGTCCCCGGCGGCGCGGCCCACAGGAACCGTACGGCTCCCATGGAAGTCGCCCAGTACAACAGCCCCCGCGGCATCGCGGTGGACTACGCGCACAACATCGCCTTCGTCGCGGAAACCAGCGGCAACTACATCCGGGCCATCGACCTCGCCACCGGCCTCACCGGCGACGTGGCCAGCCTCGGATCCGGCGCCTCGCCCAACGGCATCGCCGTGAGCGCGGACGGCACCCAGATCTACTTCTCCGAAACGGGCCACAACCTGATCAAGGTCGTCACCTATAACCTCGGAGACGTCACGGATCCCGGTTCCTTCACCGCGCCGGTCATCCTGGCGGGTTCGGGCGCCACCGGCAGCGACAACAACGCCACCGGCACCCTGGCCACCTTCAACCTCCCCATGGGCCTCGCGGTGGACGCCACCGGCAACGTCTACGTCGCCGACCAGGGCAACCACCTGATCCGCATGATCTCCTCGGCCGCCGGCAACGCGGTCACCACCATCGGTGGCCAGGCGGGCATCGGAAGCTTCACGAACGGGGACAGCACCGTCTCCACCTTCAACAACCCCACCGGCCTGGCCCTTTCCGGGACCAATCTCTTCGTGGCCGACCAGAGCAACAACGCCATCCGTCAGATCGTCCTCGGCACCAACACCGTGAGCACCTTCGCGGGCCAGGCGACGCCGGGCTCCGGCGACGGCAACGGCATCAACGCCTCCTTCCTCAACCCCAACGCCCTCTCGGTGGACGGGGCCGGCAACCTCTTCGTGGCTGACACCTACAACAACACCGTCCGCATGATCACCCCCGCGGGCGACGTCACCACCATCGTGGGAATCGCCGGAATGATGAAGAACGTGCTCTCCTCCACGCCGCTGTCCGCCACCCTGGCCTTCCCCGTGGGGATCGCCGTGCCCGCCTCCCTCGGCACGATGTATATCGTGGTTCCGGACGCGATCATGAAGGTGGCCTTCTAGTCGAAAACGCATGTGAAGCAGGGAAAGGGGGATCGCTTGCGATCCCCCTTTTCTTGCGAAATTCAGGGTGTTCCCGGGCGGCAATGAGGGTACCATCACCGACGCGCACACCTTTCTCCCACTTCTTTTTCTAAGAGACCTTCATGTCCTTCAATCCTTCGGGACCCGCCTTGGCCGGGTTTGTGCTTGGGGCGCTCGCGCTGCTGGCGTCCTGCGGGGGGGGCACCCAGGCCCTGGGCACCGTGGTCACGCCCGCCCCGCCCCCGCCACCCGTCACGGACCCCTGCGCCCCGGCGGTGGGCTCCGCCACCTTCAACGTCAGGAACTCCCCCTACAACGCCAAGGGGGACGGCGTCACGGACGACACGGCGGCCATCCAGCGGGCCGTGAACGCGGCGGCCGGCTCCGGCGGGTCCGTGGTGGTTCCCGACGGCACCTACCTCATCGACGCCGCCAACGGCGGCGTCTCCCTCCGGAGCGGCATGACCCTGGCTCTTTCCGCCGGGGCCGTCCTCCAGGCCATTCCCAATTCGGTGGGCAACTACAATGTCCTCTACCTGGGCGGCGTCAGCCGGGTGAACGTCACCGGCGGGACCGTGGCGGGGGAGCGCGGCAGCCACACCGGCACCTCCGGGGAATGGGGCATCGGCATCGCCATCGAGAGCTCCAGCAACGTCGTGATCCAGGGGGTCCTGGTGAGGGAATGCTGGGGGGACGGCATCTACATCTCCGGCGCCAGCCAGTCGGTGGTGGTCTGCTCGGTCAAGCTGGACCACAACCGGCGCAACGCCTTGTCCATCGTGGAGGGCCGGGACATCCAGGTGAAGGACTCCACCTTCAGCAACACCCGGGGCACGGCCCCGGAGTGCGGGCTGGACATCGAGCCCAACGCGGGCGACGCGGTCACCGGGGTGACGGTCTCCAACTGCACCTTCACGGCCAACGCCGGCTACGGGGCCGCCCTGGGCCCGGCCTTCGTGAACATCGCCACCTCCTCCGTGACCGGGACGGTCATCTCCGGCTGCACGTTCTCCGGCAACGGCGAGGGGAGCCTCTCCGGCAACGCGGCGGGCATCGCCATCTCGGCCTGCGACGGCAACACCATCACCGGCAACACGGTCACCCGGACCACCGGCCAGGGCATCATGGTGGTGGCCCTGGCCACCCACACGACGGTCTCCAATAACACGGTCACGGCCAACAGCCAGAACGGGATCCACCTGGAGAACTGCGCGGGTTCGGTGGTTTCGGGCAACACCTGCACCGGCAACGGGCAGTACGGGATTCGCAACAGCAGCGGCAGTGGCGCTACCCTGAGCGGAAACTCCGTCTCCGGGAACGGGATCGCGCCTTGACGGGCGGCTCCGCACCGGGACCTTTCCCGGGATCCCCAGCCATGGACGTCGTCTTCATCACGGACCACCTGATCCGGGGCGGCGCGGACCGGCAACTCCACCGCATCGCCACGACGCTGCAGCGCCGGGGCTGGCGGGTGGGGGTCATCACCATGCTGCCTTCGGTGGCCTACCTGGACGACCTGCGGGCCTCGGGGGTGGCGGTCCACGAATGCTCGCCCACCCTGGGATGGCCGCCGGCCATGGCCTTTCGGGTAGCCCTGCGCATGACCGCGCAGCTGCGCCGCTGGCGGCCCGCGGTGGTCATCACCTTCAACTACCACGGCGACATCATGGGCCGCCTCTGCGGGCGCCTGGCGGGGGTCCCGGCCGTGGTGTCGTCCCTGCGCACCGCCCACGTGAAGAACGGCCTGCGCCGGCAGCTGTACCGGCGCACCGAGCGCCTCATCGCCCTGACCGCCTCCAACTCCCATGCGGGCATCGCCTACATGGTCGCCCGGGGCCTGCTCACCCCCGCCAAGACCCTGGTGATCCCCAACGGCATCGAGGCGGCCGACTTCCCGTCCCCGGTGCCCCGGGAGGAGGTGCGGGCGGAGTTCGGGCTGGAGCCCGGCGACTTCACCTGGCTGGCGGTGGGCAACCTCCGGGCGGCCAAGGACTATCCCACCCTCCTGGCGGCCATGGCCCGGTGCGGGGCGGGGCGCCTCCTCATCGCCGGGGACGGGGAGGACGAGGCGGCCCTGCGGGCGGAGGCCAGGCAAAGGGGCCTGGACGCGCGCGTGCGCTTCCTGGGGTCGCGCACGGACGTGGGGCGGCTGCTGAAGGGCTGCGACGCCTATGTGCTCTCCTCGGCCTGGGAAGGGCTGCCCAACACCGTGATGGAAGCCATGGCCGCGGGGGTCCCCGTGGTGAGCACCGATGCCGGCGGGGTGCGGGAACTGGTGGTGGAAGGCGTCACCGGCCACATCGTCCCCTGCGGCGATGCGGAGGCCTTGGCCCGTCGCATGGGCGACCTCATGGCCCTGCCTCCGGCCGAGCGTATGGCCTTGGGCGCCGCCGGCCGCACGCGCATCGAGACCCACTTCGACAACGACCGCGTGGTGGACCGGTGGGAGACCCTGATCCGGCAGGTGGTCCACGCCGCCACCGGAACCCCGCCCCGGGTGGAGGCCACGGCCGCGCGCGCGGCCGCGCCGCCCCCGCCCGCCTTCGTCATCTCCCTGGATTTCGAGCTCATGTGGGGGGTGAGGGGCGGCCGCACCGTGGAGGGGTACGGCGACCACATCCTGGGGGAGCGGGAGGCCGTGCCGGCCATGCTCGCCCTCTTCAAGCGCCACGGGGTGCGGGCCACCTGGGCCGCGGTGGGCATGTCCCTCTTCGAATCCCGGAAGGACCTCCTCGCCCATCTGCCCGAGCTCCGCCCCGCCTACGCGCGGCGGGAGCTGAACCCCTACCTCGCCCTGGACGAGATCGGGGAGGACGAACGGGCCGACCCCTACCACTTCGGCCTGTCCCTGGTGCGGCAGGTGCTGGACTGCGAGGGGATGGAACTGGGCAGCCACACCTTCTCCCACTTCTACTGTCTGGAGGAAGGCCAGGACGCCGCCATGTTCAAGGCCGATCTGGCCGCCTGGCAGGAGGCCGCCCGGCCCCTGGGCGCCGGCGGAAGCTTCGTCTTCCCCCGCAACCAGTTCAACCAGGCCTACCTGGCCGCCTGCCGGGAACTGGGGTTCACCGTGTTCCGGGGCAACGAGGCGGCCTGGATGTACCAGGAAGGCTCCGGTCCGGGCCAGTCCCTCCTGACCCGCGGGGCGCGGGTGGCCGACCACTACCTGGACCTTTCGGGCCCCAACGGCTTCGTGCCCCGGCCGTGGCTGGACACGGGGCTCGTGAACTGCCCCTCCAGCCGCTTCCTCCGGCCCTTCTCGCCCCGCCTCGCCGGCCTCGACGGATTGCGCGTGGCCCGGATCCGGAAGGCCATGGAGCGCGCGGCCCGCAGGGGGGAGTCCTTCCACCTGTGGTGGCACCCCCACAACTTCGGCACTCACCTGCGGGAGAACCTCGCGATCCTGGATGACCTGCTCCGGTTCCACGTGGCGCTGAGGGACCGGTACGGCGTCGTTCCCATGACCATGGGCGAGGTGGGGGAACGGTACGGCGCCTGACCGGGGGAAGTTCCAGGGGCGTTACCGGAAGTGTGCCTTAAAAATCCTACCCGCCCCCAACGGTTCATGGGATGATTCCTTCCTAACCGTTACCGGAAACCAGCTTGAAAGGGACATCCATGCGAATCGCCGTTGTGGGCCTTGGATACGTGGGGCTTCCCCTCGCTCTGTCGCTTGCCAAGAAGTTCCCCAACACCATCGGGTTCGACATCCACCAGGTGAAGGTGCAGGAACTGCGCGACGGCATCGACCGCACGCGCGAGGTGGATCCCGCCGAGCTGAAGGCCACCACCCTCGTCATGACCAGCGTCCTGGAGGATCTTCGCGGGTCGGACTTCTTCATCGTGGCCGTGCCCACGCCCGTGGACGACTGGAACCGCCCCGACCTCACGCCCGTGGTGAAGGCTTCGGAGTCGGTGGGCAAGGTGCTCGGCAAGGGCGGCATCGTCGTCTACGAATCCACCGTGTTCCCCGGGGTCACCGAGGACATCTGCGGGCCCATCCTCGAGAAGCTCTCGGGCCTGAAATGCGGCGTGGACTTCAAGCTCGGCTATTCCCCCGAGCGCATCAACCCCGGTGACAAGGTCCACACCGTCGAGAAGATCGTGAAGGTGGTGTCGGGCCAGGATGCCGAGAGCAGCGAGATCATCGCCGGCGTCTACAGCGCGGTCATCACGGCGGGCGTGCACCGGGCCTCCTCCATCAAGGTGGCCGAGACCGCCAAGGTCATCGAGAACACCCAGCGCGACATCAACATCGCCCTGATGAACGAGCTGGCGATCATCTGCGAGAAGGTGGGCATCCGCACCAGCGAGGTCCTCGCCGCGGCCCGCACCAAGTGGAACTTCCTGCCCTTCAGCCCGGGCCTGGTGGGCGGCCACTGCATCGGCGTCGACCCCTACTACCTCACCACCAAGGCGCAGGAACTGGGCTACCACCCCGAGGTGATCCTCGCGGGCCGGCGCATCAACGACAGCATGGGCTCCTACGTGGCCCAGAAGCTCGTCAAGCTCCTCATCCAGCAGCAGCTCAAGGTCAAGAACGCCAAGGTGGGCATCCTGGGCCTGACCTTCAAGGAGAACGTCCACGACATCCGCAACAGCAAGGTGCCCGACATCATCACCGAGCTGAAGGAGTTCGGCATCGCGCCCCTGGTGCACGATCCCATGGCCGACCCGGCCGAGACCCGCCACGAGTACGGGCTGGACCTGCAGCCCCTTGCGGATTTCCAGGAGCTCGACGCCCTGGTGCTGGCGGTCAACCACGCGTCCTTCCTGGAGGCGGGGGTCGCCGACCTCATCAGGCGCATGAAGCCCGCATCGGTGTTCATCGACGTGAAGTCCTGCTTCGACCCGGCCCAGTTCCCTGGCCAGATCGCCTACTGGAGTCTTTGATGGCGAAGTACGCCGAGGTTTCCCAACAGCTCCGGGAGCGTCCACGCACCTGGCTCGTCACGGGCGTGGCGGGGTTCATCGGGTCCAACATCCTCCAGCGGCTCCTGGAACTGGACCAGAAAGTGGTGGGCCTGGACAACTTCTCCACGGGCAGGCGGGAGAATCTCGAGGACGTGCGCCAGTGCGTCAAGCCCGGCACCTGGGAGAACTTCACCTTCCACGAAGGGGATACCCGGGATCTGGACACCTGCCGGCGCGCCTGCGAGGGCGCCGGGATCCTCCTGCATCAGGCGGCCCTGGGCTCCGTGCCCCGCTCCATCAAGGACCCCATCGCCAGCCACGAATCCAACGTGAACGGCTTCCTGAACATGCTGGTGGCGGCGCGGGACGCCGGCGTGTCCCGCATGGTCTACGCGTCCTCCAGTTCGGTCTACGGGGACGACGCCCAGCTGCCCAAGGTGGAGCAGCGGGTGGGCAACCCCCTGTCCCCGTACGCCGTCACCAAGGCCATCAACGAGGCCTACGCCGCGGTCTTCGGCCGCGCATACGGCTTCCAGGCGGTGGGCCTGCGCTATTTCAACGTCTTCGGCCCCCGCCAGGACCCCGACGGCCCCTACGCGGCCGTCATGCCCAAGTGGATCGACGCCCTGGTCAAGGGCCAGCCCTGCCAGATCCATGGGGACGGCGAGACCAGCCGCGACTTCTGCTTCGTGGCCAACGCGGTGCAGGCCAACATCCTAGCGGGCACGGCTCCGGGGGAGGGACTGGCGGACGTCTTCAACGTGTCGTACGGAGGCACCACCACGCTGACGCAGCTCTACTGGATGATCGCCGAGCGCCTGGCTGCCCTCAGGCCCGGCCTCACGCCGGGGGACCCGGTGTACGCGCCCTTCCGGCCCGGGGACATCCGCCATTCCCAGGCGGATCTCACCCGGATCAAGACCCTCCTGGGGTATGAACCCACCCATTCGGTGGCGCAGGGCCTGGACGAGCTGGTGCCCTGGTTCGCCGCCACCCATGCCCGCTCCTGATGCGCGTCGGCGTTCTGGGCACCCAGGCCAGGGATCTGGTCAATTTCCGCGGACACCTGCTTTCGGAACTGGCCCGGGCCGGTCACGAGGCCTTCGGCATCGCGCCGGGGGGCAATGAGGCCACCCGGACGGCCCTGGCGAACCTGGGGGCCGTCTTTGTACCCATCCAACTGGACCGCACGGGCCTCAACCCCGTCGGCGAAGCCCTGGGCTTCCTGCGGCTCTGGCGCACCCTGCGGAGCCTGCGCCTGGACCTGCTCCTGTGCTATGAACTTAAGTCCGTGGCCTTCGGGACCCTGGCCGCCCGGCTCGCCGGGGTGCCCCGGCGTTTCGCCATGATCACCGGACGGGGCACCACGCTCCAGGGGGCCACCTCGGGCTTCCAGGAGAAGCTGGTGAGGGCGGTGGTCACCCGCCTGTACCGCATGGCGCTGCCCCGGACCCGGGGCGTATTCTTCCAGAACCAGGACGACTGCACCTTCTTCCGGGACCTGGGCATGCTTCCGGATTCGGTGCCCCGGCGCATCATCAACGGATCGGGCGTGGACTTGGCCCACTTCGCCCCGCGTCCCCTGCCCGGGGGGCCCGTGACGTTCCTGTTCGTGGGACGGCTCCTGAGGAACAAGGGGGTCTTCGAACTGGTGGAGGCCTGCCGGATCCTGGCGGGCCGGAACGTGCCCTTCCGCGCCCGCATCCTCGGGCCGCTGGACACGAACCCCAACGGCATCACCGCAGGCCAGTTGGAGGCCTGGGTGGACGAGGGGGTCGTGGAGTATCTGGGCGAACTCGCGGACGTGCGGCCCGCCCTGGCCGCGGCCCACGTCATGGTGCTCCCCTCGTACGGCGAAGGCACCCCCCGCTCCGTGCTGGAGGCCCTGAGCGTGGGCCGCGCCGTGGTGACCACGGACGCCCCCGGCTGCCGGGAGGTGGTCGCCGAAGGCGTCAACGGGCACCGGGTGCCCGTGGGGGACGCGGCCGCCCTGGCGGACGCCATGGAGAACCTGGTTCGCAACCCCGAGCTGATCCAGCGGTTCGCCCAGGAGGGGCGCAGGCTGGCGGAGCGGAAGTACGACGTGCGGCTGGTGACGGCCGATATCATCGAATTCATGGATTGCGGGAAAGGGAAGGCCCATGGAGCCCACTGAGACGCCTGCGCCATCCGGCGCGGCCGGCTGGCTTCAGCGGGGCCGGGCCTCGTGGCTCAGGCTCACCACCGGCAGCGCGAACCGGCGGATCTTCGGGGCGGCCATGGTGGTGGGCGTCCTGACCCTGGGCATCAAGGTCTTCTCGCTGCTCAAGGAATCGTTCGTGGCGGCCTGCTACGGCACGGGCAACGACTACGACGCCTTCATCATCGCCATGATCGTTCCCGCCTCCCTGGCGGCCATTTTGTCCGGTTCCCTGGACGCGGCCCTGATCCCCACCTACATCGAAGTGCGGGAGACCGAGGACACCGAAGCGGCCCATCGCCTCTACGCCACCATCCTCCTGTGGAACACCGTCATCCTGGCCGGAACCATCGCCCTGCTGGCGTTCACCGTGGACCTGTGGCTGCCCCTCCTGGCGTCCCGCTTCGACCCGGCGAAGATGGCCCTGGCCCGCAACCTGGTGTTCGCCTCCCTGCCCATCGTGGTGCTCACGGGCTTCTCGACCGTGTGGGGCGCCCTGCTCAACGCCGGGGAGCGGTTCGCCGGGGCGGCCCTGGCGCCCGCGCTGCAGTCGGTGGCGGTCATCCTCCTCCTGGCCCTCTGCTTCCGCAGCCTGGGGATCTGGGCTCTGGTGGCCGGCTCCCTGGTGGGCATCCTGGCCGAGACCGTGATGAAGGGCTGGCTCCTGAAAAAGCGTGGGCATCCGCTCATGCCCAAGTGGCACGGGGTCACCGCGGCGTTCCGGAAGGTGCTGGGCCAGTACGCCACCGCCATCGCCGCCTCCTTCATCGTCAACGGCATGAGCCTGGTGGACCAGGCCTTCGCCTCCACCCTGGGGCCCCGGAGCAATTCGGCGCTCAGCTACGGGAGCCGGCTGCAGGCCTTCGCCCTGTCGCTGGGCGTGACGGCCCTGGCCACGGCGTGCCTGCCCGCCCTGTCCAAGATGGTGGCCCTCCGGGACTGGGGCGGCATCCGAAGGTTCCTGCGGTTCTACGGGGGCATGATCCTGGCCGTGACCGTTCCGGCCACCGTCCTGCTCATCCTCCTGTCCCGGTTCCTGGTCCAGACGATGTACCAGCACGGCTCCTTCACCGCCGCGGACACCGAGCTGGTGGTGCAGATCCAGATCTTCCACCTGCTGCGCATCCCCTTCGCCACCTGCCACGTGCTGGTGACCCGGACCCTCACCGCCATGAAGTCCGTGCACTTCCTGCTGATCATGTCCTTCAGCAGCTTCGCGCTGAACGCGTTCATGGACTGGCTCCTCATCAAGAAGTACGGGATCGCCGGCATCACGCTTTCCACCTCGGTCTGCAGCGTCGTGACGCTGGTGTGCCTGGGGTTGGCGCTGAACCATCTGTTGAAGAAGAAGGCTCAGGAGGCCAGCGCATGAGGTTCCTTCCCTGGATCCGGCCCGTTCCCCTCACCCAGGACCCCGCGCCCGACGGCCAGGTGCGCAGCACCCGCCGGGGCGGCAGGATCAAGGTGGTCGAGACCTGGTTCAACGACGACCCCGCCAGCCTGGACGGCGTGGACGTGTGGATCGCCCACCAGCGCCCCTCCCGCCTCACCCCCTGGGGCTGGCACTACCGGTACACCCTTCTGGTGGACCTCACGGCCTCCGCGGAGGAGATCCTGGCCCGCATGAACCGCACCACCCGCCAGGAGGTGAGGAAGTCCATCAAGGACGGGGAATTCACCTGCACCTTCATTCCCTCGCCCACCGACGCGGAGCTGGAGACCTTCGCCGACGCCCATGACGCCCACCCCATCCACCCCGACGCGCCCAAGCTGGAGCGGGACCGCCTGCGGGAGCTGCACGCCACGGGCATCCTGCAGCTGTCGGAATGCCGGGACCGGAACGGGACGATCCTGGTGTGGCATGGCGTCCTGGGCCACCGGCGCGCCGGCATCGCCCAGCCGGTGTACCAGATCTCCAACTACCATCAGGCCGAGGACCAGGCCAGCGCCAACGCCACGGGCCGGGCGAACCGGGTGCTGTACTACCAGGAGTTCGTCCATTACAAGGAACAGGGCTACGCCACCTACGACCTGAACGGCTGGTACACCGGCTCCGAGGACGCCAAGCGGCTCAAGATCAACAAGTTCAAGGAGGCCTTCCGGGGCCGCCTCTGGTTCGGCTACGACTGCGAGGAGCCCCTGACGTTGCGCGGGTGGGCCTACGTGGCGCTGAAGACCCTGAAGCGCTGGCTTTTCCTGAGGGGCCGGGCCAGCGAATTGAGGCGGCTCAGGCAGAAGCCCGTCCTGAATTTGCCGGAGCATCTTCAATAGGCCACCAGAAATAGGGTCCTCACTGAATCGAGTGGAGACCTCCACCTGCACTCACTTTGGCCTGCGCCTGGAAGGGTCTTGGGAGGGGTGGTCGAAGGCCGTCCTGATCCCGTCGTCGAGGCAGGTCGAAACGAAGAGCCTTGTCGCCGAGGCGCCGAAGACGCCGAGGATCGCCGATGAAAAAAGAAGATCATTTCTCGGCGAACCCCGGCGCGCCTTGCCATGCTTCGGAGATGGTCGTCACGCTCTGGGCTATCGGGTCTGGCCGGTGGCCTCCAGCTCGGCCAGGGCGGGGCTCACGGGCAGGAGGAACATCAGCGCGAAGGCCACCATGCCCTCGAAGCTGAAAAGGAGGCTGTGGCTGAAGAACAGGTACGTGAGGTTCACCAGGCACAGGGACACCAGGGCCCACTTTACCTGGGGGCCGCCCCGGTAGGTCAGGGACCGCTTCGCGTAGTGGTAGATGATCAGCAGGAACGCGAGGAAGCCCACGGGGCCCACGTCGATCCAGACGCCCAGGTACGTGTTGTGGGTGCCCAGCATCACCCGGCCCAGGCCGACCACCTTCATGGTGTCGTCGTCCACCCGGGTGCCGGCCATGGCCTGCATGCCGTAGCCGTACCAGGGCTCCTGGTCCAGCTGGGAGGACCACTCCTCGAAGAGGTCCAGCCGGGTGGTGCCCCCGCGGGCGGTGGTGTTCTTCTCCTCCACGTCCAGCATGCGGGAAAGGGCGCCGCGGCTCGAGGCGCTGCGAACCTGGTGGCGCATGGACTGGCTCAGGGAGAAGGCGATCACCAGGAAGACGGCGGTGACGATGCCCCCGACCCACCACCGCAGGTCCTTGCGTTTGACGATGAGCAGGTAGAGCACCAGGACGAACACGAAGAAGAGGCCCGCCCGGCGGCTGGCGGTGAGGTAGATGATGGGCACGGCGCAGAGCCGGCCCATCCAGGCCAGCCAGGGGGTGGCGAACACCGAGAGGATCACGACGAGAAGGGCGATGTACCCGCCCACGTTGGGGTTGCCCCACATGCCGCCGTAGCGCCCGGAGCCCTCCATGTTGAGCATGCCCGACCGCTGGGTGACCGCGAAAATGACCGAAGCGACCTTGGAACTCAGGGGGATCAGGAACAGGAGCAGCAGGTTCGCCGCCACCGCGAACTGGGCCGCGTTGGCGAAGGACCGCAGGGCCTTGGCGCTGGAGGTGAGCAGGGCCACCGCGCCGCCCAGCAGAAGCGTGATGACCCAGGCCTTGATGGCGAAGGGATAGTCCCGGGTGGGCGCGACGATGAGGCCCCAGATGAAATAGAACGTGAACCAGGCCATGTAGGGCACCATGGGGCCCATCAGCCGGGTGTACTTCAGCCGCATGGCCGTGCACACCAGGATCGTCAGGACCAGCATCCAGACCATCCAGGTGAAGCCCCGGAAGAAGTAGGAGAGGAAGGGCAGGGCGCCGGCCAGGACCAGGCCCATCAGGAACGCCATGGCGCTGCCTCCAAGGGCCAGCCATGGGGAATCGTCCCGGGTCCAGTCCATCAGGGCTTCTCCTCTCCGAAGGGGGCGGCGGGCAGAGGCTCTGGGAACCTTACGGCCGTGCCGTGGCCGTCGCTGCGTACGATGGTACCTTCCAGGACCACCGAACCGCCACCGGGATCGGCGCCGGGGACCGTCACCTGGATGGTGGAGCCCACCGGCCGGTCCACCGCATCCAGGAGCAGTCCCCCGGGGCCCAGGTTCACCACCCGCGCGGGCGTTCCGTCTGCCATGACGGTTTCCGGGGCGGGCCGGGGACCCCGGTCGAAGGCCCGGCGGTCACCGGGCTTGCGGGGCGCGATGGGCGGCCGCACCAGCCCCAGGGTCGCCAGGATGATCCGGACGTTTCCCCAGAGGGTCGCCTTGGCGGCGTATTCAAGGTTGATGCGGATCTTGTTGGGCAGGACGTTCTCGGCGTAGAAGCGGCCGGGGTCCTCCCCGCCGTGGAAGATGTGGTTCTCGTGGCGGTACACGATGGAGGCCGCGTCGGTGATGCCCGGGCGGACATCCAGCACGCGCCTCTGGGCCTCGGTGTAGAGGGCGACGAACTTGGGCACCTCCGGCCGGGGGCCCACCAGGCTCATGTCGCCCAGGACCACGTTCACCAACTGGGGCAGCTCGTCGATCTTCAGGTCCCTGAGCCACATTCCGATCGGCGTGATGCGGGCGTCCTGGGCCACGGTGAGCAGGTCCCCCACCTTGTCGGCGTCCACGCGCATGGTCCTGAACTTGAGGATCCGGAAGGGCCGGCCTCCCTTGCCGATGCGCTCCTGGCGGTAGAAGACGGGTCCCCCGTCGCCCAGCCGGATGGCGGCCCCCACCAGGATCAGCAGGGGGGACAGCACGGCGAGCCCGAGGATCGACCAGAACAGATCGAACAGCCGGAACATCCTAGGCCCGGTGGGCCGCGACGAGTTCCTCCACCGCGGTGCACACGTCGTCCACGTCCTGGTCCGTGAGGCCCGGGTGCAGGGGGAGGGAGAGCATCCGGGAGAAGGCGTCCGCGGCCACGGGGCAGTCCTCGGGGCGGTAGCCGTACTTGTTCCGGTAGAAGGGCTGCATGTGGACGGGCAGGTAGTGCACGGAGGTGCCGATCTGGCGCTCCTTGAGCTTCTCGATGAACTCGTTGCGCCCCAGGGTGAGGCGTTCCGGGCGCAGGCGCAGGATGTACAGGTGGAGGCTGGATTCCGCGTCCGGGTCCTCCACGGGGATCTGCAGCTCGGGCAGGCGCGCGAACCGGGCGTTGTAGGCGTCCACCACCTGGCGCCGCCGGGCCTGGAAGGCTTCCAGCCGGGTCAGCTGGTGGAGGCCGATGGCGGCCTGGAGGTCGGTCATGTTGTACTTGAAGCCGGGCAGCAGGACCTCGTAATACCAGGAGCCGGACCGGTCGAACCGCTTCCAGGCCTCCTTGTCCATGCCGTGGTGGCCGATGATCCGGGCCTTGGCCAGCAGTTCCGGGTCCCCCGTCAGGGCCCCGCCTTCGGCCGTGGTGAGGTTCTTGGTGGCGTAGAAGCTGAAAGAAGCCAGGTTGCCCCGGGAGCCCACGAGCCGGCCCTTGTACCGGGTGGGAAGCGCGTGGGCGGCGTCCTCCAGGATGTGGAGGCCGTGGGCATGGGCCAGTTCGAAGAGGGGATCGAGCTGGACGGGGTGCCCGGCGTAGTGCACCGGCATGATCGCCTTGGTGCGGCCGGTGATGGCCCGGGCGGCGGCCTCGGGGTCCAGGGTGAGGGTTCCGGGGACGACGTCCACGAGGATGGGCTTGGCTCCCACGTGCTCCACCACGTTGGCCGTGGCGCAGAAGGTGAGGCTGGGGACGATCACCTCGTCGCCCGGTCCCACGCCCAGGACCGCCAGGCCCACATGGAGGCCCGCGGTGCAGGAATTGAAGGCGGCCAGGTCGGGCGCCCCCAGGTAGCTCTTCAGGTTGGCCTCGAAGAGGCGGGTCTTGGGCCCGGTGGTGATCCAGTCCGACATCAGGGTGTCGAGGACCTCCGATCGCTCTCCGTCGCCGATGGAGGGGGGGCTGAACTGCAGGAAACGATCGCGCATTCGAGGGCCTTTCAAGGGGAAGGGGTCGGCCGCCTGGAGAGGTGGGGGTGGCAACGGAAAATAATTAAGGATATAGAGACCATAACATCCTATTAATCAATCTAATACAAACCTTACGTTGAAGAAAGCTTATTTCATCCGGAAGCCCTGGGCTGTCCCTGGGGCGTTTATATTAAATGCTGCTTAAAAAGGGTTTGCCTTGGCGCGAAAACAAAATACTATTGATTAATAGTATGAAATTCATAAAATCAATCGTTATTTTCATAAAAAGGCACTCCCTGCAGCCCCGGCGGGACCCCCCTGTGTCCTTGGCCTCGGATGGGGAATCTTGTATGGGCGTCTGGGTTTTCATCTTTTTTTTCATAAATACCCGTTCCGATCAGTGCCCGCCCCCCGCGGGGCCGCAGTGGCTTAAACGGGCAGGGTAGAAGGGTTTTCTTGCCCCAAGGCCTCCCCGTCCGGTAAACTCCACCCATGATCTTCTTTATATCTCAGGGGCCAAGGCCGAGGTCGCGTCGCTTGACCGCCTCACCCCGGTTGTGGGCAAAAAAGGGCCATTCCCTGATCCTGGCCTGGGAGTTCCGGTGATCGAGGGGCCGCCGGGAAACGTGACGCTGGTCGTCAACCAGCTCTACGCCGGCGGCGCGGCTCGGGTCGCCGTGAACCTTTCCCGGGCCTGGGCGGAGATGGGGCGCACCGTCACGATCCTCACCACGGACAACGGGGAAGTGCCCCCGTCCTTCCCGCTCCATCCCTCGGTCGCCCACCGGCCCCTTGGCCTCATGCACAATTCCCGGAACCCCCTGGAAGGGCTCTGGCTGAACCTGGGCCGGCTCGCGCGCCTGCGCAGGGCCATTGCCGACACCCGGCCCGACGTCCTCATCTCCTTCCTGGACAAGAACAATATCCTCAGCCTCCTGGCGGGCCGGACCCTGCCGCGGATTCCGACCCTCGTGTCCGAACGCACCGACCCCAGTGAACGCACCATCGGCTGGCCCTGGGAGTGGCTGCGCCGGTGGACCTACCCCATGGCCGACTGCCTGGTGGTCCAGACCCTCCATGCCAAGGGCTTCTTCTCTCCCGCCGTGCAGGCCCGCACCCGGGTGATTCCCAACCCAGTCATCCTCCCGCCCCCGGGTCCGGCCCTGGAGGGGCCCCCCGGCCGGCACCACCTGACAACCCTGGGGCGCATGGACCCCGTGAAGGGCCACGAGATGCTCATCGATGCCTTCGCGGCCATCGAAGGGCGATTCCCGGACTGGGACCTGGTCATCCACGGCGACGGACCCACCCGCAGGGCCATGGAGGCCAAGGTGCGGAACCTGGGCCTGGAAACGAGGATCCGGTTCCCCGGCGCCACCTTCGAGGTGGGCGCCCGCCTGCGGGAGGCCGATGTGTTCGTGCTCACCTCCCGGGCGGAGGGCTTTCCCAATTCCCTGGCCGAGGCCATGGCCTGCGGCCTTCCGGTGGTGAGCTTCGACTGCCGGAGCGGCCCCTCGGAGCTCATCCGGGACGGCGTGGATGGACTCCTGGTGCCGCCCCTGGATGTGCCCGCCCTCTCCGCGGCGCTCGCCCGCCTCATGGCCGACCCCGGCCTTCGGGCGCGCCTGGGCGCTGCCGCGCCGGACGTTCTCCAGCGGTTCAGCGAATCAAGTGTCCTGGCCCAATGGGAATCCGCAATACAATTAGCGGTCCTGACCGCCCGCGGAGCGCAGCCCTCATGATCAGGCCAGCGCCAGGCCCCCAGGTTAAGGAGTAAGTCGCAATGGCCAAGAACAGCTATCTCCTGCGCTTCGATGACATCTGCCCCACGATGAACTGGGCGGTCTGGGAAGCGATTGAGCGGGAACTGCTGCTCCATGACGTTCGCCCCATCCTTGCGGTGGTGCCCGACAACCGGGATCCCGGGCTCAAGCTGGACCCCCCGGCGGCGGATTTCTGGGAGCGGGTCCGGCGCTGGCAGGCCATGGGGTTCACCATCGCCGTCCACGGCTACCAGCATCTCTACACCAACCGCGAGAAGGGGCTGATGAAGCTGACCCCCCACAGCGAATTCGCCGGCCTGCCCTACGAGACCCAGCTGGACATGCTCCGGAAGGCCCTGGCCATCTTCGCGGAGAACGGGGTCCGGGCCGACGGCTTCGTGGCCCCTTCCCATTCCTTCGACCAGAACACCCTCAAGGCGCTTGCCGAGTTGAAGATCAACGTCGTCAGCGACGGGCTCTGGCCCTGGCCGCACCAGGACGCCAACGGGCTCTTCTGGGTCCCCCAGCAGCTCTGGCGGTTCAGCCCGAAGCCTGCGGGCGTCTGGACCGTCTGCCTCCACCACAACAAATGGCCGGACAAGACCCTGCAGCTCTTCCGCAGCGAGCTGGCCAAGTACGCCGATCGGATGACGGACGTGGCTGCGGTGAAGGCCGCCTTCGCCGGCCGGCCCCAGACCCTGGGCGACCGGATCAGCGCCTTCCATAACCTGATGTGGTACCACCGGGTCCTGCCCGCCCTGGGGGCCCTCCGGCGTACCCTGGTCCCCTCCAGGCAGGGGGCATGAGCCCGGACAGGCGGCGTCTGCTCTTCCTCATCAACTCCCTCAACCCCGGGGGGGCGGAAAGGCAGCTCACGGAACTGGTGGCCAACCTGGACCCCGCTCGGTTCGAGACGATGGTGGTGGTGACCTACGATCCCGCCGGCCCCGGCAAGGACGGCTTCTACCGGCAGGTGGCCGCCGTGCCGGGGGTGACCCTGGCCAGCCTGCACAAGCGCCACGGGGCCCTGGGGTATGTCCGTTCGCTTCCGCGCCTCTTCGGCCTGGTGCGGGCCTTCGACCCCCACGTCCTCCATGGGTACATGGAAGGGAACCTGCCCGTCCTCCTCGCCGGGGCGCGCTTCCGGAAGCCCGTGGCGTGGGGCATCCGCAGGAGCAGCGTCGACCATTCAAAGATGGACCTCCTTTCCCGGTGGCTGCTCCGGGTGACGATCCGCCTCTCGGGGTTCGCCGACATGGTCATTTTCAATTCCGAGGCCGGACGGACGAACCATGCGCGCATGGGCATGCGGTGCGCCCGGATGTGCGTCGTGCCCAACGGCTTCGACATGGACCGGTTCCAGGCCGACCCGGGCGCGGGCAGGGCCTGGAGGCGGGCCCAGGGACTGCCGGAGGACGCGCCCCTCATCGGCATCGTCGGCCGCCTGGACCCCGTCAAGGACCATCCCACCTTCCTGCGGGCGGCGGCCCGGATCCGGAGCCAGTGGCCCGGGGCGGCGTTCGTGTGCGTGGGCGGAGGGCCCGAGGGCTACACCCGGACCCTCCAGGCCCAGGCCGAGGCGCTGGGCCTGGGGGCCAGCGTGCATTGGCCCGGCACCTGTCCAAGCATGGCCGACGTGTACAACGCGCTCACCGTGCTGGCCCTGACGTCCACGGATGAGGGCTTCCCCAACGTCCTGGGGGAGGCCATGGCCTGCGGGGTGCCCTGCGTGACCACCCGGGTGGGGGACGCCGCCCTCCTGGTGGGCGAGACGGGCACCGTGTGCGAGGTCGGCGACGACGCGGGCATCGCGGCGGCCGTCCTGGCCCTCCTGGGGGAGGGCGCCCCGGCCCGCGAAGCCCGTTCGGCGGCCGCCCGGGAACGGATCCGCCAGAACTTCAGCGCCCGGGCCCTGGCCAGGAACACTGAGGCCCTGCTGGCCTCCCTCTGATTCCCCGGACCGGTTTTCCGACCCACCCCAACTATCACTAACGATGCAAACACATATCAGATGCCGACGCCTGTCCCCTTCATCCTGTTCATCCGATTCATCCCCGTTTCTGCCGGGCCTGCGATGAGGTGGGGCGTTGCGTAGGTGACCTGCGGGCCCCGACCCATCCCGGCTCCGGCCCTGCTGAAACGGGGATGGGCTGGATGAAAAGGATGGATGGGATGGGAAAGGGAATCACCGGCGGGGCCTCCGGGTCGGGAGGGCCTTTTCTCCCTTGAAAAAATCGAGCAGGTCGGATGAGAAATTTTAGCGAAATTATTTATCGGTTTATCAATTTCTGAATGCACATTAAGGCTTAACTACCATTTAAGAACATATAGCTACCATTTTGGTCATAATTTTTGATGAATAATTCGTTTGAAAATACCGGCGTGACGATTTGCACTAGCGTGTCCCCAGGGGCAGGCCGATACTCCTGGCATCTGGTTCTCTGATCGGTTTCAAGCAGAGCGACCGGGTCACTCACCAACCCCATAGCGTCCACCGGCACTCCACCTTCTGGAGGGTGTGCCAACGTTCCCACCCTTGCTCCATGCCCGCCGGTCGTTTCCGGCGGGCTGTGGATTGGAGATCGCATGTCCGAGAACCGCTTTGCCGGAGGCCTGTCCCGCAGCCGCGCCGCCTTCCTCAATGCCTCCATGGCCCTGGCCGTGGTGGGTGGGGGATTCGCGAGCCTGCCCGCCGCAGCTCAAACCACCTCCACCTGGCTGAAGGTGTCCCCTTCCGATTCCCTGACCATCACCGGCGGGACCAAGGTCGCCTATTCGGCCAAGGTTTCGGGCCTCACGAGCTACACGACCAAGTGGTACGTGGACGGCATCCAGAACGGCAACGCCACGGTGGGAACCCTGGCGCCCGGCTCCAGCCAGAACTCGGTGGTGTACCAGTCCCCCGCCGGGGCCGGCAAGCACACCATCCTGGCCATCGCCACCAAGGATTCCTCCCACTACACGGCCGGCTCCAAGTCGGTTACCGTCCTGGCGGGCACCACCGCCACGCCGACCGTGACCGTGGCCGCCAGCCCCTCCACCCTGTCCATGGGCACCGGCGCCTCGGCCTCCGTTTCCGCATCGGTCTCCGGGTCCACCAACACCGCCGTCATCTGGTCGGTGGATGGGGTCGCCGGCGGCAATTCCACCGTGGGAACGCTGACGGGCACGGGCACCACCGTGACCTACAAGGCCCCCGCCACGGCCGGGAGCCACACCATCAAGGCCACCAGCTCGGCGAACACCGCCTCCAGCGCCACCGTGGGCGTCTCCGTGGTGGCCCCGGCCGTCACGGTCTCGACCAGCCCTTCCTCGCTCTCGCTCTTGGTTTCGGCCTCAGGCACCGTCTCCGCCACGGTCTCCGGCTCCTCCAACACGGCCGTCTCCTGGTCCGTTGACGGCGTGGTGGGCGGCAATTCCACGGTGGGCGTCGTCTCCGGCACGGGGAACACCGTCACCTACACGGCCCCCGCCACGGCCGGAAGCCACACCCTCAAGGCCACCAGCGCGGCCAACCCCGCCTCCAGCGCCACCGTGGCGGTCTCCGTGGCCGCGCCCGTGGCCATCTCCCTCAGCCCCTCGGGCACCACGTCGGTGACCGCCTCCGGGTCCTGCACCTTCCAGGCGTCCGTGACCGGGACCTCCAACACGGCCGTCACCTGGACCGTGGACGGCATCCTGGGCGGCAACGGCACCGTCGGCACCCTCAGCGGGTCCGGCTCCTCCGTCACCTACGCGGCCCCCGCCACCGGCGGCAACCACACCATCACCGCCACCAGCGCGGCGGATTCCACCAAGACCGCCTCCGCGACGATCTCCGTGGTGGCCCCCACCGGCACCGCCACGGGCATCACCCTCACGCCTTCGGTCCCCACCGCGGTGGGCAGCGGCGGCCAGGTCGCCTTCTCCGCGGCCCTCGCCGGCACCACCTCGGGCGCGGTCACCTGGAGCGTGGACGGCATCGCGGGCGGCAACAGCACCGTGGGCACCATCTCCTCCTCCGGCGTCTACACCTGCCCGTCGGTCACCACCAAGACGGTCCGCCTCATCACCGCCACCTCCGCCACCACCCCCTCCGTCAGCGCCAGCGTGCGCATCCTGACGGTGGCCAGCAACACCACCATCAACGCCAAGACCCAGTACGGGGCCACCGGCAACGGCACCACCGATGACACCGCGGCCATCATCAAGGCCCTGGCCGCCACGGGCTCGGGCATCTGCTACCTGCCCGCCGGCAAGTACCTCATCAATCCCGTCGCCTCCTCCAGCCAGTTCGGCCTCTACCTCAATTCCGGCAACACGCTGCTGCTGGATCCCGGCGCGGTGCTCCAGTGCAAGACCATGACCACCTCTGGGGGCTACTCCGTGGTGGGGATGAAGGAGAACAACATCGCCCTGGTGGGCGGCACCATCATCGGCGACCGGGTCGCCCGCAACCTTCCCACCTACATCAACGGTTCCGGCTCGGACTTCGAAGCCGGCAACGGGGTCGCCATCGGCAACGCCAGCGGCATGATCATCCTGGGCGTCACCTCCAAGAACAACTGCAACGACGGCTTCTACATCTACAACAACGTCTCCAACGTCCTGATGTCGGACTGCATCTCGGACAACAACCGCCGCCAGGGCTGCTCACTGGTCTACTGCAACGGCGTCATCATCCAGTACAGCACCTTCAGCAACACCAACGGCAACGATCCGGCCTGCGGCCTGGACTTCGAACCCAACTCCGGCTCCACCGTCAAGAACGTCCAGGTGATCGGCTGCAACATCTTCGGCAACGCGGGCGGCGGCATCGCCGGCGGCGGCTCCACGAAGAACGGCCCCACCGGCAACGGCACCGCGTTCTGCACCGACTGCATCGTCACCGGCAGCACCATCACCGGCAACGGCGGCAGCAACTACCAGCTGGGCGGCATCGCCTGGGACGAGTCCGAGCGCATCACCTTCTCCAACAACATCATCAGCAAGAACAAGGGTGACGGCATCTGGATCGACTACTACTCCATGGACTTCCGGATCAACGGCAACACGATCACCTCCAACCAGGGCGACGGCATCTACCTGTCCTACTGCACCGGCACCGTCGTCAGCGGCAACACCCTCAGCGGCAACACCGGCACCGCCATCCGCAACGCCGACGGCAGCGCCACGGTGGGAACGAACACCATCAAGTAAGGACCTTCGGGTCTTGATCGAAACGGCCGGCCCGGACTTCCGGGCCGGCCTTTTGGTTGGAATAGCGGAACTTTCTTAGCCCGATTTGAAGCTTCGGCAGCTTCGGGTAAAGAACACGTACGCCGAG
>MTLE01001395.1_pt1 | contig 31711 bp, 27 predicted proteins | sample 1982461 | NCBI WGS metagenome assembly MTLE01 (sample SAMN05712605, study PRJNA340218) | biofilm metagenome | isolation source: sample SPL anode biofilm adapted to -200 mV | place: USA | collected 2012-02-03
TTCGACAGCCCGCAGCTCAAGATATGGCAGACCCTTGTCACGACGATACAGATGCGTGGTGACAAGTATGCGATGCTGCGCTTCTACGCGGTCCATTCGCTCGGCCAGCTCGGCAACGCCAGCCCCGATGTTGCCCAGGCACTGGTCAGGGTCGCCACCCGCGATACCGACCAGGAATTGCGCAAGGAGGCGGTGTCGGCACTGCGCAACCTGACATCGGTCTCCGATGAGACTGCCGACGCGCTTGCCGCCTCCATCGTCGAGGCTGCGGATCCTGAGCTCAAGGTAAGGATCATCGAGGCGCTGGCCGATCTTGGCTCCGGCAAGGCATCGGAACTGGCCGGGGATCTGTTGCGCGGCGCGTTGCCGCCACCGCTCAAGCGCAGGGTGATACAGGCCATCTCGCAGAATCCAGACGAGGTTGCCGCGGGCATCATCATCGACGCGGCTTCCGACGCGAAGGTGGCCGATTTTGCGGAGGCTGTGCTGGAAGGCTTCCCGGCCGCGATGATCCGCTCCGTGGTGAGCCGTCGTCTGCGCTCGGAGACCGACGCAGGCATCCTGTCGGTACTCAATGCACTCGATGCGGTGCTGGCCGACTGAGCCCGCCAGGGCAGTCATGAAACGGAGGAGAGCATGAAATTTGCAAGCTATGAACGGAATGGCACCCCGGGCACTGGCGTCTGGATCGGTGACGAACTGCATGGTCTGGAGCGTGGCGCCGGCGGATACCCAGGCAGCCTCGATGAGCTGCTGGCGGCCGGACCGGCCTTGGGCGCGGCGGCGCGGGTGCTGGCGGCCGCGCCGGTGGTCGAGACCCGCGGCCTTCGGTTCCTGCCGCCGGTGCGCAGACCGTCCAAGATCCTCTGTGTCGGCCTCAACTACAAGGCCCATTCGGCGGAGACCGGACTGGGCGAGCCGGACTACCCGGCGGTATTCGCCCGCTTTGCATCTTCGCTGGTCGGGCATGGCGGGGCGATCGTGAAGCCGGCGATATCCGATCAGCTCGATTATGAAGGCGAGCTGGTCGCGGTCATCGGCCGGACCTGCAAGCGGGCCGACAGGGCCGACGCGCTTGCCTCCGTGGCCGGCTACTCGATATTCAACGAGGCATCGATACGTGACTACCAGATGCGCACGTCGCAATGGACGATGGGCAAGAACTTCGATGCCACCGGGGGCTTCGGTCCGAGTCTCGTCACGCCCGACGAGCTGCCGCCCGGCGCAGATGGCCTGCGCGTGGTGACCAGGCTGAACGGCAGCGTCATGCAGGATGGGAACACGGCGGACATGGTCTTCAAGGTCGCCGACCTCGTCTCGATACTCAGCCAGGTCATGACCCTGGAGCCCGGCGACATCATCGTTACCGGAACGCCGTCCGGCGTGGGCTTCTCCAGGAAGCCACCGGTATTCATGAAGCCCGGCGATACCTGTGAGGTGGAGATAGAGAAGATCGGTACGCTCAGGAATACGATCGTCGCGGGCTGAGTCCGGTTCAGCCGAGCTGGCCGCGATAGCGGGCATAGAAGAACAGGGTCGCGGTCATCAGCGCGTGTCCCATGTCCTCCGCGCCGATCATGTCTATCGCCTCGCGCTCGGGTACCAGCTGTACCTCGATCTCCTCGTGCTCGTCCAGGCACTGCGGGCGTTCCAGGGTGCAGCCTTCGGCGACGAACGCATGGAAGGTATTGGTCATGAAGGCCGGATTCGGCGACAGGATGCCCAGCGGGACCATCATCTCGGCGCGATAGCCTGTCTCTTCGAGCAGCTCGCGTGCCACCGATGCCGCCGGATCCTCGCCGGGTTCGACGATGCCGCCCGGAAACTCGATGGACAGATGTCGTGTTCCGTGTCTGAATTGTCTGATCATCACGAACGATCTGCCCAGGGCGGTCTCGACAACCGGTATGACGCCGGCCCAGTCCGGCGCGTCGATCGAGAAGAAGGTGCCCCGTTTGCCGCTCGTCGACTGGCGCTCGCTGGAGCATACTCTGAATATCCTGCAGTCAAGCAGCGATCTTGATCCCAGCTCTATCCATGGATATGGCGTATGCATGATCGCAATCCTAATGGTTCGGCGTGCCGGCGGCAAGGGTGCGCGGCATCAGGCCGGTTCGATGTCGACCAGGAAGAGCGTCGCCGCGCACAGATCGGCCGAGCCCCCGGGCGACAGACCCGATTCAAGGAAGCGCTGCCGCAGCCGCGCGTAGAGCCTTGAACCCGGCGCGGTGTTCGGGCCGCCTGCTGCCAGTATGCGGGCTGCCGCGGACCTGGCATCGCTCAGGGCCTGGATGCCGCCGCGCGCGACAAGGCAGGTATCATCGGCCTCAGCCATCACCGCGAGCAGGATCGTGATGACGCGCTCGTCATCGGAGATGAAGCGGTGGCCGAGCGATCGTGCCAGCGGCAGGGCACGCGCGCGGATCGAAGGGAAACCGGCCAGCGCCTCGTCGCGCGCCGAGCGCAGCCCGTGGTCGCGTCTGGCCTGCTGGCCGTGGGTCGTGGTCGTGCCGGCGCCCGCCGGCCGATCGAGCGCCACGATGGCGGCCGCATGCCGCGCTGCCTCGTCACACAGTGCGGGCTCGCCGGGCGCGGCGCCATTCCATGAAGCCGCCCGGAACAGGCTGCCGGCCGCCGCGCACAGAAGGCCCATCGTCCAGATGGCGCCTTTGTGGGTGTTGATGCCGCCTGTCGCGTCGAGCATCGCGGCTTCCGCCTCGATGCCGAGCGCCCGGAGCTGGCGAGCCGACCGCGCCACGACCATCCGCCGGAAGTACGGGCCGAGCGTGGCGGCCGAGCGCCTGAACAGGTGTATGTCCATGTCCGCGTGCGAGCCTGAGCCCAGCCTGTCGACGAGCCCGGGCTTGGGCGCCGCTTCCGCCTCGCGCAGCAGGGAACGGACGGCGCGTTCAGCCGTCCGCCTTGCGAACGAGGCGCAGTCCGGCGCGCCCGAGACCGGTGTGACCGGCGCGACCAGCGTAACCATCGATCTAGGCCGCCTTGACCGTCTTGCTCTTCTTGACCGCGCCGCCAATCACCGGCCAGGCCACGGACAGCACGGTGAGGCCAATCAGCACGATGGCTATCGGTGAGCCGTAGAATATTTTCAGGCTGCCATCGGACAGGATCAGCGATTGTCTGAACGATGTCTCCATGGTCGAACCGACGATGCCGCCCAGTATCAGCGGCGCCGTGGGAATTTTGGTCTTGTCCAGGAATATGCCGATGACGCCGAAGGCTATCAGTATGAAGAAGTCGACGACGCTGTTGGTGATCGCATAGGCGCCAATGAAGGCGAGTCCCAGTATCAGGGGATACAGGACCTTGGCCGGCACTGCGAGCACGCGGACGAGGACGCTGGCCATAGGCATGTTGATGATCAGGAGGATGATGTTGCCGATGAACATCGACGCGATCATGCCCCACGCGACCTCGGGCTGCTTGGCAAACAGCAGCGGCCCTGGCTGCAGGCCGAGCATCAGCAGGGCGCCGAGCATGACCGCCGTGGTGCCTGATCCCGGTATGCCCAGCGTCATCATCGGTATGAGCGCGCCAACGCTCGAAGCGTTGTTGGCCGCTTCCGGAGCGGCGAGTCCTTCGACCGCGCCCTTGCCGAATTCCTCCGGATGCTTGGAAAAGCTTTTCTCGTTATTGTAGGCCATCAGCGCGGCCATCGTGCCGCCCGCTCCCGGCAGCGCGCCGACGAAGAATCCCAGTGGCGTCGAGCGCAGTATGGCCGGCCATGAACGCTTCCAGTCTTCCCTGGTGAAGCGAATCTTGCCAAACTTGGTCTGCATCTTGAAGCTCGGGTCATGGACCGCCTTGAAGCTCTTGAACACCTCGCCAAGAGCGTAGATGCCTATGATGATGATCAGGAAATCGACGCCGCCCATCAGCTCCAGGATGCCGAAGGTAAACCTGTTCACACCGGTCAGGCCATCGAGCCCCACCGTCGATATCATCAGCCCAAACACCATGCCGATGAATCCCAGGAGCATCTTGTCGCGCGACATCGCCGCCGTGGCTACCAGGGCAAAGAGCATCAGGAGCGTGTATTCGGCGGGGCCGAATTTCAGGGAGAAGCGTGCCATCGGGACAGCGATGAAAACCATCGCCACATTGGCTATCATGCCGCCTATGAACGAGGCGACTGCGGACATCGCGAGCGCGGCCTCGGCCCGGCCCTGCTGGGTCATCGGGTAGCCATCGAAACATGAGGCGATGGCCGCTCCATCGCCGGGGGTGTTGAGCAGTATCGATGCGCGTGACCCGCCGAACATCGCGCCATAGTAGACGCCGGCCATCGTTATCATCGCGCCAACGGGGCCCATCTTGAAGGTCAGCGGCAAGAGGACTGCGACACCGGTGGCCGGGCCAAGGCCAGGGAGCATGCCGATGATGGTTCCGAGCACGCCGCCCATCGTTGTCCACATGATGTTCATCGGGGTCAGCGCCACATGGAAGCCGTAGATTAGCTGGGTGAATATTTCGTTCACATCGTGCTCCTTTCCTAAATGTCGAGGATAGGCATCCGCGGGAGCTGTACCCCGAGGAGCACCGAGAAGAGGATGTAGACCAGCACGCTGAACAGGACCGCCACGACGACAGTCCTGGCGACCTTGACCTTGCCATTGACCAGAAACAGGATGGCGCCAAGGTACAGCATGGTCGAAAGCACATAGCCCAGCGGTATGAACAGCAACGCGTAGACAATGCTGGCCACGATCGATATGAGTATCTCCCGGCCGTGCCTGGACATCGCGCCAAATTTCGGGTGGTCCGCGGCTTCGTTCGGGTTTCTTTTGATCAGTTCGGAAATGACGAGCGCAAGGCCCAGCACCGTCATCAGTATGCCAAGCAGTACCGGGTAGACGATATGCCCCGTGGGACTGCCGAAGGTCGCTCGCGGCAGGGACCAGGCGCTCCATCCGTATACCACGCCAATCAGGGTGGCTATGAGGCCCGTGATAAGGTTCCAGGTCATTGCTTCCTCCAATTCCGACAGGCGTCGCGGTCGACCCGGGTCATGGCGATCCGGATCGACGCGTGCCGGCTTGTATTACTTTGCCATGCCCAGTTCGACCAGGATATCCTTGGAGACGGCGTTCTGCTCCTCGAGGAACTTGGTGAACTCGGCCTGATCCGCATAGCTCTGGACCCAGCCATTCGCTTCGCAGGCCTTCTGCCACTCGGGCGTCTTGACCATCTTCGCAAACGCGTCGCGCCAGAAGGTCACGGCGTAGGCTGGCATCTGGGGCGGCCCGAAGATACCGCGCCAGTTGGCGAAGTCGGCGGGAATGCCCTGCTCGCGTACGGTCGGGGTATCCTTGCCAATGCCGAACTGGGGCCTGGTGGGAGCGGTCGACGCGAGGACCCGGAGGTCACCGGATTCGACAAGGCCGCGCACATCGCCAAGGCCGGTGGTCAGCAGGTCGATGTGTCCACCGAGCAGCTGGGCCGCTCCGGCGTTGTCCTGGAAGCTGATGTACTGGACGTTCTTCAGTCCGGTAACGCCGGCCGCCTTCGCGACGACGAGGAACTGGATGTGGTCCATCGAGCCAGCCGATGAGTTGCCGCCGATCTTGACGCTGGTCGGATCCTTGCGGATGTCATCGATTACCTGGGCGATGCTGGTGTACTTGGAATCCTTGCGCACCACGAAGGCGCCGTAGTCGGTGATCAGGCGGGCAAGCGGGGTGGTGTTCTTGTAGGAGAACGGCGTGGTTCCGTTCAGGTTGATCAGCAGGAGCGGCGGGCTGTAGACGGTCAGGACGTTGTCCTTGCCCTTCATCGACTGCAGCGCGGTCAGGAATACGGCACCGCCGCCGCCTGCCTTGTTCTCTACCGGCATCGGTACCTTGACCAGCTTGGTGTCACCAAGAATCTTCGCCACCGTCCTGATGGTCAGATCCCAGCCGCCGCCGGCGCCGCTCGGGGCGTAGCATTCGATGGTCTTGGATGGGTAGCCTTTTGCCTGCGCGAACGCCGGCACGGCCAGTACGGCGACCAGCGCGGTTGCCGTCAGAATGCGGGTGATACGGTTCATGCTGTATCTCCTCCTTGAAAATCGATCTCGTCTATGGTCAAGAACAGGTTGGCGCCAACGGCGCTCCCGTCCGGAGATCCTCGTGGGGGTGAAGCGCTGGCAGGTCCATCCCTGAACGCTCCAGGATTGCCACAAATGCTGCGTTCACCGCGGCGCCGTCGTGAATGGCCCTGCCGGAACAGGCAAGCGCCTCACCCCCGCAGACGGCGCATGGGCGCGCCGGCAGGCAGAGCTCGGCGCGCCCTACCGGACCCGCGCCATCCATCACGTCGATGTCGAGGAGCTGGCCGAGCCAGGAGCCTTCCTCCACAAACAGCGCGGCCCGTTTCAGCTCGATCGGTGCCGAATCCGATGTCCAGAGCCGCCACTGGCCGAGCGGCCCCGATCCGGCACCGGCCGGGTACAGCCGCAGGCCGCGGTCGCGGCAGGCCGACTCGAACACCAGCGCCCCCCGCTCGACGGGCTCCGCGGACAGCCCTTGCTCCCGCAGCGCGCCGGGCATCCGTGCCGACAGCCTGACTACCGAGCGCGCACCGGCGGACAGCAATGCGGCAGTCTCGGCGGCCCTGCGGTCGCGCTCGGCTGACACCGCGGCGCCGTTCACCGGGCCAGCCCCTTCGGTCGCCTGATCGCGTCGATGATGGTGCCGTCCCGGTATTCGACCAGGGCGACGATGCGGTCGTCGAACTCGATCGGGCGCGGCACGCCGGTGTACGACTCTGCCAGCCGCTTGAGTTCCTCGATGTCGCGGACCGGCAGCCCCGCCGTCCGCAGTGCGTCGCGCAGTTCGGGGCGCCGCGGATTGACCGCTATGCCCCGATCGGTGACCAGCAGGTCGACGCTTTCGCCTGGCGTAACGATCGTCGTGACCCTGTCCATCACGGTCGGTATGCGGCCGCGCAGCAGCGGCTCGACGACGACCGTCAGGCCCGCGCCCGCCGCCGTGTCGCAATGGCCGCCGGAAGCACCGCGAATGATGCCGTCGGAGCCCGTAATCACGTTGACATTCAGGTCGAGGTCGACTTCCATGGCCGACAGGATGACCACATCGAGGGCGTCGACGGCGCATCCCTTGCGGCCGGGGTTGGCGTAGTACGACGCGTCGATCTCGCGGTGGCCGGGATTGGCGGCTATCGACCGCGCGGCGTCCAGGTCGAAGCTCTGCACGTCGAGCAGCGTGCCGACGAGGCCCTCCTCGAGCAGGCGCACAAGCTGGCTCGTGATGCCGCCCAGCGCGAACGATGCCGTGATGCCGCGCGCCACCATCAGCTCGCGCAGGAACCGCACGACCGCGAGGCTCGCGCCGCCGGAGCCGGTCTGCATCGAGAAGCCGTTCCGTACGATGCCGGCCGCCGCGATGGCCCTGGCCGCGGTCTGCGCTATCAGGAGCTCGCGCGGGTCGCGCGTCATCCTGGTCGCGCCCTTGCCGATGCCGGCCGGGTCGCCCACGGAATCGACCTTGACGATGGCATCGACCTGGTCCTGCCGTATCGATGCTGGAGCGAGCGGGTAGGGTACCAGCTCCTCGGTAAGCAGCACGACCTTCCGCGCATTGCGGGCATCGACCATCGCGTAGCCGATCGAGCCGAAGGCCGAGGCGCCGCTCGAGCCGTTCGCGTTGCCCCGCTCGTCGCAGGATGGTACGCCCAGAAATGCTATGTCGATCGTTATCTCGCCTGCCTCGATGGCGCGGGCCCTGCCGCCGTGCGAATGGATCAGCACCGGTTCATCCATGACGCCCGCGCTGATGGCGTCGGCGAGCGGGCCGCGGAGGCCGCTGGTCCGTATGGTCCTGATCGTGCCGTCCTTGATGCGCTCGATGAGTGGCGCGTGTATCGTCGTCAGCGAGCTTGGCGCCAGCACCAGGTCCCGGATGCCGCGGCGCGCGAGCGCCTCGATTACCATGCTGACGACACGGTCACCTTCGCGGAAATGGTGGTGGAACGAGATGGTCATGCCGCTCCGCGCGCCGACCAGGTCGAGCGCCTGATCGAGGCTGGCGCAGAGCTTGGCGTCGGCGCCGCGACGTTTCGTCGCGCCCGCGAAGCCTGAAATCGGGCCGTAGCCGGGAATCGATTCCGGCAGCTCGCGGCCAATGCTGTTCCTGTTCACGCGTCCACCTCCCCGGCAAGTGCCAGTACGCGCATGGCGCGCTCCACGATCGGTTTGTCTATCATCTTGCCGTCGAGGGCTATGACGCCCGAGCCCTTGGCCTCGGCGTCGGCCGCCGCGGCGACGACCCTGCGCGCCTTGGCCACCTCTTCGGGCGTCGGCGCATAGATGGCATGGACCATCGCTATCTGCGACGGGTGGATGACGCTCTTGCCATCGAAGCCGAGCTGTTTGGCAAGGCTCGCCTCGCGCCTGAAGCCTTCCTCGTCGTCGACCGCCGTGAATACCGTATCGATGGCCATGATGCCTGCGGCGCGGGCCGCCATGACGAGCATGCTGCGCGCGGCGAGCAGCTCGATGCCGTCGGGACTGCGGCTCGTGTGCATGTCGGTAACGAAGTCCTCCGCGCCGATCGCGATTGCGATCAGCCGCGGGCTCGCGGTCGCTATCTCGCGCACCGCAAGAATGCCGCAGGCCGACTCTATCGCCGCTATCAGCTTGACCGATCCGGCCGGCCGGCCGAAGCGCCGCTCGGCAGCGGCAACCGCCTGTTCGACCGCGTGGATGTCTTCCGGGCCGTCGGTCTTGGGCAGGCGGACCGCGTCGACACCGCCGCATACGACGGCCGCTATGTCCTCGAGTCCAAAGGCCGTCTCCAGTCCGTTGATGCGGACGATCCGCTCGACGCCGGCATAGTCATAGTGCCTGAGCGCCTGGAAGACCAGATGCCTGGCGGCGTCCTTTTCGCGCGGCGCTACCGAATCCTCAAGATCGAACATCACCGAATCCGGGCCATAGATGTGGGCATCGCGCAGCATCGCCGGGGCATTGCCAGGCACGTACAGCATTGACCTGCGCAGCTTCATCGCATCGCCTCCCAGGGCATCGAGCCGCCATCGGCGGCACGGCCGCAGGCCGCGGACAGCCTGGCCCGTATCGTCGCGTCCAGCGCGCCCTTCTCTTCTATGACGACCACCGCGTCGGCAACACCCAGCGACGCGAGTGTCGCCAGGACCACCGCCCTGATGTCGTCTCCATACCGGACCGTCGACGGCCCGAGCAGTTCAAGCGACAGGCCCTTGCCCGCGTTGGGGCGCACCAGCACCCGGGCGTCTCCGGATTCCTGCGTGCCGCTGCTCGCCTCATGTGCAATGATCATCAGCTTTCCTCCGCTCAATGCCGACCGGAGCCGGTTCGTATCTTCTGCAGCACGGGCGCCGCCTCGGCCGAGCGCAGCCAGGCGGCGGTCGTCGCTGGCACCAGCGCCAAAGCGCGTTCCATGTCGCCATCGTGCAGCGCGGCCCTGACGGCCGACGCGCTGATCGCCGCTCCGCCCGACTCCACGCGTGGCAGCTCGACCAGCTCAAGCCCGTGGCGGGGCAGTACCTCGGCCATCGCGCGGTTGTAGCCGGCGGTCACCTGGCAGTACGGCTCCGTGCCGACGAACCTGCGCCTGATGCCGAGCGCCGGCGCAATCCTCGAGGCGAACAGCTCCGCGTCGAGTGCGGCCTGCAGATCGGCGGCCTGGCTCTTTTCCTTCAGGTAGTAGGCGGGGAATGTCGCTCCGGATACGCAGTACGCGCCGCCGGACGCCACCACGACGTTGCCGATGTCGGCCGTGCCAACCCGCACCAGCTGCTCGCGCACCGCGCCGGGAAAGCTGGAGCGATCGCCGGCGACGACAAGCACCAGCAGGGTCTGGCCAGGAGCGTCGCCCGTGGCACAGGCCGCCGCGGCGCGTTCTATCAGGTACCGGTGGCCGCGCGTGAATGGATTGCAGTTGACCACGACGGCGCCCTCAGCCCGCGCCCCGGGCAGGCGCAGCCGTATGGCCTCGGCCCAGCGGTCGAACGCGTGCGCGTCATTTTCCAGCAGCATCACGCCCTCGTCCGGACTCGCGCCGGCCGTCGACGCGAGCATCACGAACCCGAGGCTCTGGAATATCGAGCGGTTGCGGGGCCGCGTGTAGACGAAGAGGTGCCTGCGTCCGCGCGCCTCGGCCTCGGCAATCACCGCGGATACGGCGCGCGCCGCGGCGCCTTCGCCCTCGCGCTCCGGCAGCACCCCGACGCACTTGATGACATCGCCAGCCAGCGACGCGGTCGCGATCGGCACAGAGCCATCCTCGACGACGGCCGACACCTCCACATCGTCTTCGAGGTCGAGCCCGAGCGGCGCCAGAAAGTCGGCGAGCATGGCTCGCTCGTCGGCGCCCGGTGGGTCGATGATGCGGGTGTGTATGCGAAACTCATCCATGCTGATGCTCCGGCCAAGAACTGTCGTATCGTGGCCACAGCATGCGGCGCGTCGGTGAAACGCGCAGTCGGACAGCCTATGAAGTTTGGGTAGGACAGGAGCGCAGCCGCGTGTACGAGTTCGTCCTACGCGGCGTGCCGATGCATCACTAGACGATCAGCTTGTGCCGGTAGACGTACTGGGTCAGCTGGGCGTTGTTGGCAAGGTTCATCTTCTCGAGAATGCGCGCGCGGTAGGTACTGACCGTCTTGACCGACAGGTTCAGCGATGACGCGACCTCGCTGACGGTCGAGCCGCCCGCCAGGAGCAGCATGACCTGATGCTCGCGCTCCGACAGCAACAGGTGTGGTGGCCGTCCGTCGCCGCTCTTGACACCGATGACCAGGGCCTCGCTGGCCGCCGGGCTCACGTAGCTGCCACCGGAGGCGACCACCCTGATGGCCTCCACGAGCTCGTCCGGAGCGCCTGACTTGTTCAGGCATCCCGAGGCGCCGAGCCTGAACGCCCTCAGGGCATATTGCTCCTCCGGCTGGATGCTCAGCATCAGGACCGGGGTCTCTGGCGACAGTTCCTTGATGTCCCGCAGGACCTCCATGCCATCCTTGCCAGGCAAGGAAATGTCGAGGACCACGACATCGAAGTGCCCGGCGCGCACCGCCTCGATCGCCTGCGCCCCGTCGGCGGCCTCCTCGACCAGTCCGATGTGTACCGACTCGACGAGAATCTGTCGCAGCCCCTTGCGTATCAGTGGATGGTCATCGACTATCAGTACCCTAAGCATCGCTCGTGCGCTCCCTTGCCGCCATTCCGTGCGGAATCGTGACGATCACCTTCGTGCCGCGCCAGCCGAACTCCTCGAGCGGCGATTCTATCTCGAAGGTCCCGCCCTCATGGCGCACCCGTTCACGCATGCCCAGGATGCCCAACGACTCGCGCGAGCCGGCCGCGTCCGCCGGGATGCCCATGCCATCATCCTTGACCTCGAGCATCATGATACCGTCTCCGACCGCAAAATGCACGTCGACCCGCTGTGCCTGGGCATGCCGGCCCACGTTGGTCAGAATTTCCTGGAACACGCGGAACATGGTCGTCGCGGCCCCCTCGTCGACGCGCTCCGGCGCCGGATCGATGATGGCCCTGCAATCGACCGTCGATCGCCGTCTGAAGTCCTCGAGCTGCCAGCGCAGGGCTTCCGAGAGCGATAGCGTGTCAAGCGCGCGGGGACGCAGACGCGTCGCTATGCTCTTCACCGAGTCGATGGCGGAGTCGACCATCGCAATCGCCTCGCCGACCCTGCTGCCATACGCCTCCGGGGCAGGGGGATGCGTCCTGAGCCAGGACAGATCCATCTTGGCCGCCGTCAGCAGCTGGCCCAGTTCATCATGAACCTCGCGGGCCGCGGTCTTGCGCTCCTCTTCCCTGGCGTCCTGTATGTGCATCGACAGCGTGCGCAGCTGTTCGGCCTGTCTCTGGAGCGTTCTTGTCCTGACGACGATGATGACGAGGCCGATGGACAGCACACCCACGGCTACCATTGCCATGAACCAGCCGGTCTTCCAGAACGGGGGTCTGACGATGATCTGGAGCACGGCGCCTTCATGGTTCCAGACGCCGCCAGCCGTCGCCCCGCTCAGGCGCAGCTCGTAATCGCCTGGTGCCAGCCCGCCCAGCACGGCACGCGTCTGCGATCCCAGCTCCATGCGCTCCGCGGGCCCGCCCCACAGGGTAACCGACAGACGGTTGCGCAGCGGGTCCACATAGTCGAGCACGGCAAAGTCGAGGGCCAGCGCCGCATCCTCGGGACGCAGCTCGATGACGCCGCTGTTCAGCGCGGCCCTGAACGCCCGCTCCCGTATCGATGTCCTGGCGGGATTGTCGTCGGAATGCGCGACAACCGACACATCGGCTATCACGACCGGAGGCGGCGCGTCGGGATGGTTCAGTGCGTCCGGTTCGAAGAGGTCTATGCCCTCGGGGCCGCCGAGCATGAATCGTCCATCGTGTCGTGACAGGTAGGCGTTCTGGCTGAAGCGTTGCTGGAATCCATCGGCCGGGCCCCAGGACAGGAACTGGCCCGTCGTCGGATCGAATCGGGATATACCCCTGCCCGAGACAATCCAGACGGTGCCGGCGGGGTCTTCGAGTACGCCGACGATGTCGTCACTCGCCAGGCCATCCGCCGCGCCCATATGCTCGAAGCTCGTCATGGAGGAGTCCTCATGCATCCTGTCCAGGCCTGAGCCGCCGGTGCCGACCCAGATCGTCCCTCCGGAATCTTCGAAGAGGCAGGTTACCGAGGAGTCGGCCAGCGAGCGCGAGTCGTTGGCGGGCCTGAATACGGCCAGCGCGGTGTCCGAAACGGGATCCCATCGCGTCAGGCCGCCATCCCAGAGGCCAATCCATATCCGGCCCTTCGAGTCCTGCAGCAGCGCGCGCACCGAGTTGCCGCTGATCGATGCCCTGTCGCCGGCCCTCGGCACATGGTGCGTGAAGGTAGCGCCATCGCGGTTGAGCCGGTCGAGTCCGCCGCCCTCGAGGCCGACCCACAGGGTGCCGTCCCTGTCGACGAGCAGCGCCCATACCGTATCGCCACCCAGCGATTCCGGCCTGGCCGGGTCGCGTTGCATGCGTCGGGCCCGCCCGGTCGCCGGGTCGAGCAGCGCCAGCCCTCCGCCATCGGTGCCGACCCACAGCCCGCCCTCGGGCGCCTGGGCCAGACATATCACCCGGTCGGCGGGGATGCTGGCCGGGTCGCTGGCTATGTACCTGAACCTGCGGATCGGCACGCCGTCCGCCGTCGCGTGCACGAGGCCGCCGCCATCGGTGGCAATCCACAGCGTGTGGTCGGCCGCCTCGATCATCTGCCTTGTCTCGGCACCGGGCAGTCCGGTACCGGTATCCAGCCGCTTCACGGCGACCGACCGCGGGTTGTAGGCCGAGGCGCCGCCGCCCCGCGTGCCGACCCAGACAAGTCCGGACTGGTCTACCAGCAGCGAACGTATCGCATTGTGGCTCAGACCGGCCGGAGAGCCCGGCTGCGACCGTATCACGCTCACCGTCGATCCATCGGCGGACAGCACCCTGAGGCCGCGGTCTTCGGTGCCTACCCATATGCGGCCAAGGAGGTCGCGCGTCAGCGCCCTGATGAGCAGCGTATCGGAGTCCGGCCCCAGCGCCACGCGCGTCGCCGTCCGGCGTTCACTATCCAGCCTGTAGACGCCCCGGCCATCGGTGCCGACCAGCAGACTGTGGTCGACATCCTCCATGAGGGCCCGGACCGTGCTCGATCCGGCACTGTCGACGGCGACGAAGACCTTCCTGGATCGGTCGAACCGCGCCAGCCCGCCGGTCGTACCGGCCCAGAGCGTGCCTGCATCATCGCACAGCAGCGAGCGCACGGTATCGGAAGGCAGGCCGGCGTCCGTTCTGAAGTGCTCGAATGTGCCCTTCACCGTGTCCAGCCGGTCGATACCGGCGTCGGCGGTGCCGACCCATATCCAGCCGTATGGATCATCGCAGACGGCGAACATCCGGTCGCTGCCGGGAGACGCGGCGTTGCCCGGGATATGCACAAAACGGTCGAAGGCGTCAGAGTCGCGCGAGTATCGCGCCAGTCCGCCTCCATCGGTCGCTATCCAGAGCGTGCCGGTCGCATCCTCGTGTATGTCAAATATCAGTGACGATGACAGGCTTTCGGCATCGCCGGGCACCGGCTTGTAGGTCACGACCCTGGAGCCGTCGTAGCGTGACAGCCCGCTGAACGTGCCCAGCCACAGGTATCCCTGCTTGTCCTGGAGCATGCAGTAGACGGAATCACCGGACAGGCCGTCTTCCGTTGTCAGGTGCCTGAACGCAAAGCCCGACTGGGCCTCGCAGGGGAGAGCCGACAGGATCATGACGATTGTCAGCGCAAGGCTCGTCAGCGGCGGCTTGAGCCTCGTCGGGCGGTAGGGTCGTGCCATCAGGTCATCGTAGTCCAGAGCCGGTGGCCAGTCAACGCGGGTGGCAGCTCGGGCATCACCGCGGGCATCACCGCTGGGCATCACCGCTGGGCCGGTTTCATTTGACAGATGGACAGGAAGGTTGTTTACTGGTGTGACCACGCCTTTCGGTCATTCCGGCAGGCGCGGGCAAGATTGAGCACTGCGACACAAGGAGAGAATTCATGAAGAAGAGTCTGTTTCTCGTCAGCGCACTTCTGGTCGCGCTCGCGGCAATCGGTTGCGCCAAGAAGGAAGCACCGGTAGCGCCGGCCGCTCCCGTCGCTCCGTACAAGGTCGCCTTCATATACATTGGCGTTCCTGGAGACATGGGCTGGACCCACGAGCATGACACCGGTCGCCTCGCCGTCGAAGCCGCTTTCGGCGACAAGGTCAAGACCGCGTACATGGAAAATGTCCCGGAAGGCCCCGACGCCACGCGCATCATCCGCCAGTATGCCCAGGATGGCTACGACATGATATTCGCCACGTCGTTTGGCTACATGGACCCGATGGCGGAAGTCGCCGCCGAGTTCCCCAAGGTCAAGTTCGTCCATTGCTCGGGCTACAAGACCTCGGACAACATGTCGACGTACTTCGGCCGCATCTACCAGGCCCGCTACCTCTCCGGCATCGTCGCCGGCAAGATGACCAAGAGCAACCTGATCGGCTATGTCGGCGCCTTCCCGATTCCGGAAGTGGTGCGCGGCATGAACGCGTTCACGCTCGGTGTGCGCTCGGTCAACCCCAAGGCACAGGTTCGCGTCGTCTGGACCAATACCTGGTACGACCCCGTCAAGGAGCGTGAGGCCGCCGTGGCCCTGCTCGATGCCGGCGCCGACATCATCGCCCAGCACCAGGACACGACCGAGCCGCAGAAGGCAGCCCAGGAGCGCGGCAAGCTGTCGATCGGCTACGATTCAGACATGCGCAAGTTCGTTGGTGACACCGTCCTGACCAGCCCGGTCTGGAACTGGGGCCCCTACTATGTGGACACGGTCCGCAAGGGCATGGATGGAACCTGGAAGAGCACCCAGTACTGGGAAGGCCTGTCCGCCGACGTGGTCCGCCTGGCTGACTTCAGCCCGCTCGTACCGCAGGATGTCAAGGATCTCGTCTCCACCGCCAAGCAGAAGATCATCGGTGGAACCTGGGATGTCTTCACCGGTCCGATCAAGGACAACACCGGAAAGCTTCGTGTCAACGAAGGCGCCAAGATGTCCGATCAGGAACTGCTCTCATTCGACTGGCTCGTCGAGGGCGTCGTAGGAAAAGTAAAGTAAGACGGTCGTTGCTTGGCGCTCCCGCACGGTCGGGGGCGCCATCCTTTTCTGTCTAATCGTGTCGGCCATCGGCGCAGCAATGCGGGCGCCGTCTCGGCCCGGTTCAGGCGACTAGAATCCCATACAAGGTGCAATCAATCATGGAAGAAACCGCAAACGGGGCTCCGCTCGTCGAGATGCGAGGAATTCGCAAGAGTTTCCCCGGTGTTCAGGCATCCGACGGCATCGACCTGCGTCTGGGCAAGGGCGAGGTGCTCGCCTTGCTGGGCGAGAATGGCGCCGGCAAGAGCACATTGATGAATATACTCTGCGGCCTGTATCGGCAGGATGCCGGCGAGGTCTACGTCCGGGGCGTCAAGGCCGACATCAGATCACCGCGCGATGCCACCGATCTGGGCATCGGCATGGTTCACCAGAATTTCATGCTGGTCGATACGATGAGCGTGGCGGAGAATGTCGTGCTCGGCATGCCGAGCCTGGACATGATTCCGGACATGCGGCAGATCAAGCGATCGATACTCGAGCTTGGCGAACAGTACAACATGAAGGTCGATCCGGATGCTTTCATCTGGCAGCTGTCCGTCGGCGAGCAGCAGCGCGTCGAGATATTGAAACAGCTGTACCGCAAGGCGGAGATTCTGGTGCTCGATGAACCGACGGCGGTCCTTACTCCCCAGGAGGCCAAGGAACTGAACGCCGTCGTCAAGCGCATGCAGGCCGAGGGCAAGAGCGCCGTCTTCATCACGCACAAGATGGACGAGGTGATGGCCTTCTCCGACCGGGTCATGGTGCTGCGCAAGGGCAAAGTCGTCACAGAGAAGACGACCAGGGAGACGAATCCAAAGGAACTCGCCCGCATGATGGTCGGGCGCGAGGTTCTGTTCCATATAGAGAAGCAGCCATTCCAGCCGGGCGCCGTCGTGCTCGAGCTGCGCGATGTCTGCGCGGAGGACGAGCGGGGACTGCCGGCCCTGCGCAACCTGTCGCTGACGCTGAGGGCGGGCGAGATTCTCGGCATAGCCGGCGTGGCCGGCAATGGTCAGCGCGAGCTGTCCGAGGTGATAACCGGACTCAGGTCGGTCACCTCGGGAGGCATTTCGATCAATTGCGTCGATTCGACCAACAAGACGCCGCTCCAGATCATCAAGAGCGGCGTCAGCCACATTCCGCAGGACCGGATAGCCGTCGGCGCGGTCGGCGACATGAGCGTGGCCAACAATCTGGCGATGAAGGATTACCGGAGCGCCCCCATATCGATAGGCGCGCTGCTGTTGCCCCGACGGATACTGGAATTCGCCCGCAAGATGATAGGCATGTTCAACATTGCGACACCGACGCCCGAGACCAGGGTCAAGTTCCTGTCCGGCGGCAACATACAGAAGACCATTCTGGCACGCGAGATCGAGTCGTGCGGCAGCCTCCTTGTCGCCGTCTATCCATCGCGTGGCCTGGACATAGGCGCCACCGAAGGCGTTCGCAAGGAACTCGTCGCACAGCGGGACGCGGGCAAGGCCGTGCTGCTCGTCTCGGAGGATATCGACGAGCTCCTGAGCGTCGCCGATACGATAGCCGTGATGTTCGACGGCAGGGCCATCGGCGTGATGGCGGCGGAAGGGGCCGATCCGGAAGAAATTGGCCTGCTGATGGCCGGCATTGATCCGACCGCAAAGGAGGCGACGGTATGAGGTTTGCATTCGAGAAGCGCAAGTCAGTCTCCAGGACGGCGATCATCGTCGTTCCGTTCGTATCATTCGCCGTCTCGCTGGTGCTGACCGGCCTGCTGTTGCTGATATTCGGCGCCAATCCCCTCACTACCTTCGGTGCGATGTTCAAGGGCGCCTTTGGCTCGGGACGCGCCCTGACTGAGACCCTGGTCAAGGCGATACCGCTGATGCTGACGGGGCTCGGCGTCGCGCTCGCGTTCAAACTGAAGTTCTGGAATATCGGTGCCGAAGGGCAGCTGACCCTCGCCGGCGTCGCCGCGACCTGGGTGGCCATATTCTGGAGCCCCTGGCTGCCGGCACCGCTGCTGTTGCCCCTGATGGTGGTTGTCGGATGTGCCGCCGGAGCGCTGTGGGCCGGCATTCCTGCCCTGCTGAAGACGGGCCTCCGGGTTGACGAGACGCTGGTCACGCTGATGCTCAACTACGTGGCAATCCTGTTCTCATCGTATCTGTACTATGGACCATGGCGCGACCCGAACGGCTATGGCTTCCCCGGCACCAAGCTGTTTCCGACGGCTGCCTGGTTTCCCAGGATTGCCGGACGGGCCCACATCGGCTTGTTCTTCGCGCTGGCGGCCGCGCTGATACTATGGCTCGTGATGAACCGCACCAAGTGGGGCTTTGAGATCAAGGTGATCGGCAACAGCCCCAAGGCCGCCCGGTACCAGGGCATAGCGGTCGAGCGCAACATCCTGGTGGCAATCCTCGTGTCCGGCGCGCTGTGCGGCCTGGCCGGCGTCGGCGAGGTTGCCGGCATATCCAGGCGCCTGCAGCAAGGTCTGTCACTGGGTTATGGATACACCGCCATCATCGTCGCGTGGATGGCTCAGCTGAACCCGCTGGCCATTCCGTTCGTGGCCCTGCTGATGGGCGGCCTGCTCGTCGGCGGAGACCAGGTCCAGATGGTGATGGGGCTACCCGCATCGATGGGCCTCCTGATGCAGGGGCTGATGCTGTTCCCGATGCTCGCCGGCTCGCTGTTCACCGAGTATCGAATCAAGCGCATCGGCCGCAATGCCGCCATCGAATCAGAGAGAGGAGCCGCGTGATGGGCCTCATTACATCGTTGCTCGCCATAACACTCCGCGCGGGTACCAGCCTGATATACGCTACCATCGGCGAGACCTATGCCGAGCGCGCCGGCATACTGAACCTTGGACTGGAAGGCATCATGCTGATGGGCGCGGTATCGAGTTTCGCCACCGCCTACTACACCGGCAATCTAGCGCTGGCGGTGTTCGTAGCCATAGCCGTGGGCGGGCTCATGTCGCTGATACACGCCTTCCTGTCGGTGACGATGAAGGCCAATCAGGTGGTATCGGGCCTGTCCATTACCCTCTTTGGCACGGGCTTTGCCAGCTTCCTGGGCCAGCGCCTTGGACCGGCTTCCAATGGCCACTATCTGGTCGGGCTGGTCGGGCCGCGTTTCACGCCCTTCAACATCGGCCCGCTGGGCTCGGTACCCATCGTTGGCGCCATACTGGGGCAGGATCTCTTCACCTATGGAACCTACCTGCTGATACCGCTCGCGTGGTTCTACCTGTACCGGACCAAGAACGGGCTGTGGCTGCGCGCGACCGGGGAGAATCCCAGGACCGCCGACGCGATGGGCGTCAACGTCAACAGGGCCAAATACGGCTACACGATCTTTGGCGGCATGCTGACCGCGCTCGGCGGAGCCCACCTGGCGCTGGCATATACGCCGGGCTGGTCAGAGAACATCACCGGTGGCCGTGGCTGGATAGTCATAGCCCTCGTCATCTTCTCCATGTGGAATCCGGCGCGCGCCATAACCGGCGCGCTGATATTCGGCGGCATCAACGCCGTGCAGTTCAGGCTGCAGGCGTCCGGCACCAACATCCCCGCAGCGTTCCTGAACATGCTTCCCTACATAGCGACGATCGTCGTGCTGGTCGCGATAACCTGGTGGGAGGCTCTCTCCAAGCGCGTCGGTTCCCCCGCGTCGCTCGGCTCCGCCTACGTCCGGGAGGACAAGTAACCATGGCTGCGATAGAAATCAGGAAGGTCGAGACAAAACGGGACCTCAAGAAATTCATCAACTTTCCATTCAGCATTTACAGGGGCAATCCCTACTGGGTGCCGCCCATCGTGTTCGACGACTTCAACACGCTGTCGAAAGACAAGAACCCGGCCTTCGACTTCAGCGAGGCCGAATACTGGCTCGCCTACCGTGATGGCAAGGTGGCCGGCCGCATAGCCGCCATCATCAACAACCGGTACATCGAGAAGTGGGGCAACAAGTACGGCCGCTTCGGCTGGGTGGAGTTCATCGAGGACTTCGACGTGGCCAGCGCGCTGTTCAGGACGGCCGAGGACTGGCTCCGTGCGAAAGGCATGACCGGCGTGAACGGTCCCATGGGTTTTACCGACCTGGACAAGGAAGGCCTGCTCATAGAAGGCTTCAACGAGCTGGGCACGATGCCCATGATATACAACCATCCATACTATGCCGAATATATCGAACGGCTGGGGTACACGAAGGATGTCGACTGGCTCGAGTACGAAGTAAAGGTTCCCGCCTCGATTCCCGAGAAGGTGCTCCGTGTGCAGAACATCGTGGCGCAGCGGACCGGCATCCACGTCTATGAATGGAAGAAGGCTTCCGAGCTCAAGGAGAAATTCGCCAAGGACATCTTCGCGCTGGTCGACGAGGCCTACGCTCCGCTGTATGGCACGACGCCGCTGTCGCAGCGCCAGGTCGACGCCTACATCGATCAGTACCTCGGATTCGCCGACCCGCGGTTCACCAAGGTCGTCGTGGACAAGGACGACAAGCTGGTCACCTTCGGCATCGTCTTTCCGAGCCTGTCCCGCGCGCTGCAGAAGGCCAGGGGGCGGGTTTTCCCGTTCGGCTGGATACACATACTCCGGGCGCTCAGGAAGCCGACCGGCATAGACATGCTGCTCATCGCGGTGACGCCACAGTACAAGGCCCAGGGAGCGGTCGCCTTCCTGATGACATCGCTGATCAAGAGCTGCCTGGAGGTCGGCGTCGTGAGCGCCGAGACGGCAGGCGAGCTCGAGACCAATGTCGAGGTACAGAGCCTCTGGAAGGGGTACGACCGCCGGCAGCACAAGCGCAGGCGAGCCTACATCAAGATGCTCTAGGCATCCCGTCCCCGTGTCGCGTCCGCCATTGCGTGGACTGGCGCCCTTGGCGTGCTGCCTTTGGCGCGTTGCCCTTGGCGCGCCGCCCTTGGCGCGCGCGTGCGCCGGAGGTATCATGCTGGCGGAGGCAATCGTGCTGGAATACGTGGTGGCAGGCAATCCGGACGCGCGCATCATACGCAGGGCCGCGGCGATACTGGCCGGTGGCGGACTCGTCGTCGTGCCGACCGACACCAGCTGGAGCATCCTCTGTTCGATCGCGTCCAGGGATGGCGTCGCCCGGCTGAAGCGGCTGGTCGAGTCCGGCCGCAACAGGCCCTTGACGGTGATGTGTTCGAGCATTGCCCAGGCGGCCGAGCTGTGCGAGGTGTCGAGTGCCGCATTCCGCGTCATGAAGCGTCTTGCTCCTGGCCCCTATGTGTTCATATTGCCCAGCACCAACCGGGCCGCGAAGGACTTTGACCTGCGCCGCGCCGAGCTCGGCGTGCGCATCCCGGACCATCGGGTCCCGACCGATACGATCAACGCGCTCGGCGGGGCGGTATTGTCGCTGACAGCCAAGCGATCGATGATCGATCCGGATGCGCCGACACCCGAATACCCCGAGGAAGCCCTGTTCTCGGCGGGCTGGGAGCTTGAGGATCTGCCTGGCATCGACATGATTCTTGACCCCGGCGAGGACAATGAACGACGCCTGGGAACGGTGCTGGACATACGGACCGGAGAGGTCGAGGTGGTCAGGCTGGGGGCCGGGCCGTATCCATGATGCCCCGAGGCGTCGAACCCGCGAGCCTCAATGAACGTCCCGCACGAGCAGGTGGCGTTCACCTTCCGGCAATCGGGCCACGGCGGTCTCTCCGGGTTTCCGGCCGATCAGTGCCCTGGCTATCGGGCTGGTCCAGCCTATCAGTCCATGCGGCGGATCGGCCTCGTCTATGCCGACGATGCGCCAGGTCGATACGCTCCCCGATTCATCGCTGACGGTAACCGTCGCGCCGAAATTCACGCGGTCGTAGCCCGCGGGTGGCGCCTCTACCGTCTCGGCGAGCGATGCCATCCTGGACAGATATTCAATGCGCCTGTTGATGCGGCCCAGGGAGCGCCGTACGGTGGACAGCGCCTCCGGTGCGGCGTGCATGCCATCCTTGCCAAGCCGGTCAAGTTCGGACGCGAGCCTGGGGCGCTCTGCCGTTTCCAGCTCCTCGAGCTCCGCGGCGAGGCGGGAGGCGCCTTCCGGCGTCACGTAGTTTCTGGAGCCTGGTGGAATCGGTATCTTGATTTCGGGAGCCTCGTCGTCGGCCGCGTCGTACTGATCGTCTCCAACGAATGCTCTGGACATGCAGACTCCCCGTGGTGGACTTGCAGCGAGAGGCAGGACGCCTGCCCCGATGATGCGACAGGCGTCCCGCACTCGCAGACGTGCTATTCTTCGTGCTTGGTTGCGGCCTTCTCCCGCTTCTCCTTGCGCTTCTCCATCATCGTCTTCTGCGGCTTCTTCTTCGGTTCTTTGGGCTGTTTGCTCTTCTCTGCCATACAATCCTCCTTGTGGAACGGGATCCGGTCGCGACCGGATGTCCCCAGAGCCACTATCGTAGTATAGACCGCTGGCCACCGGTCGGCAACGGTATTCGTCCCATTTCATATCGATCGGATCCGAAGCCGTACTTGCGAACGGACGTGCTATGGCGTACTGTAGAGCCTATTGATGAGTGCATTCATTGTGGCCGACATCGCAGGAATCATTCCTACCATTGTCTCGCTGGTATTCATCGCCGGGCTGGGAGCGGCCGCCATCATGGCCGGCTGGCACCGCGGCGAGGTGCGGTTGTTTGCCGTGCTCGCGGCCCTGCAGGTCGCCATCGGTACCGTCTCGCTGCTGTCGATGATCCGGCCCGGCATCGATGCCAAGCTGTTCTGGGACACGATGCGCTGGCCGCTGATATCCGGGCTTCATCTATCGGTGCTGCTGTTCGCGGCAGGGTATGCCGGCCTCGGTCAGCGCCTGCTGCACCCGGTCCCGCTGACGGCGATTGTCGTCCCGCCGGTTCTGGTCGCGGTGGCCACCATCGTCACGGCGACGGGCATCACCACCACGCTGCTGTATGCCTATGTCGATCGTACGGCGGACATGCCATTCACCGGAATCATCACGCGGCCATCGGCATTCGCCGCGTTCATGCTGCTGTATGGGCTCGCCGAGTCCGTGCTGGCGGCAGTCATCCTCGCCCGATACGCGGCCCGCAAGGAATCGGCGCGCCGGAAGGCGGCGGCGTATGTGCTGGCCGGCTGCGTGCTGTGCGGTCTGGGTGCCGCAACCGGCCGGACGCTGCTGCCGGGCACACTCGGTTCACTGCTGTGCGTCTATGCGCTGTTCAGCCGTCGCCTGTACGGAACGGTGCAGATGGCCCGCCGCGCCGTGATGGATACGCTGATGGACCCGGTATTTGTCCTTGGGGATGACGGCACGGTTGTGGACTGCAACGCGGCAGCGCGGACGCTGACGGACAGGACGGGCGGCAATCCCATCGGCGTCGAGGCGGTCTCGCTGTTCAAGGACTGGCCGCCTGAGGTAGTAGCGGCTCTGGCATACGACGAGGCGGAGACCGAGCTCGATCTGCCTGACCGCGACGGCCTGCCGCGACGCAGCTACCGGATCACCGTCGCCTCCAGTCCCGTCAGGGACCGTTCCTCCGGCTGGAAGCTGCTCGTGTTCAACGATATCAGCGGCCAGAAGAGCGACGCCCGCAATCTCGCCTCCACCAACGAGGAGCTGGAATTCTGGGTGCGGCAGCGGACCGCCGCCCTGCGGCAGGAAGTGGCCCAGCGCACCAAAGCGGAGGAGCGGCTCCGGGAGCTCAACGTCGAGATGGCCAAGACGCAGCGCGAGATACTCGTGACCCTTTCGGAAGTGGTGGAGAGCCGGAGCCGCGAGACTGCCTACCATGTGGTGCGCGTCGGCGAGTACGCCAGCATCCTTTCGCGGGCGTATGGCCTGCCCGAGGAAGAGGCCGACATCATCACGACGGCGGCGCCGATGCACGATGTCGGCAAGATAGCCATACCCGACGCCATCCTGGCCAAGCCCGGCCTCCTGACGCCAGAAGAGCGTACCGTGATGCAGCGGCATACGATCGTCGGCAAGGAGATACTCGGTTCGTCGGACCGGCCGCTCTTGCGCGCCGCCGCCGTCATTGCGTTCGAGCACCATGAGCGCTGGGACGGCAAGGGCTACCCGCTGGGCAAGTCCGGCACCGATATCAGCCTCTCGGGGCGCATCGTCGCCATATGCGACGTCTTTGACGCTCTGTACAACAAGCGCGTCTACAAGGATGCCTGGCCGCTGGACAAGGTGCTCGATCTGTTCAGGAAGGAATCCGGCGGCGCGTTCGAACCCCAGCTGGTAGACCTGCTCTTTGGAAACCTTGACGCAATCCTGGAAATAACGAGGCGGTATACCGATGAAGCCGAGGTTCCCAGTCTGTAGGATCTGCCGCAATCCGGCTCGAACCTTCATCGCCATGCTGCTGTCGCTGGGGGCGTCGATGGCGCTGCTGGCGTGCGCGCCTTCGGCGCAGGCCCGTGGCAGCACCTGTGCCGATGGGCGAGCCGACCTGCACGGTCTGGCCGATGGCTCCGTCGTCGCTCTCGACGGCCAGTGGGCCTTCTACTGGAACCGGTTCATAGACCCCGCCACGTTTCTCGACGGCGCGCCTCCGCTGCCGGACGCGCATGTGGCCTTTCCGGCGGTGTGGAGCGGCTATGCCGTCGCCGGCGTCGCTCCGATCGGGTACTGCACCTGGCAGCTGTCCATAACGGGCCTCAGGCCTGGAACGCGGTATGGCATCAGGGCGTCGTCCTTCCTGAGCGCGGCACGGATATATGCGAACGGAAGGCGCGTGCAGACGCATGGCGTTCCGGGCAGGACGGCCGCCGAGGAGCGGCCCGGATGGCTGTCGCTGACATCGCCGGTCGAGTCCGACGCGCGCGGCCGTATCGATCTTGTCATACACGCGTCGAACTTCTCCGACAGGCAGGGCGGCACGCGTACGAGCGTGCTCTTCGGCGACTATGAGGCCATCATCGCGGCCAGGGAATCGGCCGTCGGGCTCGAGCTGTTCGTCGCCGGCGCCATAGCGATCATGGGCGCCTACTATCTCGGCCTCTTCGCCTTCAGGCGCAGCGACCGGGCCTCGCTGTGGTTTGGCCTCTTCTGCCTGGCCCTGGCGGTCCGCGTGCTCTGCTACGACGAGTACTTCATACTCGCCATCGTGCCAGGAATGCCGTGGCGACTGCTGTTCGATCTGGGCTACCTGACCTTTACCCTCGCGGTGGCGCTGTTCGCCGCGTTCATCCACGCCACCTTTCCGGACGAGTTTCCACGGTGGGCCGCCATCGCGGCAGCCGTGGCGGCCGGCATCTACTCTGCGGTCGTCGTGGTGGCTCCCGCGCGGGTATCCTCACTGGGGCTCGTGTGGTTCCAGGCGGTCACCGTGCTGGTCGGAGCCGCGGCGGTAGCCGCCATCATCGTGGCCTCCGTGCGCCGGCGTGCTGGCGCTCCCCTGTTCGGGCTTGGCTTTCTTGCGATGTTCGGAGCGGTCGTCCACGACATACTCGTATCGGCCGGCCTTATCAAGGGCGGCTTCGCGATGCAGCTTGGCATGCTGGGTTTCCTGTTCGCGCTGTCGCTGATCATGACGCGGCGCTTCGCGGGAGCCTTCGGCGTCGCCGAGCGCCTGTCAAGCGATCTGGCGCGCATCAACAGCTCGCTGGAGCGCTTCGTGCCCAGGGAGTTCCTGGCCTTCCTCAAGAAGCGGACGATCGAGGAGATAGAACTCGGCGACTCCAGCGCCCAGGACATGGCCGTGATGTTCGTTGACGTGCGGGCCTTCTCCAGGATAGCCGAATCGTCGACTCCGCAGGAGACCTTTGCGTTCATCAACGAGTATCTCGCCCACGTCGGCCCGGCCGTCAGGGCTCATGGCGGCTTCATCGACACCTATCTGGGCGATGGCTTCATGGCGCTCTTCCCGGACGGCGCCGAGGCGGCTGTCCGGTGCGCCCTCGATGTCCAGCGTCGCGTCGCCGAGTACAACAGGGAGCGACTGCAGCGCGGAGCCGGGCCGATGCGTGTCGGCATCGGCATACACGCGGGCCAGCTGATGCTCGGAACCATAGGAGAATCGATGCGCATGGATGGCACCGTGATATCCGATGCGGTCAACATTGCCAGCAGGCTCGAAGGCGTCTCCAAGGAGTACGGCATATCCATAGCGGCCAGCGAGCGCATCCTGGCCGATCTGCCCGATCCGACGCTCTATCGCATGCGCTTCATAGGCAAGATCAGGGTCAAGGGCAAACTGCAGCCCGTATCCGTGTTCGATATCTACGATGGCGATCCCGATGACCGGCGATCACGGAAGGACCTGGTCAGGGCATCGTTCGAGCGCGGTGTCGAGGCCTACTACGCGAGGCGGTTCGGCGACGCGCGCAGCCTGTTCGAGCAGGTACTGGCCGCCCTGCCCGATGACGGAGCGGCCTTGCGGTACCTCGGCGCCATACGGCAGCGGAGCTAGGCCGTTCGGCCGCGGGCCTTTGCACATGTACCGGCTTTTTGGTACAGTGCATGGCACGACAGACCGTGGAGGACACTACCATATGAAAGCCATAGAACTGGCCAAGGCGTACGACCCCAAAGAATTCGAGGACCGCATCTACGCGGCATGGCAGGCAGCGGGTTCATTCGCACCATCGGCGCCCAACGGTTCCAGGCCCTTTGTCATGGTCATGCCTCCACCCAATGTCACCGGCGTATTGCACATGGGACACGCGCTGAACAACGCGATGCCCGACATACTCGTGCGCTTTCATCGCATGCTCGGCGAGTCAACGCTGTGGCTGCCCGGCACCGACCATGCCGGCATAGCCACGCAGCATGTCGTGGAGAAGAAACTGCGCGCCAAGGGCATCGACCGGCATGAGCTCGGGCGGCAGAAATTTGTCGAGGAGACCTGGAAGGTCGCCAACGAACACCACGATGTCATCAAGCACCAGCTCGAGAAGATAGGATCGTCATGCGACTGGAGCCGCGAGCGCTTCACCCTGGACGAGGGACTGTCCAAGGCGGTACGTGATGTTTTTGTCACACTCTATGAGCGCGGTCTCATCTACAAGGGCGAATACCTGGTCAACTGGTGCCCGTCATGCGGCACCGCGCTGTCCGACGACGAGGTGGAACACACCGACGAGTCCGGGGCGATGTACCACATCCGCTACGAACTGGTCGATCCGCCGCGCGGCGGCCCCACCCATATCGAGATCGCCACCACGCGCCCCGAAACCCTTCTTGGCGATACCGCCGTCGCCTTTCACCCGGACGATGAACGCTACCTGGCCCTGGAGGGCGCCCTGCTCAGGCTGCCGCTGACCGACCGGACCATTCCGATGATAGCGGATGACTACGTCGACCGCGCCTTTGGCACCGGACTGGTCAAGATAACGCCCGCCCATGATCCCAACGACTTCGAGGTCGGCAAGCGCCACAACCTGCAGAGCATCAACATACTCAACCCGGATGGCACGCTGAACGACCAGGTGCCGGCGAAGTATCGCGGCCTGAAGGTCAAGGACGCCAGGGCCCAGGTCATCGATGACCTGAAGGCTCTTGGGGCCTTCGTCGCCGAGAAGCCCATGCTGCACGCCGTGGGACACTGCTATCGTTGCCACACCGTCGTCGAGCCGTTCCTGTCCAGGCAGTGGTTCGTCAGGATGCGGCCGCTCGCCGACAAGGCCCTGGCGGCCTGGCGCAATGGCGAAGTCAGGTTCTATCCCCAGCGCTGGGAGAACACCTATGAGAACTGGCTCACGAACATACGCGACTGGTGCATCAGCAGGCAGCTGTGGTGGGGGCACCGTATTCCCGCGTGGCATTGCGCGCATTGCGGCAAGACCGTCGTCGCCCGCGAGGAGCCGCTCGAGTGCCCGTTCTGCAAGTCCACCGAGCTGACCCAGGATGAAGATGTGCTCGACACCTGGTTCTCCAGCTGGCTGTGGCCGTTCAGCACCCTTGGCTGGCCATCGGAGACCGCCGACCTGCGCAAGTTCTATCCGACGACGACGCTGCTCACGGGCTTCGACATCATCTTCTTCTGGGTTGCCAGGATGATCATGGCGGGCCTCGAGTTTACCGGGCAGGTGCCATTCCGCGATGTCTGCATGACGACGCTCGTCCGCGACAAGCAGGGCCGCAAGATGTCCAAGTCGCTGGGCAACGGCATCGATCCGCTCGACATCGTCGATGAATACGGAGCCGACGCGCTCAAATTCACGCTCGCCTTCCTGTATACCTCGACCCAGGACATCCTGATCAACAAGGATGACTTCAAACTCGGTTCCAAGTTCGCCAACAAGATCTGGAACGCCAGCCGTTACATCCTCCTGAATCTGGAGGGCCGCAACCTGGTCGCCAGCCCCGAACGGAACGATGTCGACCGCTGGATACTCCAGCGCCTCAACGCCGCCGCCGTCCAGGTGCGCGAGGCGCTGCTGTCGTATCGCTTCAATGACGCGGCAGGCGCGGTCTACGAGTACTTCTGGAACGATTTCTGCGACTGGTACCTGGAGGCCACCAAGCTGTCCACCAGGTCAGACTCAGACACCGAGAAGGACCGCGCCGTTACCGTGCTGCTGTCGGTCCTCGAGGAGTCGCTGGCGCTGCTGCACCCGTTCCTGCCGTTCGTCACCGAGGAGATATACGGCAAGCTGCCCAGCGCCAGCGGGTCGCTGATGCTCAGGCCGTACCCCGCCGACGATGCCACGCGGCGCGACCCCGGGCTCGACGAGCGATTCGCCGCCGTCAAGGACATCGTCACGATAGTCAGGAGCCTCCGCAGCGAGTTCGGCATAGCGCCCGAGAAGAAGCTCCACATCGCGGTGCGCTTCGACGGCGGCTTCGAAGGCGGCGACTTCGTGCGCCGCAACGCCGACCTGATAGCGCTGCTTGCGGGCGCCGGAACCGTGGAGTTCGTCCAGACCAGACCCGCCGGAGCGCTCGCGCTGGCAGGCCGCGGCTTCGAGGCCTACGTGTTTGCCCGCGAGGCCGTCGACGTGACGCAGCTTGCCGCCCGGTTCGCCAAGGACGCCGAGAAGGAAAACCAGTATATTCAAAGGACGACGGCCAAGCTTGCCAACGAGGCGTTCGTCGCCAGCGCGCCGGCCGAGGTCGTAGAGAAAGAACGCCAGAAACTCAGGGAAGCGGAAGTGCATGCGGCCAAGCTGGCCAAGTACCTCGAGGATCTCGCATAGGGGGCTTCATGGACAGGCAAGGGCGCCCGCTCGAGGCAGCCGATCATCCTTCTCAACCGGAGACCATGGATCAAGAGGAGATGATACGCCTCAAGAACATGCACCTGGCGCCCTATATCCAGCTGGCAACGGTACTGATTGGCAAGCGCCGGCGCTCCGGCGGCAACATGTTCCGCCACCAGATCGATACGTTCGCCATCCTGATGGACTATGGCTACATCGATTCCGTGCTGCTCAAGGCCTCGGTCATTCACGATCTCGTGGAGGACGTGCCGGACTTCGACCGAGAGCGCATCCTGGAGATCGACGACGAGAGCCACGATGTGTACCAGCTGGTGCTCGAGGTCACTCGCCGTCCTGTCGAGACCAAGGAGGCGTTCCTGACACGCATCCTGGAATATGGCAGCAGTCGCGCGCTCGTGCTCAAGTCCGCTGACCGTATCAGCAACATGATTTCGCTCGGCTACACGACCAAGGTCGAGTTCATACAGCGCTATACCAATGAAACCGAACGCTTCGTGTTTCCGATCGCCAGAAAGGCGAACATGGCGATGCTCGAGGAGCTCGAGGAGCTTGTTACCACGAGACGGGATTTCCTCGTCCGCCGTTTCGAAATTTGACAGAAGCTACGTATATAGATGAAGGAGAATTCCATGACCACCGAATGGACCAAGGCGGGCATCGCCCGCACTATCGATCACACCCTGCTCAAGGCGATTGCCACCGAACAGCAGGTGCACGAACTCTGTGTCGAGGCCAAGGCCAACGGCTTTGCCAGCGTCTGCATCAACCCTGCCTGGGTGCCGCTGTGCGCCCGTGAGCTCGCCAACTCGAAGGTGCTCGTCTGCACCGTCATCGGCTTTCCGCTCGGAGCCAATGCGACCGAGACGAAGGCATTCGAGGCCGCTCTGGCCGTCAAGCAGGGCGCCGATGAGGTCGACATGGTCATCAATCTCGGCGCGGCCAAGGCCGGCGACTGGAAGGCCGTGGAGGAAGACATACGCGCTGTCGTGAAGGCCGCCGGCAAGGCCACCGTCAAGGTGATCATCGAGACCTGCTACCTGACCGATTCCGAGAAGGTCAAGGCCTGCGAGGCGGCGGCCCGGGCGGGAGCCCACTTCGTCAAGACGAGCACCGGATTCGGCACAGGCGGTGCCACACCCGAGGATGTGAAGCTGATGAAGAAGACGGTCGGGGACAAGCTCCGCGTCAAGGCTTCCGGTGGAATTCGCAGCTACCACGACGCGATCAAGATGCTCGAGGCCGGGGCGGACAGGCTTGGCGCCTCGAGCGGCGTGGCCATAGTCAGCGAGCTTCCGGAGTAGCGATCGGCGCCATGGCGGGCTTGTTTCTGCAAGGCAGTTGAATCGGCCCGCTACTCTTTTCATTTACATATTGCCACAATTCCTGTATGGGTTTACTATCTGTTTCCACAATCCCGCAAGCAATGCGGGAAAGTAAAGGAGAGATGCATGAAGTATCGCACGCTATTCGCAGCGCTTCTGGTCGTTGCGCTTGCCTTCACCGGCTGCGCCAAGAAGGCCGAGGCGCCCGCCGCCGCGCCTGCCGCACCCGCTTTCAAGGTTGGTCTCGTAACCGACCTCGGCGGTATTGATGACAAGTCCTTCAACCAGGGCACCTGGGAAGGCATCGTTCGCTTCGGCGAGGAGAACAAGCTCGTCAAGGGCACGGATTACAAGTATCTGCAGTCAGCGGCCGAGGCCGACTATGTGCCGAACCTCAGCACCTTCGCCGACGAGAAGCTTGACCTGATCATCGCCCCCGGCTTCCTCTTTGCGAAGGCCATGGGCGAAGTCGCCGACAAGTATCCGAACCAGAAGCTGATGATCATCGACGACTCGTCGGTCCAGAAGCCCAACGTCGTCTGCGCCGTCTTTGCCGAGCATGAGGGTTCCTACCTCGTCGGCGTCGCGGCTGGCCTCAAGGCCAAGGCCGACGGCAAGAAGGTCCTCGGATTCATCGGTGGCATGCAGTTCCCGCTCATCGAGAAGTTCCAGGCCGGTTTCGAGCAGGGCGTTCACGCCGTGTACCCCGAAGCCAAGATCCTTGTTGACTATGCCGGCGACTTCGCCGCTCCGGACAAGGGACAGGCCATCGCGCAGAAGCAGTACAATGCCGGCGCCTACATCATCTTCCACGCTGCTGGTGGTACCGGCAACGGCATGATCAAGGAAGCCAAGGAGCGCTCGGAGAAGGGCGACATCCGCTGGGCCATCGGTGTGGACAAGGATCAGTATACCGACGGTATCTATGGCACCAAGTCAGCCGTGCTGACCTCGATGATGAAGCGTGTCGACGTCGCCGCTCATGACGTTGCCAAGATGACCATGGATGGCAAGTTCCCCGGTGGACAGACGCTCGTCTTCTCCCTGAAGAACAGCGGCGTTGGCATCCCCGCCGACAACCCGAACCTGACCCCCGAGATTCTCGCCCAGGTCAAGGACTATGCCGACAAGATCGCCTCTGGCGCCCTCGTGGTCTCGGAAGTCCCCGCCAAGAAGTAACATGATGACGGCGCGCGTCTGACTGAAGACACGCGCCGCGTCTGGAAGCCCGGAATGGGCTTCCGGCAGGCACTGCGGCCAGCCGGGAGCCAACCATTTCGGGCTTTTTATTTCGGAATTTGTGCTTCCAGAAATCATCATTTCATTGTATCCTTAACGGCTCCCGTCCGGTATCGACGCCGGCGCGGCAGAATCCTTACCAGGTCATGGGAGGGCACGCGATGGCCTATATCATCGAGATGCTCGATATCGTCAAGGACTTTCCAGGCATCCGCGCCAACGACAACGTCACGCTCCAGGTGGAGCAGGGCTCCATTCATGCCCTGCTCGGCGAGAACGGTGCCGGCAAGTCGAC